>JAABUJ010007615.1_pt1 | contig 10060 bp, 7 predicted proteins | sample 5559131 | NCBI WGS metagenome assembly JAABUJ01 (sample SAMN10711875, study PRJNA513366) | rock metagenome | isolation source: Antarctica rocks | place: Antarctica: Victoria Land, Mt New Zealand nord | collected 2016-01-07
GACCTGTCGCGCCACCCGGGTAGCCGCCAGATTGATCTCCCGGACCCGGTCGCCGAAGCCGGAGGTGGCGAGGCGGTGACGGCTGGCCCCGAACGTGTTGGTCTGGATGATGTTGACGCCGGCGTCGACATAGCTCTCGTGGATGGCGCCGATGAGCGCCGGGTTCGACAGGTTCAAGGCCGCCAACGGTGCCGTCAACGAGTGGCCCTCGCGGTGGAGCATGGTCCCCACCGCGCCGTCACAGACGAGGACGCCGGTGGCCAGTGACCCGACCAGGTCGGTCACCGGGCTCGGGTCGGTCACCGGGCTCGGGTCGGTCACCGGGCTCGGGTCAGTCACGGAGCGATCCCTCGCAGACGGTGAGTATCTCCAGGGACACCGCGGCCATCAGCCGGTCCCGGTGGTCGTCCAGGCTGAGGGACGCGATCTCCTCGATGCGGCGCAGGCGGTAGGTGACCGTGTGGGGGTGGACGTACAGGCGCTGCGCCGTGCGCTGCGGGCTCCCGTTCTCCTCGAAGAAGCAGCGCAACGTCTTCACCAGCTCTCCGCTGTGCGAGCGTTCGTAGTCGATCACCCGGCCCAGGACCTCCATGGCGAAGACGCGCAGCTGCTCGAGGTCGGGGACCTGGAGCAACAGGCGGTGTATCCCGAGCGACTCGAACGAGACGGTCTCGCCGTGGCGCCCGATCCGCTCGGCGGCGGCGATGGTGCGGCGGGCCTCGCAGTACGAGCGGGCCACCTCGCGAGTGCACGCAGCGACGTCACCGATACCGATGGTGACGACCGCGTCAGGAAAGAGCTGGTGCACGTAGGCCCGGCACTCCTCGGCCAGGCGGAGCACTCCCATGCCGCCCCCGTCCCCACTGCCGTCGTCGGGCGCCACCACCACGACCTCGTCGGGGCGCACGCCGGTGATCCCCGCCGGGGCGTGGCTCGCATAGAAATGCTCGACGACGGCGAAGAGACGCTGGCGCCGCTCCCCGGTGTCCCGTCCCGGGGCCGGGTCGAAACGGCCGACGATGGAGAGGACCCGGTAACGGTGCGACTGCTGGAACCCGAGGTGATTGGCCCAGCGCCCGAGCTCGGCGTCGTCGGTGGAGCGAGCGAACAACAGGCCCTCGAGCAGGTCCTCGCGCACCCGGCTGGCGGCGGCGACCAGTGTCCTGTCCCGACCGATGACGATCCCGCACATGGTGGCCGCGTGCTCGGTGACGAGGAGGCTGGTGGCCTCGTCGATCGCCCCCTCCGGCTGCCCTGCCGCCGGCTGCCCAGCGGCCGGTTGCCCCGCGGTCACCAAGAATGCAGCCACCTCGGTCCCGACGACGATGGGCGCCACCACGATCCACCCGTCACCGCCCGGATGGGGGGAGCGCACCGCCCGACGGGTGCGCCCGACCGCCCGGATGACCCGGACCGCGGCGGGCAGGCAGCGCAGGCCGTCGGCCATGCCGGAGGGGTCCCCGACCGTCCCCGACGGCGCCGACGCGGCGACGACATCGAGGGAGTCACTGAGCACGAAGGCGGCGACGCCGACCTGTGACGCCAGCAGCTCGGTGATGGCCGTCACCTCGGCGTTCTGCAGGGCGACGGCGGACAGCCGGTGATAGATCGTCACCAGGCTGCGGAGGGTGACCAGCTCCGCCTTGGCGTCGCCGTCCCGGCCCGGCGGGCGGGGGACCCCGGTCTCGCCTGGCGGCGGCGAGACCGGGGTCCTCATCGAACGTGACGGGTGGGAGGGGCGCTGGTCGCTCAGCTGACCCCGAGCTTCTCCGCGGCCATCTTCGCGCCCTGCACCCGGTTGGTGATCTTCTGGAAGGCGACGTCGCGGGCGAAGTCCGGGGAGCCGTGGCTGGGCTTCTCGTCGATGCTGAACGGGGAGAACCCGCAGTCGTCGGTCGCGCCCAGGCGCTCCTTCGGTATGAAGTTGGCGGCGCGCACCAAGGCGTCACGCACCTCCTCGGGGCTCTCCACCCGGGGATTCAAGGGGTTGATGACGCCCACGTAGGCCATCTGCGCCACACCGTTGGCGTCCTCCCTGCTGTGCTTGCCGATCGACTCGTACACCGGGTCCTTGTCCCGCTCGCTCGCCAGCTGGATGAGAAAGTAGCCGGCGTTCATCTGGAACATGGTGGGGAGCAGGTCGTTGTAGGGCACGTCGGCGCTGTGCACCGCGTCGCGGTCGCCACCGGGGCAGGTGTGGATGCCGATCCGGGACCGCTCCTCGGCGCTGAAGCGATCGATCGCCCGATTGTTGAGCTCGATGAAATGCGCCAACATGTTCCGCCCCGTCCACGGATTACGAGAGTCGTTCCTCGTCGACAGGCGCCCCTCGGTGAAGTCGATGGACACCCGGGCGGCTCCGGCGGCGAAGGCCTGGCGGATGTCCTTCTCGCACTCGTCGACCAGGTCCGCTTCGAACTGCTCACGGGAGTAGCCGTCGATCTCGTTGTCGAGCGGGTACAGCAGCAGCAGCATCGAGGGGGCGATGACGGCTTGCTTCATCGGCTTGTGGGCAAAAGGAATCGACTGCTTCAGCGTGTCGGCGGCGTAGGTCTTGTAGTGGAACGGTCCGCCGGTAAGCCTCGGCAACTGGCGGTTGTGCCCGTCGGAGAAAATGGCGAAGTACTGCCCACCGTCGCCGGCGAGGTTGTCGGCCAACCCTGTCCCGGCGAGGGTGTCGGCCAGGGCGTAGGTGGCGAAGCTCGACCAGCGCTGCTCGCCGTCGGAGATGATCGGGGAGCCGGTGGCCTCTTCGTGCTCGATGGAGTCACGAACTGCCTTGTCCTGTTCAGCTTCTAGTTGCCCGCGGTCAATCTTCCCGGCGTCGTACTCGGCGTATTTCTCCTGGAGCTTGGCCGGCCTGGGAAGAGATCCGACCTGCTCGGTGGGTATCCCGGTGTCCGTCCTCGGGTCGTATTCGGCCATGACAGGCTCCTTTGGCTCAATGCGGGAGCGCGACGCTCTCCCCCCGGTGTCCCGCTCGCGTGCGCTGATGCGCAGGTTCGGCGCGGAATTGAGAGAGACTGGACGGTCCCTCAGCCGGATCATCGCGCCGGTGCGAAGTTGTGTCAAATTCCCGGCATCGCGCTCAGACGATGACAATTGGCGCGACGCCACAAATCCCAAGGCCCAGGAGGTATAGGACGGGCCGTGTCAGGGTGACGGCCGTGTCAAGGGCACGGCGGTGCCCGCCGGCGGTCGGCGAACCAGTCACGCAGAAGCGCCGAGCACTGGGCGCCGAGGACGCCGGGAACCACGGGGAGCTCGTGGTTGAGGCGGGGATCGGCGCACAGGTTGTATAGCGACCCGCAGGCCCCGCCCTTGGGATCGGGGGCCCCGAAGACCAGCCGTCCGACCCGTGCCGCGACGAGGGCGCCGGCACACATGGGGCACGGTTCGAGGGTCACGTACAAGGTGGTGTCGACCATCCGCCAGCCGCTGCCGGCGCCGCGGGCCGCGGCGGCCGACCGCAGGACGAGCATCTCCGCGTGGGCGGTGGGGTCACCCGTCTCCTCCCGGCGGTTGCCCGCCCGGGCGATCACCTGGCCGCCGGCCACGGCGACGGCGCCGACCGGCACCTCGCCGAGGGCAGCCGCTCCGGCGGCCTCGCCCAGAGCCAGGCGCATGGCGTCGGCGTCGAGCACCCGGGAACCGTATCCGGCGAAGCGACGACCGAGCGCCGGATCAGTAGGGTGCGCCGAGGCGACGCGAGCTCGTACGCCGTGAGTGGAGACGAAGTTGGGGAAAGGAGCGCCCGGTGACCGACGCCCGAGATGAGGTGCCCGATAACACGGTGATCCTCGAGGTCGATGGCCCTGTCGCCACCATCACCCTCAACCGTCCTGACAAGCTCAACGCCCTCACCGCCCCGATGCAGTCGGACTACATCGACGCCCTCGACGCCGCCGACGCCGACCCCGCGGTGCGCGCCGTCGTGGTCACCGGGGCCGGGCGGGGATTCTGCGCCGGCGCCGACGTCGCCGCGCTGGAGGCGGGCTCGACGGCGCTGCGCCAGTTTGTGCCGACCACCGCAGTCCTGCCCGCTCATGCCCTGAGCATCCGCAAGCCGGTCATCGCCGCGGTGAACGGCCCGGTCGCCGGGATCGGGTTCGCGGTGATGGTGTGCACCGACGTGCGCCTGGCATCGTCGACGGCGCAGATGTCGACGACCTTCTCCAGCCTCGGCCTGGTCGCCGAGTACGGGTTGAGCTGGCTCCTGCCCCGCATGGTGGGCCTGCCGAATGCCATCGACCTGCTCTTCAGCGCCCGCACCGTCGACGCCGCCGAGGCGCTGGCCATGGGTCTGGTGGCAGAGGTCTGCGAGCCGGACCGGCTCCTCGCCGAAGCCCGCCGGGTCGCCCTCGGCTTCGCCGAGCGGTCGCCCTGGTCGTTGGCGATGATGAAGCAGCAGATCTACGCCGACCTTCACCGGCCCCTCGGCGACGCCATGGAGCACTCGCTCGAGGCGATGCGGCAGTCGTTCGACAGACCTGACCTGGGCGAGGCGATCACGGCGCGTGCTGGCAGGCGGCCACCGGTCTTCCCCCCGTTGCCCTGAAGCGCGCGCCGGGCCCGGGATGATCCGTGGTGCCCCCGGTGTTGTGGTGAGCATCGGGTCGTGGCCTTTCCGAGGTTTCGGAGTGCACCCATTCGCGGGACAACGTTCGATATGCTCATCACCGGCTCTGGCCGGGGCCCGGCGAGACGTTGGGGCTGCAGGGCGTCGGGGCACGGAGACGCTGAGGGGCACGGAGACGCTGAGGGAGGCACGGCGGTTCGGGGCAGGTGGCGAGCTAGGGCAACACAGACGCCGGAGACGCGCCCGGCGAGATAAGGACCATCGTTGCAACATACGAATCTCGAGGTCTTGGCCAGTGCCGAGGCTTCCGGGTGGGCCACCGCCGACGAGTTGACCCGTCTGGCCGCGGACCCGGAGGAATGGGCGCAGACATTGCGCCGACTGCTCACCTCCACCGAGGAGGGGCTGGCGTCGGCCGTGCGCCTCACCGGCGACGAGAGGGAACAGGTGACGGCCGACTTCCGGGCCGAGCTCGACCTCCTGGCCGATGCCCTCCACCGCCTCACCGGGGAGGATCGGCGACCGGCGCCGCCACCGCTCGACACTCTGTCGTCCCCCGACGACACCGCCTACTCGCGGTCGTCCCCCGACGGCGCCGACCACTCGCGCTCCCCGGCGATGGCGCTGCCCACCCAGCCGGCCCTGCAGGGCTCGTGGGCCGCCGGCCGCATCGTCATCTGGGCCGGTTCTCCTGGTGGGGGCGCCGCACCGTCGGAGGTGTTGGAGGGACTGATCGCCGAAGCGGACGCGGCATCGGTTCCGTGGAAGCCCAGCGCCGATGTCGTGACGCCCGACGGGTCGGCTGCACCGGCGCGCTCTGCCCCCGTCGAGGAGGTGCTCGGTTGGCTGGTGGGTGTCGGAACGAGCGGTTCGCCCACCGCCGGTGCCAGCCTGTGCTGGTTGAGCGAGGTGGCCCGCTGGGGCAGCGAGCTGGTGGCGCAGGGCCGCATGGTGCCGTCATTGCGCCGGGCCGGGAGCGGGCGGGGGGCGTCCAAGCGCAGCACCGAGCGCTACCGGGTGAAGTGGGTACCGGCCCTGGTCGATTCCCGTCGGCTGGCGCGCCTGGCTCAGGCCGCGCCCGGCGCCGTCGCCGCCGTCGAGCGCACCATCACGCCCGACGGGCTGTGCCGCAGCCTGCTCGGCGTGGTCGTCGACGCCGTGTGCCGGGCCGGCGCCGGCCGCCTGGTGGCGCCAGCTACCGCAGAGGTGGCGCGCACCCGCGCCGAGGTGGCCGAGGCGGTGCTGTCCGGTTTGGATGGGACGCCGTTCACCGCCCTGGCCGATGCCGGAGGCAACCTGGCCGAGCGGCTCGGCGAGTGGACGGCGTCGGTCACCGGCGAGTCTCCCTTCGGGCTGGAGGTACGCCTCGATGCCCCCGCCGACGACGGCACCTGGTTGCTCTCGGTCGAGGTGACCGGCATCGAGCGCCGGCCGCTACCGGTCGAGCGTGCCCTCACTGCGGTGCCCCGCAACCAGATGCGCCAGGTCGACGGGCTGGTGCAGCGGGCCGAGCGCCTCCTGCCGGCCCTGTGCCGGCCGAGCAGCCGCCGGGGCCAGGTCCTGTTGAGCGGCGATGAGGCCGCCGAGCTGCTCTTCGGCGGTGCCGCGGTGCTGGGCGCCGCGGGCTTCGACGTGAAGCTGCCGGCCTTTTCCCATCGGCGAGCCAAGCCTCGACTCCGTCTCTTCGCCGACAGCGCCGGGCGTCCGAGCGAGGTCGGGGTCCGCCAGCTCTCGCAGGTCCGCTGGTCGGTGCTGTTCGGCGACACCGAGCTCGATGCCAAGGAGATCGCCCGCCTGGCCGCCGAGGCGCGGCCGCTGGTGCAGGTGAACGGGCGTTGGGTGCGGGTCGAACAGGCCGACCTGGCCGCCGCCGCCACGGCGTTGCGCGAGCGCGCGGGCGTCACCGAGATGTCCGGTGCCGCCATCGTGCGCCAGGCCGTCGGGCTCGGCGGGGGCGCCCTGGGCGGGACGGTCGACGTCGTCGGCACCGGCTGGGCCGTGGACCTGATCCGGGGCACGACCGTCAACCCCCCTCGGCCGCTGGCTGCCCCCGACGGTTTCCGGGGTGAGCTGCGCGCCTATCAGGCCGACGCCGCCGGGTGGCTGGCGTTCCTCGACCGCGGCGACCTGGGGGGCTGCCTGGCCATGGACATGGGTCTGGGCAAGACGCCGACCGTCCTGGCTCACCTCCTCGCCAACCGGGGCGAGGGACCCGCCCTGGTCGTGTGCCCGCCCGCGGTGCTCGGCAACTGGGCCGCCGAGGCGTCCCGGTTCACCCCGGCGCTGCGCGTTGAGACCCACCACGGCGCCACCCGCGCCGACGCCGGCGCGCTGTCCGAGGTGGCGGCGCGCGCCGACATCGTCCTCACCACCTACTCCACGGCCATACGCGACATCGACGCCCTGGGTGCCGTCGAGTGGCACCGGGTCATCGTCGACGAGGCGCAGGCCATCAAGAACCCGTCGAGCGACACCGCCCAGGTCCTGCGCCGGATCCCGGCGCGAAGCCGCCTGGCCATGACCGGTACACCGGTGGAGAATGGCCTGGGCGACCTGTGGGCCATCCTCGACTTCACCAACCCGGGGCTCGTCGGCCCCCGCAATGAGTTCATCGAGCAGCTCTCACGCAGCAACGACGGTGAGCCCGCCGGCGAGAAGGCGCTCCGGGCCCTCAACGGGCTCCTCGTCTACCGCCGGACCAAGACCGAACCGGCGATCGCCGCCGAGCTGTCCGACAAGATCGACGTGTTGGACCACTGCACCCTGACCGCCGAGCAGGTCGGCCTGTACCAGGCCATCGTGGACCGCCTCCTCGACGACGGTCGACTGGACGAAGAGGACACCAACGCCCGCAAGGCCCATGTCCTGGCGGCCATCACCGCCCTCAAGCAGGTCTGCGACCATCCCTCCGCCTACCTGCGCGACGACACCACGCCGCTCGCCGGGCGGTCCGGCAAGCTCGAGCGCCTGGAGGAGATCGTCCGCAACGTTTTCGCCGCCGGAGAGCGAATACTGATCTTCACCCACTTCGCCAGGTGGGGGGAGAAATTGGCGGCCTATCTCACCGAGCGCATGGACATGCCCATCGCCTGCTACCACGGCGGCCTGGCCCGGGGGGCGCGGGATGGCCTGGTCAGCGCGTTCCAGGGAGGCACCGGCCCCGGCGCCCTGGTCCTGTCGCTCAAGGCCGGCGGTGCCGGCCTCAACCTGACGGCGGCCAGCCACGTGGTCCTATACGACCGGTGGTGGAACCCCGCGGTCGAGGACCAGGCCCGGGACCGGGCATGGCGCATCGGCCAGAACAAGACGGTGATCAGCCACCGGTTGGTGTGCCCGGGGACGATCGACGAGCGGGTCGAGGAGGTCGTCGCCGGCAAGCGTCACATCGCCAACCTGGTGCTCCCCGCCCGAAGCAGCCTGGGCGACATCGATCGCGAGCAGCTGCGCCGGGCGCTGGGGCTCAACGAGGAGCTGCTGGTGGTCGACGACCTCGGCGCGACCACCAGCCAGGGCGAGGAGGCGGCATGAACCGCCGCCGGCGCGCGCCCCGCTCGGCGCCGGCGTCGCGGAACGACGCGCTGGCCTTCTGGGGGCCCGATCCCGCTGCGGGTTCGGCAGGCGGCGACGGCGTCGAGAGCGGCGCAGCGGGCGCGGAGGGGGCGGCGAGGGTCGTCGAGACGGGCGCGGCGGCGGCCGCCGGCGGCCGTCGCCCGGTTGCCGGCGCAGCACTGATCCGGCCGACGTCGGATCCCGGCGCCATCCCCCGGTCACTCGGTGACCCGCCGCTGCCGACCCGACCCGGCGTCGCCGGCGCCCACCTGGCGGCGGTGTACGAGGAGGCGGTTCGCGCCGCCACCGCGCTGGCTGCGGTCAATGGCCTGTTGGCGGCCGATCCTGACGACGACGTGGACGATTAGCTCCAGCCTCGCCGCGGGTGGGCCGTTCCACGGAGGTTCAGCCGTAGAACCAGGCGCCGAAGCGCGCCACACCGGCCGGCCGAGCCCGGCTGCGGGCGGTCGCCGGGAACCAGGCCAGCTCGCGCCCCGCACCGCTGCGGGCTTGCGCCGAGCGGTACCGCGCTCCCCTCAGCCCTGCGCCCTTCGCGGCGGACCCGATCGGGGCGCATCGGTCATGGCCGATCACCGAGCCGTCGGCGTCGAGCGGGTAGCTGGGCAGACCGGCGGCCGCCACTCCTTCCCGGGTGTGGACGTCGGCCACCCGCTGGCGCCTGGGCAAGATGGCGGCGACGAGCACCGGCGCGGTGTCGTCGCGCAGATCTTCGGGCTCGTAGCCCCAGCCGGCGACCAAGAGTTGCCGGTTGGTGCGGGCGGTGACCAGATCCTCGTTGAGGTACAGGACCGGGAAGCTTCCCGGCGGGTTCCAGCGGCCACCCCGAGCCTGGGCGAAGCTCGGGTCGAGCGGGTCGGTCCAGGCGGGGGACCCGCAGCCAGCGGTGCCCGTCGACCAGGGTGTCGCTGAGCAACGGTTTCAGGCGGTGACCCGGGCGACGTGAACATGGCCCGACACACGCCGAGCACGCCGCGCGTGTCGCCGGCGGCGGCCAGGTCCATCAGCGAGCGACCCCCCATTCGGGGCGCCGACCGGCGGACCACGGCCGGGATGCGGTCGCGCTTCAGGTAGTGGACGAGCAGGTCGGTGGCGGCGGCCAGGTCCGCCACCGCCTCCAGACGGTCTGCGGGCACCCGTGCCTCAACCACTTGGACAGCGCCTGGCGGGACACCCCGAACATGCGGGCCCCCGTCGGCGGCCGAAAGACTCCAGGCGCCGAGGACCCGCGGGAGCTGGTCCGCCAGGGCTCGGGTCTCAAGCTCGCCGGCGAAGGCGGCCAGCCACGCCGGACGGTCCCGGCTGGCGTCCACCAGGCGGGCGGCCACCAGCTTCGGGTCCTCGTCCAGCCATACCATCGATGACATCACCGACCTCTCACTCTGGCGTGGCGGAGAATGGGATCAAACGGCGTCGCACCACGCGATTGCCCGACTCGGTCGCCGAACAGAGGAGAACGAAAGATGACTGTTACACTCATCTCCGGGACCAACAAGGGACTCGGCTACGAGACTGCCCCGTCAACTGATCGGTCAGGGGCACACCGTCTATATCGGGGCGCGCAGTGTCGAGCGCGCAGGGGCGGCGGCATCCGAGCTGGGTGGCCAGTTCCCGCAGCTCGATGTGACTGACGACGCGTCGGTGGAGGCCGCTCTGGGTGTCATCGCAGAACGCGAGGGCCACCTCGACGTGCTCATCAACAATGCCGGGATCACTACGACGGCGGACGTCTGTGGCCCAGTCGCCCTCGCGGTTTTCGATACCAATGCGATCGGTGTCATCCGTGTCACCCAGGCGGCCCTTCCGCTGCTGGAGAAGTCCGAGAACCCGGTCGTGGTCAACGTGTCCAGCGCTCTCGGTTCGTTCTGGGTCGTCACCAATCCAGAGCGGCGCCAATTTCAGCTACCCCTCCAT
>JAABUJ010007616.1_pt1 | contig 10059 bp, 8 predicted proteins | sample 5559131 | NCBI WGS metagenome assembly JAABUJ01 (sample SAMN10711875, study PRJNA513366) | rock metagenome | isolation source: Antarctica rocks | place: Antarctica: Victoria Land, Mt New Zealand nord | collected 2016-01-07
CAGTCGAAACGACACCACTCCGATTCACACTCATTTAGCAATGTACTCTCTACACAAACTGGTCGTCCGCGATGACCCAATGTCTAACGGAGCACTTACACCCACGATGGTGAACCTTCTTATTGGTCTCCTCGGTCTCGTCTTCCTCGGTCTGACTCTTGTCGCCCTTTTCTTCATCCTCCGTCAGAACCGAAAGTCAAGGAAACAATCCGAGCTTCCTCTGTACAACGAGTATTCGTCGAAAACATCAAACCATCGACGTCTTACTATCACCGCGGCACCTTATGGCCAGCGGTCCGAGTCAGTATATGTCTGCAACGAGAAGCAAACCCTCATGGCCAGCCCTTGCGGCACGCCGACGAGCCCGATACCGGAAATCCGCATCACCTTTCCCGAGGAAGAAGATGCATTTGGAAAGAGGAAATCGGGGCGAGTGGTGGTAGTACGGATCGGTGAGACCGGTGTAGGACTGGAACCCTATTCGGAGGATGATCTTCCTCCGTACCAGAACAGCGATGCTGGCAAGTTTCAGTCGCTTGATCTGGAACGAATGGGTGGGTTGAAAGAGAAAGAACAAGGGCAGAGATGGTCATAGGCCTGCGATGTTGACGACTGGACCGAATTCGGCTGCTCAAACCACACTGTCTATATCACCATTGCCACAACCGCCTTCTTCACCACCGTACAACACCTGACACGTTACGACTAAGCTTCTACCACGACGGCCTCTTACCTTACCTTCCTATCTTATATCATTCGCATACATGCAGGTCTTGTATAAGACTATTCGGCGTTCGCTATGAGATGTATTAGGGCTTCTGTGCTTGGATAGCTTCTTTGAATGTGTGCTTGGTAATCGAAGGTCACCATGTCGATTGGAACTCGCCGCCGTCACAGGAATTGCTGGGCTTGCCTAGATTATATATACTTATATTGGTTATTTGTTAATGTCTTCTACGTAATCGCTATGATACTTAGAGTATGGCTCCAACACTATCACTGCAAGCCGTCATGAATATGATCGCTGATACTTGAGATGCACCCCCTTACGTTTCGCTTAGCCCGAGGGCCCCAAGGTTGCGACGGCTTCCTCCGAAGCACCGCCATCTGTACAGTAAGTCACGGCGGCTATGGAACTTGGATTGAAGCTGCTGTGCGATGAGTGGAACAAAGGGGCAGCATGTAACTATCATCAATGACATTGCCCACGGGATTCAGCGCCCATGGACGAAAATGGTTCACCGCTGGACTATGCCAGCATTGCGTCCCAATTTGGCGAAGCCAAAGTACTGAACGAACGGGAGGATGCCTCAGAACATGTAAAGGAAACTGATTCGGCCGAGAGCACCCAGAAACGCAAGGAGCTACAATTCAAAGCCTCCCACGCTCTTCTCACTTTGTTCTTCATATGGCTCTTGTAGGGTTCTCCTATGCGTCCGAGACCTAACAGATTGCTGATGTGGGACTCCCTAGCTGTGTTCATGCCTTGGGAATATATCTCTTCACCAAAGGGTTCCTCCTGACGAGACTGGTGCTGGAACACAAGTCCGCCTGCGCTGCGTCACCACTCGACCTCTCACAATCGAACACCCCCGGTCAATCGACCGCTGGCTGCTGGCACCCAAAGACCTTCGACAAGGCGGTCGTGATTGTAGTCGATGCACTACGGTATGATTTTACCGTCCCTTTCCGTCCAAGCAAAGAAGGACAACGACCGCACCACTTTCACGATGCCTTACCCATGCTCTACGAAACGGCAATCTCGCAGCCAAACAATGCATTTCTGCTCCCGTTCATTGCAGACCCACCTACAACTACCCTTCAGAGACTGAAGGGATTGACAACAGGCACCTTGCCAACTTTCATCGACGCCGGTTCCAATTTTGCCGGCACAGCAATAGATGAGGATAATATCGTGGCTCAACTTCGGCATGCGGGGAAGAAGTTGGTTCACCTGGGGGACGATACGTGGCATTCGCTCTTTCCGGGTTACTTTGACGCGAATCTGACTCGTGCCTACGACTCTTTCAACGTCTGGGACTTGCATACGGTCGACAATGGAGTCAGCGAGCATCTGCTGCCTCTGCTTCACCCTTCTAACACCACCGAATGGGATATCATCTTCGGTCATTACCTGGGTGTCGATCATGCCGGTCATCGTTATGGACCCGACCACCCAGCTATGACAGCCAAGCTACGACAGATGGATGGAATCTTTCGACAAATCATTGAAATACTGGACGAGCGAACGCTGTTGGTGGTCTTGGGCGACCATGGGATGGACTCCAAAGGAGATCACGGAGGCGAGTCAGACGATGAGGTCGAGGCGGCGTTGTGGATGTACTCGAAGAAAGGCATCTTCGGCCGTACCTCCATTGAGAATCTTGAACCTCCCAGAACCGCGAAACACAGACCAGTTGCTCAGATCGATCTTGTACCGACGTTGTCATTGTTGCTTGGGATGCCGATACCTTTTAATAACCTTGGAGCGCCTATCGAGGAAGCCTTCATCGGAGAGCATGGTACCGACTCGATGAACCTGGCCACAGTGCAGCGGCTCACTGCTGCTCAAATCAAGAGATATCAACACGAGTATGCGCTTGCAAGAGGGCTAGCAGAGGATGTCACCTCCGGTCCTTTAGCGCTGTGGACTAAGGCCGATGGACGCTGGAAAGCAGCATTACAATCCAAAAGGTTCAGTGGTGACGATTGGAGAATCGTGAGTGCTGCGTTCTCAGCGTACCAGCAAGAGACTTTGAGAGTCTGCCGAAACTTGTGGGCGCGGTTCGACGTTCCAAGCATGGTAAATGGCATCGGAGTGTTGGCAGCCGGTCTTTTCCTGTTGGCAGTGTACGCAAGAGGAGTGAAGGGTGACAAGGCACAACTCACCCCATTGCTACTTAGGAGGATTGCGATTGGTAGTCCCCTCGGGATACTGGGTGGTGTACTCCTTAAATCTTTGCTCCCGTCAATGTCTCTCCTAGATGTATGCTTGTACGGGCTGGCGGCTGGTGGAGTTATTGGAGTCATTTCTGCGAGCTTCTCTTTACCTCGTCGGATCTCTTCACCACTGCCATCATCGATATGGGGCTGGCTTGCCTTTGTCTTCACAGTGAGCCCGTCGGTTGGTTTCGCTTCGAACTCTTATACCATATGGGAGGATGAGATCCTTCTGTTCTTCATCATCACGTTCGGTGTTGTCGCTCTGGCGTCTTCGCTTCGACAGATAGAGCTTGCTGATAGGACGCTTGGAATGTACCATTCGATCTTGTTCATACTGCTCACGAGACTCGCATCGTTGTCTCGGCTGTGCCGAGAAGAGCAGATGCCGCTCTGCAAGTCAACGTATTATGCATCCGCCACATCCTCGACTTCGGCGCCGCGGCAGCTGTTGATATCTTTTGCCTTGGCCATCCTATTGCCAGACGTCATCAAGTCCTTTTACAAGGGGACTAGATCGTATGAAGGCTCGGGAATCTTCTGGATTGGCTTTGCGCTCCGAATCGGGCTTCTGTTTACCGCTGTTTATTGGACTTTGGATACAGCCGATGACGGCGATTGGTTTGCATTCAACAAGAGTGTCTTGAAAACCAGCAGAGTCATCATCGCTCAGCTAGTCCTTGGGATTGCGTTCGCAGCCGGGACTACTACTTTCGTGTGGGCAAAACCTTGCGTCAATATCGAAACCACACAGAAGCCTCTTCGACCCGCCAACGGATCGGCGAAGAAGACCGCTTCGAGCAGCAGTAGTTCGGTCACAATCTTGGGCTACGCAAACCTCCACGGCACTCGTTACTTCCTCCCCGTCAGCAACTGGCTGCTCGCCGTCATCCTCGTGCAAAAACCCATGGGCGGCGGTGCCATCGCCATCCTCGCCTGGCAGATCCTCTCCCTCCTCGAGATCATCGACACCAACGCGCTCTCCCAAAGCGCCATCGGGCCCATCGTCCTCGCCCTCCTGGGCAGCTTCCACTTCTTCAAGACCGGCCACCAAGCCACCCTGTCCAGCATCCAGTGGGAATCCGCCTTCATTCCCCTGAAGGCCGTCCGATATCCCTGGTCGCCGCTGCTCGTCGTGCTCAACACTTTCGGCGCCCACATCCTGACCGCCGTCGCCGTCCCGCTCGTCGTGTTGTGGAAGCAGCCGCCGAAGAAGCGGGGGTTGTTGGGGGATGTGGCTAAGGCTGTGGCGACACATGTTTTGTATTATGCTGTTGTTAATTTGGCGACGACGATGTGGGCTGGTTGGTTGAGGAGGCATCTGATGTTGTTTCGGATTTTTAGTCCGAGGTTCATGGTGGGCGCGGCGGTGCTGCTGATTGTGGATCTGGTGGGTGTCTTCGTCGCGCTGGCGGGGGTGAGGTGGAATACTCTTAGTGTGGCGGAGATCTTTGGGTGGCCGTGAAGGCGACGCTCAGAAATGTAATTAAATTTTGTAACTGTACCCTAAATTCGTGAATCCCCGATAAGAGGGCTCTAGGCCCATAAACTTCAACCACCGTACCGAATACACAGCGAATACACAGCGAATCCGTCAGCCATCTACGCGTTGCAAAACCCACCGTCACAAGCTCTGTAGCGAAGCAGCAAACAGTGCCCGACGAAATCCTCCGCATCCACACACAAGCGCACGGACCAAGCAGCCACAGCGGACCTCCACCCCCGACTCCCGAAACTCAACCCCATTGCAAGCTCCGCCTTACCCGTCCCGTCCCATCTCAACCATCCTAACTTCCAACATCCCCAATCTCATCCAATCCCCTCCCAACTTCATCCCATCCTCAACCCATCCTCACCCTTTCCACCCCGTCAAACCCCATCCATCCATCCATCCATCCCCACATCTCATCACCGCCATCCACATTTCCGCCCCCCCGAAGACATGACGACCGAAGCACCAGACCCGCAGACCCTCACGTCATGGCACGACGCCATCCAGCACCACCCGATCCCCGCCGTGCGCCGCTTGGAGACGCAGTTGCGGGCCGACCTCAAGGCTGGGAGGGAGATGGTCCGGGGACTGGTCGGGTGTGTCTTCCCCGTCTTCTTCTTTGTTGGCGCATCGTCAGCTTCGTCGTCGGCTTCGTCGTTGTCGCTCCGTATCCTCTTCTTCTTCGTCGTTGGCGCGTTCTCAGCACTCCTCTAACGCCCGCTATGAGAAACTAGACTGACCGCTCGGCGCACGTGGGGGGGGCTTGACAGGGCGAGCTATCGCGACCTACTGGGCACGGCGGAGACGATCGTCACGATGGATGCGGCCTTGAAGGACGTGGAGGGGCACTTGGCGGTTCTGGGCCGGGAGTGCGGGAGTCGGGCGGTGGAGGTGCGGCTGAGGGGGTTGGGGAGGTGGAAGCGGGAGGGAGGGAGGGAGGGGAGGGCGAGAGGTGAGTTAGTTGCATGGACGCGTGGCGGGATGCTTTCTATCCGTCCCTCCTTCCGTCTCCGCAAAAAGAGCGGGGATACAGAGGAACGGGAGACAAGCGCTAACGAAGTCCCCTTGTCCGGCCCGATCAGATCGAACCCGCTACGCACGGCCCTCGCAACTCGCCGTCCTGCAGAACTGCACCCTCGCCGTGGCGCGCCTGCTGCGCACGCCCGCCTCGCCCCTGCTCGCGGCCAAGGTGCTCGTCGTCTCGCGACTGCTGCACCAGTCCCTGGCCCAGGCCCCCGACGACGTGCCGCCGTTCCTCGACGTTCTGAAAACCCGCCTCGCGGCGCTGCGGCGGAAACTGCTCGTTAGCATTGATGCACGCTTCGCTCGCTTCGCTCGCTTCGCCCGCTCCGGTGCCGTGCCGGACGTGGACGTGGACGTGGACGTGGACGTGGACGTGGACGTGGACGTGGACGTGGGCGGGTTGGTCGAGGCCTTGTGTGCGTTTTCGCTGGCGACGAGTTCGCGGCCTAGGGATGTGTTTAGGCATTTCCTCCATGTAAGGCGGGAGGCGCTGGTGCGGCTGCTTGAGGGGAGGGAGGGCGATAGGGATGGGGATGGGGGTGTGCTGGAGGCGCTGAGGGTCTACGTCCGTACGTTGCACGATGCACCGAGGCTCTTCCCGAAGCGGCTGGCGGAGGCGCTGGCTAGACTCAAGGCTCAGCCGCTCCTGCGCGATCCGGATGTGAGGGCTTTGATGGAGTTGAATCTGGATCTGCACGAGCGGTGGGTGGCGGACGAGGTTAGGAATTTCACGCCTTGGGTCCGGCATGAGGATTTGCGCAAGGAGGAAGCGGAGACGTTGCTTGGGGAGTGGGCGCGGAAGGCTTTTGAGGCTTTTCGGGTTGGGTTGAGGGATCGATTGGAAGGGGTTGAGGATCTGACGGAGCTGGCAGGGTTGCGCAAACGGTTGCTGGAGACTTGGCTCGCTCCGGACGGTCCGTCTCCGGGCTTGGTCGCTTCCGAGGTCTTGAGCGGCTTGCGCTCCGCTATGAACACCCAGCTCAAGCACGTAATACACCGCCGGGTGGAGCTTCTAGATCTGGTTGGCGCCGAGGTCCAGGCGGTGATCGAGGCTTGGAAGCCTGGTGTCAGCGATGTTCATCTTCCCCTGTGGGACGCGGATATGACGGGGATGGACGTTTCTAACGGCGCGGCGGCGTTCAAGCAAGCCATTCTCAACAGGAGTCATGGGAGGAATAGTACCCTACTTCGGGTGCTGGATAGGTGGAATATATGGTTACGCTCGGTCGACGAAGTGGGAACGGTCATTGAGAGTCTAAAGCGTACGAAATGGGACGTGGATTTTGACGCGGACGAAGACGACGAAGAGCTCGAACTGGTCTCGAAGGAAACACTACTAAACGAAGATGATCCGCGAGAGCTGCAAGAAACATTCAACGCCGCACTCGTGACAGCGATGAGCGGCTTGGAAAGCAAACTACAAAACTGCGCCGCCACGTTCTCGTCGGGCCATCGTCCTCAACAATCACTCTTCCTCCTCCGTCTGCTCCGCGAACTCCGACAACACCTTCCCAGACACTATCAGAACCCCCAATTCGGCCTCTCTCTTATCCCCGCCTCTCACCATACTCTGGCTTACTCGATCCTGCACACTCCCTTCCTTGCATTCGAGCGCGCAATACGGAAAACTTCCCGCACCAGAAAAGTCGCAACTCGCGCCCTGTGGCAAGGAACACCGGCTCTCCCCGTCCAGCCATCCGTGGCCGTCTTCAAACTCTTGCACGCGGTCGTGGAGGCGATGGCCGAGGTAGGGAGTGATGTCTGGACTGCGGACGCCACGGATGTTTTGAAGAGGGAGATCAGAGCCCGACTCGTGCCGCTGCTCGAGGGTGCGGGCGACGCTGAGACGGAGACGACTTTGACTCCGGCGCGGGAACGAATGGACCGATCGACTGACGCTGAGCGGCAAGAGCGAGGGCCTAGGCTGGAGTCAGCTGAGACTGTTGGCGATGGCTATAGGCACGATGATATGGACGTTCAGATGTTGTTCGACGCGATGTTTCTGCAGCGTGCTACGGCGCTGAAAATGTCCGAAGCGGAGACTGGCGGAGCTGACGAGGGGACTTTGACGCTGGGATCGTTGGTTGAGGAGATGCAGTCGAAGCTGGCTGACGGGGTGGGGAGGGCGGCGGAGGGGTATTGGGGGAAGGTGGCGTTGCTGTTTGGCTTGCTTGCTTAGTGGGATGTGTGGTTGGAGTGTGCTATTGTTTGAGTGGATTCCAGTGGGCGTAGATACCCGTTTAGATGTGTGTAGAGATTATTTGACCCTCTGGTGTGCGTGTGCCTCACTTTAGGTATGTAGCTGCGTGTAGCTTACGTTAGAGGAAGTCACTGCTTTCGGGGCTGTCTGTTATTACCATATTAGTGACAGTGGGAAAGTAACATTTAATTTTGCTTCAAAAACATAGACTTATATCATGCTGACGTTGATCCTCAGCATATAATTTGAATTGAAAATATACATAGAGATGCTGCCAAGTTACACGTTGAAGCACTGGCACACCGCATCGGGCTAGCGCAAGGGCTTTATGATTGGTCCCGAGGTCGGAGCCGCATCGTCACACCGGCGCGCTATCGCCCATTTCCCGCATCCCGCTGCCCTCAACAAAACAGACGCCCATCGACACGATTGAACGAAGCATGGCTACACCACGTCTGACGTTTCTGTATCCGAATTTCTTTCGAACTATCAGAGCGTGTGAGCCGAATGCGTCTTGGTCCTTCCGTGATGCGCCTCGTCACCGCTCAGTCCCAAAAGCAGGTTTCCATAGTCCGACCAGTCGCAGACAAGAGACGCAGGCACAACGCTACAGTCCTGCTACTGAACCTCCACTACCACCACCCACCGGGAGCGGGAAGGTGAATACGGTGAAAGATACAGTCAAGGATCTGAAGGCTACGACTCCAACGACTTCAGAGAAGAAAAAGGCCGAGTCCGCGCAACCCAAACCAGCGCCCAGACAGACAGACACAGAGGCCAAGAAGGAAAAGGAAGCCAACCCCACATCCACCACTCGCTCGCGATCCAAAGACCCCAAGCCCATCCCAAACAACAGCGACGCCGCCACTTCCCGTTCCACCGAGCCCGCGCAAGATCACCCCCCTATAGACGGCGCATCTTCACCCAACGCCCTCGACACTATCCTGCAACTCGAGTCCGACCCAACCAGCAAGAGCGACGAACACAAACCGCCCCACCTCCAAGCGCCCCCCTACGTCCACCACTTCGACACCTACTCCCTCGTCCAAGACCTCGAGAAGGGCTCCTTCACACCAGACCAGAGCGTCACCCTCATGAAAGCCGTGCGCGGCCTGCTGGCTATAAACCTCGACGTCGCGAAAGAAGGCCTCGTCAGCAAATCCGACGTCGAGAATGTCCGTCTCTCTCCCTCCCCTCTCCCCTTCCCCTTCCCTCCCTCCCCTCCCCCACCCCCACCCCACCCCCCCAACCCACCCCACCCCGCCCCACACACCCCCCGCCCCTAACCGCTTTTGCAAACAAACAGCAAACCTACCTCTTCCGCTCCGCCTGCTCCGAGCTCCGCACCGAGCTCCAAAACGCCCGCACCTCGACCTCCGACACGCTGCGCACGCAGCGCACCCACCTGCAGTACGAAGTCGACATCCTCAACCAGAAACTCACCCAGGACCTGCTCGCCTGCAAGGACGACCTCAAGGGCCTCTTCAACGACCGCAAGATGGCCGTCCGCATGGACCAGCGCGCCATGGAGTCCGCCATCCAGGAACTCAATTACAAAATCACCGTCGCGCTGAATTCCGATTCGAAGGGCGAGGTCGAGGGGTTGCGCTGGGTCTTGACGCGGAGGGCTGCGTTGGCGATTGTGGGGATGGCGCGTATGTTACTCCCCTTGCGCGGCTGGCGTTGGCTGCTGGCACCGCGGTGGGTGTGTGGGGTTTGGCTGACTGATTGTTTGGCGCGGTGGGTAGTGTTGATCCTTTCGTCGCTGCGGTATTCGTCGTATAAGCTCCATGCTCGGGAAGAGGCGGCGAAACGAGCTGCTTCTTCATCCTACTCGAGCACGGGCAGTGGTTCGGGCAGTGCCGGAGCAACGACTTTCACCGTTCCCTCGCGCGACGCAGGCACGCAGACGAGTGACGGGTCAAGTTTGACGGCGGGCTCGGGCGTCGATCCGAGTTTGATAAGTTTGGGGTGATGGAGCGGGAACGGGCCATAGCTTGGGGGTAGCGTTGGAGATGGGAACATGGAGGCGGATCAGGATCGGGCTCAGGCTTAGGTTCAGGCTCATCGCGTTGTCCGCAACACTCTTGTGGTTTAGATTGTACGAATGAAAGGAGCTGAAATCACATGCACACAGATGCACACCTGAATGCATAGATCACAACACCCGCACGACCAATGAAGGTCTTATGACGCGCAAGATCTACCATTAACGAACAGCCAACAACCACAACCCCCCGCCCCTCCCCCCGGCCAGATCGCCAACATCCCCTATCCCACCCCACCCTACCAGCCAACCCCACCCTACCCGAAATCCATCCTCAACTCAATCCTCGGGCCCTCGCCCCTACCACTCCCACCCCCATCCCTCCTCTCACTTCCACTTCCCTTCCCCAACCCACCA
>JAABUJ010007617.1_pt1 | contig 10058 bp, 7 predicted proteins | sample 5559131 | NCBI WGS metagenome assembly JAABUJ01 (sample SAMN10711875, study PRJNA513366) | rock metagenome | isolation source: Antarctica rocks | place: Antarctica: Victoria Land, Mt New Zealand nord | collected 2016-01-07
AGGTGGCGACCGCCCGTCTGGCCGCCGCGAGCTGGCTGCGCACGGCGTGCTGGTCATCACGGTGTGCGGCCTCCTGGCGCTCCAGCCGGGCGATCTCGGCTTCCAGTCCGGCTTTCTGCATCAGGCGCGGGTCGCCCGAGGCGATGGCCTTGGCCATGGCGAACTGGCTGACCTGGGAGCCGGCATCCTCGATGCGGCGCACCGAGCGGTCGCCGGACAGGGCGGCGTTGATGAAGCGCTGTTTGCGCTCGTTGTTCTGCCACATGGTGGCATCGGTGGAACCGAGCGTCGCGTAGGCGTAGATGCCGATCTCGTCGTTCTGATTGCCTTGGCGCTCGATGCGTCCATCGCGCTGCTCGATCTGGCTCGGCAGCCAGGGCACGTCGAGATGGTGCAACGCCTTGAGGCGCAGCTGGGCGTTCACCCCGGTGCCCATGGTCTCCGACGAGCCGATCAGCACCGTGACCCTGCCGGAATTGACGTCACCGAACAGGCGCTGCTTGGCAGCCGACTTCTTGAAGTCCTGCATGTAGGCGATCTGCTCGGCCGGGATGCCGCGTGCGACCAGGCTGTCCTTGATCCAGCGATAGGCCGAGAAGCCGCGGCGCGCCTCCACATTCAGCGTGCCGAGATCGGAGAAGATCATCTGCGCGGCGCCGCGGATCGGGAACGGCGTGCCGTCCGGCCGGACGTAGCTGTTGTCCCGGTTCTCCAGCCACACCGTGTGGACCTTGGCGATGAGCGCGTTGAGCTTGTTCGCCGCCTCGTCCTGGTAGCCCTCGAGCACGAAGCGCAGGTCGATCGCCGCATGGCGCCCATCGGTGATGACCGAGAGCAGGATGTCGTCGCCTTTTTCGGGGCGGCGCTTGCGCTGCTCGATCTGCTTGATGCGCCGCGCCAGCACCCGCTGATACCACTTGAACGTGCGGCTCGGCTCGGCGGTGACGATCTGGCGCTGCCCGCCCTCGACCCTCGGCAGCTTGAGGTAGCCGCGCAGGTCATTCTTTGACACCACGTCGGCGAAGGAGCGGAACATTGCCATCAGGTCGGCGACGTTGACGAACTCGGCGAACCGGGTCACCGGCTTGTAGGTGCCGGACGGCTGCAACTCCAGCTCGGTACGGCTGTCGCCGAACGTGGCGGCCCAGGCGTCGAACTCGTGCAGGCCGCGCTCGCTCAGGGCGGCTGGCTGCATGTAGCGCTGCAGGGTGAACATCTCGGCCAGGGTGTTGGTGATCGGCGTGCCTGACGCCATCACCAGCGCCCGGCCCGGGTTCAGCGTGTCGATGAAGCGGGTCTTCACGTAGAGGTCCCAGGCCCGTTGCGAGCCATCCGGCTGCACGCCCTTCAGGTTGGTCATGTTGGTGGCGAAGCTGAGCTTCCGGAATTCCTGGGCCTCATCGACGATGACTTGGTCGATGCCGATCTCGGCGATGGTCAGCATGTCATCCTTGTGCGTCGCCAACCCTTCCAGCTTGGCTTCCAGCTTCTCCTTCATGTTCTCGATGCGCTTGCGGGTGATGCGATCGTCGCCGTCCACGCGCTCCAGCAGCTCCGAGTAGGTGGCGATCTGCGCCTGCACCATCTCCTGCTCAAATGCGGCCGGAGCCGCAATGAACTTGAAGGCGCTGTGGGTGATGATGATACAATCCCAGCTCGCGGTCGCCGCACGGGCCAGGAAGCGGGCGCGCTTGCCGGCGACGAAGTTGGTCTCGTCAGCGACCAGGATGCGGGCGGTCGGGTAGAGCTGCAGGAACTCGCGGCTGGCTTGCGCCAGACAATGACCGGGCACGACCATCATCGCCTTGGAGATCAGCCCGAGCCGCTTCTGCTCCATGATGGCGGCGGCCAGCGAGAAAGTCTTTCCCGCGCCAACCGCGTGCGCCACGTACGTCGCACCCGAGGCGATGATGCGCCAGATCACCCGCTTCTGGTGCTCGTAGAAGCGGATCACCGAACTGGCACCCGGCAGCTGCAGGTGCGCGCCGTCGAAGTGGCGCGGGACGAGATTGTTGTAGGTGTCGTTGTAGATGCGGGCGAGGCGGTCGGTGCGCTCCGGATCGGTCCAAATCCAGTTCTCGAAGGCGGTCTTGATCTTGGACAGCTTCTCCTTGGCAGCCTCGGTCTCGCTGGCGTTGATCTCACGGTGCTCGCCGTCGGTGTCGCGCCAGACGTCCCAGATGGTCGGGATCGCGGAATGCAGCGCATCGTCCAGCAGCTCGCCGGCATGGCGGCGCGCCGTGCCCCACTCCGATGTGGACGTGGCCTGGCCGGCAAAGGCGCGCTTGTCCACCGTCCAGGCGGCGATCTCGACCGTGTGGCGGATGGTGGTCGCAACGCCGATCACCTCGGCGCTGAACAACTCGACCACGGCGGCGGGGATCCATGGCGCACCGAGGCGGGCGGTGATGTCGGACGGCGCCAGATCATGCGGCTGCACCCGACGCAGCGCTTCGACGTTGCGGGCATAGCGCGGGTCGGTCGCCGCCACGGCTTCGGCCCGGGCCAGCTTGCCGCGCACCGCGCCGGACAGGTAGGCATCGGCGGTCCGCCAGCCGTTGCTGCCGTCCTGCTCGGGGATTTCCGGGTCCAGGAACACGGCATCGCCCAACTCGGCTGCGGCGTCCTCGCGCGAGCGGCCGAGCAGCTTGGCGATGCGGTTCATGTCGGCATGGCCAACGTCAGCCAGCGTCACGGCGAGCGCGTCCGCGGCAGTGACGATCACCGGCTCCGAGGGCGGATGGATCACGCGCTCGCTGAACACCGGCCCCTTCCTGGCCGTGCCGGTGTCGAGGTCATAGTCCTCGATGGAGGCGACCAGCCAGCAATCCGGGTCATCGGCGAAAGGCGCCAGGTTCGGCCGCCGCTGCGTCTCGGTCACGGCGCCGGTCTCGGGATCGGTGCTCCGGGTGGTGCTGGTCAGGTTGATCGGCCCGAACGCGCGGACGAACGAACCGTAGGCCACCCGTAAGCGCATCTGCGCGCCGCCCCAGGGCTGGTTCTCCATCTGGGTGCGCAACACGTCACGCAGCGCCTCGCGTACCGGAATCATCTGCCGGATGATGCGAGCGTGCTTGGCGAAGATCCCTCCGCTCGGCTTTCCACCGGCTACGCCGGCGGAACCTTTGCCTGCTCCGCCCTCCGAGCCCTTGGCGGTTTTCACCGCCACGGCTTCAGCGGCACCGTTGATCACCTGCATCAGCGCGTTGTCGACCAGGACGTAGCTGCCCTCCTTGATCGTCGCGCCCGTCGCGGCGGTGCCGACCTTCAGGCGTGCCGCTTCGGCCGGTCGAACCGGCTTGGACTCTGCTGACGGCCGGTGGATGCCGCGCGGCAGCCGGTCGATTGCCGCTGACAGGGCATTGGTCAGGTCCACGTCGTGAGCACGGCAGGTGTAGACCGGCCCATAGGAGCTGGTGGTCCAGCGATGCGTGCCCAGCACCATCTCGGGGCGCTCGGCGAAGTAGCGGTTGGCCTGCAGGGCGGGTTCGCCGTCGGCGGCCGGCAGCACCTCGGCCAGCTCGTCCCAGGCGGCCCCGCCCGGCTCCTGGCCAGGGGCGCGGCGCTGGAAGAACAGCAGGTCCACCACGACCTCGGTGCCGCTGGCCGCCATCATCGCGGCCTGCGGCATGCGGATCGCGCCCACCAGGTCGGCCATGCCGGCGATATGCGCCCGGCTCTTGGGGTCCACCCGGTCCATCGCGTAGCGCGAGCACACGAACGCGGCCAGTCCGCCGGGCCGAAGCCTTTCGATCGACCGCGCCATGAAATACTCGTGCAGCGACAGGCCGAGCTTGCCGGGAGCATCGTCGCTGCGGACCGTGCGGTCGCTGAACGGCGGATTGCCGATTGCGAGGTCGAACGTCTCGCCCAGCTTGGCCTTGGTGAAGTCTTCCTGCCGCACCCACGCCTCCGGGTAGAGCAGCTTGGCGATGCGCGCCGTGGAAGGGTCCATTTCGATCGCGGTGATCGCCGTCTTGCTGGTCACCGCCTCCGGCATCAGCGCCAGGAACAGGCCGGTGCCGCAGCCGGGCTCCAGCATCGTGCCGCCGGCAAATCCCATGGACTGGACTGCGTGCCAGACCGCGCGAATCATGAATTCCGGGGTGTAGTGCGCGTATTGCGTGGCACGCGCGAGGGCGGCCATCTCCTCGGCCGACACCAGCTGCTCCAGCTCGTTGCCGAGGTCCTCCCAACCCGGCCGGAAAGCCTCGCCGGAGCGCCGAAAGAAGCTGTTGGCGAGGTCGGTGGCGCCGAAGCCGGTGAACAGTGCCAGCCGGGTCTGCTCGTCGGCCGTTGCCGGACGGGCGTTGTCCTCGATCTGCCGTGCCAGGCGGATGGCCGCAATGCTGTCGGCGGCGCGCGCCTTCCAGCCGCCGGCGAGCACGCGATCGCCGATCAGGCGATAGGTCAGAGCGGGAACGTGCGGCGCTTTCGGGGCCGCTGTTCCTGGCGATGTCGGCTCCTCGTCCACGGTCTCGCGAAAACGGCCATTGCCGACCGATCCGCCGGTGCCGAGGTCAAAACCCCAGCCCAGGCTGGTGCTGTCGAACAGGCCGAGTTGCGAGCTGCAGGTCTTGCTCATGCGATGGGGTCCTTGAAAAGCGCAAAAACCCGCCGCCTGCTGGTGGCAGGGGCGGGCTCGCGGCGATGGGGGCAGTCGGAAGGGAGGCGGGCGTTACGCCGCCGGGGTCACTCGATCGGTTCGAGGATTTCCAGCGTGAGCATCCGCACGCGCGGGACTTTCTCGCGCCCTTGCGGGGCGAAATGGACGTAGGTGTGGTCGGCGAAAACCGGGCCGCAGAGGCGGTGAATGCTGCCGATGCGGCCGGAGACATCGCCGCCGCCGGCGCGCGCATCCTGGTGGACCCTCACGCGCTGTCCTGTCCGCAACCAGTTCGCAGCGGCGCCAACAACGGCCTCGCGCTGGCGCGCGACGCGAGCCATCCAGTCCTCGGTGCGCTCAAACCGGGCGGGCAGACGCCACTGCCATGTTCCGAGAAACTCCGGGGGTTCTGGTGGGGGTCCGGCCGGGACTGCCGGCGCGCGGCGCGTGCTGGCGCCCCAGGCGATCTTTCGCCGACTGCGCCGACTCATTTCGGTGGGTTCTGTGGCGAGGAGAAAAAGCAAATCAGTCGGAGTGGGTCATCCGGCGCGTGGTCGACTCTGTCGTTCGAGCTTGGGGACTTCACGGGGTTCTCCTCTGTCGGATTCTTTTCTTAAGACCCCTCCTCCCCGCTGTCCGGCGGCGCGCCGGGCAAGGGCGCTGCTTGCGCCCGGCCCGACCCTTGCGCGGTGCGACGCCGGGCTGCACATCTCCTCCTCCTCCCGTTCTCCCTCTCTGATTTCCATTCCTCAGCTATGGTGTTCGATAACGAACGAGCCAAAAATGCCGTTTAATCCCGCGCGGCAATCCATGCAGGCCGCCTGCCAGGCAGGAAGCCCGTCATGGAAGGCGAGACAGAATTGGAGATGATCCGACGCCACATCCGGGAGGGCGAGGGAGTTTTGAAGCGGCAAGGGGAACTTCTTGCCAGGCTGCGAGAGCGGGGCGCGCCGACTGACTTGGCCACTACCTTGCAGTGCGCGGAGGGAGGTGGTCAGGCGGCGGCTTCGGCGTTGGCAGGGCCGCCCTTGTAGATGGTCTTCATCCAGGCCTCTTTCCCGAGCTGGTGATGCTTGTCGGCGTTATCGAAGCCGTTCGGCTTCCGCGATCCCTTGGCGATGCCGACGGACACCATGAACGACGTTTCAGGGTGCTGTTTGGGTAAGCGTCCGGCGCCAACACGCTGACAGTGCCGCCTGTTTGTGGTGCACCTGACGGTTCAACGTCAGGAGTTCATGGACGGTGGGTGATCGGGAGCCATTCTGGCAGGCCCATGTCGACGCATGCCGGATGAGTGGGGAAACCCAGAAGCTCTACTGAGAGCGCCATGGCATTACGCCCAAAACTTTAAGGACCTGGAGGTCGCGGCTTGCTGGCGCAGCCCGTGTGCTTGCGGGCGACGGCAATCCGCACGGGGTCGAGGTCAGCGGAGGGGCTGAGGAATTCTCTAGCCTCTCCTTTGGTGGCCCTTCGGACCATGCCCGGCTTGTGGAGCTGCTCACCAACCCTCGCTCTCGCAGGACCTGGACGTTGGAGCAAAGACAGCAGATCGTCATTGACGCGCTGCGCTCGGGGTTGTCGATCGAGCGGTTCGCACGGAGATCCGGCCTGACGCCCAGCGTCGTTTACCGCTGGAAGCAAGAACTTGCTGTTCGCGTCCGGCACGGCCACGATCTGCTGCAGCATGACCTCGTGCAGCAACCTGCGGCTGCCCCGATGTTCGCATCCGTGCATGTGGCACCCGCGCTATCCGAGCCGGCACGCCGCGCACCGGTCAGCGCCATGGACGCGCCGCCCCACGACGTGATTGAGGTCATCCTGACCAACGGCCGCCGCGTGCGCCTCAACGCTCAGATGAATGCCAAGGCCCTGCACGATCTCCTGGCCGTGCTGGAGTGTGGCCCTTGATCACCGTTCCGGCAGGCGTGCGCATCCACTTGGCGTTGGGCGCGACCGATATGCGCAATTATGTGGAGTGTCTGGTTATGCGGCGCGCATGGCCTGGAGCCAGCGTTAGGAGGTGCATCCGGCCATTCCGCTCCGCATAATTTCAGCCTCGGCTGGCGGCCTTCAGCATCGCCATGAGCTTGTCAGGGGCCTGGAACTTGCCTCGTTGCAAGCCGAGTGGGGCCATGGTGGCGAGCGCTTCCAGCTTCTCGGTCGGGTCTGCCCGGAGATAAATCTCCGTGCTGTCCAGGCTGGCGTGGCCGAGCCAGAGTGCGACCTTGCGGATGTCCCGTGTCGCTTGCAGCGTGTGCATCGCGCAGCTATGCCGCAGCACATGCGGGGTTACCCGCTTGGCGGCGATTGACGGCTGGCTCTTGGCGGCGGCCGCGACGTGCCTGGCCAAGATGTACTCGAACCCGGACCGCGTCATCGCGCGACCGGCCGCATTCAGGAACAGCTCGGGGTCGCCGTTCGGTGCTCGTGCCTTAAGCCAGGCTGTGATGGCGGACACCGTTTCCTTCCATAATGGCAAGATACGCTCCCGGCGTCCCTTGCCCATGACATGGACGCAGGGTGTCGGTCCGCGCTCAAGCTGATCCAGCCTGAGCCCAACCAGTTCCGAGACCCGCAGTCCGGCGGCGAACGCCAAGTGCAGCATCGCGCGGTCGCGCAACCCCGATGCGGATCTTGGGTCCGGTGCGTCAAGCAACGCTCGGATCTCCTCGCGGTTAAGGTGGCGGATGAGGGCCTGGTCGGTCTTTTTCATCGGAATGGCGCCAACCTGCCGCGCCTGCTCAAGGCAGGATGGCACCCGGTATTCCAGGAAACGGAAGAACGAGTGGATGGCCGCGAGCCTTGCGTTGCGGGTCCGGGCCGAACACCCCCGCTCGGCTTCGACATGCCCAAGGAATGCGAGGACGAGCGGCACGTCAAGATGCTCGACGGCAAGCTGGGACGGTCTGATGCTGAGGCGGTGGGCGGCAAAGCAGACCAGTAGCTGAAAAGCATAGGCGTAGGTTTCGCAGGTATGTGGGCTTGCCCTGCGCTCATGCGGCAGGTGCTCGCGGAGAAAGGCGCTGAGCTGGGTGGCGAGCATCGTCATGCGAGCGCTCCCCGCAACAGGCTCTCGCCGGCCGTGGCCACCTCACGCAACAGCACGGGTGTCGCTTCGAGATACCAGTAGGTGTCGGCAACCCTGGCGTGGCCGAGATAGGTGGAGAGCGCAATCAGATGCCGGGCGATCGCGTGCCGCTCGGGCGCACAACCCTCGAGTGACCGGACTGCGAACGTATGCCGGAGATCATGGATCCGGGCACCTGGTTTCCCTGGCCCGCCCCGGAGACCGATTGAGCGGGCCAGCCGCCGGAACGCGCCGGACACCGTGTCGTAGGGGAGCGGCCCCTGGCTTGTTGAGGTGAACAGGCTGTCACCGAAAGGCGTGATCCGTGCGCGACGCTGCAAGTGTCGGTCAAGTGCAGAACGCACCGTGTCGTGCAGGGGCAACAGCCGACTTTTCTGGAACTTCGTGGCCCTGATCAGCAACCCGTCGGCCGTGACGTCGGCGACCTGAAGAGCCAACGCCTCCGAAACCCGCATGCCAGTCGCGGCAAGCAGCCCGAACAGCGTCTCATAGGTCGACGCCCTGAGCGAGGCTGCCGGTTCAATCCGGGCTGCGGCCACCAAGAGGCGAACAATCTCATCAGGAGCGTAGATGTGCGGCTTGCGCCGCCGTGGTCCTGTGACACCGAACGCGTCGGCCGGTGGCACCTCGTGCCGCCCATCCTCGGCGCGGAGCGCCAGGGCGAACCGGCGGACCATGAGCAGGCGGTTCCGGCGCTGGGCCGCCGACGGCGCCTGCGCTGCCCAGTCAATGACGTGCCGGCTGTCGATGAGTTCGTCCCCCAGTCTCTCCGCATGCGCCACGAACAGCCGGAGCAGGGCGTGTTGCGTGCGGAACTTGAAGCCAAGTGCGCGATGGAGGTCAGAATGCCGCTGCAGGTCGTGGCTCAGCATGACGCTTCTCCCGGCCAGGGCTGGGCAATCTGGAGCAGCATGGGAATGTCGACTTTGGCGTAGTGAGCCGTGGTGGTGGCGGAGCGGTGCCGCAGAACGGTGCCGACAGTATCCAGCGTCGCCCCAGCGCGCAGCATGGTCGTTGCGGCGGAGTGGCGCAGGAGGTTTGCGCCGCGCGACGGCGGGTCCGAGATGCCGGCCCGGGTCAGCGCCAACCGGACGAGGCAGGAGATGGTTGAGGAGTCTGCGAAGGGTTGGTAGGGCGCAGACGAGCGCAAGAACACGGCGTCGCTGTCGCTCACCGGCCGAGCATGGCAAATGTATGCCAGCACTGCGTCGCCAGCGTCCTGCGGCAACGGCAGGCAGACCTCGCGACGGCCCTTGCCCGAAACCCGCAAGGTGCCCTCTGCCCAACAGATGTCGCTCAGGCGCAGATTGAGCACGTCGCCGGCTCGAAGCCCGAGACGTGCCAGCAGGAGCAAGATGGCCTTGTCGCGGACGCCATGTGGCTTGCTGACATCGCAGGACGCGATCATCCGCTCCACATCGGCCGCCGGCAGATAGCGCGGCATGGCGGACAGCCGCCACTGCGGTACGGTTGGCACGGCATGCATCAACTCAAGACGGCACGCGCCAGACGCTCCCAGGAAGCGCAGATAGCCGCGCAGGGCGGTCGTCATGGTTTTGACGTAGGCCACGGACGTGCCTCTCAGCTCATCCAGCACGACTTTGCGGATCGATGCTGCTGTGTAGCCCGCAGGATCGGTGCCGAGCGCGACCTGCAGCCGCGCAATCATGCGGCCGTGCCGGTCGATCGTGCGCTCCGCTATCCCGCGATGTTGGCGCAGCCAAGCCTGGAACAGTGCCACATGCCGTTCGACAGGCGCCGGATCTGGCAACGCCAGGCTGCCAACAACGCCGCATTCCGACAGGAACCGGACGAAGCGGCTGGCGCGACGAGCATATTTTGCCGACACGCGGTCACTGCGCCGAATGCCGGGACAACGGCACTGGTGATTGGCGAAACCTGCACAGGTGCTGACGTCGACATGAGCGACGGCAATGCCAGACCGCTGGAGCCAGACCACAAAATGGCGTGCTGCATCGCCGTAGTTACCCACGGTGAGCATCGTGTGACCCAGGCCTGCCAAATGGTCAGTAAACCGAGCCACCAAAGGCAACAATGGTCCCGGATCAAGACACCAGGTTTGGCCCGTGAGGGTCGTCGTTGAATTCGGCATGAGCGTCCTCCTTGATGCGATGTGCATCGAGGAGGATCGTAATTATGCGGAGCGGAATGGCCGGATGCACCTCCTAACGCTGGCTCCAGGCCATGCGCGCCGCATAACCAGACACTCCACATAATTGCGCATATCCGTCGTGCCGCACGCCAGGTAGACCCGGATGCCCGACGCCAGTGCGATCATCGGCCCTCCAGCGCACCAAGCACCCGGCGCAACGCACGGGCATCGACGCTGGCATCCACCCGCAC
>JAABUJ010007619.1_pt1 | contig 10054 bp, 8 predicted proteins | sample 5559131 | NCBI WGS metagenome assembly JAABUJ01 (sample SAMN10711875, study PRJNA513366) | rock metagenome | isolation source: Antarctica rocks | place: Antarctica: Victoria Land, Mt New Zealand nord | collected 2016-01-07
GACTTTAGATTTTGCAAAAATTGATTCTAGTTCGCAAAATCAACAAGAATCTAGATTTCTATTTCGCGAAGTAAAAGTTAATATTAACTATAGTCTAATTTATTTAGATCTAAGTTTTTGATTCTCTCTGTTACGGCAGAACGCCATATAGTGGAAGTTAGAGAACTGGGTGCAGCTTCGGCGCCCGGGTTGGCCTTTTGGGCCAGGGTCAGGCCTAACTCCCTGACACTCTCTAATTTATTATATCTCTCTTGTCTTCTGTACTGCTATTCTTCCGCCTGGAGACGCGAGGCATCCTAATCGACTTAACGGACGCCAATATCCCTATACTTGAACTACCAGCTGTTTGTGTTGATTCTGGAATAGAAAGAGAGGCACTGTGGGATACTGGGGGTGGGTCGCTGCTCAGCGGTGGTAGTCACGTTGGAAAAAGCTCCCTTGTTACGAATAAAGACAGAGATGGAAGTGGGAACAACAGGATCCCGCCGTGGAGGGGAGTTTTTGGCTGGTGATGGAGCCCCCTTTTGTGGACAGATTAGATGGGAGTGTCGATAGAATAGTCGCGCGATCGGCTGTGTAGTAGGACCTGTGGCAAGTTGAAGAGGCAGGGACGAGAGAGTAGAGGGCGGACTGCTGATCATGGGGCGGAGGGTGAGGCTTTGATATAAGAGGAGAGCGCTTGGATGATGTTGGAAGGGGAGGGAGGTGTCTGGTGATTGGGATGGGGAAGGGATGTGATAAGAGGTTACAAGAGCCGTGGACCCGAGGGCTTGCTCTGCGATGTGGTTGGGCTAGCGGTTGAAGTTCTGGAATGACATGATGGGGGAAAATAGTACTTTTAGGATCGAGAGAGGTGATGCTGTTTGTGGTTTTTGAAGTATGCTTGACAGGGAGATTAATGGGAAGAAAGAGCAGACAAAAAGGTTTCTATACAGATCGGCGAGACTTTGATGGGCTTGCTTTGCTGATGGATGAAGATCGTCTACTTATGGGCTGTTTTGAGCTGTACAAGCCCGAATTATCGTTCTTTTTGACGGTGTCGCAACCTCAGACTGACTGCTTGAGCCATTCCCAGTAATTGTTGAGGATGTGTGGGAGTATCCATCAATCTGTATGATCAAGACATGCGCTGAAATTCAAACTCAGCAATCACTTGTCGAAGTGTCCATACCACTATAGAGAGATCTTAGATCAATCATCTCTACCCCGAAGACTCTCGATCAATACCGAACGAGGAAGAAGGGGCAACTCTAGTAGTAGCTGGACGACCATCTTGCGAGATGCTAGCTCTGAAAGAAGAATTGAAATAGAACTCAAGCCTACCTGACTGATCTTAGTCATTCACTTTCAGTAAATCATTGTGAGACAAAAGCCTGATTGTAATGCCCTCATTATAGTACTATCATTGAATCAGATACCTCCCAAATCCGTTCCGTCATCAGATCTCTATTCTGGAGTTGTCAAACCTGGATGATCAGCGCCTTCAACGCCACACCCCGACTGCGCCCCATCACGCCAAGCGCGCGTCACCCAAAAGCGGTAGTCACACCCAAGACGACGCGCTTGGCGTTGACAGCAGGTTTTGTACATAAACTCAAAGTCTCCAACCTCCCACTTCAAATCGCAAACACTGACTTCGAAAACCCTATCACAAGCACCTAGGTCTCCCAAAGCACCCAAGTATTCGAAAGCACCAGCGCGACTCACCGACACCACATCTCCAACCTCGAAAAGCGATAGCCAGCCTACCTTTACCCAAAGCCTTCGAACAAACCTAGTAAGATGGCCGAACTCCACATCAACCACAAGGTACCCACACTCCTTCTTCCTCTCCTCAAGCCGCCCCTTGCATATCTCGTTATGGGCTCGCAGAAACTCGCCGCGATAAGACAGTGTGCTAATATCCATTGGGGTTTAGATGCACCAATACACCCTCATCCCCAAAGTCCTCTACCTCCGCCGCTGGGGCCGCCGCTTCAGCCTCTCGTTCGGGAATGGGAGGGTCACTTACGGCTAGCTCTGCATCTGCGCTATAGTGCTAGGGTATATATGGTATGTGTTTTGGGGGTTGAAAAAAACAGGGAAAGCTGACTGTTGGTAGGGGAACCCATGGCCAGCGATGGGTGAGAAGGTGGTGAAGGGGGTGGGATGGTGGTAATGGGTCGTAATAAGTATGGCGTTATGGTGGGGCGACTATGCGGAGATACCCTACAGCAAATGTATGCTTCTTGTGGGCAGTCTTATCATTGAACTTTGTATTAATCGACTGAGTCGGCACTATTTCCCATCACTGTGAACAAACCGGGCGCTTCAAATAACAAACACATAGCCAAATGATGAACTTCGAAGGGTACCCAATGTGATTCACTCATCGAATGGGCCGTGGCCGCCAAGGTTAACAGATAAGCGTACGGAAGTCGAAGTGTTCTAGATCATGGGGCTTTGGCCAGCGAATATGCAAAAGTATTAAGCCGCCTAATGCTGGCTAGATGGCCTCCTTTACGCCTGCATTTCAAGCTATGATAATGAAAGGCTTTTCAAATTCGTGAGATTCCGTGGCTTGAGGATTAGAGCATGAGTCTTGCTGACAAAGATCGAATCAACATTCCGTGGTCCTTGTGAAGGCCCGCAACCAAACAATGGGAAAAAAAGGCTATGAAGTTGCGAGATGGGTCGGAAATTTTTTGAGAGTGTGAATGCATGGGTAAGATTGGGCTTACAAATGATCACCCTCCGGAGTGGACGCAATAAGTGACTTTGTTCTATCGATGATTCCCAGAGTATTTTTGACCTGCATCTTGTCGAGCGGCCAAAGCAGCCGTTGGCGGACACTTTTTATCCCTTTCTCTGGTCGAAGCTTGGCCGCCAAGCTCTCCATCGATTATCGGGATTGTTCCGGAGGCCTGTTGGGACGTGCAAGCGAGCGAGCGCCTTGATACCATGGTTCGCTGGCGGACGACGTTCGAACTCGTTTCTAAGTCTCAAAGAGAAGAGACAACAGACTCGTTGTCTCTATGGTGGCCCTCTTCTTCGAAGCGTGCTTGACTTCGTTGATATACTTAATGGCTCTGATCGTGACGGTAATAACGTTGGCAGCGGTTTCAACGGTAACAGGCACTGTCAAGAGATCTCCATACTTAAAAGGCGCTAATTTCGATATGCTGAAAACTTTCAGCGACAGTTCCGAACTCAGGTACTGGTTATTGTGTCATATTACTGGATCTGATACTGGAAGTGCTCGACGGGTACCAAGCTTTGTGTGCGACTCGGCCCTTCTCCCATGACATGGTCCATCGTAAAAGCGACAGCCTCGTTTCTGCTTTTATGCCTCGTGCTCGAGTACTACAGAGACGGGCCCAAAGGACACAGCAGCAAAAAGGAGTGTCCGTACGCCCACATCAGACGGATCTGACGCATTGCAAGCGATATAAATAGATTATACAGAACTGAGAGCTACCCTTGTGTCGGCAGCCCGCAGGTTTTGGTATTCGACTTCACTCCTCATGCACAGGATGGACAAGAGCCATTGGCCGTATACGAGCTGAAACAGATACCGCCATTGTTAGCTCGCGATGCTGGTACTGATGTTCTTTTCAGTACTATTATCAGGACTGCACATTTGGCTCTGTGCAGAGAAAGAGTCGACAGAGCGGTTGTTTGTCCTCCAAGAGCTGCGGTCGGATCTGCGGTTGAAGTAAGGCAGGCGTTGAGGTCATGTGACCCTAAGCTGACTAATGCATCGATTATCTCTCTGCATTTATTATTTGCTCTAGTAAGAGAGGATAAAGTAACAGAACATCAGGGTACTCATGGGCTTGCATGGAAAATGATACTCAGCGCCAAGTCGTGCAGCGCTCACCATATTACCTTGCCATGCTCGCTGAAAAGTCCCTTGCCCTAGCATGGTTAGGATCGCATCAAGTCCTGAATGTTTAGAATCCATTCATTATGTCTCCTACTGAGTATTCTCGTTAGGCAAAGATATGCTTCGACAGTGTCCCGCAGTAGCTATCAGTCTGCACTGGTGTATTAATCCCTTGTTATTCCATCAAACCGATGATTAATAAGTGCCAAGAAAAGAGTGATATACTACTTGCCGGCGCATGGAACACAACGGTCCAAGCAGTGCTATTATAATCTCCAGATCCATCACTACTAGACATCTTTGTGGCGTTTTGCTGGAAAGGCTTCCGCAAGATTTTCGAAAAAGAGATGCTGGCTGTCGTCAACATTGACAGACCATCGAGTCCCATATTCCTCTTTCTCAGAGTCCCTACCGATACCATTGTTCAATCGCCGACTTGAACACGAATTCATAGCCAGCGTAAAGACGGTCGGAAGCTCTGTGATATCAGCCAAGAATTTCCTGTGCCGCACCAAATATTGCAGACAGTAGCAGCTGACGGCGAAAGTACCGAACAGGATAACAAAGAAACCCAATTGCCATGGCTGCGCGAATTTCGATTGGTATTGCCATGTTTTTACCGTAGCATTGAAGCCACGAGACACTGGCTCAGCCAAGACAGGCGTGGGGTACTCCCAGTAGTGGACGAAGGGAGCATCGAGGGCACTGAGAAGCAATGTCGAGCCGGCTAGTGCGGCAAGTGCCTCAGCGATAGATGGCATCAAAGGATCTAAGGAAGGGCGGGTGGGAATGAGTTCAGTAAGTAATCGGGCGCTGGACGCATTCGCATTGTCGATGCCGTCGTTGAGAGCCAGGGCTAGCGCCCACTCAGCAGCGACTCTTGACCAGTCTGGCTGCACGATCCTGTTCGGTGCGTTTGGTCTCGATCTATTGTACGCGGTGGCGTCGGCTGGATCTTCGCAGTGAGACTCCAGTCTCCCTCCAGTCCAAGAAGCCTGGTAGCGAGTCGAGCAATCAACCGACAATGAAGCCCGTAGGGAACACATCATGTACGAAGCATTTGCTGTGCTAGCAAGGATGTAAATTGAATCTGGGCCCTCGCCAGTATGGTTGAGAACCGTATTGTAAGGTGATGGTAACACCTGGAACACGGGTGGTCTTCGACCATAATTCTGCCCAAAGCCGAAGATACTATCGACAGCGGTGCTATTAAGCCAGTCTGGATATGAAGGGACGCCAGCCGGCCAATTCATACCATCATGCTGCGAGGTTTTGGTGGAAGGCCATAAGGTATAAACCAGAGGGTTCAACTCTTCCGCGGTCATGCTAGAGCAGAGTGCATTAACGGTAGGTGATGAGACTGAGGCATGGATGTCGTACTGGCCCTCGCCCTGGAAGATTGTCAGCTGATACTTGGTAGGGTGGTCTCTTGGGTCGTACGCTGAGATCTGCAGGTTGCAGTAATCTATTTCGTGGATTATGGGCTGCTGCAGCCACACCAGGATGTGGGAAAGCCAGACTGACGTTATTGACAATACGATTAAACGTTTGAGACACTCGCGTCATGTTCTGAACATCAACCCAGCTGCCTTGGACGGTAATATTATTGTAAAGAGTCGCTGGCACCCTTGGTCGGTGTGGGAGGTCAGAGGACACAACGCCGCTTGCTGTAGCATTCGTCCAATCTGACAAGTATTGGATTAGATTGTGGTAGCTAGTATATTAGATCAGCGTCGCGGGGTTTTTTCATGCTCTTGAAATACGTACCCTTGCCCAGCCTGCTTGATAGAATTACATGTTAAACCAGAGTCATTCGGATCTATACGGGCAGCGATTGGCGTTTGACATTCGCTTTTTATATACTGTACGTTGGCAAAGGAAGATCCGACATTGCCGTGCAAGGTTCTTTGGCGGACCGCGCTGGGGAGCAATCTCGGTGACACTGTCGGAATGTCAGTAATGATCAATAGGATTCTGGTTGGCTCGACACCAAGTACTATCGGGGTACAGTTGAGAAGGTACGGGCTAGGACGAAGACCTACCCAAGGCATCCGAAGCAGAGGTGTACAAGATTGGGAACACAGTGACCGACAAAGTCATCACTCCCAGGTATGTCAGGCCTGCACACTTAACAAGCTCGAAGTGTGAGAGAATCGAACCAGGCTGCACAACCCACATCTTCATTGAGATCTCCGCCAGACTGACTCCTTTGGATCGGTCAAAGAATGCTCCTCGGCTAAGTTTCTGGCCAAGAAATGCGGCGAATGCCGTCACAAGAGAGACTTCGATGCTCTTCGCAAGCAACGTGCAAGCTACAGATGCATTCGTGAGCGTGATACCGCTACGAGAGATGAGGTGACCCCAAGTAGGTCTCCATATCGCCACAGAAAACCAGAATCCGGACATGGCTGTTGCATAGAAGGCGATGGTTAGAATGCCGATGCTGACCCAACGATTGCGGTCGCACGTAACGTAATTCGCTGGCCCATACTCAGAGGCCAACCTAGGCACTTTCGTGACTATCGAATTGTTTTTCTCATCTGGCGGTGCAAGCAGGGGATATTGATTCGATCGAGTCTTGAGTGGCTCAAAGAGCTGGTCAAATTTCAGCTGTGTGTTGTGATAATTGCCGTGTTTCAAGATATTGGCATGTGGATCTGGTGCCTGTGGTAGACTTTCCTCTGATGTGACGTCCTCTACGTTTGCGTGACTGCCAATTGGAGTTTGGAACCCATCGATTTCGAGCGCGAGACCTTCGGTTCCGGGTACTGACTCTCGTGGGGCGAGGTGCCCGTCATGGACAGTAACGTTGGCCGAGTGCACATAATCCAGATGTTGATGAAGGTATTCAGGATATGGGGATTCAACCACGGTTGGAACTGAGCCATCTGAATGTTCCGAAGTCGTGGAAGGTGATTGCTCAAGCAGATGAGCGTTTTCGAATTCTTCGTGCAATTCCATTGTATCGTACTGGGTGCAACAGGATAGGTGAGTTGTAACTAGACCCTTAAACTTTACTTCACACCGACCGCTGCCTCAGGCGACGATATATAGGGAAGCGATAGGGTAAGGGTCGAGCGAACGAGCGGATGGTTCTAGACCCGGGGCTACCGTGTCTGAGAGCGGCCAACAGCGGTAGCGAGTATTGTCTAAGCCTCGAAACAACGTAATCCTGTCAATTACGCACGAACCGGCGTTGCCCTCGCAAGAGCTGCAGCTATCCGGCGGATATTCGCACGTTGATTGTTTGCTTTCCACCCATATTCCTGCGTCCTGTTGGTAGCCGTTCGGGATTCCAATGCATCAGGATTGACAATCTCGTATTCTGTGACCTCTAAGAAAGCAAACGTCGGCAACAATAGCCCTCACCAAGATCATGTCGGTACCTCTGGGATTTTATAGTATGGCTCCAGGTAGTTGGTCGATACACTGGCATATCTTTCCTGTGCATGTAACTTAGGTCAGGAGGCATTGTCTCGTGAAAGGGCATCAGCCGTCTTCCTGGCACTCACATGACACACAGTCCCCATGGCATACCCACAAACCACGAATGTTGGTGACATGCGATGGAATTGTATTGCGGGCACTGACGGTGCATTATTAGTTCGTAAGATAAGAAGACCCCATCCATCGTTCTAGCCAAGTACGTTGATTTCTATATACTAAATCTTCCTCTCCACAGAGGCTCCTTCGCTGTTCAAGAGAACTGGCTAGTGGGCAACCATGTTCTTCTGCCGGCCTTCTCCCTGCAAGCCTGCTATGGGAAGGCTTCCTCCTGGCTTTTGAGGTAGGCGATGGCTTTTTACGTTGTTCCGTTCGAAGACCAAGCCCCAGACCCGTTCCGGCATCATAATGCAACCAACCTGAGTAGCACCTCCCACACTGTAAGAAGCATGTTTGGGCGGACAAAGAGTTTCTCTACAAGACGATCCCCATGCATAACAGAATCTGAGGTATGACTTGAGTCACGATATGCTCCCATTCTCATGCTGCAGGGCTTCTCTAGAACTCAGGGGCGAATTGATCATTCAACCCCCACTGTGATTCAGAGATTGAGTGTTGCTTGCAAGTGAAGCCTGCATCAGAGGCAGGCTTCATCACTCTTATCCGGGGAATTACCTCGGCTGTTGCCGAGTTTCCACTTTTGATTCATTCATCAGAGTCTATTTGTTGACAAGGCGGCAACAACTCGATTTTCTCCCAACGTCACACATAACTTCCGTATCTTTTGTACCACAGCCACCCGCCGTTCATCAGTGAGTGATCGATTTTCCTTCGTGAACGCTACTCTAACCAAGTGATACAGGTGTTTCTGTTCTTGTTCCTGACTCTAGCGTGCCTTCCCCAGTTACAGGGAATACTTGGGCCTCTTGTCGGGCCAGATTTTGACTGAGAAAAGTGTCCACTGCTTACCGGATTCACGTGTCAACCAATTGCTCTGGGCTGAGTGCGTCCCCTGCTCTTTGCTGTGCCCCTGAAATCTGTTGCTAAAATTACGTTTCCAGACGATCAGCGAGTTGACAAGCGAATTCACGCTTTGCCTGCCATACGGGGCTCCACCTTGCCAAGAGAATTTTGCCGTCTTGTGCATCCAACAAAGCTCCAATGCCGGGAACCAGCTCTTCTGCGCTATTCTGCGGCTCCAGTTCTACGGTCGAAGACCCTGATTTGGCAGTCTCCAGTAAAGTTGACAACACTCCAAGCAAGAAGCCGGTTTCCCGTTCCATCGAGACCGGGGCGGTCAAGGATCGAACCATGTCTGGACTGATCAATGCCATGAAACGCAAATCCAAGAATGCTGTTTCACCGATTCAGCCGCGCCAAAGCTCGGGGGCCGCGGAAGATCTTGACCCCTTCAGATACGCCCCGTCTTCTGAGCCCAGCACCATCTCTAGCGATAAGGATAGTGTGTACGACGAAGATCAAGATGGCGATTCTGACGTTTCGAACCCTGTTGTTGGCCGTCGTCAATCCAAGCGTCGCGCTAGTAATCTGGGCCCCAATCGCAAGACCGGAAGCACCAACAAGGGCAAGGCAAAGACTGGCGCTGTAAGCTCCAAACGCAAGCGGGAAGAAGAGCCGGTCGGACCCGAGAAGAAGTACGCCACCTACCACGACGAAGCTAAGCGTCGTAACATCGCTCCCAAAATCTTATACGAAGCTGAGCGCCAATCCCTAGGCGTGATCACCAAGAAGCCTTGGCTCTACACTCCGAAGCCGAAAATTCAGATCTCCGGCCTTCAGTTCGGGTCTCCCAGTCGCAGCATTTCGTTTTCGTTTCCTGTTTCACAAGTCATCAACGATGAGCTGTCAGTCAAGGAGAGGAAGCGCTTCTTCATATATACGCCTACCGACGCCATGAAAGAAGCCATGCGCACGCATGTCTCGAATGTCCACCAGCTGTTCCCTCCCTATCGCGGGATTGGGGATTGCATGCTCCATCCGAATCCACGCGGCTTGCTCAAGAACGGGAAATATAACCAAACTATCGTCTGCAATTACCAGTGGAAGGACGCTTCAGGGATCCACACTGTTGGAGTCAACTTCGGAATAGTCACTTTGATTATCAATCACCACTTAACGTCGGCTCAGAAAGAGGGCTTCATCCAGGACGCGTGGCATCTGAGCCATCTCTGTGGTAATTGGATCTGCTGCAACTGGCGTCACCACACGGTTGAGCCGGGGCCGGTCAACATAGGTCGAAATGCTTGCTTCAACTCTTCGGATCCATGCAAGCACGATCCGCGTTGTATGAAGGACAAGAAGGTTGCCTTAAACCTGCCAACATCTCCCGCGACTCCCAGCAGCGGCCAGGCACTCGCCGAATTGAGTATGGATATCGAGAGTGAGGCACAGAGCGGCGAGCAGGAGAATGAGCTAGCGGAATCAGATGCTGAAGAAGACGTGGAGTCGGATGATGAAGAAGACGTGGAGCCAGATGATGAAGAAGACGTGGAAACGTCTAGCAGCGGGGACGACGGTGACGAAGAATAGCGTTTTCACGAGATGGCGTGCCCAGATTTACGTTTGAATGGGCGGACTTGATCCTTTTTCTTTCCAGACCTCTGGATCTCTAGATGCGACCTTGCACTAATTGACGCCTTCTTGTTTACCCTTCTCTATTTCGCCATTGCGTGCACTATAAGTCTGCAGGCACGCATTAGCTTAGCATCATGATATTACTCCGTT
>JAABUJ010007627.1_pt1 | contig 10045 bp, 9 predicted proteins | sample 5559131 | NCBI WGS metagenome assembly JAABUJ01 (sample SAMN10711875, study PRJNA513366) | rock metagenome | isolation source: Antarctica rocks | place: Antarctica: Victoria Land, Mt New Zealand nord | collected 2016-01-07
CCGGCCGGAAGGCCGGCAGGAACACCCGCCATCGCTGTCGATCCCAGAAAACCCAACCAGCGATATAGAGGCTCCAAACGCTTAAATGAACCGTATTGGAGCTAAGCCTAAATGCGAATGATGGCCGGCCCGTCGTGAAAGACCTCGTGCGGGTCGGCGCCGGGCACGTGAACGTCACCCTGCTTTGTCCACCGCCTTGGGGGATATCCTGCCGAGCTTCCCAGGCGCCTTCCGCTCGCGTTTCCGCACGGTTCTGCACGACCGCAACATCGCCGTGCGCACGGGGCGCGCGAGTCACGCACGTGCAGGGGGCGGCGTGACGGTGGATGGCATGAGGCGGATCGAAGCGGCGGAGTTGGCGCTCGGCTTCACGGTGAATCGGCTGGTCCGGCACGACGCCATTCTGCGCAAGAGCCGCCTGCAACCCGGCGATGCGCTGTGATCCTGACCAAGCCGATCGGCACGGCAACGCTGCTCGCCGCTAAATCTTCGTATTTGTTAGGGAAATGGTGGGCCCGCAGGGAATCGAACCCTGGACACCAAGATTAAAAGTCTCGTGCTCTACCAACTGAGCTACAGGCCCACACGCGGCGCCGCCCTATACCCCGGCAGCGCCACGGAGACAATTACGACAGCTACTTCGCGTCGGCCGCGATTTGCATACGGATGATCTTGTCCGGGGCGCTGACGCTCCCGCTGCCGCCGCTGCCCTTCTTGATGTGGTCCACAAACTCCATTCCGGACACCACCTGGCCCCAAATGGTGTACTGCCCGTCCAGCGACGGGGTCGGGCCGAACATGATGAAGAACTGGCTGTTGGCGCTGTTCGGATCCTGCGTGCGGGCGGCGCCCACGGTGCCGCGCAGGAACTTGACGTTGTTGGTGAACTCGGCCGGCAGGTTAGGCTCCTTGCTGCCGCCGCCGCCGGTGCCGGTCGGGTCGCCACCCTGCGCCATGAAGCCGTCGATCACGCGGTGGAACACCAGGCCGTTGTAGAACCCCTCGCGCGTCAGCTTCTTGACCTGCGCCACGTGCTTGGGCGCTAGGTCGGGTCGCAGCTTGATGACCACCCGTCCGTCCTTCAAGTCCATGTACAAGGTGTTCTCCGGGTCGAGTGCCGGCTGCTGGGCGGTGGCGGCGTTAGACATCAGTGCTCCAATCGCAATCGTTGACAGAAAAGCGCGACGATCCATGATCGATCTCCAGTTTTGGGCGTCAGCGGACCCGGGCGAGCGTGCGCTCGAGAGTCAGGGCGGGGACGAACGACGAGATGTCGCCGCCGAGCCGGGCAATCTCCTTGACGAAGCGGGAGGAGATGAACTGGTGTGTCTCGCTCGCCATCAGGAACACCGTCTCGACCGTTTGGTCCAACCGGTAGTTCATGCCCGCCATCTGGAATTCATAATCGAAATCCGACACGGCGCGCAGGCCCCGGACGATCACGCTTGCGCCAACCGAGTGGGCAAAGTCGATCAGCAGGCTAGCGAAGCTGGTCACCTCGATGATGGTTCCGGTGCGCTCGGCGATGGGCGCGATCTCGGCGCGCACCAATTCGATCCGCTCCTCGATCGGGAAGATCGGCCCCTTGCCCGCGTTGGCGGCGACCCCGACCACCAGCCGGTCCAGGATGCGGGCAGCACGGGCGATGATGTCCATGTGGCCGTTGGTCACCGGGTCGAACGTGCCGGGGTAGATGCCGGTGTGCCGAGGATCAGGCATCGGGCGCATCCAGCGGGCCACCGTGGTCCAGCACGGCCTCGTCGACGATATCCTCGCTGTCGGTCACGGCCTCGACCACCGGGAACACGCTAGTCACACGCTCGGTGTCGCCGAGGCGGAACAGGCGCACGCCCATCGCTTGCCGGCCGGTCAGGCGCACCTGATCGCCCGGCACGCGGATCAGGCGGCCGGCGTCGGTGACGAGCATTACGTCGTCGCCGGGCCGGATTGGAAAGCTGGCGGCAACCGCCGTGCCGTTGCGCGGGCTGAGGCTGATGTTGGCGATACCCTGCCCGCTCCGACCGCTAACCCGGTATTCATAGGCCGACGATCGCTTGCCAAAGCCGCCATCGGTCACCGTCAAGATGAACTCCTCGGCAGCCTCCAACTCGCCAACCCGCTCGGCCGAAATCGCGATATCGGCCACGACTTCCTCAATCTCCGTCGAAACCTCGAGCAGCACTTCGGCATCGTCCTCGGCAGTGCGGCGCCGGGCCGCGGCGCCACGCAAATAAGCGGCGCGCTCCTCAACGGTGGCTTCGACATGGCGCAAAACGGACAGGCTTATCACCTCGTCACCAGCGCCGAGGCGGATGCCGCGCACGCCGGAGCTGTCGCGGCCGCTGAACACGCGTACGGTCGCGTCGCCGACCTGGAAACGCAGGCAGCGGCCACGCCGGGTCGCGAGCAGCACGTCGTCGCCGTCATGGCAGGTGGCGACGCCGATCAGGTGGTCGCCCTCGTCCAGCTTCATCGCAATCAGCCCCGAGGAGCGGATGCGGCCAAAATCGGACAGCTTGTTGCGCCGCACGGTGCCGCTGGCGGTGCCGAACATCAAATGCAGGTTTTCCCACAATGTTTCTTCCTGCGGCAGCGGCAGCACGGTCGTGACGTTGTCCGACCCGAGTTCCGGCAGCATGTTCACCAGCGCGCGCCCCTTCGCCGTCGGGCTGGCTTCAGGCAGGCGCCACACCTTCTCCCGGAATGCTTTGCCGCCGCTGGAGAAAAACAGCACCCACTGGTGGGTATGGGCGATGAAGCTGCGGGTGACGATGTCGTCGCCGCGCGTGCCCGCTCCGGTCCGACCGCGGCCGCCGCGGTTCTGGGCGCGGAAGATGTCCAGCGAGGTGCGCTTGATGAAGCCGTCGCGGGTGATGGTGACGACCATCTGCCCGGGCTCAATCAGGCTCTCGTCGTCCTGGTCGGCCACGGCGTCGACGATGGAGGTCATGCGCGGGGTGGCAATCTCGGCACGCACCGCGATCAGTTCGTCGCGCATCACCTCGAAGCGGCGGATGCGGCTGGCGATGATGCCCAGCAGGTAGGCCATCTTCTCGCCGACCTCAGCCAGTTCGGCCTGGATTTTGTCGCGCTCCAACCCGGTCAACCGCGCCAAGCGAAGGTCCAGGATGGCGCGGGCCTGCGCTTCTGTCAGGCGCACGGTGTCGTGGCCGTCCGGCGAGGTCATGATGGCGTTGCGGTGGTCGTCGATCAGCGCCAGCAGCGGACGCACGTCGCCGGCCGGCCAGTCGCGCGCCATCAGCTCGGTCCGCGCCGCCGCCGCGTTCGGGCTGGCGCGGATGACGCGGATGACCTCGTCGATGTTGGCGACGGCGATGCCGAGGCCGACCAACTCGTGAGCCCTCTCGCGCGCCTTCATCAGGTCGAAGCGGCTGCGGCGAAGGATGACCTCCTCGCGGAAGGCGATGAACACCTGCAGGGCGTCCTTCAGCCCCATCAGCCGAGGCCGGCCGCTGTCGAGCGCCAGCATGTTGGCGCTGAAGCTGGTTTGCAGCTGGGTGAACCGGAACAGGTGGTTCAGCACCACCTCGGGCGTCGCGTCACGCTTCAGCTCGATGACGATCCGCATGCCCTCGCGGTCGCTTTCGTCGCGGAGGTCGCTGATACCCTCGACCATCTTGCCGCGCACCAGTTCGGCGATGCGTTCCAGCAGGGTGGTCTTGTTCACCTGGTAAGGAATTTCGGTGACGATGATGGCGGAGCGGTCCTTGCGGACCTCCTCGATCGACGCCTTCGCCCGCAGCGGGATCGAGCCGCGGCCCGTCTCGTACGCGCTGCGGATGCCGGCCCGGCCCAGGATGATGCCGCCGGTCGGGAAGTCCGGGCCGGGGACGATCTTCATCAGCTCGTCCAACGACGTGTCGGGGTCCTCGATCAGCCGCAGGGTGGCGTCGATGACCTCGCCCGCGTTGTGGGTCGGGATGTTGGTCGCCATGCCGACGGCGATGCCGTTGCCGCCATTGACCAGCATGTTGGGAAAGCTCGCCGGCAGGACCCGCGGCTCGCTCTCGCTCTCGTCGTAGTTCGGGCCGAAATCCACGGTGTCGCGGTCGATGTCAGCCAGCAGGAACGACGCCGCGCGGGACATGCGCGACTCGGTGTAGCGCATCGCCGCCGGGGGGTCGCCGTCGATGGAGCCGAAATTGCCCTGCCCGTCGATTAGCAGCACGCGGACGCTGAACGCCTGCGCCATGCGGACCATCGCGTCATAGATTGAGGCATCGCCATGGGGATGGTACTTGCCCATCACCTCGCCGACGATGCGCGCGGATTTCCGATACGCCTTGTCGTTGGTGTAGCCACCTTCCTGCATCGCATACAGGATACGGCGGTGCACCGGCTTCAGCCCGTCGCGGGCGTCCGGCAGCGCGCGGCTGACGATGACCGACATGGCATAGTCGAGGTAGGAGCGCCGCATCTCCTCCTCGAGCATCACCGGATGCAAGACGGCGGGCTCGTCGGGCGGCGTCGTGATATCGCTCAAAGGAAAGCCTTAACTAAAAGGGGATATCGTCGTCGAGGTCGCCGCCGCCGTGGCCCGGCTCCCACGACGGCGCGCCGCCGGAGCGGGCTGCTGGCGCCGTGGCCCGGGCCGGCTGGCGCGCCTGGTAGCCGCCGGAGTCGCTCGCCTCACCGCCGGCGCCCGAATTCCGCCCATCCAGCAGCGTCAGCTCACCACGAAAACGCGCGAGAACCACCTCGGTCGTCTCCCGCTCCGCACCGGACTGGTCGGTGAACTTGCGGCTTTCCAGCGCGCCCTCGATGTAAACCTTGCTGCCCTTGCGGCAGTATTTCTCGGCGATTTCGCCCAATTTCTCGTTGAAGATGGCGATCCGGTGCCACTGGGTCTTCTCCTTGCGCTCGCCCGACGCCTTGTCGTTCCAGCTCTCGCTGGTGGCGATCGAGAAGCTGACCACCTTGCCGCCGTTCTGCATCGCCCGCGACTCCGGGTCGCGGCCGAGATTGCCGACCAGGATAACCTTGTTCACACTGCCGGCCATCGCACTTCACCCCTCAACACTCAACGCAGCATAGCGGACTGGCCCGCCTACAGCCAGCGGGGCCCTTCCCTTCGTTGCGCCTGGTTGCCATATGGGTTGAACAAGACCAGAACACAATCCGATGTAAGGACCACCGCTGCATGGCCGGATCGATCACCGTGCGCGGCGCGCGCGAGCATAACCTCAAGAACATCGACGTCTCCATCCCGCGGGACCAGCTGACGGTGATCACCGGGCTGTCCGGGTCCGGCAAGTCCTCGCTGGCGTTCGACACGATCTACGCCGAGGGCCAGCGCCGCTACGTCGAGAGCCTGTCCGCCTACGCCCGGCAGTTCCTCGAACTGATGGGCAAGCCCGACGTGGACAGCATCGAGGGCCTCTCGCCCGCCATCTCGATCGAGCAGAAGACCACCAGCCGCAACCCGCGCAGCACCGTCGGCACCGTCACGGAAATCCACGACTACATGCGCCTGCTGTGGGCGCGGGCCGGCGTGCCCTACTCGCCCGCGACCGGCCTGCCGATCGAGGCGCAGACCGTCAGTCAGATGGTCGACCGCGTGGTGGCCATGCCGGAGGGCACGCGGCTGCTGCTGCTCGCTCCCGTCGTGCGCGACCGCAAGGGCGAGTACCGCAAGGAACTGGCCGAGCTGCAGCGCCGCGGCTTCACCCGCGTCAAGGTCGACGGCACGCTGTACGAGATCGCCGACGTGCCCGCGCTCAACCGCAAGACCAAGCACGAGATCGAGGCCGTGGTCGACCGCGTCGTGGTCCGCGAGGGCATGCAGTCCCGCCTCGCCGACAGCTTCGAGACCGCGCTCGGGATGGCCGACGGCGTGGTGTACGCCGAGAATGCCGACGACGCCTCGCGCACCGTGTTCTCGTCCCGCTTCGCCTGCCCGGTCAGCGGCTTCACCATCGAGGAGATCGAGCCGCGGCTGTTCAGCTTCAACAGCCCGCACGGCGCCTGCCCGGCCTGCGACGGCCTCGGCGTCGAGAGCTTCTTCGACCCGGCGCTGGTCGTCCCCGACGAGCGCGCCAGCATCGCGGAGGGCGCTGTCGCCCCCTGGTCCGGCGCCCGCAGCGAGTACTACGACCAGACCCTCCAAAGCCTCGCGCGCCACTTCAAGATCACCACCCGCAAGCCCTGGGACGAGCTGCCGGAGCCCGTGCGCGACGCCATTCTGCTCGGCACCAAGGACCCGGTAGAATTCACCTACAAGGACGGCGTGCGCGCCTACAGCGTCACCAAGCCATTCGAGGGCGTGCTGCGCAACCTGCAGCGCCGCTGGCAAGAAACCGACAGCGCCTGGGTGCGCGAGGAAATGTCGCGCTACCAGGCCGAGAAGCCGTGCGCGGTCTGCCTCGGCGCCCGGCTCAAGCCCGAGTCGCTGGCGGTGCGGGTCGCGGACAAGCACATCGCCGCCGCGTCCGAACTGTCGATCCGCCACGCGCTCGAATGGTTCCACACGGTGGAGGCCACGCTGACGCCGCAGCGGGCCGAGATCGCCCACCGCATCCTGCGCGAGATCGTGGAGCGGCTGCAGTTCCTGGTCGATGTCGGGCTCGATTACCTGACCTTGGCCCGCGGCTCGACCACGCTGTCCGGCGGGGAAAGCCAGCGCATCCGGCTCGCCAGCCAGATCGGCAGCGGGCTCACCGGCGTGCTGTACGTGCTGGATGAGCCCTCCATCGGCCTGCACCAGCGCGACAACGAGCGGCTGCTGGGCACCTTGCGGCGGCTGAAGGCGCTGGGCAACACCGTGCTGGTGGTGGAGCACGACGAGGACGCGATCCGCGCCGCCGACTACCTGATCGACATGGGGCCGGCGGCCGGCATCAACGGTGGCCACGTCATCGCCCACGGCACGCCGGACGAGGTCGCCGCCAACCCGGCGTCGCTGACCGGCGACTACCTGTCGGGCCGCCGCCGGATCGAAATCCCGCGCCGCCGGGCGATCTCAAAGGACCGGGTGATCCGAGTAATCGGCGCGCGCGGCAACAACCTGAAAGACGTGACCGCCGCCTTCCCGCTCGGCACCTTCACCGCCGTCACGGGCGTCTCGGGCGGCGGCAAATCGACCCTGGTGATCGACACGCTGTACAAGGCGGCGTCGCGCCGGCTGATGGGTAGCGGCCAGGTGCCGGCGCCGCACGACCGCATCGACGGCCTGGGCGAGCTGGACAAGATCATCGACATCGACCAGTCGCCGATCGGCCGCACCCCTCGTTCCAACCCGGCAACCTACACCGACCTGTTCGCCCCGATCCGCGACTGGTTCGCCGAGCTGCCCGAAAGCCGGGCGCGCGGCTACAAATCCGGCCGGTTCAGCTTCAACGTGAAGGGCGGCCGCTGCGAAGCGTGCCAGGGCGATGGGGTGCTCAAGATCGAGATGCACTTCCTGCCCGACGTTTTCGTCAAATGCGACACCTGCAAGGGCGCCCGCTACAACCGCGAGACGCTGGAAATCAAGTTCCGGGGCAAATCGATCGCCGAGGTGCTCGCGATGACGGTGGACGAGGCGGTGCCGTATTTCAGCGCCGCCACCCGCATCCACGACCGGCTGAGCATCCTGCAGCGCGTTGGCTTGGGCTACGTGGCGCTCGGCCAACAATCCACCACGCTGTCGGGCGGCGAGGCGCAGCGGATCAAGCTGTCGAAGGAGCTGGCGCGCCGGGCGACTGGGCGGACGCTGTACATCCTGGACGAGCCGACCACCGGGCTGCACTTCGAGGACGTCCGCAAGCTGCTGGAAGTGCTGCACGCGCTGGTCGACCAGGGCAACTCGGTGGTGGTGATCGAGCACAACCTCGAGGTTATCAAAACTGCCGACTGGGTGCTGGATTTGGGGCCGGAGGGCGGCGACGGCGGCGGCCGGATCGTCGCGGAAGGCACCCCGGAGCAGGTGGCGGCCAACCCCGAAAGCTACACCGGACGGTTCCTGGCGCCGCTTCTGCCCACCCTGCTCAAGGCGCGCCGACGGGCCTGATGCAGGTCCGGACTGGCCATATAACCGCGCTGCGGCTGTTCGACATCGCCTACGCGATCGACTTGTCCAAGGCGGAAGGGTTGTGGGCGCGCCGTGCCGGCACCAGCACCCGCAGCAAGCTGTCGGCCACGCCGCCTAAGGCGATGAGCTTCGGCGTCCCCCCGGTGTCGCTCCGGCTGGACCCGGTGTTTCTTCCGTTGGGCGAGACGGCCGCGGTCACGGCGCGGGTTTACGATTTCGGCGTCGTGGTGATCGCGCTGCGCTTGGCGATCGTCGACCTGGCCTGGGACGGGTTCACCGCCCTGATGAACGCGGCAGCCCACAGCGTCGGGTCCGATGCCGTGACACCATGGGACGGGTTGCTCGCCCAGGTGCGGGATGCGCTCGGCGAGGCGTTGGAGAGGCCGCGCCGAGTAGCGATCGAGGAGGATTACCTGATCGGCACCGTGCATGCGTTCAACGAAGACCTGACTGCGGCAGCCTTGACCGATCGCCTGGACCTCGTGCCGCTGCTGTCGGGGGAGCAGCGGGCATTGTCGGACACCGCACGCGCCGACCTGCTTCGCAGCCGCTTTTCATATTATGCCGACGACTTGGCGGTGCTGACATGGGATCGTGCCTTCATCTACGAGCCCCGCGGCGATTCCGACGTGGCCGACGTGATCGAAGTCGCGAACGCACAGTTGCTGGAAATGCGCTACTATGACGAGTTGCTCGACGATGAATTGCCGCGCATGTACGACTTGGTGGAAACCACGCGGCGGACCGCAAACTTCATGCAATCGCGCCGCTACGCCAAGCTGGCGCGGGGTCTCTACACCTTGGTGGCCGAAGTCACTGAATTAACCGAAAAAGTCGACAACGCCCTCCAGGTGACCGGGGACGTCTATCTCGCCCGCATCTACGCCGCTGCGTTGGAGTTGTTCCGCGTCCGCGTGGTAGCCGCCGCGGTGGACCGCAAGCTGTCGATCATCCGGGATACTTACACAGCTTTGTATGACGAAGCACAAAGCAGCCGGTCGGCGGTGATGGAGCTCTCGATTATCTTGTTGATCGTAGTCGAAATCGTGCTGGCGGTCGTGCGGCCCGAACGGACGCACGACCGCTGGCGACTACTGCGAAACGGGCGAGCCACCCTGATACTGCGACTGATATGGCTGCTGCGAGTACGGCGCGCCCTGCTGGTTCGTCGGCTGATACTGTTGCTGCTGCTGAATTTGCTGCTGCTGCGCCGCCTGGTTGCGGGCACGTGAGTTGGCGATATGCCGCCCCGCGATGCATCCGGCGCCGGCGCCCAGGATGCCATGCCCGGCATAGTGCCCGGCGACTCCGCCCAGCAGAGCGCCTTTGATGCAGCCCGCTGCCTGGGCCGCCGGCGCCAAACCGAATGCAACCGCCAGGGTCGCCGCCACAAGTATCATCTTCATGTCGAAAGCCTTTCAAGTTCGATGGAGGTGCGAACGTGTCTTATTCCGAAAAGTTCAATTGCAGCGCTCAATCATTGCGTCGGGAACGTTGCATTGAACGACGAGGCGGTAAAGTCTTGCAATGCCGCACCGCCATGGTAGGTGGCGCATATGGATTTGAAGGAGCAACGTTTAGTCGGCGATGCATCGGCGCATTGGTACTACCAGGCCAAGCTTGCCGCGCTTCGATCGGCCATCGCCAAGCTGCCGCCCGGACCCATCCTGGACGTCGGTTCCGGCTCAGGCTTCTTCGCCCGCAAGCTTCTTGAATGCGGCAAGGCAACCGAGGCGACCTGCGTCGATTCCGGCTACTCTGACGATCACGAGGAACAGGTCGATGGCCGTCCGATGCGGTTTCGCCGCCGGGTGGACCGCAGCAACGCGACGTTGGTGCTGATGATGGACGTGCTGGAGCACGTGGCGGATGATCGCGCGCTGGTGACCGAATATACCCCGTTCACGCCAGGATCCGAAAATCCTTGGGCGAGATGACGCGGAAGTTGTCGGATACGGCGTCGCAATAGAGGTGCCACTTCCTGGGCACTTCCTCGCGCAGGAATGTCAGGATCGC
>JAABUJ010007628.1_pt1 | contig 10045 bp, 10 predicted proteins | sample 5559131 | NCBI WGS metagenome assembly JAABUJ01 (sample SAMN10711875, study PRJNA513366) | rock metagenome | isolation source: Antarctica rocks | place: Antarctica: Victoria Land, Mt New Zealand nord | collected 2016-01-07
GGCCGGCGCAGGGGGTGCGCCGGCTGTGCACCGGTGCCTCCCGGTGCAAGGGGGGCCTGGGGAAGCCGGTGCTCACCAGGCGACGGGGCCTGACCGGTCGGTGAAGGTCCCGGAGGGCCCGTCAGGGCCGATGCAGGCCATCGCCACGATGGCGTCGGTGCCTTCCTCGACGGTCTGCGTCCCCTGGTGCCCGTTGAGGTCGGTCGCGGTGTAGCCAGGGTCGACGATGTTGATGCGCAGCTCGGGGAAGGCCTTGGCGTACTGCACCGTCAGCATGGTCAGCGCGGCCTTCGACGACGTGTAAGCGAGGTTGTGCAGCTGCGACTCCATCCGCTCCGGGTCGGTGGTACGAGCGAGCGAGCGAGCCGAGCCCGCTGCCGACGTTGACGATGACCGGCGCCTCGCTCGCACGCAGCAGCGGGAGGAAGGCGTGCACCGTGCGCACCGCCCCGAGGACATTGGTCTCGTACGCCTCCCGGAGATCGTCGGCCGTCGTGTCGGCGACGGCGCTCCTGGTCCCGACGATGGCCGCGTTGTTGACGAGCACATCGAGGTGGTCGACCTGCTCGGCCAGGCGCGCCGCGGCCGCGTGGACGGACTCCTCGTCGCTGACGTCGAGCAGCAGCACGTGCGCGCCGACGCCCAGCGCAGCGCAGCGGCAGCCTGCTCGCCGCGGGCGGCGTCGCGGACACCGAGGTGGACGGTGTGGCCGAGTGCGAGGAGCCGGCGGGCGGCCTCGTACCCGAGGCCCTTGGTGGCTCCGGTGATCAGTGTGGTGGTCATCTGCCCACCCTCCCCGGCCGACGCGGCCGGTGGGCAGGGCCGCTCGTCCTGGGTCTGCGAGGGCCACGATCGTCGGCGCCCGGAGGAGGAGGGTGGCGGACATGGACGAGGGCGCCCTGGCGGGGACGCTGCGCGGGTGGCGCGACCGCCTGACCCCTGCCGAGGTCGGGCTGCCCGGCGGTCTGCGGCGCCGCTCCCCCGGGCTGCGGCGCGAGGAGCTGGCACTGCTCGCCGGGGTGAGCGCCGACTACCTCACCCGGCTGGAGCAGGGCCGCGCTGCGGCGCCCTCGCGGCAGGTGGTCGGCGCGCTCGCCCGGGCGTTGCGGCTGAGCACCGAGGAGGCCGACCACCTGCACCTGCTCGCCGGGCTGGCTCCCCCGGTCGGTGGCATCAGCCGGCACCTGACTCCAGGGGTGCAGCGCCTCCTCGACCGGCTGGCCGACACGCCGGTCGCCGTCTTCGACGCGGGCTGGCACCTGCTCGCGTCGAACCAGGTGTGGGCCGCGGCCTTCGGGGACCCGACAGGGTGGGAGGGCCGGGGCCGCAACGTCGTCTGGCGGCACTTCACGGGTGCGCCGACGCGCGTGGAGCAGACGCCGGAGCAGGCGACTGCCTTCTCCGCAGCACTCGTGGCAGACCTCAGGGTGGTCACCGGGCTGCACCCCGACGACGCCGAGCTGCAGCAGCTGGTGGCCGCGCTGCGCGCGAGCAGCGCCCACTTCCGCTCGCTGTGGGAAGCAGGCGCGCACGGCGCGCACACCTCGAGCCGCAAGGTGCTCGTCCACCCGGCGGTCGGGCGGGTGGAGCTCGACTGCGACGTCCTCACCGTGGCCGGCAGCGACCTGCACGTGGTCGCCTACACCGCGGCGCCGGGGACGGCGGACGCCGCGCGCCTCGAGCTGCTGGCCGTGCTGGGCACCCAGGAGATGCCCGGCGCGGCCGACGCGCTCAGCGAGGCGCCATCCGCAGCGCACCGTCCAGCCGGATGACCTCGCCGTTGAGCATGGGGTTCTCGACGATGTGGCGGACGAGGAACGCGAACTCGCTCGGCTGACCCAGCCGGGACGGGTGCGGGATGGCCGCGCCCAGGGCCTCGACCGCAGGCGCGGGCAGCGCCGCGAGCATCGGCGTCAGGAAGGTGCCGGGCGCGATGGTCATCACCCGGATGAGGTGCTGGGCGAGGTCGCGGGCGATCGGCAGCGTCATGCCCACGACGCCGCCCTTGGAGGCGGCGTAGGCGGCTTGGCCGATCTGGCCGTCGAAGGCGGCGATCGAAGCAGTGTTGATGATGACACCACGCTCGCCGTCGACCGGCTCGGCGCCAGCCATCGCGGCAGCGGCGAGGCGTACGACGTTGAAGGTGCCGAGCAGGTTGACCCGCAGGGTGCGCTCGAAGGCCTCCAGCGGGAAGGGCCCGGTGCGCCCGAGGACCCGACCCGCCGTCCCGATGCCGGCGCAGCTGACCGCGACGCGCAGCGGGCCGAGCTCGGCCGCCCGGTCGACGGCCCCCTGCACCTCATCGGCGTCGGCGACGTCGGCGGGGACGAAGGCGCCCCCGACCGCGTCGGCGACCTCCTGGCCAGCGCTGGCCGGCAGGTCGAGCACGACCACCCGCGCGCCGGCCGCGGCGAGCCCCTCCGCGGTCGCTCGCCCGAGCCCGCTCCCGCCACCGGTCACCAGGGCCACCACGCCGTCGAGCTGCACGGCGCCACCCTGCCACCCGCGGCCGGCCGACGGGCTGGCCGGGCCGCGGGTGGCTGCGTCAGGACTGGCGGACGGCGGAGATGTCGAGCGTGATCTTCACCTTGTCGCCGACCAGCACACCCCCGGCGTCGAGCGCGGCGTTGAACTCCATGCCGAAGTCCTTGCGGCTGATGGTGGTGGTGCCCTCGAAGCCGGCGCGGGTGTTGCCGTACGGGTCCGTGGCGAGGCCGCCGACCTCCACCTCGATCGCGACCGGCTTGCTCACACCGTGGATGGTGAGGTTGCCGTGCAGCGTGACGTCATCGCCGTCGACCTCGACCTTGGTGCTGGTGAAGGTCAGGTGCGGGTGGCTCTCGACGTCGAGGAAGTCGGCGCTCTTGACGTGGGCGTCGCGCGCCTCCTGGCCGGTGGTGAAGCTGGTCGCGTCGATGGTGACCGTGGCGGTGCTCTTGGCCGGGTCGGCGGCGTCGAGGACGAGCTGGCCCTCGTAGACGCCGAAGGAGCCGCGCACGGTCGTCACCATGGCGTGGCGTACGGCGAAGCCGAGGCTGGAGTGCGCGGCGTCGATGGTCCAGGTGCCGGTGAGGTCGGGCGCGATCGTGGTGGTCATGGGCTTCTCCTCGGGCGGTACGGGCAGCGGGTAGTTGCCTGTGCAACGTATCCCGTACCGCCGGGAGCGCAAGGGGCCGCTACAGGTTGCCTCGGCGGTCCTGCTCCATCTCCAGCGCGACGAAGAGCGCCTTGAAGTTGCCGTTGCCGAAGCCCCGCGACCCGCGCCGCTCGATCAGCTCGAAGAACATCGTCGGCCGGTCCTGTGCCATCTCGGTGAAGATCTGCAGCAGGTAGCCCTCGTCGTCGCGGTCCGCGAGGATGCCCAGCTCCTCCAGCACGTCGATGTCGAGGTCGACGTCGGCGAAGCGCTCCCGCAGCTCGACGTAGTAGGTGTCGGGTACGCGCATGAAGCCGACACCGCGGGCCTGCAGCGCCCTCACCGAGGTGATGATGTCCGCGGTGGCGATGGCCGTGTGCTGCATGCCGGGGCCGTCGTAGAAGTCCAGGTACTCGTCGACCTGGCTCTTGCGCTTGCCCGGCGCCGGCTCGTTGATCGGGAACTTGATGCGACCGTCCCCGTTGCTGACGACCTTGCTCATCAGCGCGCTGTACTCCGTCGAGATGTCGGCGTCGGTGAACTGCTGCACCTGGCTGAAGCCCAGCACCTGCTCGTAGAAGGCGACCCAGCGGTCCATCGCACCCAGCTCGACGTTGGCCACGGAGTGGTCGAACTCCAGCAGCCCGACCGGCGGCAGCGGGTCGACGACGGTGGAGCGGGCGACGTACCCGGGGGCGTACGGGCCGTCGTAGTCACGCCGGTCGACGAAGGTGTGAGTGACCTCGCCGTAGGCCGCGATCGTGGCCCGGCGCAGCACGCCGGCGTCGTCCTTGTCCTCCCACACGTCCCGAGCGCTGACCGCCCCGCGGGAGACCGCAGCTTGGTGCGCGGCGGCCGCGTCGGCGACCCGGAGCGACACGTCCTTGACACCGTCGCCGTGACGGGCAACGTGCTCGGCGACGACCGTGCCGGCTCGCAGCGAGGACGTCACGACGAAGCGCAACCGTCCCTGCTCCACCACGTAGCTGGTGACGTCGCGAACACCGGTCTCCGGCCCGGCGTAGGCGACCAGGGAGAAGCCGTACGCGGTGCGGTAGTAGTGCGCCGCCTGCCGGGCGTTGCCGACCCAGATCTCGACGGCGTCCACCGCCTCGAGGGCAAGCGGGTCGGTGCCGGACAGGACGGTGCCGGACAGGACGGTGCCGGACGGGACGGTGCCGACGGCGCTGTCAGCGGTGAGGTCGCTCATGTGGCGATCGTCTCACCGCGCGGCCTGCTCTGCCGTCAGCTCGTGCGCAGCCCCGACGACATCCCCGACATCGGCGTCGTCCACGACGAGGTACGCCGACCGGGCTCCCCGCGCCATCAGGCAGCGGCGGGCCTGACCGAGGATGTCGGCGCTGGTGTTCAGGCCGCTGGCATCACCGGGCTCCGCCAGGAAGTGGTTGAGCACCAGCCGCTCCGGCTCAGCCGGGCCTCGACCTAGGGCACACGTCAGTCCGCCAGGAGAGGTCGCGTCGTAGGGCGTCTCGGCCGCGTACCGGAAGACGTTGCGGTACGGCGACCCCGCACCACCGTCGCGCCGCTCGGCCAGCACGACCACCCGATGGCCGGTCGCGACCATCCGACCGAGCGTCGGCCAGGTGCCGACGGGCGAGTCCGGCGGCGTGGCGAGGTACGGGTCGAGCCCCGCCCGGCTGAGCACCTCCTCGACGGGTGCGACGGCGACGTGATCCTCGATGACGATGGTGACGACGGCCTGGGCGTGAGCGGCGACCCAGGCTCGGACCGGCTGCAACGCAGCCACAGCCGGGGTCGAGCCCAGCTGGCAGATGGTGTGGCACAGGAAGACGCCTGGGTGCGGCTCGGCCGCCTCCTGGTCCAGCAGGTCCCCGGTGATGGCCCGTACGGCTGACGGCAGCCGGGCGACGACGGCGGCGCGATCGACCGGCTCGTCCCAGGCGTGGGCGTCGAGATCGAGCTCGCGGATGCCGGCGTCGAGCTGCTGCGTGAGCGAGCGGTGCTGCTGCACGGTGGTGAAACCGGCGGCGGCCGTGCTCATCGCGTTGTGCGCACCGGCCCACGTGACCTGGTCGTAGGTCAGCCCGCACGGCATCCCGTCGCACGCACCCGGCACAGGTGACCCGCTCGGACCGGGGGTAGGGGTCGGTGCGCCGGACGGGGTGTCCGCCCGGACCGTGGCCGGTGCGACGGCACGCGGGGCAGGTGCCACCGGCGCCGTACCGGAGCACGCGGCGAGGACCACACCCAGGATCCCCAGGAGGACGTTCCTGCGCACGAGCCGACGCTAGGTGTCGTTGCTGTCCGCCAGTTCGGTGTTCGTAGGATGGCGGCCACGGTGCTCATCTGCGCGCCCGCCCTCGTAGCTCAGCGGACAGAGCAGCAGACTTCTAATCTGCCGGTCGCAGGTTCGATCCCTGCCGGGGGCACCACCCGAAAGTGCCTGTGACTGTTGGCTTTTCGCGCTTCGGCGGATCTGATCAGGATCAACAACATTGGCGTTCGTGCACAACGGGTACACAGCAGTGGCGCGGGTCCACGGACCGACGAGCGCCGCCGGACGATCTCCCCGAAGCGGAGATCAAGCGTTGCCGAAGCGGGTCAGCCTCGGGGCGCGCGAACCGGGACGCGAACCTGCTGAGCACCAGCTGGTCGCGACCCCACCAGCACGTCAGCCAGCGCGGCGCCTACTCACCGTTGCCCGGCTGGGCGAGCAGGTCGCGCACGGTGCGCGGAGCGTGGCCGAGCAGGACGCCCAGCAGCGGGTCCACCCCCGCGAAGTAGCCTTCCTGGGCGGCCTCGTACATGCCGAGCGTGAAGCGGGCAACGAGCTCCGGCCGTCCCGCCGCGACCTGCGCGGCCAGCCACTCGTCGCGGTCGACGAGCACGCGCTCGACGTCGCGGCCGGTGACCTCCGAGGCGATCACGGCGAGGTCCTGGAACGTCGGCGCGCTGCCCGCGGTCAGGGTGACAGGGCCGTCGTAGCCGCCGCCCGAGGCGGGGATGACCGCGGCCGCCTCGGCTGAGTCCTCGCGAGCCGTCCACGACACCGGACCATCGGCCGGCACCGTGATCACGCCGGTCTCACGCCAGGGGCCAGCCAGCCACTCGAGGCTGTGGGCGTAGAAGCCGTTGCGCAGCGACGTCCAGGCAACGCCGCTGTCGGCGAGGAGGCGCTCGGTGGCGGCGTGGTCGCGCGCGGGCCCGAAGGGAGACGCCGGCGCGGCGCCCTGGTGGCTCGTGTAGAGGATGCGGCCGACGCCGACAGCGACGGCCGCGTCGATGGCGGCGCGGTGCAGGCTCACCGCGTCCGCGCGCGGGTCGCTCGAGGACACCAGGAGCAGCTGGTCCGCACCCTCGAAGGCGCCAGGCAGGGAGCCGGGGTCGGCGTAGTCGCCGCGGCGCACGGCGACGCCGAGGTCGGCGAAGCGCTGAGCCCTGGCCGGGTCGCGGACGGCGACGGCGACGGCGCTCGCGGGCATGCGCTCCAGGAGGTGGTCGACGGTGGCGCCGTTGAGAGCGCCGGTCGCTCCGGTGACGACGATCATGACTGCTCCGTATCGCTGGAATTCGTTTGGACGTACCGGCGATAGTAGCGTCGGTCTCGTCTTCGCGCTAGCGTTGGTAGCGTGGCTGAGGGGGGGGCTCGGGCAGGTGGCCAGAACGACACCCGGGCCCGGATCGTCGACGCCGCGGCGCGGCTGCTGCAGGAGCAGGGAGCAGCGGCCGTCACCACCCGTGGGGTCGCCCAGCGCGCCGGCGTGCAGGCGCCGACGATCTACCGGCTCTTCGGCGACAAGGACGGCCTGCTCGAGGCCGTCGCGGAACACGTCATGAGCACCCAGGTGTCGGCCAAGGCCGCGGCCCTGGCGGCGGCAGCGGCCGGCGACGTCGACGCGGTCGATGAGCTGCGCGACGGGTGGATGACGCAGATCGAGTTCGGGGTGACCAACCCGGCTCTGTTCGCTCTGCTCAGCGACCCGGGTCGAGTGCAGCGCTCGCCCGCTGCGCAGGCCGGCAGGCGCGTCCTGGAGTCGCGCGTGCACCGGGTCGCGGCGGCCGGCCGGCTGCGCGTCAGCGAGCGGCGAGCCGTCGACCTGATCAGCGCGGCCGGGATCGGGACCGTGGTGCGGACCCTCGCGACGCCGCCCGAGCAGCGCGACCCTGAGCTCGCCCGCAGCATGTACGACACGGTCACCCGCGAGATCCTCACCGACCCACACGCCTCGACGGCGGGCGGTCCCGTGGAGACCGCGGTGGCACTGCGCGCCACCGCGGCCAACCTCGACATGCTCAGCGACGCCGAACGGCGGCTCCTCGCCGAGTGGCTCGACCGCGCCATCGACGCCCTGCAGGCCGCCACCCACAACCTCGCCTGAGCGGCGTCGCCGCGAACAGGTCTTGGAGCTTCTCCTTGGCGATCCAGGCCGGGGGATCGCCAGCGTCGCAGCACCAGCACCCTGCCCTGCCGGTCGGGTTCTTCCGATGTGGTCAGCGCCGACATCTTGTCGCCCTCCCACCGTCTGCGTGTTCGACCCACCTCGAACCGCCCTCCTTGGGAACGGTTGCGGCCCCGCACCCGCCGACGTTCAGGTCCGCGACGCCTGCCTGAGCCGCGTTGCCCCCCTGACCAGGTCCGCGACCGCCTGGGACCGGCTGTGCGGCGGCCAGGCGATCACCGTCGTGACCGACGGCGCGTCCAGCGCCGGCACCGCGGCCAGGCCCCAGCGCAGATGGTCACGGACCTGCTCCGGCACCACGGTCACGGCCCGCCCGAGGGCGACCAGCTGGAACATCTGCTCGTGGTCGCGGACCTCGGGGCCGGGGCCGACCGGGTAGGTCCCGTCTTTGCGGGGCCAGCGCACGAACGGCAGGTCGACGACGTCCGCCAGCAGCAGGCTCCGGCGGGTGGCCAGCGGATGCCCGCTGGGCAGAACGACGACCTGCCCCTGCGTCCCGAGCTCCTCGACGTCCAACCCAGAGGTGTTGTCGAACGGCCGGTGCAGGAGCGCGACGTCCGCCCGCCCGTCCCGCAGCCACTGCTCCTGCTCACCCATCCCGCACAGCTCGACATCCACCGGCACCGCCCCCGGCTGGATCGCGTAGGCATCGAGCAGCTTCGAGAGCAGCTCGGTCGACGCGCCGGACTTGGTGACGAGGACGATCCTCGTCCGGCCGTTTGCCGCCCCCGCCCGACGCGTCCGGCGCCAGGCCGCGTCCACGGCGTCGAGGGCAGCCCGCGCCTCGTCCAGCAGGACGGTGCCCGCGGCGGTCATCAGGGCGCCGCGGCTCGTCCGCTCCAGCAGCTGCACGCCGAGCCGGCGCTCCAGCTGGCCGACCGCCCGGGACAACGGGGGCTGGGCGATGCCGAGGCGGGTCGCCGCCCGTCCGAAGTGCTGCTCCTCGGCCACCGCGACGAAGTAGCGCAGCTCGCGGGTCTCCATACCCTCAGGGTATCGGGTGAGAGCGAGGTGGTCCTGGACCCGAGCGAAGCCCCGGCGCAGGGTGGTGCCATGACGACAGCACTGGTGACAGGCGCCAACAAGGGCATCGGGTACGCAATCGCGGAGGGGCTCGGCGCCCTCGGCTGGAGCGTCGGGGTCGGCGCCCGCGACGACGTGCGGCGGGAGGAGGCCGTCGCCTCACTGAAGGCGGCCGGGGTCGACGCGTTCGGCGTCCCGCTCAACGTCACGGACGACACGAGCGTGACCGCCGCAGCGCAGCTGCTCACCGAGCGCGGCGGCCTGGACGTGCTGGTCAACAACGCGGGCGATCACCGGGGGGGCGCCGCAGAACCCGACAGCCATCGACCCGGCGACCGTCCTGCGGGTGGTCGACACCAACGTGGTCGGCGTCCTGCGGGTCACGAACGCCTGCCTGCCGCTGCTGCGGCAGTCGGCCCACCCGCGCGTCGTCGTCGTGTCCAGCAGCGTCGGGTCGCTGACCCTGCAGACCACGCCCGGCTCGTTCGTCGGGCCGGTCTCGGGGGCCTACTCCCCGTCCAAGACGTTCCTGAACGCGCTGGTGGTGCAGTACGTCAGGGAGCTGGAGGGCAGCAAAATCCTGGTCAACGCCGGGTGCCCCGGCTACGTCTCGACCGACCTCAACGGCCACCAAGGCACCCGGACACCCGAGCAGGGCGCCGCGATCGCCATCCGGCTCGCGACGCTCCCGTACGACGGCCCCACCGGGACGTACTCCGACGACGCGGGACCGATCCCCCGGTGACCGGCGACGATGGCTGCCCTGCACTTGCACGCCTCACCGACTGAACCGCCCCAGTTTCGTTGGAGGGTGGTGCGTCCCCGGTTCAGCGGAGTCGTGCGGCTGGGCTGGTGTGTCCCCGCTGGGCCGCCCGGCATGGGTGTCGACTCGGCGAGCTCGTGGGCCGGGGCAGGTCGCCGCTACTCCTTTGCGGGCACCGTGCGCATCGTCGAGGATCACCTCATGGCGGAAGCCCGACGACGAGCCGACATGTTCACCGAGGACGGCAGGCCCTCGGATGACGACCCGCGTGAGAACGGACCCACGTTGGGCGACGAACGCACCACGCTGGTCGAGTCACTGCGTCGCCAACGCCTGACCTTGGAGCTCAAGTGCTCAGGCCTCGATGCGGAGGCCATGGCGCTGCGTGCCGTGCCGCCGTCGACGCTCTCGCTGCTGGGGCTGGTGCGGCACCTGGCCGAGATGGAGCGGGCGACCTTCCGGGTGCTGATGGCGGGCCAGGACGCGCCCCGGCTGTTCTGCTCCGCCAGCGATCGGGACGGCGACTTCAACGGTGCGGTCGCGGATGTCGGTGTCGTCGCGCAGGCGTGGGAGGCGTGGCGGGCTGAGGTGGGCTTCGCCACCCGCTTCGTGGCCGACGCGCCCAGCCTCGACATCACCGCCGACGATCCCCTGAACCAGCACGGCAGCGGTGGAGGCGCG
>JAABUJ010007629.1_pt1 | contig 10044 bp, 9 predicted proteins | sample 5559131 | NCBI WGS metagenome assembly JAABUJ01 (sample SAMN10711875, study PRJNA513366) | rock metagenome | isolation source: Antarctica rocks | place: Antarctica: Victoria Land, Mt New Zealand nord | collected 2016-01-07
GCGGAGGCGGCGGCCACGCTGCAGGACTTCGCGGCGCGGCACGCGATCCCGGTGGCGGAAACCCAGGCCGGCAAGGGCGCGCTGCCCTGGGACCATCCATGCGCGGCCGGCGCGATCGGCGTCACCGGCAGCTCGGCCGCGAATGCCTTGGCGCGCGAGGCCGACCTGGTCCTGGCCGTCGGCACCCGGCTGCAGGACTTCACGACCGGCTCGCGCGCGCTGCTGCCGGGCGGCTCGCGGCTGATCCAGCTCAACATCCAGCCGTTCGACGCGGCCAAACATGGCGCCGCGCCGTTGGTCGGCGACGCCCGGGCCACGCTCGAAGCCCTGACGGCGGCGCTTGGGGACCATGCAAGCCCGCCGGCGTGGCAGGCGCGGGCGGCGGCGTTGACGGCGGAGTGGACCGAAGCGGTCGACGCTGCTACGGCGCCGGGAAACGCGGCATTGCCGAGCGACGCGCAGGTGCTCGGCGTCGTGAACCGTGCGGCGCAGCCCGGCGACGTCGTGGTCTGCGCGGCCGGCGGCCTGCCGGGCGAACTGCACAAGCTTTGGCGCACTGCGCGGCCCGGCGGCTACCACCTCGAATACGGGTTTTCCTGCATGGGCTACGAGATCGCCGGCGGGCTGGGCGTGAAGCTGGCGCATCCCACGCAGGAGGTGTTCGTCATGGTCGGCGACGGCAGCTACCTGATGATGAACTCCGAGCTGCAGACCTCGGTGATGCTGGGCCACAAGCTGGTCGTGACCGTGCTCGACAACGGCGGCTACGGCTGCATCGACCGGCTACAGCGCGCCTGCGGCGGCGCGTCGTTCAACAACCTGCTGGCGGATGTCGCCGCGCGGGCGAGCAGCTCCTGGGTGGATTTCGCAGCGCATGCCAGGAGCCTCGGCGCGCGGGCGGAGCGCGTGGCGAGCCTGGCGGAGCTGGCGGAGGCGCTGCCTCGCGCCCGCGCCTCCAACCGGACCTACGTCATCGTCATCGAGACCGATCCGCTCGCCGCCACGCAGGCCGGCGGCGCGTGGTGGGACGTGGCGGTGCCGGAGGTGTCGGAGCGAACCCAGGTGCAGGACGCGTATGCCGCCTATGCCGAGGCCCGGCGAACCCAGGACGGCGCCGCGTGACCGTCCGCATCGGCACCAACCCGATTGCCTGGAGCAACGATGACCTTCCGGAGCTGGGCGGGGACACCCCGCTCGAAACCTGCCTGGCCGAGGCGCGGGAGGCCGGGTTCACCGGCATCGAGCTGGGCCGCAAGTTCCCGTCCGACCCGGCGGCGCTGCGGGCCGTGCTGGAGCGGCACGGGCTGAGCCTGGTTTCGGGCTGGTACGGCGCGGCGTTGCGCCACCGCAGCGTCGCGGCGGAGATCGAGGCCATGCGGCCGCATTTCGACCTGCTGCACGCCTGCGGCTGCGGCGTGATGGTGTTCGCCGAAACCTCGGACACGGTGCAGGGGCGGCGCGGCGTGCCGGTGGCCGACCGCCCGGTGCTGCCAGCGCAGGAGTGGCCGGTGTTCCTGGAGCAGCTGGGCCGGCTTGGCGAATGGATGGCCGGCCAGGGCGTGCGCATGGCGTTCCACCACCACATGGGCACCGTGGTCGAGACGGCGGCCGAGATCGACCGCCTGCTGTCCGGCACGCCCGACAGCGTCGGGTTGTTACTGGATACCGGGCACCTCGCCTTCGCGGGCGAGGACCCGGCGGCGGTCGGGCGACGGTGGGCGCACCGCATCAATCACGTGCACGCCAAGGATGTCCGTCCGGATGTGCTGGCCCGGGCGCTGCGGGAGCGTTGGAGCTTTCTCGACGCGGTGGTGGCGGGCGTCTACACGGTGCCGGGCGACGGCTGCCTGGATTTCACCGCGGCGCTGCGTCCGGTCGCCGAGGCCGGCTATGCAGGGTGGCTGATTGTCGAGGCCGAACAGGACCCGGCCAAGGCACATCCGCTGACCTACGCCAAGGCGGGGCACGGGTATCTCCGGACAGCCGCGGGCGCGGCGGGGTTTTCAGTAGCCTAAACGTTGATCTACGCGGGCAGGCCAGGCATCCTGCTGGGAAAGCGAAAATAAAAGGGAAACCGTCTATGGAAAAGCTGCTTCTCGCCGGCCTCGTCGTCACCCTCGCGGCGTTCGGCTCGGTCCCGGCGCGGGCGCAGGAGCCGACCATCCCCATCATCGTCAAGGACACGACCAGCTTCTACTGGCAAATCGTCCTGGCCGGCGCCCACAAGGCCGGGCAGGATCTGCACGTGAAGGTGCCGGAGCTTGGCGCGCAGAGCGAGAGCGATATCAGCGGCCAGATCTCGATCCTGGAGAACGCCGTCGCCGGAAGGCCAGCCGCCGTCGTCATTTCACCGACCCAGTTCGCCGCCCTGGGCAAGCCGATCGACGCAGCCGCCAAGTCGGTCAAGATCATCGGGATCGACAGCGCCGCCGATAGCCAGGCGTTCACCTCGTTCCTGACCACCGACAACGTGCAGGGCGGCCGGGCGGCGGCCGAGGCGCTGGCGCAAGGCATCGCGAGCAAGAACGGCGGCAAAATCGTCGGGGACGTGGCGCTGATCACCTCCCTGCCCGGCGTCGGCTCGCTGGACCAGCGCGCGAAGGGCTTCAAGGAGCAGCTGGCGAAATATCCCGGCTTGAAGCTGGTCGCCGACAAGGTCGCCGACGGCCAGGCGACCACCGCGCTGAACATCATGACGGACCTGATCACCGCCAATGCGGACTTGAAGGGCGTGTTCACCTCGAACCTGATCATGGCGCAAGGCGCCGGCCAGGCGATCGGCGAGAACAAGCTGCAGACCAAGATCGCGCTGATCGGCTTCGACAATGACGATAAGCTGGTGAAGTTCCTCGGCGACGGCGTGATCTACGCGCTGATCGTGCAGGATCCCTATCGCATGGGCTACGACGGCATCAAAACCGCGCTGGCGGCCAGCAAGGGGGATAAGGTGCCGGCGTTCGTCGATACTGGAGTTAGCACGATCACCAAGGAGAATATGGCCACCGCGCGCAGCCAGGAGCTATTGAACCCCAAAGTGAAGTGAGCATGGCGACGCCGCTGGACAAATAGACACCATGCCGCCGCTGCTGGAACTCCGCCGCCTCGATAAACGGTTCACCGGCACGCATGCCCTGCGGCAGGTGGACCTCGCCTTCGAGGCTGGCGAAATCCACGCCATCGTCGGCGAGAATGGGGCCGGCAAGTCGACCCTCATCAAACTGCTCACCGGCGTGCACCTCAAATCCGGCGGCGAGATCATCTGGGAGGGCCGCCCAGTGGTTTTCTCCGGCCCCCAGGGCGCTATCGCGCTCGGCATCAACGCGGTGCACCAGGAGGTGGTGCTGTGCCGGCACCTGACGGTCGCGGCCAACCTGTTCCTGGGCAACGAGCACACCAGCTGGGGCGTGCTGCACAAGGCTCGCATGGAACGGGAGGCGCAGCGCGTGCTGGACGACCTCGGCTTCGCCATCCCGGCCGATGTCGTGCTGTCCACGCTGACCATCGGCCAGCAGCAACTCGTCGCGACCGCCCGCGCAGCGTTGCGTGGCACGCGGTTCCTGATCTTCGACGAGCCCACCGCCTACTTGACCCGGCAGGAGGCGGCGCAGCTTTTCGCGCTGATCCGCCGGTTGCGCGCCGACGGCGTGACGCTGGTCTATATCAGCCATCGCCTGGAGGAGGTGTTCGAGTTGGCCGACCGGGTCTCGATCCTGCGCGACGGCGCGCTGATCAGCACCGAGCGCGTGTCCGACACCAACGAACCGCGGCTGATCCGCGGCATGATCGCCCGTTCGATCGAACAGATCTACCACAAGGACGCCGTGCCGCCCGGCCCGGAGCTGGTCGCGACGCAGGGCCTGTCCGGCCAGGGCTTCGAGGACATCTCGATCGACGTGCGGCGGGGCGAGATCGTCGGGCTGTACGGCCTGATCGGCGCCGGCCGCAGCGAGTTCGTCCAGGCGCTGTTCGGCCGCTACCCGCACAGCGCTGGCAGCGTGCATTGGGAGGGCCGGCCGGTCGAGATCGGCTCGCCGCAGCAGGCCATCGCCCTCGGCATGGCGCTGGTGCCCGAAAGTCGGCGGGACCAGGGGCTGTGCCTGAACCTCGGCGTCTCGACCAACCTGAACCTCGCCATCTTCGATCGGCTGACCCGGGCCTTGACGATCGACGGCCGAGCGGAAGCGCGGGCGGCCGACGCGCAGATCGGCGGCCTGCGCATCATGACGGCCAGCCACGCCACGCTCGCGCAGTCGCTCTCGGGCGGCAACCAGCAGAAGATCGTGGTCGGGAAGTGGCTGGCGCACGGCGCGCAGCTGTTCATCTTCGACGAGCCGACGGCGGGCGTGGATGTCGGCACCAAGGTCGAGATCTACCGCCTGTTCGGCGCCCTTCTGCAACAGGGCGCCGGGATCATCCTGATCTCGTCCTACCTGCCGGAGGTGTATGAGCTGGCTGACCGGCTGCACGTGTTCCGCCGCGGCCGCAAGGTCGCGAGCTACAGCCACCGCGAGGCGGAGGTGGAGACCATCCTGACCCAAGCCATCGGCGCCTGAACGGGCCCGCCTGAACGGGAAGAACATCCTTTGAGCGACATCACGGCCGACCAAGCTCGCCTCGACGCTGCCCGCCGATCGCAGTCGCGCCTGAACCTGCTGCTCAGCCTGACCCTGCTCGGGCTGCTGGTGCTGCTATGGGCGGTGCTCGCGGTCAGCACCCGCACGTTCCTGACCGAAATCAACGTCACCAACCTCATGCGGCAGGCCTACCTGGTGGCGATCCTGGCGGTCGGGCAGACCTTCGTCATCATCACCGCCGGCATCGACCTGTCGGTTGGCGCCGTCATCGGCTTCTGCAGCGTCATCCTGGCGCTGCTGCTGAAGGCGCAGGTGGCGATCCCGGTGGCGATCCTGCTCACCTTAGCGATGGGGGCGGCCATCGGCGCGTTCCACGGCTTCGGCATCGTGCAGCTCGGGCTGCCGCCGTTCATCATGACCTTGGCAACGCTGACCGCGCTGCGCGGCGCAGGCTTCCTGATCACCAATGGCAACACGATCTCCGGCCTGCCAGACGCGTTCACCGCTTTCGCGCCGTCGAGTTTCCTCGGCATCCCCAGCCTGTTCTGGATGGTCACCGTGGTCGCGGCGCCGTCGTACATCTTCCTGCACCACAGCCGGTGGGGCCGCTACCTGTTCGCGATCGGCAGCAACCCCGAGGCAGCGCGCCTCTCCGGCATCGACGTGCCGCGCATGATCTATGTCGCCTACATCCTGTCGGCGTTCCTGGCGGCGGTTGCGGCGGTGCTGGCCACCTCGCGCCTGTCAATCGGGACCCAAAACACCGGACAGGGCCTCGAATTGCAGGCTATCGCCGCAACGGTGATCGGCGGCACCAGCCTGTTCGGCGCGGTGGGCAGCATCTACGGGCCGCTGCTCGGCAGTTTCCTGCTGACCACCATCTCGAACGGGGCCAACCTGCTGAACGTCAACCCGTTCTGGCAGCTGATCATTACCGGCGCGCTGATTATCCTGATCGTGTATTTCGACCAATTGCGGCGACGTCGCCGCTAGGCCGGATGTTGTTATCACCCCATCTGGCGGACGACCGTGTAGAGCAGGTACGCGAACAACGTTCCTCCAAGGCCCAAGATCAGCAACACAAGAGTGAGGTCCAGGCCCATACCTCTGGCGGGTCGGACCTGATCGGCATTGATGTCTTCCGTAATCTGTCGAAATCGCAGCGTTGCAATGATTATCATGCTGCCACCCAGCATGATAAGGAGAAGCCCGGCAACGTCGCCAATCAATTGGTTGATGACGGAGGGTGGCCGCCCCGCAAGCGAACGCGCAGCGACTTCCAGGAACAAGTCAAACTTCTCGATCAAAAAGCCGAATGCCATGACCGCTATCGCCGTCCGTATCCACGCCAGGAACGTGCGCTCATTCGCGGCGTGGTCGCTGTAGCGGTTGATCACTGATTTCCCTCCTGGAACTCTCTGCTTACCAAAGCGCCGTTTGAACCCCACCCAGCGATTGCACCGCGACCTTACACCTCCCAGCATTCCTGCGTGCCAGCGGGCAGCGTCACTTCGCCTGCCGGCGGGCCCTGGCCAAGCCGGCAAGTTTCGGCCAAGGTTTTCCCGGGTAACATCTGGAAGGCGTCCGATGACGGAAACATTCTTGCGGCGCAACTTGCTGTTAACGCCCCTGCTCGCCGCGGCGACCACTTCCTTAGCCACTCAACCAGCTGCAGCGGCGGGCGCCGACCCGGCCATGACGCAGGTGGTGCAAGCGGACGCGATTCCGTGGAAGCAGCTTTACAATTTCCCGGAAGGCACTGCCGAGCAAGCGCCCATGCACAGCATGGTGGGCGAACCCGGACAGTACTTCGTGCTAATCCGCTGGCATCCGGGCTACATGAGCGCGCCGCATTTCTATGAAACCGATCGGCTCTGTGTCGTGCTGTCCGGCACTTGGTGGGTCGCGAGCGGTGAGGATTTTGCACCCGAGAGCACGGTGCCGGTCACGGCCGGCGGCTTCGTCCGCCGGGTCGCGCGGACGCCACACTACGATGGAGTGAGGAGCGATGTGAAGGAACCGGCGATCATCGCCATCTCTGGGATCGGGCCAATCCACTATCACTTGACCGATCCAAGCCAACCGGGGTGGCGTAAAGTCTGACATTAGCCTTACGATCTGGCGGGGCTTCAATCGAGACCAATGCGTGGCGCATCTGGCACGAGCAGCAACGTAGGTCGAACTCGGCCAAGCTGGCCTTGCTGGACGAGACCTGGACCAAGACCGAAGTTGCCAACGGCATGATATTTCGCAGCTGGATGGAGCAAGTTGAAGTTACAAATCTTTACAATCCAAAGAGTGGATGAAACGACACTGAAATGATTGAGGGCTTGGCGACTGGAGTATGGGGTTTAAATCCCTGACACAGTTGTTCAAGCAAGGTGTCAGTCCCATGCCCTATCGCCTTCCACGCCTGCGCCGTTTCCTCGTGGCAGCGTTTGCGGCTTCGACGCTCCTGGCCTTTCCACTGACCGCTGCGCAAGCGCGCGTGTTTGTCGGCGTCGGATTTGGCTATCCCTTTTTCGCCCCCTTCTACCCCGCTTATAGTCCCGCATTCATCTACGCTTCCCCACCCGTTATCTATGCTTCACCACCGTCTGTAGTGTACGCCCCGCCGGCAACCTACAATGCGACCTCCTCGGGACGCTGCTTCGCCGGTGCTTATGTCTGCCCGTTGGATCGGCCTGGACCGATTGGCGCACCTTGCTCCTGCCCCACCAACACAACGCGCGCCGCCGGCCGTATCGGTTGATCATGAGCGAGAAATATCGTGCCAGCGGCCCTACGTGATGCCCGCCCGAGGCAAGATGGAGGGCCACAGCTCTGCCCTGGACCCGCTGGGGCCTGAGGCCCAGACCCGCATTGATTTGCCCAATTGGATCGCAAACGAATGGGTTTCCAAAGGCATCATGCCTTTGGCGGCGTTTGAGGCAGAGCCTCAACCTTCCACTTGATTTCGGCGGTTGCACCAAAGGGCCGCTGGTGGCGGCCGGCAAACGTCCATCCTGACATGATGCGACATCGCTTAGCTTTTATTGCCGGGCGTACCGGCGCAGCGCCGCGTCGTCCAAGGTGACGCCGATGCCGGGACCAGTCGGCAAAAGAACGTGAAAATCCTCGAAGCGCAGCGGCTCCGTCACCAGATCGCCGGTCAGAATCTGCGGGCCGAAATGCTCGCAGCCCCACGCTAGTTCGCGGAGGGTGGCAAAGACCTGCAGGTGCGCCGCCGCACCCACCGAGCTTTCCAGCAGGCACCCGCCATACAGCCCGACGCCGCCGGCTTCCGCCACCGCCGCCACCTTGCGCGTGCCCAACAGCCCGGCGTGCTTCACGAGTTTCAGCGACACGGCGTCCGCCGCCCCCGCTGCCGCCACGGCCAGCATGTCATGCACGTCGAACACGCACTCGTCCGCAAGCAGCGGAGGCGTGCCGGGCCGCGCGCGCAACCGAGCCATGGCGGCCAGGTTCCACGCCGGCACCGGTTGCTCGACCAACCGCACCCCGATCTCGGCAAGCTGGGGCAGGCAGCGCGCCGCCACCGTCTCGTCCCAGGCCTGGTTCGCATCGACGATCAACTCGGCCCGATCGCCCAGGGTGCGGGCAAGATGGCGCATCCGCAGCATGTCGGCCTCCGGGCTTTGCGCGCCGATCTTGACCTTGAAGGTGCGATGCAGACGGGCGGCAAGCTTGCGTTCGGCCTCGTCCGCCTCCTGCGCCGGGTCGCCGGAGGCCAGGGTCCAGAGCACCGGGATGCGGTCCCGTATTGCACCCCCGAGCAGTGCACTGGCGGGGAGGCCGTATGTCTTGCCCGCCGCATCGAACAACGCGGTCTCGATGGCGGCCTTCGCGGCGTTGTTGCGCTTGGCGGCTTGATCCATCCGTAGCCCGGCCAGCTCGAACAGATCGGCGCGGACCCCCATCAGCGTGGGGGCGAGGTAGGCGTCGACATTGGCCTTGATGGCCTCCACGCTCTCCTCGCTCCAGCGCGGGCCGCCCAGCGTCGCCGCCTCGCCGATGCCCTCGACGCCATTGGCGAGGCGCACCTGCACGATCACGTAGCTCTGCGCCTTGACCGAAGTCTGGGACAACTTGTGCTGGCGCACCGTCGGGACGTCCACGATCGTGCTGCGAACCTCGATGATGGCGAGGTCGGCCGTCGGATGATGAAGCGTGTTGGGCATCGGGGTCTCCGTCACAGGGAGTGCGGCGGCGCCCACTGTCGGGAGGGCACCGCCCGGCGTCAGGCTGCCTTGGCGTGCTCGCGCAGGACGACCGTGCCCGGCACAAGGTCGGTTTCCCGGTTGAGGGCGAAGTCGAACGCGATTTCGGTAAACGGGCCGTCGAGCCCATGCTGGCGTGCGGCGGCCGGGTCTTCATTGCGCTTCACCCCCGGTATCAGTTCCTCGCGGGTGGCGAAGGTGAAATCATTGTAGAGGTACTCGTCGCCGGCGATGTTGATCTGCGTCGTCAACTGCCGATAACCCGGCGCTGAGACGAAGAAATGGATGTGCGCCGGGCGTTGCCCATGTCGGCCGATCTGGTTCAGCAGCTTCTGCGTCGGCCCGTCCGGTGGGCAGCCATAGCCGGCCGGAAGGATCGAGCGGAACCGGTAGCGTCCCTCCCCATCCGTTTCGATGCGACGCCGCAAGTTGTACGCGCTCTGCGACTTGTCGAAGAATGAATAGCCGCCCTTCGTGTTGGCGTGCCACACATCGACCATGGCGCCCGGCACCGGCTTGCCTTCCGTATCGCGCACCTGCCCGTGCATGATCAGCACTTCACCCGGCTCCGGATCCTGGTCCAGCCGTGCCTCGCCTTTCGACAGCGGCGCGTCGGCGAGGTACAGCGGGTCTTCGATCGTGCGCGGCGTGCCACCGTCCAGCCCGGCCTGCCGCTCCTTTTCGTCGAAGCGCAGATCCAGGAAGTGTTCCAGCCCGAGACCAGCCGCAAGCAGGCCCGCCTCATTCTGCTGGCCCACCTCCGTCAGGTAGCTCATCGCGGCCCAGAACTCGGCCGGTGTCACGTCGAATTCTTCAATGGTTTCGAAGATGCTCGATACCAGCCGCTGCACGATCCGCTTCATGCGCTCGTCGCCGCCTTGGGTGTCCAGGCCGCTCAGCTTGTTCAGGAAATCTTTGGTCGGACTGGTGTTCAGCAGGCTTTCAATCATTGAGGTTCTCTCCCGTGTTGATGATGGCATCAGCCCAGGTCACCGCCCGCGACGGCAGGGTGACACCAGTGATGTAGGACGCTTCATCGGACGCGAACAACAGGATCGCGGCGGCCTGCTCCCCAATCGTCCCGTAGCGTTTCCGCAAGCTGGACTGACGGTCTGGTCAACGATCAGGGCCATTCAGTTCTAATATGCCGTGCCGAGAGCCAGTAGCTGATCGAAGCTGACGGCGTTGGCGTAGAGCGCCAGGCTGATGTTCTGGACGCCCTTGGCGCGCAGGATGTTGAGGGCGACCGA
>JAABUJ010007630.1_pt1 | contig 10043 bp, 4 predicted proteins | sample 5559131 | NCBI WGS metagenome assembly JAABUJ01 (sample SAMN10711875, study PRJNA513366) | rock metagenome | isolation source: Antarctica rocks | place: Antarctica: Victoria Land, Mt New Zealand nord | collected 2016-01-07
TTTTTTAAATTCATACTCGATTCAACACCCCTAGGGGCCTATGCGAGACTATATATTTTTGTGCGATCAGATTTTCAAATCTAGGTCGCGACGCTCCAATATTAAAACCATCTATTGTGATACTCACGTACAAGGAAATTCTTCATAAGAATTGTAAAGATTGTGTTGATTCGTAATTCACAAAAGAAACCTCGTATGTCGTTCGATAGTCTCAAAATCTCAAACTCGTGCACATCGAAAACGAGAGCTTTAAGAATTCACGTATAAGTTCTCTTTGTAGACTATGATCATGTGAAGATCGTTTGTCGATACGTAGTGTTCATGTATTTCTTTTCGTGTGATTTTAGTGTTCAAACTCAATGCCAACTCTTATTCGTATCCTTACACAAGTAGTGTCTTCAATTCGAGGTGTAGCGAAGTGTTACTCTTAACAAGATTGAATGTTCTTGTTGTCGCCTCTTAGAGTGAACGAGGCCCCTCATCGTTTAGCTTCTAAATGCGCGTTGAGCGTATACTAATCAAGACAAAAGAAGGATTGCTTGATCAAGACACGTGGCCTCAACGCGACCAATTCATGTACGATAGGAACTTCAAACCTTCTACCTATGTGATGTACGCGTGTATAACTCTTTCCTAGCTCTTCTAGACTTATACGCACAACGCTTCGAGACTTTCTTGCGATATTTCAAAACACGTCTTTCGTGATCGCAATGTGATCGCATCGTGGCGACGATCGACGCGTACAAGAAGTGGATAGTGGTAGTTATAGGTGATCTTGCGTGTCTTTGGTCTTTCGTATCTCATCATACGTGGGAACTCAAAATGATAGTGATGATAATAATGATAATGTTGTTGTCTTCGCGATTAGAAGGGTCGACTTGTCGTGACGATTGCATCGAACGCTTGCGAACGTCTTGCTTGTCGATGCTAAGAACATTTGGCTCTATCGAATATCGCAATATTAATAGGTTCGTAGCTAGCACCACGTACAGGTAGTTCTCTCGCTGGCCTATTACGTCAATTAAGAGTAAACAATCTTAGCTAAAAATTTAATTATATATATAAATATTAATTAAGGAAAAATTTAAAATAACAGAGTTATTAAATTTATTGCAAAAAAAAAGTAGATTTTAACTGCAATCTATATTTAGACAAATAAAACATTAAGTCTAAGTTTTGTATTAAAAATTATAATAAATATATAAATAAATAAAACAATAAATTAGTTCTTTGTTGCAACAATAATTGTAGAACTAATACTCGAAATATAGAAATTAATAAGATTATTATTAATATATATATAAAGAAAGTTTAAAAAATAATTAATACTATCTTTAAAAAATTGCTAAAAGAATCTTTTACAATAAATTGTAATATTAGCAATATATATATTAATATTTAAAAACAATAGTAAAATTGTAATTTTATATAAGTAATACTAAACATTTGCAAGAATTGCTTTAAGATATCTAATCTTTTTATTAAGATTTTGTTAATTTAATTAATAGAACTAAAATAATTAAGTATTGCAAAAAAAATTCTTTAATAATAAGATTATTAATATTAGAATATATGTCATGCATATTTTTATAATTATAAGTCGAAACAAGTCTAGAAAACTCGAATTATTATTCATATTGCAACTTGTTTTTAATTTTCTGTATTTTTTTAATATATTTATAAGATATTTAACTAATTATAGCTAAGAAGTAATATTAGATAAACAGTTAAAGCTATTAATATAAGTATTATTAAGAGTTTAAAGATTGCTGTAACTTCTATAAAACACTTAATTATATTTAATAAGTTATTTGTTTTAGTTAAAATATTTGTTGTATTAATATATAAAAGGTTTACAAATAAAGTTTTTAAAATTAATTAATAATATACTTTTTATAATCTAAATATAAAATTTAAGATATTTTGTATTCTTTAAAGAAATATATAGAAAAAATAATATATTTAATAAAATTCAAGCGCACTAATATCGAGAGACATTAATTTTTAAATATATTGAAAAAAAAGATTTTTTATTATAGTATTAGTTTTTTAATCTAATAAAAGTTTGCAAAGAAGTAATATATATTTCTGTTTTAAAAAATAGTAATTGTATAAGAATTTAAATATATAAAATTTGCAATATATTTATTAAAAATATAATATTAGATTTCTTGTATATATACAAGATATTGTATTATTTTCTTTAAATAACAAAAAATTAAAACTCTATAAAACATTTTTATTTTAAGTATTAATCAGAAATTAAAAAAGAGCAAAAGATTATTAAATATATTTTAAAATTCTTTTATTTGTTTATTCTTAATTGCAAGATATTGTATTTATAAGATTTTTTTTTGTTTTTAAAAAATCTAGCTAGTTAAAATTGCTCGCAAATAGTATTTTTAATTAAGTTGTATTAATATATATAATAAAATAGATCTCTATTAAAGAAGTTAAAAATATTAAAGTAAACTTCTTTTATAGTATATTTTGTCTATTTATTAAGAATTAGAAACTACTTAAAGTTTAATAGCAATTAAACAAAAAGTAAACTTAAGTTTTTTTAAATATAGATTTGTTATTTATTATCTATTGTTAGAATACAGAAATCTTTAATCTACTTTTAATCGATAAACATTTTATAAATATATAATATTTGTACAAAGCAATAAAAATTGAAATTTCTAAATAAAGTACAAAGTATTAAAAGAGATCTAATTTATATATAAAGTATTATTAAAATTCTATCTATATATTATAATTAAAATATAATGCTCTAAAACAAGTTGTAGATAATTTTCAGATTTTTAAATTTAAATTAATTAAGATAAATTTCTGAAATTAAATTGTCGAGAATTAGTAAACAAAACTTTTAAAAAAAATTGTCTAATTTAGAGTTTTATAATATTGCAAAAAAATTAATTCTTTGCTAGCTTAAAACTCTTTTTATAAGAATACTAATTATTTATATTTGCTCTATTAGTTATTACTTTCTATAAACTATTAAATAATAGAATATAAATAAGAGTTTTTTTAAAATTTCTCGAAAGAGATATTATGTTGTTTTTAAAAGAAATCTTATTGCAAAGAATTCGAAATAAACTAACAATCTTTAATCAACTTTATATATTAAACTCTATATTGCTATAATATTTAAAGATAATACTTTATTTTCTTAAGATCTTTATACAATAATTCTTTGCAATTATTTATTTTAACTGTATATATCTAATATTCGAAAGTCTACAGTTTATAATAAAGATTATTTTATTTAACTTTTTAATAATTTTAATAATGCAAGAATTTAACAATCTTTGTTGCTTTTTTTTATTAGTTAATAAACAAAAATTGCAATTTTTTGCAAACTATTTTTATACAATACTTTTAAAAAGAAACATAATAATAATAAAATAAATCTTTGTTTAAATAATATAATAATTGTATCGAATTATTTTATTTTTATAATTAACAATAATTTAAAAATGCAGATTTTATTTATTTTGTTAAATTAATTTTGTTAGAAATCTAGATTATATTGTCTTTAGTAAAAATACTTATCTTTATACAAGATTTTAAGTTTCTTATATATTTAAGTTCCTTTTTTGTTTATAAATATTATTTGTATCTTTATAGATAATTTTAATTATCTAAAGAATATTATAAATCTTTTTAAAATATAAACTATTGTTAACAATATTTTTGCATTTATTTTATTTAATATATTTAAAAATTGTAATAGTTGCTATTAATAACAAAGCTAGTATTACTTTTAATATTGTTTAAGTTTAGAATTTTAAATTCGAACTTAATTAGCAGAATTTAATTGACTTTTATTTTTAATTATTGTTTTTTATTTTACAGAGATATTAATCTCTTTACTAGCTTGTTATCGACAATTAAAAGAAGTTTTTTTTAAAATAGACAATGCTTCAAGGCCTACATAATCAGTTGAAGGAAATGGTGGAAGATATTCGTCCGTTCAACGAGACTATCCAGGTGATTTTGGCTAAGCTTGCGGTCTACTAGTTGTTTTGTGTGTTGCTGGCAGATTTGGCGTTAGTGCAGAGTTTATGATATTAGAAATATCCAACTCTGATGATCGCGGATGACTTTTCGCGCTCTCAATGTCGTGATAGATAGTTTAGAGATTAGAAAATCCTTCCGGCCCCCTAATCGAGGTACGATTGTATTAGGAAATTCTTTAGTGAATAATGAAAGTGCGTAGGGTCTACCTGTAGCGCTGTTCCGAGTTGCCCGTTGTAATTAGGTGCGTTGGAGAGGTTTGAGCCTTGACTGTCTTCTCAATAGGGTATTCGCATCTGTCATGCATGATTAGCCAGCAGAAAACTTATACCCATTAAAGATCAATTTGTTATTAGTTAGCATAATTGAAACAGTCTCAGAGCTACCAAGACATCTTGATGAATATTATTGATTAACTACAGCAGCAATAGAATCCTTCGGGGCCACTGGCACCTCGCAACATAGCCGTCATATAAGCATCCATCGCAGATTCAAACACCAGCCAACTAATGCCTCACAGTAGTCAACCGCACCTCGAATGGCTGTTTTTCGACAAGCATGTATGTTTTCTGGCTCGCCCACGCCATCACGCTTTTACCTTCGTTTGGAACCGCGATATCGAAGTTCCATAGCACGCGTGCAAGTATCAAGCGCATCTCTGCATACGCGAGATTCTTACCAATGCAGGAACGCGGCCCTACACTAAAAGGCTGCGAAGAGATTGCTTTATCTGATGCGAATTCGACGGGGGCGGAGGATAGCCAGCGTTCGGGGATGAAAGAAGTCGGACGAGCAAAATTTTCGGCAGAATTCGAAAGGGTCCATTGAGGGACAGATACGTTGGTCTATTGTAAAGAATGTTAGTTGGTCCAGTTTAAACCGATATTGAGGATTTTAGGAGAGACTTACGTGCTCCGGAAGCCACTGTCCGCAGACTGTATCACCTCCGGCAGGGACCACCCGAGGTAATCCAGCAGGAACTGGTGGGCATAAGCGGAGGCCTTCTTCAATGACGGCATTGAGGTAGGCCAGCGTTTGAAGTGAGCCGATGGTGATATTTTTCTCTTCCTTGAAAGAGCCACGGATTTCTTGGACTAATTTTTGCAAGACTCTAGTGTTTTGTACTAAGTAATTTGTGATACCTGATAGTACTGTAGCGGTGGTCTCGCTCCCAGCCACAATGAGTGTGTTGAACGTAGATCGAATCTCATCGACAGACATCCCTGTCTTGTCGTTGTGTTTGAGGAGCTGGGACATGAAGTCATCACGTTGCGTCTCAAGGTTCATCCTGCGATCGACTCGGTCTACAACAAGCTGATAGTGATCGCGTTGCATCTTGAGGGCGCTTTTAGGTATGCATTTTCGAAGAAGAAATTCGATTGATGGGTAAAAATTGACGGTGGCGAGGTACGTGCTGACTTTGAAAAAATTGAAAATCATGGCAACCCAGGGATGCAGCGTACTCTGCTGAAGACAGTCAAACGATTGACCAAGGCCAAGATCACCGATTATGTCGAAAGTGGTATAATTGTACCACTGCACAATATCAAGAACAGTTCCCTCGCTGTAAGTGTTCTCCGCCGTCTGTTCTCGGAGTCTTTTCATCAGCAGATCAACGTAAGACTGAATCAGAGGTTCTTGAGTTCTCAAGGCTTTCTCGGTAAAGCTATGAGCCAGAACCCTACGCATGCGTGCATGTGCTCCCTCATCTTGGACATGAAGTAGTGACGGTGTCTGGCCTTGTGGGGGACTCCACCAAACGGGGTTTTTAGGGAACGGCAAATGGCCTGGCCGATGGCCAAATATTTCGCTCCAAGCTTCACCCCTGGCAAAAGAGACTTCGTCGGGTGCAAGGCGGACGATGTCACCGTATTGTCGGTGAATTTTCTGGACATCGTGGACCAGACTGCCTTTCCAGACTGAGCGGATGAAGGTCAACCGAGTTGCCGCCCAGGTTTTGGGGCCTGGAATCCTTGATAGTGGATGAAAGTAGAGGTTGTAGACTACCAATCCCAGTGGGTACTAGACAAAGAGGAACAAGTGTTAGCTGAAGCTGCCTTGATCTGTGGACGAGGTCTGTCTATTCTCGTCGCAATCTGCCTGTTCAGCGTTCGACACTCACCAGAAGAATAATTCCAAGGGCTATGAATACTCGGCTGGCGAGACCTGGAGCCTGATCCATTAAGGATAGGATACTCATCGTCGCTAGGAGTTAGGTTTTGGCGGAGTTCAAGGAGGAGAGTATGATACACGGGCGGTGTTGTGATGGATTTCTTTGGCGCACCGCAGTTGAGAATGGCTGATGGCTTTGGCGAGCTGAAGATTGCGAACGATTAAAGGAGACGTTGGGGCATTTCGAACAAAAGAGAAGGCGGGGGATGTGGAATACCTTTGCCTCGGTATTCAGATCCTATGGAATGATTATTGTAGCAGTGCGACGCTTGACGCGACGATTTGTAGAAGTTAAAGTGCGGCGCTTAATAATGCGACGCATTATTAAGCGTCGCATTCGTACAATAATCATTCTATAGAATCTAAGGGCGAAACCTCGAAAACCTGTTATTCTTAAAAATGGGATTTCGACGTTATGTTCGCCATGCGATAGAGTCTTAAGTATTACATTTTACATCAATTAGACTACGTTCGTCGCTAGATTTTAATAGATTTTATTAATCTATAATCAAGTTATATACTAATAGTGTGTTGTACACGTGTGCTAGCATCAAAGCAAAAAAGTTTTTTTCCATTTTCAAGAATAACAGATTTTCGAGATTTCGCTCAGACCTTATGCGAAAAAAAAGTTCTGCCATCTTATCGAATTCAGCTATTATCTTATTAGATTCAACACTTGCACGTGATACATAGTAATAATGCGAAATAATAAGTAAGCATAAGGTCTAAGGTCTGAGGCAAGAATACCTGACCATACTTCACGCTGGCGAGGCTGAGTCGGAAGAAGTCTTACCGGCTTACGTCAGCTGCGGAACAGCCCCACCTGAAGAACAGTTTTCGCCCCAACACCACATCTGATTTTCAAGCTATCTAGGGCCATAGAATCATCCATATGATACAATTTTTTGGAATTTTGATCTACAGGGCTAGACGAATCTAAAATGCTACGATTTGATAGGCCGAAACCTCTCGGGCAGGCGAATTTGCCTTCCGCGTGCATTCAGGGGAGGGGGTAGCTCCTCATCTTCTACCACTACCATATCCTTATTACCCCTACTATTGCACTTCTTTTGAGGTTGCGCAGGCTTCTGAACTTTCCTAGCTTTTATCGCAAGCTTATTCTGAAGCTGCTGATTAGCTCCTTTGGCTTGTATCTTCTCATCTTTTTGGCGCCGCCTTTCCTCCTGTTTCCTTCGCATATGCCCTAGCAGCCTTTCGCTCCTCGACCAAACGAACCTTCTCGGCCTTCTCAGCCCCTTTACAAGCCTTATCAACCTCCTTTTGACGACGCTGGGCCTCTGCGTTGGCCGCTTTTTGATCCTGGCGGTCACGGGCCTGCTGTACCTTATTAGGTGAGTAGAAAATTGCTCCACCCTCATTTTGGGTAGGGAAATCGAGCATTAATGGCTTCCCACGCTTCCTTCGTTTCTTTTCATTAACCAAGCGTTTTTTAAGCCCATCATTTTGCATCTTAAGCAGCATATTCTCTGTAGATAATGCGTGCATCGTATTGCTTAGCTGCTGTGCCTTCTTCTCATAAATATTTGAAACCACGGCTTGTAGAAGCTTTTCGATGCGCTTCCAATCTTCCGCGCCTATTACCGTATTTGTAGAAGAGCTGGAAGAAGGCCGATCCTCGTCTTTCTTAGCGAATTTGCTAATAACACGCTGAGGGTTAAAAGGATGTAAGCCAGTTGATTCGAACCCCGAAAAGATGTTCCTAGAGGTGAATGAAGCTTCCCAAGCGTGCCAAAATAAGCGAAAGAAATCCCGTTTCGTTATGGATGAAAAGCCCTGGCATTCATCCATGAATTTCGCTAATTCATCTGAATATGCTTGAGATAAGGGACGAAATAGGCAAACATCTAGGGGCTGAAGGGTATGCGTTGAATGAGGTGGATAGATAGCCAGTAGAATCCTGTTCCTATCGCAGAAGTCGATAAACTTCATATTTATATGCGATCCATGGCCATCGAGGATTAGGAGCCGGTAATCCCTCAATGCTTTGCCTTTCGTCTCACGATCAAATATCTGAACTAGCCACTGGTATCCTAATTCATCATTGGTCCATCCAGATGGGGAGGAAGCGAAAAAACAGCTTTGAATATCGGGATCGAAATCCTGAAGCCATGTATCCTGAATGAGGCCGGTGGTTGCTTGGTAAATTAACCCTGGTGATAGTGCCGTTCCATCTGCGCAAATAGTTGCAATAGTAGTAATCCATTCCCGATTTCCATCCTGAATAAGCTGCTTTATTCCCCCTTCTTCATAGCGCCTGCGGGAGAATATCCGCTTCATCTTTGAAAGTACCCCGATGAGGAACCCCTTCTCATCCATATCATACATATGCCGCGGCTCCACTAGATACTGCTTGATTTTCCTCATCAAAAGCTCAAAATACAGCGTATATTTGAAGGCTGAATCTGCCCTAGAGCGATTGTGATCTAAGCCCATCGACCACTTCGAAACCAGGTCAACAGTATGGCGTTTTAGGAAACGCGAAACCCATTCTTTTCCAATCTCTTTACCGCAGATCTCGCTGGCAAAATTCCGGATCATTTGCCTGCTAGGTGGTAAGGCGCGTGCACATAAGCGATCTATATATTTGACTAGGGATTTTTCTTGCTGATCGTTAAGGTTTCGTTAATTCTGGTACTGGGTTTCTCGGCTTCCTGCAAGACCTCGAAATCGTTTAGATAGAAAAGAGCGATCGCACCCGAATTCCCTAGCTGTTTTTGATATATTAGGTCATTCGCCTGGTTGCAAGGAAGCTAATGAGGCTAAAGCTGCATCAATCGGGTCCATATTGAGACAGATATAGGTGGTGGAAGGAGGGTTAGAAAATGGGGAAAACTGTGCTTCAGGTGGGGCTGTTCCGCAGCTGACGTAAGCCGGTACATGAAGCCGAAAGGAACTTCGCAATATCCTAGGTAACCGAAACATACCCTGCATAAGGTACAGCGCCGCAACTGATGCCCCTCATTATTATTACAACTCTAGGATTTTGAGGTCTGGGATTCTATTTTAGACCGCTTACAGATCAATGAGGCATCACCATTTCCCATTATTACTCTGGAGCCTTGTCGTTTTCTATCCAAGTAAAACAACCACCGAGACAACGACTCGGTGGATGATAGTTCAAGGATGAATGCATGCATTAGCCCGAAGGTGAGACCTCCTTAAGGGAATCATTCTCATCGCTCAGCGCTCTATTCGCTAGTATTCTTTGGGTTGTTTCTAGCAATCAATTCAGTCCCTGGTTTCTATGTTTGATCAACACCCTTGCTGCTGGATCGGGAAAGATGTTGTCGTCTGCAGTCATATTGGCAGGCCTTCCCATTCCATCAAAATACTTGAACTTGTACTCTAAGAGAATATGTGAAAGGATCATCTTAATCTCGGCGGCGGCGAAAAACCGACCCGGACATGAGAATTTGCCATGCCCAAAGTGCAGCTCTGAACTCGTTGTCATAGTGAACTGATGTCGATTAGCTTCATTGGGATCGGAGCGCATGCGGTGAAACCGGAAACCGTCGAATTCGTCAGGGTTTGGGAAATTGATAGGATCCATCATAATTGGAGCAGAAGCCACGACAAAGTGGGTTCCCTGTGGGAGCAGTACACCATCCGATAGTTTCAAAGGTTCCATTGCCACGCGATTGAATGATACTATATCTTGTAAGTCTCTAGATTCTATCGACTGAGCATTTGCTGCGAATTTAAAGGACTTACAAAGATTAGGTGGGTTAAATCTTTGAGACTCTTTCAAGAAGCTATCCATCTTACGCATTCTCGATAGTGTAGATTTATCCAAGCCCTTGTTTGCGAGCAGGAGGTTTTCCACTTCT
>JAABUJ010007631.1_pt1 | contig 10042 bp, 9 predicted proteins | sample 5559131 | NCBI WGS metagenome assembly JAABUJ01 (sample SAMN10711875, study PRJNA513366) | rock metagenome | isolation source: Antarctica rocks | place: Antarctica: Victoria Land, Mt New Zealand nord | collected 2016-01-07
TTCGCCGCCGAGCGGGTGGGCGCGCACGACTCCGCGACCCCGCAGTTCGTCTCGGCGCCCGGGTACGCCCACGCGTGGCTGAACCCGGAGAACACCGAGGTCTCCGCGGACGAGCTGACCTCCGAGCCCGCCGTCAAACTGCTGGTCCGCCACAGTGGCATGACCAGCGGCGACATCGCAGCGGTGCTCGGGCCGCTGCTCGTGGGCACCGTGGATCTCACCTACTCGACCAACAACGGACTGGTGGAGCTGTCGGCCCACGGGGTTACCAAGGCCACCGGACTGGCCACCCTCGCGGCCGAGCACGGCGTGGACGCGGGCGAGATCATCGCGTTCGGTGACATGCCCAACGACGTACCGATGCTGCGCTGGGCGGGGCACGGTGTGGCGATGGGCAACGCGCACCCGGCCGCCATCGAGGTGGCCGACGAGGTCACCGCCTCGCACAACGAGGACGGGCTGGCGCAGGTATTGGAGCGCTGGTGGCACTGAGCTGGTGGACGGCGGGTGGAGGGCGAGCGACCTGTTGCGTTGGCATCATCACCAAACTCGTCGCGGTTAGTGAAGCGGTCTTGCCTTGATCGGTTCCTTCTGGCCTGCCGAATCTCCGGTATGGCATGCTCGCCGCCATGCCGCTCGGATCAAGTAAGTCGCTGATCGACCCTCGGCGGGGCGCACGCGCCTACCGCCGACTCTTTGGCTCGGAGGAGATGCATAGTCACTTCCGGTGGGCTGCGATCAAGCCCTACATCGACTTCAACGCCCAGCACACTCTCGAGGTCGGCGGTGGAGACGGCTGGGTAACCTTTGAGGTTGCCGAGCACAACGAGGACGGGCTGGCGCAGGTATTGGAGCGCTGGTGGCACTGAGCTGGTGGACGGCGGGTGGAGGGCGAGCGACCTGTTGCGTTGGCATCATCACCAAACTCGTCGCGGTTAGTGAAGCGGTCTTGCCTTGATCGGTTCCTTCTGGCCTGCCGAATCTCCGGTATGGCATGCTCGCCGCCATGCCGCTCGGATCAAGTAAGTCGCTGATCGACCCTCGGCGGGGCGCACGCGCCTACCGCCGACTCTTTGGCTCGGAGGAGATGCATAGTCACTTCCGGTGGGCTGCGATCAAGCCCTACATCGACTTCAACGCCCAGCACACTCTCGAGGTCGGCGGTGGAGACGGCTGGGTAACCTTTGAGGTTGCCGAGCACAACAAGAATCCGATGGTCGCCACCGAGTTCGAGCAAGAGAAAGTCGATGAGGCCCGTCGCATCGCCGAGCTCGGTGGGTTTACGAACGTTGAGGTCTCGCAGAAGGACCTACGTCAGCTCGGCGCCGAGACCACCTTCGACCAGGTTCTTGCCATCGACGTCCTCGAACAAATCGACGACGATGAGCTTGCTATCCGTCAGATTGCCGACGCGCTGGTGCGAGGCGGACGGCTCGTAGTATCCGTTCCTACTCCGCGCTATCCCGAGACGTTCGGACGTCGGTTTGCTGATCGGCTCGGACACGTCCGTGATGGGTATTGGCTCGAAGACCTGCAGCCGAAGCTCACCGCCGCCGGGCTTCAGGTGACCGCCTCGCGGTACTACACACTCAAATGGGTCTCTCGCGCCTGTCGCCTGTTCTACGGCCGCGGCATCCCGTATCCTATCGGTGTACTCTGGGCACCCATAGCCCGCCCCCTGCTCCGGGGCACCGAACGACGCCATCAGGACAAAGCGCACGCCAGTAGCCTCGCACTGCTGGCCGTCAAACAGTAAGTGGCGGGCAAACTATGGATAAAGTAACCCTGGACATCATGCTGCCGTTTTATGGTGATCCCGAGATGATGCGAATCGCTGTGGAGAGCATTGTTGGTCAGGATGATCCCGACTGGCGACTAACGGTTGTCGACGACGGCTATCCGGACGAAACAATCCCGGGTTGGTTCGCCGAGTTGGGCGACGACCGAGTCCGGTACTTTCGCAACGAGTTCAACCTCGGAGCCAACCGCAACTATCATCGTTGCGTCGGACTCATCGACCACGAGCTGGCAGTGATCATGGGCGCTGACGACAAGATGCTGCCGAACTACGTGCGTACGGTCCGGGCGGCGTTTCGGGAATTTCCTGACGCCGGCTTTGCCCAACCCAGTGTGCGGGTGATCGACGAGAACGGGTTGCCCGTGCGCACACTGGTAGACGAGGTCAAGCGCACGATCTACGCGCCGCGCGGTTCGGGACGACGAGTCTTTTCGGGCGAGTGGTTGGCCCGCAGCCTGCTCCGTGGCGACTGGCTCTATTTCCCGTCGCTGTGCTGGCGGTCGGACGCACTACGACATGCCGGATTTCGCGATGGCCTCAACGTGGTCCAAGATTTGGCGTTGGCCATTGACCTGGTGCAGCAGGGCGAAAGACTGATCGTGGACGACGCGGTCTGTTTCGAGTACCGCAGACATCGGGCGAGCGATTCGTCGCTGCGCGCCCTGGCCGGCGACCGTTTCGTGGAGGAGCGTCGCTACTTCGTCGAAACCGCCGCCCACATGCGTGAACGCGGGTGGAACCGCGCGGCACGTAGCTCGCAGTTTCACCTGTCGTCGAGGATCCACGCCCTGACCCTGCTGCCGAAGGCAGCACGGCACCGTCATCGTGCTGGCATGCGCACACTGATTAATCACGCATTTGGCCCCGGTCGGTAGCAGAGCGCAACAGCACCCCAGCCACGGCGGCTGGGCCGGCAAGATGGTCAGAGTGTTGACACTGAGCCTGCGCAGCAGGAAGCTGCGGAACCTGGCCAGTGTCGTCGAGGTCAGTGGAAGCCAATTCGCCCTGGCGGGCACGGGCTACCTGACCTTGGCGTTGGGCGGGCGCACGTTGGATGCGGCCGGTTTCGCTGCCATCACCTCGTTCTATCTTCTGTTCAACGTTGTGGGCCGCGGCTTGTGCTCGGCCTCTGAGCTGGAGCTCACCCGGTCTGTTGCGCACGCCGGCCGCGAACAGGTTGAGGCCGGCGGCGTGTGTCGAGCCGGGATCCGGCACACCGCCGTGATGGTGGGATTGGCCGCCGCGGCGGTACTCGCCGCCGCGCCGCTGCTGGATCGGGTCTTCGGCGGCGACCCGGTGTTGGCCGCGTTGCTCGCGCTGAGCCTGCCGGGGATGGCTGCCTCCCACGTGTTGCGAGGACCACTTGCGGGCACCCGCCGTTATCACCCCTATGCCGCTACGTTCGCCGTCGAGGCCACCGTGGTGCTCGTGTTCGGGGTCACTCTTGCGGTGCTGAGGATTACCGATGTGCGGTGGTGGGCGCTCGGACTCGCTCTTGGGCCGCTCGTAGCCACGATCGCGGTCAGCACACCACTACGCCACGCCGCGCGCCGTATTCTGCGCACCGGCGGTCCGGGCGACAGCGGGACGCGGGAGCTCGTCGCCGCGGTGGTCATTCTGGCGGGAATTCAAGCCGTGTGGAACCTTCCTCCGGTGCTGCTGACCGCCCGTACCACGGACACCCCCGCGATTGCGGCGGGTTTCACGGCAGCCGCGCTGGTACTCCGTGTACCGGCCCTGCTGTTCCCCGCAATGCAGGCTCTTGTGCTGCCCGTGCTTGCCGGACGCAGCCAAGGCGGCAGGCGGCCTCGAGTTCGGCCGGGCGTACTCGGCCTGGTCGTGTTCCTCGCGGTGGCCTGGCTCCTTGGTGCCACTGCCCTCACACCGTTGGCAATGCACCTCACCTTTGGTACACTAACCGTGCCAGGGACGGGGGTGCTGGCCGTGTTGGCCGTGGGTGCGGTGGTGGGGACCGGCGCGCAACTCGCCCAGACAGCCTTGGTGGCGCACCGGCGGCAGAGCGCCGCCGGTGCAGTGTGCGCCACCGCGGTCATCGCGTTGCTGATCGTCTTCTACCTTGTGCCGGCTACGGCGCTGGCAGCCGCGCTTGGTCTGTTGATCGCGTTGGGTGTCGTGCTGGCGGGGTCGGCGCTCGCGCTCTGGAGCAAATGAAGAGTGAGCCACTGTTCCCACTCCCGCCTGATTTGTGTTCGGAATCGGCGTGGAGCAGGAAGTCTCCGTGGGCCGAAAATCGTGCGGCGTTGCACGCGACACTTACCGTTGATGTGCCGATCTCGTCCCATGGTGCGGGTAAGGCCGATATACGGGGAGACTGTGTCGGCTGAGGCGCCTGTACTACCACCTGACGGCGCGTCGACGTGGGACCAAGAGGGAGATTCGGTACGGTACGGCCGGTGACGGCGACTGAAGCGAGGCGCGTGAAGGTGGGGCAACCCGATAGGAGTCTGGCGCGGGTGCTTATCGTCCTGCCTGCGCTAAACGAAGAGGGCTCCGTCGCGGAGACCATCGCCCAAGTTCGCACCGCGCAGCCCGGGGCATCCATTTTGGTGGTGGACGACGGTTCTACCGACCGGACGGCAGCCGTCGCCCAGGGCGCGGGAGCCGATGTCTTGCGCCTGCCGTTTAACCTTGGTGTGGGGGGCGCGATGCGCGCTGCATTCCGCTATGCGCGCACACACGATGTCAGTTACCTCGTTCAGGTGGACGCCGATGGCCAACATGATCCGAACGAAATCGCAGCATTGCTGTCGGCCGCGGCCTCGGCTGATGTCGTGGTGGGGGCACGTTTCGCCGGCCGCGGTAGTTACAATGCGCGCGGGCCCCGGCGCTGGGCGATGCGGATGCTGGCGCTGGTCTTGAGCAAAGTTACTGGAAGTCGGCTGACTGATCCCACGTCGGGTTTTCGAGTAGCCGGCCCACGCGCCATCCCGGTGTTCGCCCAGCACTACCCGGAGGAATACCTCGGCGACACTGTGGAGTCGCTTGTTATCGCCCACCGGGTGGGGCTGCGGATCGCACAGGTTCCGGTGGAGATGCGGGCGCGTGCAGCCGGTAAGGCAAGTCAGAGTCCCGTGCGAGCCGCCGCGTACCTCGTCCGTGTAGGCATTGCCGTCTTGCTCGCTCTCGTGCGCAAAGTGCCGGCTACTGACCCGCGCGACCTCATCCTGGGTACCCAGACGTGAGTAGGCTCACAATAGGTACTCTGGTATTGGCGTTGGCGCTGCTCCTCCTGGTGTTCGAGCTGCTTCGCCGACGCCGCCTGCGTGAGAAGTATGCGGCAATATGGGTCGCTGTTGCCGCAGCGACAATGGTGCTCGCGGTCATTCCCTCGCTGCTTTACCGCGGAGCTGCGCTGCTGGGTGTCCAGGCGCCCAGCAACCTGCTTTTCCTGGTGTCGCTGATCGTGTTACTTGCCATCTCGTTGCAACTCTCCGGCGAGGTCGGCCAGCTCGAAGAACAAACCCGGACGCTCGCCGAGGAAGTCGGCGCGTTGCGGCTGGATCTCGAACGTATGAACAGGCACGTTGATAACGACGATGGCTAGTATCCCGCTGACGGGTCAGCGTGAACCGGATGACGTCTTGGACGCCGAGGTTGAGTCCGTCAATGGAGTCGCTGATGTCGACGCGGTTGCCATCGAAACGGCCGAACCCGTGGAGCACGAGCCTAGCGCAGAACCTCCCTGCTTGATCACGAGAACCACAGCGAGCCCGAGCAGTACCAGCATGGTCAGCGACAAGATGGCGGGAGGGACTGCGGGCGACCAGATTGGGTGCCTCCAGAACATGAGCGGTCCTGATTGACCCACCGTGTAGCGGTGCATCGCGTACACGTAGGCGACAAAATGGGCCGTGGCCGCCAGGGTGGCCACAACTGCAAGGAGACGGCGCTGCAATGAACAACCGATCAAGCGTTTTCCAAGTGCCAGAGCGGCGAGCAATGGAAGTCCTACGGCAAGCGGCAGGGTATAACGGCCCTGATAGAAAAAGCCGATCGAGCGAGCAATCACGGTGCTCTCCGCAACGGGAAGTACGAAAACGATTGCAACCAGCAGGGCGAGGCCAATTCCGTCACGGACACGGCACACCACAGCCGCACCAATGAGCAGAGCACCAATCAACAATAACCAGACATAAAATGTGAATTGCGGCGCGGGCAGGTCATTCCAACCAAAATTACCGACCATTTGTCGGGTCCATGCGTCCCAGCTGCCAATACTCAACCTAATAATGCGCGCGGTAGTGAACTCCGGCCCAAGCGCATCACCGACGACCGGGTTGGGACGGACAAGTACGATCCAGAGAACCGCACCTACGCTCGCGAGACCGCCTAAAGCGCCCCACACAAGCGTGAGTTTCGCTTTGACCACCTCGATAATTCGCCGCGGTGGTGCAAGTACGAGCAGGACTAGCACGAGGATAAGCAGGAAAGCCGGACCTGAAGTCTTCGCGCTTACCAGACCGATTCCGGCCACACCCATGCGTGCGACGATTCTAGCATCGTAGCGCCCACCTCGCTCGGTCAAGACCACGATCCCAGCGGTCCAGAAACCAATCGCGGCGGAGATTTCAAGCGCGCTGGGATTGACGACGGCGTTGGTGAAGATGACCTGCGGTGTTACCGCGACAACTAATCCGGCCAGCATTAAGGGGCGGTGCCGGGATTGCGAGGCGCTGGCAACCGCTGAAGCCAAAAAGAGCCCGCATATGAGACCACTAAGCAGGCGGGTCAGCATCACGCTGGACAACGTGCCGTGAAGTATCTTCAGAGGCGCACCGACGATTGCGTAGTAAAGAGGCGGATAGCGACCTGCGGTGGTTATAGCTTCGACCATTCCTCTATCACGGCTCGCGGTGGCAAGTACGCAGTCCGGCGTGGCCTCGTAGTGGCCGATCAAACAGCCTGGATAAAAGCCCAGTGCTAACGGCCCTGGCGCCCGTACTGGCGACGCACCGGGCATGTTGGGTGAGGTCGGAGGGACGAAATCGCCACTCACTACCGCGTACGCTCTGAGGATATGGGAGCCTTCATCAGGGCCGTCGAAGTAAGGCGTGGCCAGCGCCCACGCCCAAGAGATGCCGGTAATAAGCACCAGTGCAACCCACCACCACCGCCGGTCTGGGCTACGGCGGGGGCGGAACTTGCTAACTCTGTCTGGCAAGGTGCCGTGGTTTGTTGACAACTCTTTGCCCTGGTGGTTTCGCGCTAAGCAAACGAGCGACAATAAGCTGGGGGAGGGAATCTCTATCGCTCCTTGAGCACGAAGTGCAGCCGGCCGCGGAGGAACGAGGCCGCGGCACTGGCAGGATGGGCCGACGCATGAGGTGAAGTGTTATTCGCGGAGAGGGTGCTCGATGACGCGGCCTGCGCGACATCTCGGGCACGGGCGGCGGAGGCTCGTTCGCTCTCCAGCGCCGCTTGAAGCGTCGCAATTTGCTGCGCCTGGGATTGGACTGTTTCGGCCAATTGGTCAGAATCGCGTGTGTGCGCCGCCGCTTCGTACTGTAATTGGAGAACTTGAGTATAGAGGGCGATGCGGTTGTTTTCCAGGGCAGCAAGCAGGTTGGACTCGGTGTAGACCGCGAGCGCTCGACTCATTGTGTCCGACCGCGCGTCACCTGTACGGAACAGGATTCCAAGGCCGAATACGGCGGGAACGATTTCGAATTCCCAATCTTCATCCGTGCTGCTGAGCCCATCCTCAATCGCGGTCGAGACTCCGTTGCGTTCGCCGCCGGCATGACTGGCCGACGTGAAAGTGCCGGCGCCGACGAACCCGGCGGGCGTCACTTCGTCGTGCCACACAGTCGGTCCGTCATCGGTCGGATCGTGGCGGTCATCGGCCGCGAGCGGAGAAGGTTCGTAGTATTGATCCCGGCGGGCGCACGGCCAGAGCACGTCATGCGTCACGACCACCGCGTTGGGCGCGTGGGCCAGGATCCAGGAGATCTCCCGATGCACCACCGAGTAGTTATGGTCCCCGTCGACGACGTAGAGATCACCGATGGGCAACTCCTCGAGTGCCTGGGGCGACGCTTGCTCGACAAGATGCATTCCATCCATTGCCGCGAAGCGAGCGCGGACGTCACCATCGGGATGAGGGTCGACGCCATACACGGCTGAAGCGCCAAGTTCTAGATGAAGTGCGCTCGCCATCCCCGATTCCACGCCAATCTCGATGACGGTGTGGATGTCGCGGGTGCGGTATATCACGGCAAATATTTCGCGGAACAGCTGAACCGAATGCAGTAAGAGGGGTTGACTACGGGCGGCACGCGCTTGCGCATGAGGGTCGTCGCGGGTGCTGAAGGTGTACCTGCCGCTACTCATCGGCGGTTCGCGATCTCGCGCAGTGCCAGGCGCGTGGCACCAGCGAAGACGGCTGATGCACCCCCGGTCTTGAACTCCTCGAGCAACCGGCCGGAAATTCGGGCGTGGCCGGGGGCCGGGGGCATCGGTACCGCAAGTTGCGAGCGGGACTGGGGCAGCATCGCGAACGCTACGGTGATCTGCGTCGAAGCCACTGGGCCGACCGCGCGCTTAGCCACCGGCAGGACTATGGCGGCGTCGGTGTCTCGGAACTCGATCAGGTTACCTCCAAGCCAGACGCACTTGTGCAGATGCAACCCGGCGAAGTCCTCAGGCGCGCACCATTCCACTAGCTCGGGTACGGCGGCGCCGCCAGTAGTCAAGCGGGCTTCGATCAAGTCGATACGCACGATCGCGGGGCGTCCCGGCAGGCTAACCGAAACGTCGATGATCCCCCCTGGGTGATCTCTAATGTCTGCGGGCCGGAGGTCGAGTCGGGCGAATGACAACCCGTTGTGGTTGATCCGCACCCGCTGCGTTGGCCCGTCAAACCATACGTCCGAGTGAGTTCGATACTTGACGCGGGTCTCCGAAGCGGGCCCCGACGGCTCGAACGCTGCCGGCTCGAGGTGTCCGGCGGACACGGCGCTGGCGGCGGCGGCTAGCTGGGGGTCGGCAGCGGCGATCAGGCTAGGCCAAAATGCGTCACGCATGTTGAGATCGGAGAGGTCATTAGGTGACATGTAGGGGATGGCGCGAACGAGATCGGTTGGCATGATGTGCGAGACCAGCGCCGATCCCAGGTTGTCTTCGTGGGCCCAAGAGCCGAATAGCGATGCTTCGTCGGCGGTCGGGGCGGTGAGCGCTGCCCGGAGGATCTCCGCCAGCCGGGCGCGGGCGGAGGGGTCGGCGAGGTTAGGCCAACGTCCATCCGCGGCGCCGATGTAAGCGTTCCAACGGCTTTGAAATGCCCCGCAGCCCGCCTGTACGGCTTTCCGCTCGAGGTTTTGAGTTTCGCTGCCCGCGCATGGGCCAAGGACCGGTGCTCCGGCATCGTCGAAATCGACGGTCGATCCACAGAGGGCATTGACCGCAAGTTCGATGACCTCAGGACTGCGCGCAATGGTGGCCACCGCCTCATGCGGATGTCCGTTCTGGCCGAGGTATCCCTCGGAGCGCAGGCCTGCCTGAAGCAATCGGGTGGATCGTTCGTCCGTCGCCAAATAGAGACCGGAGGGGACTACGTCAACCCCCGCGAGCCCGAGAGCTCGAGCGAGTTGAAGTTGGATCGTCCCGCCCCAGCCAAGGTCCACGAGAGCCATGTCCGGCTGATCGAGTGCGCCGTTGCGGCGCAGTGCGTGCACAAGACGCTCCCGCTTGGCGGTGGCGGTGATTGCTAGCTGGTTTCGTAGGTGCGGCGTCTCAGTAAGTGCCAACGCGACATGCTGCACGATGTCGGTTCCGTCAAGGACGGAGTCGAGCTGGCTGGCTAGACTGGGAACGTCACCGGGGCGCAGACCGAGGCTGGCGAGCAATCCCCGAACGGTTGCCCGGTAGCTACGTCCCAGCATGTTCTGTATCGACTCCGCGTCGAACCGGTCGATGGTGGCCAGCCATGTTACGTGTCGGGATAACCACAGTGTCCGGGCCTCGACGTCAACGCCGCGGGCGCGGGCGGCTGCGTTGATCAACTGAGATAGTAATTCTCCCTCCCGCATGGGGCACCAGAGGACGGTGGTGTTGCTTCGGTGTGCATGATCGACTACCCATTCGGCAAACCCGGTCAACACGGGTCCGAGAACTCCAGCGCCGTAGCGCCAGGCCGTCAAAGCCCGATCGTCGCCAGTCCGTGGAGCGGTCGAGACTGCGCGCGCCCGCAGCGTGGTCAACCCGTAGTCGCCCTCGTCGGGGTCA
>JAABUJ010007632.1_pt1 | contig 10041 bp, 14 predicted proteins | sample 5559131 | NCBI WGS metagenome assembly JAABUJ01 (sample SAMN10711875, study PRJNA513366) | rock metagenome | isolation source: Antarctica rocks | place: Antarctica: Victoria Land, Mt New Zealand nord | collected 2016-01-07
GCCTCGATCGAGAACCTCGTCTGCTGCGGGCCGGGTCAACGATTTGAGGGGCATGTGCGTGGCGCCGGGCAGGTGCTCCTCGTCGTACTCGGACTTTGGGAGCACCTCGACGAGCTGCGCACCACCCTCGACGAGGCGCAGCAGTTCAGCGCGTCCGATGGCGGTCGGCATGACCGGGGGCCTCCGTTCGGTCGGCTGTCCGGAGGCAGGATCGGTGCGGGCGGTAGCGCACGACGCCCAGGGCGGCGGCGACGAGCCCGGCGGCGACGAGGGCCCAACTGCGCACGCCCAGGCCGGCGATGGTGATCCCCGCGCCAAGGGACAACACGAGCGGCAGCCCGCAGCACACGACCACTCCGGCCGCGGCGAGCCCCAACGCGCCAGTCCGTGTGTCGTCCCTCATCGAGACAGGACCGCCCGGAGTTGCTCCACGGTCGGAGCCGGCTCCACTCCGAGGGGCGTCCGGTAGATGCGGCACGACAGCCCGGTCGGGGCCTCTCCGTCTGCGAACGGGTCACTGCCGTCCATCAGGATGGTCGGCGAGCCCCGGAACCCGGCGGCGTCGGCCTGCTCGGCTGAGGTCACCCGCACGTAGACCACCGAGGACGGGTCGGCACCAACCGAGTCGAGGGCCTCCTTGAGGCGGGCGTCGGCCAACCGCCAGTTGGGGCAGTCATCGAAGTACATCAGGCGCAGGTCTGCGGGGGCGGGAGAGGACATAGCCCCAGTATGAACCTTGCCCTGCAGAGGAAGGTCAAGGGGTAGGTTGTGGGATTGTGCGCATCGGCGAGGCCGCCACCCGGGCTGGCGTGACGACGAAGGCGTTGCGCTACTACGAGCGCGTCGGGCTCCTCCCGCCCGCCGATCGGACCGGTTCGGGCTACCGCGACTACCCCGATTCGGTCCTCGACCGGCTCCGTTTCATCCGGGCCGCCCAGGCGGTCGGTCTCACGCTCGGCGAGATCAGAGGTGTCATCGGCTTCCGGGAGCAGGGCAGCCCGCCGTGCGCTCACGTCCTCGAGCTCGTTGAAGGCCGAGCCGCTGATCTGCAGCGGCGGATCGATGAACTCAGCGAACTCCGTGACGAGCTCCGCAAACTGGCCAAGCGAGGCCGAACGCTGTCGCCCGACGCCTGCTCGCCTGACCTGGTCTGCCATATCCTCAACCCCGCCGCGACCGGGCCGGCCGCCACCCCGGCCTGAAGAAGTCCGCCGGCGTGGACGTGCCGGCGTTCCGGCAAAGGCGGGGAGGGCCCCTCAAGAAGTGCTCGAGGCACATGGGTTGAAGCCAGGCGCCGGGCGTCGGCAGCCGAGGCGAGCCTCGCCGCCGCCAGCCTGAACTAGGCGACTTCCACAGTCAAGAATCGTCTCGTCCCGACCGGACTCGACGACCTGTTCGCCGCGCCAGCACCCAGCCACCGAAGGGCGTGTCGGGGGGCTTCCTGACCACGACCACGCTGCGCTTCGGCGGGGGGTCGACAAGCGAGGGCTGGATAGGGCCACACAGTTGCATCGGCGATGCAACGCGCCCGGGCAACGCGCGCATCGCTTGAAAGAGCGCGTCCGGATCGGTCCCGCTGGTCCGTGGGGATTGGACTGGCAGTCGTGCGACCTGCCAGCCGTCCCGTCAGAGGTAGCCGGGGAGGCACGAAAGACTCCTGGCGGCCCGATGGCGAATTCGGCTGTTGCAACGTCGTGCATCGCGGCGTCGACCTGCACCTTTGCCGTCGGGCAACGGAGGATCATCCGGATGCCTCCTTCGCTGATCCGCTGAGGTCCTGGCTGAGAGTTGGGATACGACCGCCATCCTGGCCCGGCGGATCCTGGCCTGGCCGCACCGAGCGGGACGTTTGTCGCATCGGCGACCTGAGCGGCGGTCAGGGCGTGGATGTCGTGGAGCAGCAGAGCCGCCCGGTAGGGGGCGGGAAGGCCGGGAAGGGCGTTGTCGAGAGCCGACGCATCGGATGCCCGGGCGACCACTTCTCCCGGGTCGACGCTGCAAGCCGCGTCCGCCCATCGCTGGTCGGCTTGGGTGATGGTGTCCAGCGATTCGGTGGTGTGTGCCGCCGCAGCTTGGTCAGACAGGCGCGGGTGATGAGGGTCTGCAGCCATGTGCCGAAGAGGCGTCGCCGCGGAACTCGCCGATGTGGCGCCACGCTGACACCGCGCCGTCTTGAACCGCGTCCTCCGCCGCATGGCGGTCACCGAGCATGCGCTCGGCGAGACGCAGCAGTCTCGGGCTGTGACGTCGGATCAGGGCCGCGAAGCTGTCCCGGTCCCCACGGCGGGCCCACACGACGAGCTCGAGCTCGTCATCGGCGATCTGGCACGCTCTGTTAGACGCGTAGGGACGCCGAAAGGATGCACGCCGGACCGAAAATGTTCAGTGACGGGCGGGCACGGCGGCGATCAGGGCGTTGTGCTGGGTAACGCCGATCGTTCCGGGGGAGGCGCCGTGGGCGGTGCCGTCGCTGTGCCAGACGGCGAGGACGGCTTCACGGGTGTCGAGGCAGGTTGGTGCCGAAGAGGTCAGTCGGAGGCGGCCGTCGGTTCCAGCGGCACCGGTGTTGGTGTCGCCGAGCGGGGTGAAGCGGGTGGCGTTGGTGGTGGCGTCGAGATGGACGACGAAGAGGCTGTAGACGCCGGAGGCGATGAGGTGGTCGAACGTGGCTTTGGCCGTGTCCTTGCCGGCGTGGCAGCTCAGGGTCACCGTTCCTTTCGCCGCTTCCCAGGTGCCGAGGGTGACGTGGAGGTCTGTTCCGTCGGGCCCGTAGAGCGGGGTGGTCGGTGGGGCGTCTTCGCGTACAGGTGCGAAGTCGGCGCTGTGGGCGATGCCCTGGGGTCCGTTGCCGGCCGGCGCTCCGGGTGTGCGGATGAACATCTGCGGGTCGATGACCGCAGGTTGTTTGGTCTCCCGGGAGAAGAAGTCCATGTGGCGTTCGAGGCCGATGGTGGTGCCGCTGGCCTGGCCGGAGCACCCGGCCAGGATGGCCCCACCGGCGACGAGGGCGAGCGCGGCCCCCCGGGCGTTGCGATCCGAGCGTCTGTTCACTGGTCTCCTTGGCGTGGTCCGGGGTGGGGTGGTCATCGGTGTTTGGAGCTGTCTTTGATGACGGCTTTGGCGGCGAGCTTGCCGGGGGTGCCGGCGATCCCTCCTGCGGGGTTGGTGCCCGCGCCCGAGAGGTAGAGGCCGCCGACCGGGGTTCGATGATCCGCGAGGTCACGGGTCGGCCGGAACGGGCCGAGCTGGTCGAGGGCGATATCGAGATGCATCGGGTGCGCCCCGGGCCAGCCTTCCTCGGATTCCATGAGGTCGGGGGTGAACGGCGCCACCCCGATGATGCTCGAGGTGAACCCGGGGGCCCGTGACTCGACGGTGGCGATGGCGTCATCGACAAAGCGTTGGGTGGCGCCGGGCCACCCACCCTCGACGTGTGCGGGAGCGGCCGGGCAGGCTAGGTAGATGGTGTGGTGCCCGGGGGGGGCGAGGGTGTCGTCGAGGGCGGAGGTGGTGAACGCATAGAGCGGGGCGGGGTCGGGCAAAATGCCAGCCTCTGCCGCGGTCCAGGCGTGGGAGAGATCGCCGAGGCGGTCGACGTAGCTCTGCAGGCCGGTCCAGTCCTCCGGTTGGCCGTCGGCGTAGGCGGGGAGGCGGTCGGTGGCGACATGGACCAGGGCCTGGACCACGTTGCTCTGGCGGGCCGCGCTCAGATCGGCGACGACGGGGCCGTCGAGGGCGGGGGACGGGAGCTTGAGCAGGCTGGCCTTGGGATGGATCGCAGAGATGACCGTGGTCGTGGCGACCCGCTCACCGTCACCGATGACGACGGCGGTGAGGGTGTTGTTGTGGTGCTCGATAGCGGTGACCGGGGCCGAGCAGCGGACCTCGACCCCGAGCGCACGCGCCCGGGCCATCAGCGCGTCGGTCAGACCCTGCGCGCCGCCCTTGGCGTGCCATTGGCCGTAGCGGTGATACGCGAGCTGCCAGAACGCGTACAACGCCCCTCCCGGAACGGTCGGGCCGACACCGGCGTGGGCCGCGAAGGCCGAGATCGGGGCCCGCGTCAGATCGGAGGGCAGGCGGCGCCGGAGCAGCGTGTCGTAGGGAGAGAACAGGTCGCGGGCGTGGCGCATCGGACCGGCGCGGAGGGCTCGGGCCACGGCCCACAACCGGGTGGGCAGCTCGCGCACGCTCATCTCGCCACGGATGGCGGGCATGACCGTGGTGATGATCGGATCAGCGTCGTCGAGGAAGGATCGGTACGCCTTTGCCTCGGCCGGGTCGGTGGCAGAGATCGAGTCGACGGTGGCATCGATGGAGCGGTGGAAGCGGACCCGGCGGCCGTCCGCGAAGATCGCCACCGAGAACGGATCCATCTGCTGATAGACCAACCCGGCCCCCGCGAGGTCCAACTCGTCGGGGATCGACGTCATGTTGATGATGTTGTGGGCCGCTGAGTGCAGGTCGAACCGGTAACCCGCGAGCCCCGGCCGCTCCTCGGTTCGCGACCCGCCGCCCGGGCGGGACAAGGCTTCGAGCACGGTCACGTGCCGGCCGGCCATCGCCAGGTAACACGCAGCGACGAGACCGTTGTGGCCGGCTCCGATGATGACGGTTTCAGCCACGGGCTGCGGGCCTTTCGAGACGGGGATGGATGAGGGCTTCCCAGATCGCCCACGCGCCGAGCGACCCGGCCCACACCCCGGGTGGCAGGAGATGGCGGGCCCGCCCGAGCAGACCCGCGGTCAGGGCTGCGAGCCCGATGCACAGCGGGGTCAAATCGAAGATAACCCCTCTGGGGCCAAGCGCGGTTGCGTAAGCACCGCAGCGCTCAGCAATATAGCGGCGGCGATCATCCGCTTCGCAGCATCCGCTCGCCGCCGGCGACCGACCTTGCCCGGACGCCCAGGCGGCGGAGACGGCTGGTCGCCACGAGGCTGCGTCCACCGTGTGAGCACACGACCAGAACGTCGGCTGCGTCACCGGGCAGGGCTTGCTCCGGGTGGAGCAGATTCGCAGGGAGGGCGCCGGCCAGGGGATGGCGGCGTCGCTCCCAGCCGGCGCGCACGTCCAACACCGTCACGTCCGACGCGCCGACGCCCCCCGGGTCGGCCTTGAGCTCGTCGAGGTGTCGAGGGGCCGAGGGTGCGGCAGCCCAGCCTATGACCGCAAGGTTGGCGCCGAGCAAGGCCCATACTGCGATCGCCGACGTCATCCCCGCCCGGAACGATCCCGGGTGTCCGAAGGCGTCGGGATGATCGGCGACCGACCCGACCGCCACAACATGGCAAGCGCCAAGAGGGGCCGTGCTGACCAGCGATGACCGCGGATGGCGGCCGAAGCGGGATCGTCGGGTGCGGCTTCATGATGTAATCGAACTCGGCAAGCAGCATCTTGTTCCGGGCGGTGGTGAGTGGCTCACCGAGCCGCGCGCCGCGCACCCCGTCTACTGGCAGGAGATGCGGGGCGAGCCGGGCTTCTGGGCGGTGCTCAGGCACGCCGATGTCGTGCACGTGGCCCGGGAGCCGAGGCTCTTCTCGGCCTCACCGGGGGCGTGGCCGGTGCCCCGTTCGCCTTGATGTCGACGGCCGGCGCGGTGCTGATCCAACGGTCGGTGAACCCGGCCCGCAGCAGCGAGGCGTTCTCGTTGCTGAACGCGGCAATCCTCGGCGGCGATGCCATCGGCAGTGCCGTCGCCTCGACGCTCTTCGGACCGCTGGGGCCGTGCGCCACGCTGGCTGCCGCCGCCGTCGGGCCGCTGGTCATCGGCGGCGTGCTGGTCGCGGTTGTGCATTGGCGCCCGAGGGCGCGTCCCTCAGTCGGCCAGCTGGGACACCACAAGCTCGGCATAGGTGCGGTTGGTCACCCATGAGCTCCTGGTGGGTGCCGGTTCCCATCAGCCGGCCGCCTTCGAGCACGACGATGCGGTCGGCGCTGCGGACGGTGGGGAGGTGGTGGGCGACGATCATGGTGGTCCGGCCGGCGCGGAGACGGCGCATGGCCTCGGTGACGGCGTGCTCGTTGTCGGAGTCGAGGCTCGACAGCGGCTCATCGAGGACGAGCATGGGCGGGTCGGTGACGAACGCCCGGGCGATGCCGAGACGCTGACGCTGACCCCCCGAGAGCTGGACACCACGCTCGCCTGTCTCCGTGTCGAGGCCGTCGGGCAGGGCGGCGACGAACTCCCAGGCCATAGAGCATTCCGAGCCCCCGCCTGCGGACCTTGGAACAGGGAAGCCCACGGTCGAGCCACTGGCGGTCGTTGGTCAAGGTGGGGTCGCCGAGACCAGCGAAGGCACAACTCCCAAAGTACGCTCCGCGGTCCACGTCACCCCGGGGAGCCCCACGAAGTCGAGGGCACTGAGCCGGGTGAGCGGGCCGTGACGACGCGTACCCCCGGCGTGGGGGGGGGCCACACCCGACGTAACCGTCCACGCCCCAAAATCTTCCTCGTCGGTCCACCGCGACGTTCCAACAGTCACCGGGCGACAGCGAGGCCGCTGTCGACGTGATCTCCGTCGGCGCCACCATCAGGAGGACGCCGCATACCAAGGCTGCAGACCAACGGCCGGTGGCCAACGAGGCGACGAGTCCGATAGCGAACCACGCGACGACTAGGCCGAGTCGACTTCTGTACCTCAACGACGCTCGCTGACCCGCGGCTACCACGATTGCGAGCAGCGACCGTGGCCGTAAGCCGATCCCCCCTGCGGGGCCGCCAGGACGAACTCCCGGTGACCCAGCGCTCGAAGCACTCTCCACCGGCCCGCACCCCCAGTAATGCCAGCTTTGCGCACCAGCCGACGCCCACAACCGGCCACGCCCCCCACGGCGGTATGCGCTCGTTTAGGACTAGTCGCTTCCGGTGCCGGGCAGCTTGAGTCGGGCTGCCAGCTCGGGCTGGAAGCGCACCATGTCGGTGTTGAAGTCGGAGACGAACGGCCAGTCCTCACCATCCTGGGGGGCCTGCCTGAAGCGGGTCCAGCCGTCGGGGTCGTCGCCTCCGGAGCGGGAGACGGCCAGCGCCGAGTAGGCCTGGCGCTTGTAGGTGATGTTCTCGGGCTGCAGCTCGTGGGCGGCGTTGAAGTGGGCGGTGGCACGCTCGGAGAACCCCTCCTGGCGCCACAGGTACTGGGCGAGCTCGAAGTGTGCGACCGCTTCGGACACGGCTCGGGTGCGGTCCGGCGACCGGGCCACCACCTCGACCGGGGATAGCGCGTAGCGGCTGTCGGCGCCCTTCTGTACCCAGTCCCTCACCCTCGACACGTAGCGCTCCCGCTCCTCCATCCCTCCAACCAGCTGCGCCATCTGCAGGGCGGCCTCACCGACCGGCATGGGGCTGGCGGGCTCGGGAGGTCGGACGATCGTGCTGTTCTCGTCGATCCACATGACCTGCGGGATGTTGGTCACGCCGAAGCGGGCGTCCATGTAGTGGCTCCGGTCGATCAGCGACGGGTGCGCGGAGCCAGCTGCCTCCACGAAGGGACGAGCCACGTCTGGGCCGGCCATCTCCAGGCAGACATCGACGACCTCGAAGCCCTGGGGATGCAGCTGCTCTCTCAACGCCTGCCACCCGGGCAGGTCCCAGCGACAGCCTCAGTACGGGGCCCAGGAGACGACGAGGACCTTCTGGCCCCGCAGCGAGGTGATACGGAACTCCTCGCCGTCGAGGTCGGGCAGGTGGAGGTCCGAGGCGTCGGCGGTCGTCAGCGTCCGGCCGGCCAGCGTCTCGGGCCCCACCGCCCAGAGGCCGGGCTCGGACACGACGGCCATTCCCAGGCGCTCCGCCGCCGCCAGCAGGTCGAAGCCTGTGTCGGCGAGGGCCACACACAGCCCGGCCTTGCAGGCCCCCTCGGGCTTGATCTCCCAGCCGGTGGCCTCCGCGAACTCCTCCGCCCCGATGTCAAGCCGGTCGACGATCACCACGGGAGCGTACGCCGCGAAGGCTCCGCTGTGTCTCGAGAGCCTGGAAGGCGATCGAGCCGCCGGCGGCCCTGACTGCGTCGGCGAGGGACACCCAGTCGATTGCCTGCCGCCCGCGAAGGTCATGCGCGGACGCATCACGAGCTGGCCGGAGTCCCGTGGACGGAGGTACGGCCGAGTCGGCGGCCGGGACGGGTTATCCGTCCACTACACGGGCTTCTCGTAGATGACGACCTGGTCGACGCTGCTGCCGGTGAACGGATCCCGCAGCCAGCCCGACCATCGGTCTCGCAGCTGCAGGCCCGCGAGGCGCGCCATGAGGTCGAGCTCCGAGGGCCAGACGTAGCGGTACGGAGCCGAGTGCCGCACGAGCCGGCCGCCGACCTGCATCCAGTGGTGCGACCAGGAGATCTGCCCGGCGACGTCATCGAGAGTCTCGATGCCAACGTGGTCGGCCTCCATCATGAACACCCGGCCGAGTTCGGTTGGAGGAAGACGACGGAGCTGCGGCACGAGAACCTCGACGACGAACGAGCCACCCGGTTCGAGGTGCGCAGCGGCGTTGGCGAAAACCGCGACCTGCTCCTCGGGGGTCGTGACGTTCATAATCGTGTTGAAGACGAGGTAGACGAGACGGAAGGTTCCCTCGACGAGCGAGGCGCTCATGTCGCCGATGGTCAGCCCGATGGACTCGGCGCCTGGCTTCTTACGGAGCTGATCTGCCATGTGGGGCGACAGCTCGATCCCGTGCACGCTGACGCCGCGGGCGCTCAGCGGCAGCGCCACTCGGCCGGTGCCGATGGCGAACTCGAGGGCTCGCCCATCCCCAGCCAGCTCGGCGAGAAGCGTGACGACAGGATCGAGTGCGTCGGGCTCGAACATGGCCGCCGACGTCGTGTCGTAGACCTCCGCGATCTCTCGTCCCCATTCGACCGAGCCCACGAGCGCAGCCTGTCATCTGTCGCCGTCCTGCGCTCCACATCTAGCGGGAGATCGGCAACGGACGAACGCAGACCCGGCGTTCGGAGAGATGCGACCGGGGTTTGTCTGGGACAGCCGTTCCTCTCGCGAGCGCTGGCCTCGGCACTGCCGCTCGCACCAAGCGTGCAGTCCTGCGGTGGTCTGGGTCCTCACAGGTCTCCGAGCGCTCCGCACGCCGTCAGCTCTGCCCGCGAGCGTCGCGATGTCACAGCCCAACCGCGGCCGGCGTCCTTGTTGACGTCCACGCTTCGGACATACGTCTGGGCGTATCGAGGGAGAACAGCCATGAAGCTCGCAGTCTTCGGGGTGAACGGCCCCACCGGGCGGCTCCTCACCCAACTGGCCCTCGACGAGCACCACGAGGTGGTCGCGTTCACCCGCCACCTGAGGCCTTCCCGGGCGAGCATCGACGGCTGCAGGTCGCCGGCGGTGATGTTCATGACACCGCCGCAGTGGCCACAGCGATCGACGGGGTCGACGCCGTGATAGCCACCCTCGACGAGATGACGCCACACCTCTTGTTCGGCAGCATCCACTCCCGACTGCCTCCCTCTACCTACCAACGACACGTCAGCCCGGCGCAAGGTTGCCCGCGCCCCAATCTCCTCACGTCGCTGGAGGGTCGAGAACGTCGGCGTCTGAGGCCAGCGGCGGTCGTGCACGGTGTGAAAACTCGATCGGACCTATTGGGACGTGCCCGAGGACCGCCTCTCTCGAGCGGCTCGGTTGGGAACTTCGGTGGGAACTACCTTGGGAGGTCCCTTGGGAGGTCCCTTGGGAGGTCGTGTGGGAGGTCCCTTGGGATGTCCCGAGTGGATCGTGGCGCTCATGGCCGCCTCCATGCCATCGGCCGCCGTGCCTACCCACAGGTGCGGCCTCGCCGTCGGGCTGGCTGCGCGGTCACGGTCTCTTGTCGATCCCATGGCCCGCTCCGGCGGCCATCTCGAAGAGGTCGTCATGCCCAAGTCCCCGTTCGGGACCGTTCGCCACCTGCCGTCGGGCGCCTACCAGGCCAGCGTCACCCAAAGACGGTGCCCAGTCCTCGGTGGGGACGTTCCCGACACGCCACCAGGCCGTCGCCGCCATCGCCGACGCCACCACCCACCAACCAGGCAGGCCTGCGCACGCGGGGGTCCT
>JAABUJ010007633.1_pt1 | contig 10041 bp, 12 predicted proteins | sample 5559131 | NCBI WGS metagenome assembly JAABUJ01 (sample SAMN10711875, study PRJNA513366) | rock metagenome | isolation source: Antarctica rocks | place: Antarctica: Victoria Land, Mt New Zealand nord | collected 2016-01-07
TGACGGAGGTGGGGGGCCTGATGACCCATGGCGCGGTGATCGCACGGGAGTACGGCTTGCCGGCCGTCGTGGGGGTGGAGCAGGCCACCCGGCTGATCCGGGAGGGGCAGCGGATCCGCGTGCATGGAACGGACGGGTCCGTCGAGATCCTGCCTTAGCGGGCCAGCCCGACCGGGAGCCGGGCGGCATGTGGTCGGTCAGCCAGACGCCGGTGGCGGTCTGGTAGAAGGCGTGGCCGGCCGCGTGCATGGCCGCGGCGTCCACCGTCAGGATGACGGGCTGCGCAGACGATTGGCCGCGGAGATGTCCGGTCTGGACAGTCGTGACGACCGCGGCGAAGGACACCCGCTGCGCGGGCGGCGCCTGCCCGATCTCGACCTGGTCACCGCCACCGGCCCGCTGCGGGTAGGCACCCTGCTGCACGCTGCCCGGCCGGTGCTGCTCACCCTCGGTGAGCCTGGCGGCGTCGACATCACGCCCTGGGCGGAGCGGGTGCAGGTGATCGACGCAACCTATGCTGGTCAGTGGGAGCTTCCGGTCCTTGGCGCGGTCCCGGCTCCCACGGCCGTGTTGGCGCGGCCCGACGGCTATGTGGCCTGGGAGACCACCCCCACCGGGGGCTCCCTGACGCGCTCACGACCTGGTGCGGACCGCCTACCGCGGCGTAGCGCGCAGGGGCACGCGCGGCTGACCCGCATGCGGCCGCGGCACGACGGAGAACGCAGCCGTGGGTGACACATGGAGGACGAGGTTCGTCCTCGTCCTAGCCCAGAGTGAGCGCGACAAAAATTCCGGCGGTTTGGGCTTACACCCCCAACAGGGCCGGGGAGATTTGTTCTCGCCGGCCCGTCGTCTTATCTCCCGTGTAAACATCGGGTGCGACGCATGCGCTTATTGCGCTAGCTCTGCTACAGCCCGCTATCCACCATCTGCCCCGCGAGACAAGCCACTCCATACGACGACCGGGGCCGTGGCGCGCACCCGATTGTCTGGCGCGCCTTGAAACAAGGTATGCATCTGCTATACACTTGTCTCAACGTCGGGCGGCAGTGAGCGTGTCTCGTGTATGCGCGTCGGGGGGCCGACAGACCGATGTGGAGGAGCATTCGCCATGGTCACCCTTCCGGCGCTTCCCTAACCCGATCAACGAGACCGCGACGCGCGTCACGGCGGGCGAGGTCGTCGCGCTCAACGCGGTCGCCCTCGGCCTGGGCCAAATGTGGCTGCTGCCGCTCGTCGCCGCCGACTACACGGCGCGCGCCCTCGCGGGACCCCGGTTCAGCCCCCTCGCCCTGCTCGCCGCGAAGGGGATCATTCCCCGACTCAAGGTGGCGCCGCACTGGACGGCGGGGCCGCCCAAGCGGTTCGCGGCGGCCATCGGGGCCACCCTCATGATCGGGGCCTCCAGCCTCTACTACCTCACGAATGCCCGCAAGGTGGCCTACGGCGTCGGCGCCGTCATGCTCCTGTTTCCGGCGCTCGAGTCGTTCCTCGGCCTGTGTGTCGGGTGCAAGATGTTCGGGGTCCTGATGACACGACACCTCGTGCCCGACGATGTGTGCGCCGAGTGCGCCGACATCAGCCTCCGCTATCGCTAGCTGAGGCGCGAGCGCACGGTCGTCTTTGTCGCGGAGCGGACGCCCGCGGAGGCCGTGGCCCGGCTGCGTGAGCGCGCCACGGTGCGCGTCGCCGGCAAGGAACGCCCCGACCCGGTAGAGGTGATGCGCGTGTTGCGCCACGAGTACGGCGTGCGCCGCCTCCTGTGCGAGGGTGGCCCGACGCTCAACGGCGCGCTCCTGACGGCGGGCCTGCTCGACGAGCTGTTCCTCACGCTCGCCCCCACGCTGTTGGCGGGCAACGGTCCGTCCCTCGTCGCGGGGCCGCCCCTACGGCCACCCACGCCGCTGACACTACGTAGCTTGTATGAGCACGAGGGCGAGTTGTACCTACGATACGGGGTCGGGCGACCGTAGTCTCAGAATCCGGCGCGCCTGCGTCACGATCGCTCAAGACGATGTGCCATGAGCGATCCCACATACGATAGCCGACACGCCGGCTCGTGCTGTTGCGACAGTCAGAATCGAGGCTCCGCGCCCGAATGCGCGGCGTCCACACACATGGGAACCGCCGCGCAACGCTGTACGCGCGGGGGCAACGACACATAAACGTTGCCCCGCACGTTTGCGCCGATATATCACGTTGAGATCGCTAACTCCTGGAGCACCGACATGCGGTCGTGGCTCCACGCCATCCGCAACACGTAGGATCTCACTGTAGAAGTGCTGTAAGTATTGCGACACTCTTCCGGTACCGTCCATCCTGTAGCCGAAATGTCCCATATGCACCCCCCGGCGTATCGCCTATCCTCGGGATATGTGCGTACAGCGACCTCACGCTACTCTCACCACACAGACACGATAGCCCGGCACGCCGGTGACAGGGCCGAGTAGGAGCGCCCCGAGGGCCGCGCCGCAGTAGGGCCACTCTTCAGACGCCGAACACAGATGCCGTAACCCACGAATTGGAAAGGATCTACGTGCTATGACCATACCCCCCATCTACGCTTACCCATCCTCGCCTGATCCCGATATTGCGCCCTGCTCCCCTGTACGCCGCTTGACCTCGTCGCGCCGGCGTTGGTTCGCCGCCCGCAGCGTGGCGCTCTCGCCCGCGTGCGCCGCGATCACGTTGCGCCGTAGGGCCAGGATGCGCCGCGCCTCCGGGTCCGTGACCCCGCTCAGATCCACCTCCTCCCGCATCCTGGCCCTACGCTCACCGCAGGCCTACTCTGTGGCCCCCGTATACCTGCCCCCGTGTTTTTAGAGTGATACCTAAACAACAGCTATCGCCCTAACCCCGCAACGTCCATGATCTGCCCTGTGACCGTGGTCGCAGGGCTATATGGCATACGTTTCGCCTTCCCTTGCGATCGACACAGGCCCATCGAACACCTCCGAGGCAGCGCGCGTGGCCTCGTCCAACCCATAGACGTGCCAGCGGTGGGTCAGCAAGAGGCGGTGGGCACCGGCGTCGCGCGCGTACATGGCGGCCTGGCGCGGCGTCAGGTGCAGCGGATAGGTACTGTCCTCGGCATTGGCGTTCTCGCACAGGAAGAGGTCAGTGTCGCGCGCCACGTCGACCAGACCCTGACAGGGGCCGCTGTCGGCGGAGTAGGACAGCGTGCCCATCGTTCCCGCCGCGCCAGATACGCGCAGCCCGTAGGTGTGCGCGATGTGACGCATCGGATAAAAGGCGACCGTTAGGCCGCCGACGGCCAGCGGCCGCTCGGGGTCATACTCGGCGACGTCGAACACGTCCGAGAAAAACGTTGGCGCGGGGTCCTGCGACGCGCTGACCCGCAGCAGCGTCTCGTGGCCGCCGGGCGGGAGCAGCAGGCGCGGGCGACGCGGGCTGCCGGATGAGAAGGCGAGGTAGTAGCGGTAGGGGATTAGGTCGAGGATGTGGTCGGCGTGCATATGCGAGATGACAATCGCGTCGACCTCAGCCGGGGCGATGTGCGCCTGTAGCCGCCCGAACGCCCCACTACCCATGTCCAGCGCCAGCGCCGTCCCCTCCCCACGCATGAGGTACGACGAGCAGGCCCCACCAGGGTTCTGCGTCGCGGCGCTGGCGCCCAGAATTGTCAGAGACATCGCGTCCATCGAACCTTCTTGTTGAGTCGCTAGTCGTCAGTCGTTAGAACCTGTTCTAACGACTAGCGACTAATAAAACGGCGCCTTGACCTGTTCGATCTCACGCGTGACCGCGAGGTCGGCGCGCGTCGTGACCAGGCGCGTCACGAGTAACCCGCACGCGACGGCGGCGACGGCGGCGCAGAAGAGCTGCGTCCTTAGCACCAAAGTAGGGTCGGACGCGTCGAGTGTCAGTGGGCGCAGCAGACCGTAGCCCAACATCGTCACGAATAGGAAGACGAGCCCGACCACCCCATCGGGTCGTCCCCCGGCGGGCATGCCGGCGCCGCGGCGACGGCGCGCGGCAATAAGGAGAAGTATGATAGTCAGGACGAAAAAGAGGATGGTCTCGTAGGCCCAGATGGGCTGGAAGTGGTCATGGGTGCGGGCGGCGCGAGCGAGCAGCGACGCCGGAAGCGCGTCCGCCGGCACGGACATTGAGAGTAATCCGTTGGTCGGCTGACCCCAGCCTTCGCCGCCGCCCGGCAGACCCAGCATGCCGATTGCAAGGCCCAGCGCCACGGCCGGCGACAGGACATCGGCCCAGCGCCACAGCGGCTCACGCCGCGCCCAAGTGTAGACCGCGAGTAGGACCGCGCCGCCGAAGACGCCGGCGGGCAAGCTCAGGCCGCCGCGCCAAAACGCGAGGATGCCTTGCGCGCCGTCCCCCGTGAGCGTCGGATACGCCAGCACGAAGCCGATGCGCGCCACGATAAACGCGCCGAGCACGACGACGACGAGCATACCCGGCAGGTAGCGCGCCGGCAGGCCCGCACGTAGAGCGCGCCACAGGGCCAGCGCGTAGCCGACCACGATGCCGATCGCCGCGCAGAGGCCGAACGGATGGACCGGCAAGATACCGAGGCGGAAGACGGGGTCGTGTAACAAGTTTAGTCAACCTCTCCCTGCAATAGCCCCGGCGCATCGTTTCCATGGCCCTTACCACTCTGCTGCCGCACCAGCCACAGCGCCACGACCAGCACGAGCACGCCGGCCGCGTTGATCCCCAAATCGATCACCACGTCGCGCGAACTCGCGGGTGTCACGGATTTCTTCTCCGTGACCGGGCTGCTGCCAACCCCGATTTCCAGATTGCGCCGCACGCCTGATGTAATGCCGATAACCAGGAACTCCTGCAACTGCTGGCTGATGGAGCCGCGGCTGAGCACCGTGTGCAACAACTCCAGCAGAATAATCGTCAGGAAAGCGCTGTCGATGCCGGCCGCGATGCCGCCCGTATAGTCTTTCCTCAGAATAATGAAACTGTTAACCTGCGCCACCGTGTCCACGAGGGCCAGCACCGCGAAGGCGATGAGAAAGAGCGCCACGACGTAGATGAGCGCGCGCTCGACCCTTTCCAGCGCGCGCCCGATGCGCACATCGAACGTTGATACCGGCCGCGTCGTGGCCGGCTCATGCCCTTGCGACACACATTCTCTCCTACCATTAGCGGCTGCTATCGCCCGCCGTCCGCGACATCAAGCCAACCGGACTATAGCATTGCGCCGTTTTACCGCACAAGCGTCCCGCTCGCGCGCAGAGGTTACGGACCGCAATGGATCGGTAGCTCTCCAGGCCGCCGGCTGCCGACAGCCCGCCGGCATGTTCACGGGCGAGCGCTTCGCTGTATAGAAGTGGACCCGCGCCGCGCCGCCATTTTCAAACGAGGGTTAATCGAACACGACCGTCTTGTTGCCGTAGAGTAGGACGCGGTTCTCGATGTGCCAGCGCACGGCGCGCGAGAGTACGATCTTTTCCAGGTCGCGTCCTTTCTGGACCATATCGGCGGCGGTGTCACGGTGTGAGACGCGGGCGACATCCTGCTCGATGATGGGGCCATTGTCCAAGACCTCGGTGACGTAGTGGCTCGTGGCGCCGATGAGCTTGACCCCGCGTTGGTAGGCCTGGTGGTAGGGCTTGGCGCCGATGAAGGCGGGCAGGAAGGAGTGGTGGATGTTGATGATACGGTCGGCGTACGCCTGGGTGAAGCCAGCCGAGAGGATCTGCATGTAGCGGGCCAACACCACGAGGTCGACAGCGTGCCGCCGCAGCAGGTCAATAGCCATGGCCTCGGCCTCACGTTTATTCTCCCCCGTGACCGGTACGTGGTGGAACGGTACGCCGTAGAAGCCGGCCAGCGGCGCGGCGTCGGGGTGGTTGCTGATGACGAGCGGGATGTCGCAGGCGAGTTCACCCGCCGCATGGCGGTAGAGCAGGTCGGCCAGACAGTGCGTATCGCGCGAGACGAGCAGGGCCACCTTAGGGCGATCGGTCGAGAAGGCGAGGCGCCAGCGCATGTCGAGGTCGGCGGCGATCGGCGCGAACTGTACGCGACACTCGTCCGCGTCGAGGGCGAAGCCGTCCAGGTCCCATTCGATACGCATTAGGAAGACCCCGCTTTCGGCGTCCTGGTGCTGATCGGCGTGCAGGATGTTCCCGTTGTGTCCGTAGAGGAAATCGGCGATGGCGGCGACAAGCCCTTTGCGGTCGGGACAACTGATTAGTAGAATGGCGCTATGTGTCATCTTTTTATTCGTGAGTCCCATGTCGCATCCCGCGCTCGAATTATAGAGTCATCGTTATGGCGCCGCGATGATAGACTACACGTAGAATAACAGTCTGTAGCGGAGGAATGATGGATTATGGCGATCCGCACCCCCGAGGACATCGACTTCTCAACGTTCCCAGCGAGCGACGGGCAGCCCATGGCTGAGACCTTTGCCAATGTGATACAAATGGTCGATTTAGAGTGGGCGTTGCAAACTTTGTTCGGTCAGCAGGGGCGCGCCATGACGACCGCGGTGGGCGGCAATCAGTTTGTCTACTACAACCCATTCAATGGGCGTGACAACATTTCGCCTGATGTCTACGTGGCCTTCGATGTACCACCGCCGGCCCCGCCCAAGTGGCAGGTTTGGGTGCAGGGTAAGTTCCCCGACATCGTGTGGGAGATTACGTCGGAGAGCACACACAAGGAGGACATAGGGCGCAAGCGCGCGCTGTACGCGCGCCTGGGAGCGCGAGAGTACTACATCTACGACCCGCAGCAAGAGACGGAACCGTGGTTCCAGGGATTCGAGTCGCGAGAGGGGCGTATGGAGCCATTGTCGTTGCTGCCGAGCGGCGGGATCATGAGCCAACTGCTGGGCGCGGAGTTGCGGCCGGCGCCGATGGGGGAGACGGAGCGACGGCCGGCCGGGATATGGCTGCGCGTGATCGACCCGCGTACCGGGGAGCCCGTCCCCATTGCCGTGGAAGAGCATGATGATCTCCGCGTGGTCCAGGACCGTATGGCTCTGGAGGAGCGGCTACGCGTTTCGCTTGAGGAACGGCTATCGCTCGAAGCACAGTTGCGCATGGAACTGCAGGGGCAGTTGGCCGTAGGAGCGCGCTTGCGCGCGGAGGTGGAGGAGCGGGCGGACTTGGCGGGGCGGATCAGCGTCATGGCGCAGGAACGGGCGGACTTGGCGGGGCGGATTAGCGCCGCAGCGGAGAGGCGGGCGGACCTGGAGGGGCAGACGCGCGTAGCCGCCGAAGAGCGGGCGGACGCGCAGAAGCGGGCGCGCATAGATGCCGAAGAGCGGGCGGCGCGCGCGGAGGCGGCGCTACAGGCATTGCTCGCCGACCAGGCGCGCCGGCAGGATGACGGACCGGCACCCGAGTAGCGCGCGCACGGTTATTGTGACGCCACGTATCGTGCGCTTGCCTGATCGCCTCGATCCAGAGTTCCTGGTGCGCGCCTACGCCGCCGGCATCTTCCCGATGGCCGACGACATGGGTGACATCTCGTGGTATGCGCCCGATCCGCGCGCCGTGCTTGAGCACGATAACCTGCGCGTCAGCCGTTCGCTACGCGCGGCGATTCGCTCCGGCCGCTACGCGATTACCGTTGACACGGCCTTCGAGCGGGTCATGCGCGCTTGCGCCGCGCCGCGCTCCGACGGCGAGGGGACATGGATCAACGATGAGTTCATGTGGGCGTACGGCGCGTTGTATCGCTGGGGCTTCGCGCATAGCGTTGAAGCCTGGCGCGGCGACGACCTCGTGGGCGGGCTCTATGGCGTGAGCGTTGGCGCGGCGTTTATGGGCGAGAGTATGTTCTCGCGCGCCACCGACGCCTCGAAGATCTGCCTGGCCGCGCTCGTGGAGCGGCTGCGCGCGCACGGCTATCTCTTGCACGACACGCAGTTCATCACGCCGCACCTGGAACGGCTCGGCGTCACCCTCATCCCGCGCGAGGAGTACCTTCGGCGGCTAGGACACGCGGTTACAATTCCATGCCAATTCTTGTAGACGACCAGGCTATAACCCTTTCGGCCTCTGTGATGGACATAGACAAGGCGCGGGCCATCGCGGCGCTACAAGCGCGCGTGCGCGGCTGCCGACTGTGCCAACAGCACGGCTATATCCCCGTGGCGCACCCTATCACTGAAGGGCGGCCGGGCGACCGCGTCATGCTCATCGGCCAGGCGCCGGGGCACGTCTCGATCGAGCGGGATCGCCCGTTCTCGGGCCCCGCCGGGCGCGTGCTGGACGGCTGGTTCGTCCGCGCCGGCTTCCCGCTGGGGACGTTGCACGAGCGGGTCTATCTCTCGTCGCTGACCAAGTGCGACCCCGGCAAGAATCCGCGCGGCGGCGGCGACCGCGCGCCCTCACCGCCCGAGATCGCGCTGTGCCGTCCCTACCTGAATGCGGAGTTGGCGCTCCTCCAGCCCGACGTCATCCTGCTGCTGGGTGGCCTGGCCATCACGCATTTCCTGGGTAAGCAGCGCCTGGACGAGGTAGTCGGGGGCGCCTATACCTCGGACGATGTCGTCTTCCAACCGCTATGGGCCGGCCACGAGAAGGCGCGTCTGCTGCCGCTGCCGCATTCCTCGGGTGTGAGCCGCTGGCTCAACAGCCCCGACCACCAGGAGTTATTAGGAGTCGCGATCGGCCACCTGGCGCGTTGGCGCATCGAACTCGACTTATGAATGGCGCGGCCGGCACAGGAATACGTGGATTTATGCCACACTCCGCTGTTGGCGCGTGTCCTGGGCGTCACGGTTGAACTGGGCGACCAACTCGTCGATGACGCGGTCGGCGTCCGTGTGCGCCACCTGGCAGGTGCCCACGGCGCGGTGTCCGCCGCCGCCGTGACGCAGCATCAAGCTACCGATGTCACTCGTGCTGGCGCCATTGATGATGCTGCGTCCGCAGGTGATGACAGTGTTCTGATTTTGGAAGCCCTTGGTGGTCAGGATGCTAACCTCGGCGTCGGGGTACATCGCGTAGATGGTGAAGCGGTTGCCGGTGTATATCTCGTCGAGCGGCCGCAGGTCGAGCACGACCACGGACCCGCGTTGCGTCGCGTTCTCATGGATCATGCGGCGGAACAGGGCGTCTTGCTCCCAGTAGCGCGTGACGCGCTCCCGCACGTCGGGCAGCGCCAGGATCTCGTCGATGGTCATGGCGCGGCAGTAGTCGACCAGCGCCTCGGCCAGCTGGTAGTTGCTGATACGGTAGTCGTGGTAGCGGCCCAGGCCCGTGCGCGGGTCCACCAGAAAGTTCAACAGGACCCAGCCCTCGGGGCGTTCGATGTCGCCGACGGTCAGGTCGGCGCTGTCGCACTTGTCGACCGCGGCCATCATGGGATCAAAGCTCGCTGGGAATGCGTCGTAGCCGCCATAGTAGTCCCAGATCACGCGGGCGCAGCTGGGCGCGGCTACGTAGCGGCCCTGGTACGTGATCGCGGAGCCGACACGCTCCTGTTCGCTGGAGTGGTGGTCAAACCACAGCCCGCAGCCAGGGACGAAGGGCACGTTAGCCAGGATATCGTTGCTCGTGACCTCGAGCTTGCCATCTTGCATGTCCTTAGGGTGGACGAAGCGATGCGTGTCGACGAGTCCGGGGTGCTTAAGTAGGGTCGTGCAGATCAGTCCGTCGAAATCCGAACGCGTCAGCAGTCGCATGAAATGGTTCCTCCAGGGGTGTCGAGAGTCGAGAGTCGGTGGATACAATGTCCGTTATGGGTTCGACGGCCAATCGAAAGATCGGCGCGCGGACCCGCTGCGGATACTATAGGTGGGTTAGGCCGTGGGGGTATATCCCCTAAACGTGCTATAAATCTTTGGGCGTGGAATCTGGTCTTTTGTAGCAGGGCACGAACTTTGAAGGGGCGGCGGGAGATGGGCGCCCTACGGAGACAAGGTCCCTCCGCTGCCACGGTCTTTATAAGGCCAGGAGGGCGTTTCCTAACTCATAGGAGGCCCTCCCAGCAGTGGGCAAGGACACGGGCGGGAGAGCGGATGAGGTCGGGACGGCCAGCGTCGTGGGCGACGAGGGCAACGACAATGACGGCGGTGTAGGT
>JAABUJ010007634.1_pt1 | contig 10041 bp, 14 predicted proteins | sample 5559131 | NCBI WGS metagenome assembly JAABUJ01 (sample SAMN10711875, study PRJNA513366) | rock metagenome | isolation source: Antarctica rocks | place: Antarctica: Victoria Land, Mt New Zealand nord | collected 2016-01-07
GAAACGCGATGGAAGAGGATTCGATATACAGCAATGCTCGTCAATAGAGCCGTAAGGTAAGCACCAAAGACCGATGTGGCTGCCATTAGAGCCGGGATGGCCGCGCATTGCTCGACGATTACCAAGAACGCAGTGTACAGGACAAGAGCCAGCAAATGATAGAAGAGGATTGCAGGGCTGTGTAGGTGCCATTCTCCGTGGACAAACAAGCCATGGTGCACAGAGACGGCTGTGATTACGGCGAGTGCGAGCTTGCCATAGAGTGGCGCATCTCTGCAAGCATCTCTGCCATGGTCCATGATGACTCGAGCCCTAGAGAGGTCTCGGGCGAAGGGCTTTCAGGCTGGACTCGTGAACCACATCAGCTTCCGGCCGATGTCCTGGGCCTTTTTAAGAATAAGTGATACAGCACTGCGAAGCTACCATTTGCTCGTTCTTACAAAGTCAGGACGCGATGTCCAGAATTGCACTTCTTCGAATATCGCAAGTAGAGACAGAGATCGATATAGCAAGCTCGATAGAATTCAGCCTTGAATCAAGGATGCATTTTTCTCTTAAGTTCGAAAGTTCAGTCTCACGCCCAGACTACACACTTATTCAACACGCCATCTTCTCGCTAAAACGTCCACGCGACTTGTGCGATGCAGGTGCTTTCGGGAAGGTGTAAGCGTCCATTGGATGCCAATGTTCTGGGTTTCCCCACTCAGCCGTCCAGTAGCTAGGTATCCAGCGACCGCTGTGCGACATGAGGTGGATGGCTGCGTTACATGAAAGCGTGTGCGCCGTCAGCTGCATTGAATCGTAAACTCTTCGCGATTAGAACAATCAGGGCATGGAAACGGGAGATTTTCCGTTGAGATGACCTCGTTGCCTGCCGAAGGTTGTGGGTGACATCGAGCCGAACCAGCCATTGCGATGGCGCACAAACCAGTCCACAACAGTAACATTGCACTACTCGACGTGCAAATCGCCGATCCTGTCATGGAAACGCTGTACACACTGTAGCTCTATTCAAGAAGCGAGCGACATGTTGACCGTTGAACCTCCCAAGCATTATCTTCGGCCTCCCCGGCGCTCCATCGGGGCCCCTGGCGGACAACCCATCCTCAAGCTCCCCTATCGTCCAGATTCCCATTCAACCTCCTCGTGCACTTGTCTTCAATTGGCTCAACCCTCTTCCTATCTTCAATATCGCCTATCAGCGTCTCCACGCGTTCATAGTGCGAGATTCGCCCAACAAGCCCTAGCGACCTCTGTCAACAAGGCGTATCATTCCTGCTTCAGCACAGACACTACTTCTTCCGGTGGTACCTGCCGTACTGCTCCCAAATCATGCTCCTGGTGCCGGCACAGCGACCGCTCAGCAGTGATCGTCGTAACTCAACGTCAATGGTTGATGTCCATTCTGACTTTTGCGCGACTATGCTACCTTGATGGGCGCAAATGACATGATTGCGATGAAGCCCATGCGGACTCTCTGAGAATGATGGAGATGGATTTCTGTAAGATGCAAGCACTTGAAGCAGTCTTGTAGGACGACAATGATAGAGAACGTACTTGAAATCCAGATAATATAATAGCTAGTGAAAAGTTAAGTAGTCACCAAGTAGGAGCATCCATGATATCAACTCGATGAATCTAGCGGACATTTGGCAATTGGCAAAGCAATGCTCGCTGCATGCGTCTGTCCGAAGCTTGTTGAATGTATATCTCCTTCGCGAAAACAGAATAGGCCTGGTACTTCGAGGATGCGTGGTGGTCATTGGCGAGGGCCCCGGAGCAAGAGAGAGCATTGTTCCAACAGTCGAGTATCGTGAATTACCAAATACCAGATTCACTTCTATCATAAGGCCTTTATTGACCAGCAAGGGTTTTGAGTGTATTCCGGCCACATCGTCTTGTACAATGACGGTCCTTCCGCCGCGGCACGAGGAACATATGTAATTTTGTCATGTGCCACCGGTGAGATCACCGCTAGATTGATAGCATGCTTCCAGGGCGAGGTATCAGATCTAAGATCGAGTTCAGGATTGGCACCTTCATCCAGGAAATATGAGATCGCCAAGCAAAGGCTGTATATGCAAGTAGTGGAATCTGGAGTCGTTATCGGAGGCCGGTTAGAACGGCATAGTAGTGGGGCTCGAAGCTTCGTGAGGTGACTGCGGCTCCTTCCATGGTAAATATTGCCGAATACGATGATTAGGCGACACACGCTGTGGCCTGAGTATATGTTTAGTTTCCTCGAAGACTTCCTTGAAAGCATCGGGATCGGTCGCATTCACGAAGCGGATGTACAATTTTCCGTTAGGCCTTTTGTGAATGCGTTGGAATACTGTAGCAATGTATGCACATATAGAGGTGCTGTCCATCATACCGGTGTACTTTGGGAAGAATTTGGAGAAGGGCTGTACCTTAAGGTTTTCTACGAACACATCTGTCTTGGTGAACGGGAGGATGATAGGAATTGTGACAGAAATGGCGATATCTTCGAATGCGCTCATAGCATCTCTCAGCTGGTTCTAGTGATTGTCAACGGCTTAGCTTCTCTCCGGACATCCCCGTCTACATACCGCATTGCTGTAGTCTGGCAACCGACGACAGTATCCTGACAGCGCTGCTGTATATATGACTAAGTTAGCGTTGGAGTATGCTGTGCGCCAAGTTTCGTTCCGTTCAGACCGTCTCCCACCAACCTCAGTGGCATGATATCGAACAGATCCAAGTGAGTACGTGGATCTGCACGGCCGGTGCTGGAGTTTCCAATCTGGAGCGGAATATGTCCAGATCCGCAGCTGTACAACTCTCTACAAAAAGTGACTCGAAGCGAAATGAAAAGCTACAAATGTGCTTAGTGAGCTCCTTGGGTACCGATCCAGTTAGAAGACATACAATCCGATGTTGTCGTGAAGTCCTGCATCGTCCTCCGAGCGTATTAGACGACGAATTTTCGAATTACTCAGCAGCTCACGGAATGCTCGTACATAAGAGACAACGGCATCATACGGCACAATTGTGCCCCACGACGCGTGGAATGATTTGAGAGTATCCAACCACTAAAGTCTCGGGTTAGGATAGTGAGAGGGTGCGGCGAACTCTATGCTATACGAACCTTGTGCGCCTCTTTGCTTAGTTGGATCCCAGAATGATCAAATCTGGAAGATACTAGCAATGATGCAGATATCAAATTATCCAGGATAATAGCGCGAATCTCTTCCCTTTCATCCTCGGTATATTGATAGCCACACAAAGCGTGGATTTGCCTGTGGATGGTAGTTTTACCTGACAGCGAGGTGCCTAGAACCACGAGAACCTATCAGCACAAGGTGTCGCAATGGTGGATTACCACGTCCTCAAAAGGAGTAGAATCCATTGCCTGACCTAGCTTGCCAATGAAAAGTAAGGATAATGAACGCCAAACCCCCGAATATGCTAGCTTTCCGTTATAGAGAGAAGGGACATCATCTTCGCCATCGCTGGAATCTACCCGATAGAGATTTGAATATGGAGGACTTGCTAACCTAGAATTGCTATTTCCTGTTCGTCGTAATGATCGCGCGCTTCCGTGGCCACGTTGTCAATTCTATCCCATCCGCCGGCAAGAACTGGTGTAGGAGTGTTTGGCAATACCAATTTAGGCATATATGGTACCCGATGCTGGCGGCTGGATCTAACCCGGTTCAAGCCGTCTTGTTTGGTCGAAGACCATGCATAGTGCTGAGCGTTTGCGAGCTCGTTCGCCGAAATTGGCAACGAGATGACAGACACATTTGACACATTAGCAAGGCTCGTCTCAGAAAGGCACGACCATCCAAAAGAAGTTGCGGCAGAGGACTGTAGAGACTCGCGTGACATTCTCCGCCTAGCTCGACGGTATACTTTAGAACGCCTAAGATCTTGTTCGAATGTGAACCTCTTCATAGCTGTCGCGGCTGGCTCGCTAGCCTTCAATATTGGATCAGTCGCCTGTTGCTTCGGCCGGATCGTCGATGCATCGTCCTCGTCATTGCCTTGGTTCTCGGTTAAAGAGGTTGCCTCCTTTATAGCCTGGTCAGAAGGTAGAGACTCGAGATTGTCGATCCGCCTACACAGATCTTGATTGTGTTGCATTAAATGTTGAACAACGCTGGTCAGTGTCTCAACCGAAGTAGTAGCCCGGTCTACGGAGGCGCTGTTTGACGTGCCAGTCAGCTTAGACCGAGCGAGCGATGAATAGTCTCGAGCCAGCTAGGACGTACCATGTTATGGTAGTAAGCATTAGATTGAGAGATTGTCTCGACGAAGACAGGCGCAGGCATAACCTGGCCAACGCAGGTTCCTTCCTCATCCACGCTATTCGACTAGTCAACCCTGTAGGGGTGGGATCGTTCAAGGACTCGAGAATCTCTTCAAGTTCCGACATAGTCATGACACATGCCGTCAATGTTGCCACAACCTGCTCCAACATTATAAGTGCAGTGCGTGACCTTGTGCCAATTCTTGTTCCCAGCAGGAAAACCTGCAACTGCGTGAGACAGGCATTGATGTCGGACACCTCCTGAAGAACGCCATTTGCGAGTTTTGGGGCATAATTCGTCGCATGGATGATGTTGGTCAAGATTGTCTTGACAGTCGCGGTCGCTCCAAGCAGGCCAACAACGGCTGCCGCTACCGACAGAGGGTCCATGAATTCAGAGTCTGTTCGGATGTCTTCTCTTGCTTCCTAGCTGGAGATCCAATTTCTCTTTCAGCGTGGGTCGCGGACGACTCAAGGGAGTCGAGCAGTTGCCCCAAGCTATTTCTGGTGAATGACACAAAGGGCCGATAGGGGATGGGGGTGAGAATGTGCATAGCCTCCCAACGCCCCCCAGCAGTGATAGCAGCCTTGTTCAATATTCTCGGAGTCGGACAATTCGGTTGGGTAATTTGGCTGCGAGGCATACAGCAGAACTAACTTGAGTTCGTCTGGTTTTCACGAGCGGAACCTCTTCCGGCCTTGGCCTCAAAGGTCTTGGCATTGTCGGTTATTTCAAGCTCGTGATAGCCCAGACTCATTCCTCTTCCTAATATAACTAAGAATATGCTTGCTTGACGGGCAATAGCTGTGCTAGATACTACCGGCATGATAGTAGTTGTGAAGAGGTCAATACGCCTTAGACAGAACCATTGAATGGCTTCACACGCGTCAAAACTTGCCTTGGGAGACTGGCCCTCTTCACACATCGTACAAACATCCTTGATGTCTACAAGATTTTCAGTTTAAGCTTGGCCTGCTGCTTGAATGCAATGTTATCATTCAGCCACCGCCCGGCCAGTGATAAGGACAAAGGGTTATGAGTGATGGCGAAAGCCTGATCAATGGAACAAAGATTAATTCTTCCCCTTTAACGAATTATGTACATTCTCTTTCAACATGCGGTGCCGCTAATTGGCCTTGTTGCGCCACGTGTGCGTGCTTTGTGATGGGGAAAAACCATCCCTTTGACAATACCACCTCCATTAACGCGCAGTGTCCTAGGGTTTTGTAAGTCTGTATACTTCTCCTCTCCAGCAAACTCTCAATTGCATAGTATTCTGTCTAGGAAGCTGGTCTTCCTCGTTGATTTCAAGACCTTCATTGAATACGTATCTTGATACATGACCCACGGTGCAGTGTATATGTATCTTTGAAGCACAATCCTTCGCACATTTTAAGGTCCGATTTCGCTTGAGGCGATACAAGACCAAGTCGACTGCAACATGAGGGACTTTAGCTCAAAATTCGCGCCTTTGCAGCCTTCTAGTCTCCAATATACTTCAGGGCCAACCTCACCAGCAAGCCCTAAATCACCCTTTGGTTTACGGCCTCGTCCGCTGGCCACCCGTTCAATCAATACCATTCCATCACCCACGACGGTCTCAGAGCAACATCTCTGGGCAGACTGCTGGAAACCCGTCGATCCAAGCCGGTGGACCTGGCGGTGCCATCTGTGCCATACACAGTATCCACTCGGTGCAAGTCGAAGATGTCTCGTTGATGGCCATTATCTATGCACGGGTGAGGTCAAAGCGAGTAAGAGAACAGGAAAATTGAAACGCAGGAATGCTTGCTCTAGTGACTTCGACTACAAAGGCTGGCACTTGTACTCAATGAGAAGGGAAACCCTGAATCGAAAGAAAAAAGTGGAAGCAAAAGGCTGTTCCAACAATTGCTTCCATCCTAGTGAGTGGTAAGCAAATTTCTTGGGCATCTTTTCCTCTTTCGAATGCTCAAGAAGCGTGAAACATGTCTTAGTGGCAGCCGCGCTGGACAACCTCCCACGCCATCCACTGCTTTTATTTTATAGAGTAATACTGACTCCGAGATTGATCTAGTCGTTGGCACCCGGAACGGCATACTAATAGAATCAACGATAATGCTTTCGAAGGCGAAGTCACCCTCTCCTATAATTTCGACGGGTCAACATCTGTAAAGTTTGGGCCTGAAGGGCCAGCCCAAGAGCTCGACGATAAGGTCCGAAGGTACCTGACTACCAGACATAGTCGCTCGGTCTCGGAATTGACCGGACCGCCTCAAAAATTGATAAAGCACCCGAACCCTCTGGCGAGCACACCAACAGCACCTGCTATCGCAGCAGAAGAGGACTCCGGAAAGTCTATGAGTGGGGCGGAGCTCGCATCGCCAGCCATTACATGCGACGAATCGTCTTCCTTACAACCTACAACAGCAGCACCAAGAAGTGAGAGGAGAACTTCTAAGACATTCTGCAAGTCATTAGCAGAGCGCACCACGAGGCGAAAAGCAAGAAAACAAGCAAAGATCATTACTCCTCTGTCACCGATTATAGAAGAGAGTTCGTCCCTAAGAGAGCCGTCTTCGAGCAATGAAAAGGTCAGTCGCCCTGCACTCGACTTCTCCAATTATCTTGGAGGATTCCTAAATTCGAAGGGGTATGGTCCTAAGTCTTTCCTTGATTCTGACTCACCTAGGCAGGACGGTGTTGAAGATTTGGAATCGAAAAGCTACACGGGCTCATTCGGTCTATTTTTGAGTTTAGGTGCAGACTCGGAGATCAGCCGCCCAGCTCTAGAATTTACCAGATATTTTGAACGCTTTCTTGAGTCACAGCAGCACAGCAACTACGAATCATCGATTGCTCCGAAGCCACTCTTCAGCGCAGAACCCGACGAGATGGATCTGGATGATCCCAATACTTCGACAGACTCAAAAGCCGAGCCAAACTTTCACACAGTAGACGCAACCGCCGATGCTGATGTTGATATGCTGTCTGACCTATTAAATTCATTCGAGAAGGCCAGCGTCGAACCTGGCCATGCAGGTTTCAACTTCGATTTTGATCAGGACGAGGTGTCACCACTCTCGCCGCGAAGAAATGCGTGGGATTGGAGTACTGGCGGTATCGGCATGGCGCTTTCGTCACCTCTTCGGCTTGCTGAAGACAGTACGTGGGGAGACAGCATGGAGGTGGACTACAGCGTGTGGTAAATTTTCCTTGCTTATTAATATAGAGAACGCAATTCCGGTAATTTTGGATGGGTAGTTTTTCATGGTTGTTCTGTTATATTCCCTGAGTTCCGAAGCTGTGCATTTAGCGCTTTCACAACGGTTGTCGCCCCTTGGCCTTATTTTTAGATCCCCGACCCCATCTTCTGGCAAGATGCTTTTGATCAACTTTCGCATTTCTTGATTTATCACTATCAAAATCTCACGTTTGATAGAGTGGACTTTGCGCTTTTAACAGCACATCTTTGATAGAGTCTAAATCAACATTGAGAAAGTTATTTGATTGCAAAGTTTTTGTGTTTCGAAGCGTGTCTTAAAATCAAAGATCGACTTGAACTTCTTAAAGTACTAGTATATGTCAACGAACTTTGCAGTTTCTATAGCTCTAGCAATTTGTAATCAAAACTTATAATTAAAGCAATTTTAGAAAGCGCATAGTGTCTAGAGTAATAATTGATTAATTTTATATGTTTTAATAGCGAAATGCGAAAGTTGATCAAAATTATGTTGCCAGAAGTTGGGGTCGAGGATCTAAAAATAAGGCCAAGGGGCGACAACCGTTGTGAAAGCGCTAATAGGTACTTGTATAATCCTTTCGTGCATAATTCCAAAGACCTGCAACTTCTTCTCGTTCCGAGGCGCTCCATCAAAGATATAAAATCGTACCATACTAGAGGCGAACCTGGATGATGAAGAAAAGCTAAGTACAAAGAGCTATCTCACAACTAATGAGTCCTCGTTAACTTGGGAATTTGGTCACGGTCAGACTGGCAGTCGATTAGCAAAATTTACCACCGTAGTGCTGGACTCGGTTGTTGACAGTTTGTATCTATTTCTCTGACCAGGGTTTTGTTGTTTTGGTCTACGTACACAGGCGCTGCTTGCTGTAAAGAGTGCGTAGGTGCGTTCCCTGGGACAAGTATGTGATAGTTCCGGAGACATCAGACATAGAAAAGCAGTCCCCTTCCCCTTTTCTCTCTTTCTCCTTACATATCATCCTTCGTTCAACTTCCTCTCGCTATCCTCAGGCCATACGAAGCCTACCGCCAGCTACTGTCGCCTGACTCCTCCTCACCCATGACCAAACCCTCTGCTCGTTTCTTCGAGATGCCATCGAAAGCCTCCGCGCTCATCGCCATCTCCCTCTCCATCTTCAGCCTTCCGGACGCCGTCTCTGCATCCGTTACCATGTAGACCCGAGGAACCCGAGCTCAAAGAGCGAGCGTTTTGTCTCAAACAAGCGTGTTACAGATGGTGTGTCTGTGTATAAAGGAGATCATAGTCTGAACAATGGGAAGAAGAAAGAAGGCTTTGAGTGGAAACGCCTTAAGGTATTGAGATGGAGCGAAGGGGGTTGATGCTGGGAAACCAAAGTAGTAGGAGAACAATGGTCTTGCAGATAGTGGGTGCTGCATGGTGCAGAGCCTTAAAAAGCCTCAATCAGGAAGATAGTAAGCCTTCGGTGGAAGGGGTGTCAACAACTACCTACAACCTAGCAATATGGATTGGAGACATGTAATAGGTCATTGGTTTGAATGAATACCTTCTCACAGAAGGGAGTTTCCACTTTCAGGACAACGAACACGTGAATACGTGACTCCGTGGAGGAAGTGAGAAAGCATCTGGTACTTCATCCACATACATGAACACGGGCTCACGGGTACACGTGAAGTTGAGGTGGGAGTGAGAAAACTTCTGGGTTATTCATCTTCATGCGTGAACACGGGTACACGGATACACGTGAACTTATGATTTGAATCAGCCAAGGTAAACATCACGCATCACGTGACCTTACAAAATCCCAATGGGTTCTTGCAAGGCCCAGGTTGCAAGAGCTGTATATCATGACCTTTTTCCATAATGCATCGCTGGGGGTATCATCGCCGATCTAGCCATCCTTATCGCCTTCCATGCACTCAAATAGAAGAAGGAATGCTTAAATGGCCTTTCCATTTCCGAATAGGCTGGCAGGTGCATCTGTACTACAAGCCACGCGCTTGCTGGGTGGCGCTGGGGAGTCAGGTCCATCGTTGTCATCTTCATCGGCTGCAAAAGCGACTCTCTTCCTCCTGGAACCGGATACACCTAAAGAAGGACCCGGAGCGCGGGTCATTGGACTCGCGGACACTGGTGGGGCTTGGAAACCACTTGGTGACCCTGATTCGGGTAGGCCAGACAAAAAGTCCATCGCACAGTGCTTCGTGGGCGATAGGTAGTCTCCGTCGTTATGCAGATTAAGCTCTCGTCTCTTTCGTGAGAGTGGTGAGAGCGTTATATCAGGAGCAAATTCGAAAGATTCGTCCGACTGCAGCTGCTTCCGCTGCGTTAATTCGAGATCCCTCCCATCTGGGAAGATCAAACCTGCATCGGCATCGTCAACGCTGCCGATGCCATTGCCCAGCCTACCGAACAGCTGTTGTGGGTGTTGTAATGGCGCCATCTGATACCGTGGATCTTTGACCTCCTGATCCGTGAAAGGGATAAATTTGGCATCTTTGATCAAATCGCTCATAATCGGATCATCCAACAGACTCTTCTCGGCGTCGAAATGCTCCGGCGCA
>JAABUJ010007635.1_pt1 | contig 10037 bp, 8 predicted proteins | sample 5559131 | NCBI WGS metagenome assembly JAABUJ01 (sample SAMN10711875, study PRJNA513366) | rock metagenome | isolation source: Antarctica rocks | place: Antarctica: Victoria Land, Mt New Zealand nord | collected 2016-01-07
TGTAGCATGGCGGGCGGTAGGGTGGGCATCGTCTCCTCCTCCGGCAAAGAGCGGTCGACGAGCCTACCCTACCACTTCCCTCCAGCTTCCCAAAAGGCCAAAGTCGAGCTTACAGGCGATCCGGACATACGGTGTGGGTGCTCATCGGGATGCACGCACCAGGGTCAGCTTGCTCAGGCGCCGCGCGGTGCCTGAGGGGGCGTACCGAGCGCCGCCGGGGTATCCCGGCAATACCCCCTGCGACCTAACGTCCCTCGGGGGCCGGGGCATAGAGTTTGCGCCGAGCATAAGTAGATGCTTCGGGCAGATTATTGACGCTGAAGAAGGCATTGAAGGTTCTCGCCACGATCATGCGCGGGATGATGCCCTGTCGCACGCGCCATCACGATTCGGTTGGGAGAAGACTTGACGACGCCGTTGTGCCCGATCTGTGCGAGCCCGGTCCCGCCCGATGCGCGCACCTGTCCGACGTGCGGCACGCCGCTCGCGTCGGCGACCGACACGAGCGACCCGCGGCTTCGCCATGACTACGCGCTCACACCGGGCACGCGGCTCGACAACGGCAATTTTTCCATCGGGAAAGTGCTCGGGCACGGCGGATTCGGGATTACCTATCTGGGTGCCGATCTGCGTCGGGGACGCCCCGTCGCGCTGAAGGAATTTTTCCCGGCCGGGGCCGGGCGCCAGGGCTTGACCGTGCTCCCTCCCCCGACCCTGCGCGGCGCGGACTATCAGGCCGCACTGGAACGCTTCCTGGATGAGGGGCGTGTCCTGGCACGCTTCCACCATCCCGGCATCGTCGATGTTTACGGTGTCTTCCAGGAGAACGCGACCGCGTACATGGCGATGGAATACCTACGTGGCACCACATTGGGGGGGCGACTGGAAACGCATGGCGGCCCGCTCCCGGAACCGGAACTGCTCGCGACGGCGGATGGGGTGACCGGGGCGCTGGAGGTGATCCATCGCGCGGGTTTCCTCCACCGCGATATCAAGCCCGATAATATTATCCTGGCCGAGGGGGAAGCCCGCCCGCGACCGGTGCTGATCGATTTCGGCGCGACGCGCGAGTTCGCCGGCAACAAGACGCTGCGGCAGTCGGTGGTGCTCACCCCCGGCTACGCCCCCCTGGAGCAGTACGCACAGCAGGCGCGGCGCGGCCCATTCACGGACATCTACGCCCTAGCGGCGACGCTCTACCACCTCGCGACCGGCGAGCAACCCCCGGCGGCGACCGACCGCGCCATGGGCGTGGATCTGAAGTCGCCGCGCGCGCTGAACCCGAAACTCAGCGTCCCCTTCGACCGCGCGCTCCTGCACGGCCTGGCGATGGCCATCGATCAACGCCCGCAGAGCGCGCGCGCGTTCTATCGGGAACTTGCCGGGCTGCCAGCGCTCGCCGGTGTGGATGGACCCCCGGTGCCGCCGCCCGCCCCTGTCCCATCTCCCGCGACGCCCCCCCCGCCCCCCCTGCCCCCGCCATCGTTCCCTGGCCACCTCGGGCGCGTGCGCGCGATCGCGCGCACGCTCCGGGGGGACGGCGCGGCGACGGCCACCGGGGAACTGCTCTGCCCCGTGTGCCGCGGTGCCGCGATGCGCGATCCGGCGGCGGACACCAGCGCGCTCCCCTGTCCCGTGTGCTGCGCCGCCGATCTCCGCGAGCAGGTGCCCGACGCGGCCCGCGGCCATTGCCCTTCCTGTCACACGGGCATACCCCGGGCCGTGCGGTCGGCGCTGCTGGTCCCCGGCACGTTGCTGCGCTGTCCGGCTTGTCGCGTCGGCGCGGTGGTGCAATACGCGCGCCCCGGCTCCCTCCTCCTGCCCGATATCTGGGCGCGGTGCGATACCTGCGAGGCCGATTTCGACTACCACCTGCAGGGCGACCGCCTGACGCTCGATGCCCTCCCGGGCGGGCCCGGGCAACTCGATCCCGCGCTCCGGGGTCGCACGCTGACACGATCGGAATGGTGGCGGCTCTCGGGCCGGACGGAGACGCTGTACTTCTGCGAGAACTGCGCCGCCGAGATCGACATCCATCCGGACGACGAGCGCGGTCAGACGTTGGAATGGGTGGCGGTCGATGGCCACCTCGACCGCGTGCCCCCGGCGTACCGGGGCCGACGTTGCACGCCACTGGAACTCGACAAGGCCGCCGCCGGGCTCGCCCCCGATGCGGGGACCCACGCGTGCCCCCATTGTCGCGCCCAGTTCGATGCTGTCGCGCGCGACGAGTTGGTCCTGCTCCGGGCGCCGGACGATCCCCGTGGTATCGCCGCCCGCTTCGGCGGCCGGGCCTATGCCGCCGCCTTCTGGCGCTCGCTCGCCGCCGGGAAGCGGGACCCCGCCCGCCCCGGGCTGATCTGCCCCGCCTGCACCGCCGAACTCGCCACCGGGAGCGACGGCTCGTATGGCCTCGTGGCCTACGATCCGCGCCGTGACCCCTATGGTATCGGGGGGCGCCTCGGCGAGACGCGCGATCGACGCGGAACGTATCTTGCGAGCGGAGACTGGCGACGTCTCGCCGCCGGCCAGCCCGTCGCGGCCAAGGTCCGCGCGCTACGCGACGAGGCGGATCGGGAATTCTGGCTGGCGCTGCTGGCCGGCGAGGTCTCGCTGTCGGGGCCGCGCGATTACCCCGATCACCTCGCCAACGACGAGACCGTGGTCCTGGCCCTCGCGACCACCCGCTATCGGCGCACCTGGGTGAGCGATCACCCCATCGACACCGGCACGCTCTGGGTGACCACGCGACACCTCCGGTATCGGGGCGAGCGCGGCGACGCGACGATCCCGCTCGCAGCGATCCGCGAGTGGTCGACCGAGCGCTGGGATGGTGGGACGCCGACGGAGCGGGATGCCGTGACGCTCCGCCGATCGGATGGCGAGAAAGCGCTGACGTTCGGGTTCCGTCCCGCAGAGCAGGTCGTCGAGGCGACGGTCGACGACCTGTCGTTCCGGGTGCGCCTCGACGCGGCCCATCTCGTAACGTTGTGTAAGTCGTTGCGGCAGAACGCGTAGCGACCGGGTCCCGCAGGCGGGGCCAGGAAGGAGAGCGAGTGCTCCACGTCACCATCAAGCCGCATCGCGAGTACCTCCGAGCGAACGCCGATGCGCAGAAACTCTTCGTGATGCTCAAGCTGCTGCCGACGCCCGAGGCGGCGCAGGCGCGGCCGCGCGTGCATCTCGCGCTGGTGATCGACACCAGTGGCTCGATGCGCGAGCCGGCACCGGGCCTCGCTGCGGCGATCCAGCCCGCCGAGCCGTTCACCGTCGACGGGAAGACGTACAACGCCACGTTCGAGGGCACGACGAAGCTCGATATCGCCATGGACGCGGCGCGGCGACTGGTCGGCAGCGCGACCCTGCAGCCCGACGACACGGTGTCGATCATCCGCTTCGATGACGATGCGACCGTTGTCGCCGAAGGGGGGATCGGTCAGGATCGCGAGCGGCTGCTCGCGGGGATCGCGGGCTTGGCCGACTATAGCGGCGGGACGCTGATGGGCAAGGGACTGACCGTCGCGGCGGAGACGCTGGGACGCGGCCAGCAGGGCGCGCGGAAGGTGTTGTTGCTCACCGACGGGCGGGCGGTGGACGAACTCGACTGCCGCGACGCGGCGGAGGCCCTAGCAAAGTTGCAGACCCCGATCGTCGCGCTCGGCGTCGGCGAGGAGTACAACGAGGATCTGCTCAGCGACCTCTGCAGCGTGAGCCAGGGCCGCCCCTACGACTTCCGCGACATGACCGCGCTCCCGGACATCTTCGAGGCCGAGCTCGGTGCCGCCACGCGCCAGGTGATCGCCGATGTCCGCGTCACCGTGCGGACGGTCCGCGACGTCCGGCTCGTCTCGGCGATGCGCGCGTATCCGAACCTGGCCGACATCGATCCCGCGCAGGAACCCCTCCCGCTGGGCAATATCGAGTCGGGCGACCACACCGTCTTCATCCTGGAGTTCGACCTCCAAGGCCGTCCCCCAGTACGGGCACGCCTGGCACAGCTGGGCGTGACCTATCGCGTCCCCGCGCGGGGCTATCGCGGGGAGGTCGCGCCGCAGGATCTGGTGGTCGAGTTCACGGAGGATGAGGCGCTGGCCGCCGCGGTCGACTCCGAGGTGATGGGCTACGTGCAGCAGCGCAACGTGGACAGCCTCGTGCGGCAGGCCACCGAGCAGGCCAAGACCAATCCCGAGCAGGCGGCCCGGACCCTCCAGGTCGCGCGGTCGATGACCCAGCGACTCGGGAACGCCGGCATGACCCGCGCGCTCGGGGCGGCGGTGGACGAGTTGCGCGGGAGCGGCACGATCAAGATCGGCACGGTGAAGACGATCAAGCTGGGCGCACGGACCCAGACGATGAAGGCGGGCGGGCCGGACGCGACGCCCGACTCCAGCCCCTCCGACGAGGAGATCCGGAAGATCACCGGCGCATAGGCGTCTGTGCGAGCATGCGTAGCCTGACACAAGCGGCCATGAGGCCAGGGAGAAGATTTCGTGGTGACGTGTGCGATTTGCGGCAAGGAGAACCCGGCGGGCGTGGAGTACTGCGAGGATTGCGGTGCGGCGTTGACCCCGGCCACGAGCGCGCCCGGAGCGGGGGTTCGGGCAGCGGGACCGGCCCGGGGGGACACCCCGACACCCGCGTCCGACCCGCCGTTCAGCCCCCAGGACACACCAGGCGACCCCGCAGCGGCGGTCACGCCCGCGCCGCAGGAGGCCACCGCCCCGCCGCCGATCCCCGTGGTGAATCCGCGCCTGGCCTGGAAGCGCTACGGCGCGCTCACCGCGGAGGAGATCCCGCTGCAAGGGGACCGGCTCGTGGTCGGGCGATTCGATCCCGAGACGGGTCCCGTGGACATCGATCTTTCCGGTGCCCCGGAAGCGGTGCAGCTGTCGCGCCATCACGCCGAGCTGTACCGCGAGGTCGACGGCGGCTGGTATGTGAAAGACCTCGGCTCGACGAACGGGGTCTTCGTGAAGCGGCCGGAGAGCAGCACCTTCGGTCCGCGACTCACCGCCCCTACCGCACTGACGCCGGGCGACGAGGTGGCGTTCGGCAACGCCCGTTTCGTCTTCAAGGCGGACTAGGCTATGGGGCCATCGCGCAGCCAGGGCGGCGAGTCCGCCGATCCTCCAGCGCCGGACGGCGAGAGTCCGGGGCCTTCGAGTACCGCGCTCCGCCCCGTCGGGGACGGAACGTTGTCGCCGGAGCCGCCACCGCTGGCGTGCGAACCGGTGCCCGAAGTGACCGTCGCACAACCGAGCACAACCGACGAGGCGACGCCCTCGGCTCCCGCGCCGTCGGCCACCACCGCAGGCGGCGCGGGCGTCGACACGAGCGCAGACGCGCCCGCCATCGCCCGCCCGCCCGACGATCGCGGCGATACGATACCGGCCGTGGCAACGACTGCGGTGACCGGGCCGGAGGACGATGTCGCGAGCGCTCGTGGGGTTGATGCGGCGGGGCCCGGGGGCGACCACCTCGAGGAACTGCTCCTCCCGTCGTCTATCCAGGCCCCGATACCCTTGCCAGTTGGTGCCGAGGTCGGCCCGGACGGTCTCGTACGGATCGAGCGGTTCATCGCCGCCCACGGGCGGCTCAATCGCTACAGCGCGACCGTGCGTCAGGGCGGCGGGCCACCCGTTCCGTGCGAGCTACGCGAAGCGCCCGACGATCAGCCCGACCTGCGCCGCGAGGGCGAGGTGCTCGCCGAGGTATCGTATACGATGCTGCCACGGCCGTTGGCGTCATTCGAGCAGGACGGGCGCCGTTATCTGGCGGTCGAGCGACACGATGAGCGGGTTACGCTCGCCGAGGCGCTAGAGCCGGGGATCGACGTGGCGCGGGCGATCTCTATCGTCGTACAGCTGACGCAGGTGCTGCGCCGCCTGCACGCGGGCGGCTGGGCGCTGCTGGGCTTGCAACCGGCACACATCGCCCTCGGGGATCCCCTCCAGATCACCGAGCTCGGCACGGCCGCCCGCATCGGGCAAGAGGCGGGGCGCACGCTGAGCGTCCCGGGTTATTCCGCGCCGGAGCTGGCCCATCGCGCGCTCGTGACCGGCAAGGAGGACGTCTACACCCTGGGGGCGCTGCTCTACCGGGTACTCGTCGGCGCGCCGGTACCCGAGCAAGGACCAGAACTGGCGGCGCTGGGAACCCTGGTGCGCTTACCGGGCGCGCCGCAACTACTCGATGCCGCGCTGGTGCCGATCGACGAGCGCTGCGATCTCGAGAGCTTCTACCGCCGACTGCTCGCCTTTAAAGGCCAGTGGTCGCGGCGCGCGTTGGCGCTCGAACTCGCGAGCGGGACGACGGTCGGGCTGAATCGGACGCGCCCCGTGAATGAGGATGCCCATGCCTGCGTCACCTGGTCGGTCGCGCACGATGCGCGGATCGCCTATCGCGCCCTCCTGTGCGTTGTCGACGGGATGGGCGGGATGGAGGCCGGCGAGGTCGCGAGCCGGGCCGCCGTGGATGCCATCCTGGATGGTGTCGGCGGCGGGGTCGGGTTCGCCCCGACCCCGCCGGAACCGGTAGCGCTGGTGCGGGCGGCGGCGCGGGCGGTCTACGACGCGGCGGCGGGCCGCGCGGTGGGGGCCACGATCACGTGCGCGGTGCTGGACGACGGCTCCCTCACCCTGGCCCATGTCGGCGATACGCGCGCCTATCTGGTGCGGGACGGTGTCCTGACCCAGCTCACCCATGACCATTCTTTGGTGGCGGCGATGGTGGCCAGTGGCGTGCTCAGCGCGTCGGAGGCGCGCGGCCATCCGGATAGCAACAAAGTGCTCCGGTCCCTCGGGGGCCAGCGTGATCTGGAAGACGCATACGTCGACACCCTGGCGGTGACGCGGGGAACGGCCGTGCTCGATCTGCTCGAGGACGACCGGTTGTTGCTGTGTTCCGATGGCGTCTGGGGGAGCCTCGATGACGAAACGCTGCGCGCGTCGCTGCTCGCCGCGGAGGGCTGCGCGACCATCGTGCAAGCGATCCTCCGGCGCGTCCTCGACGGTGGTGCTCCCGATAATGCGACGCTTGTCGTCGCTCATTGCCACGCGCTGCCGACCAGTTAAGGCCCGGCCCTCGCGAGTGACGGTGGCTTCGCGCGATGCCGTACCCGTGGCGGTTGTGTCAGGTTTCAGATGGCGGGGCTGGCAGCTCTGGCTGTCCTCCGGTAGCGTTGCGCGGTTGACGCGACCGACAGGAGGAGTCGGTGCCCTGTCCCCATTGCGGCCAGACGGCCGCTGCGGAATTGCCTCGGCCGACGGCGCTGGGCTAGCGCACCTTCCGCTGCCCGCGCTGCCGCCGGAGTTTCAATGAGCGCACCGGCACGCCCTTCAATCGGATGCGTCAGGATTGGGACGCTGGGAGTCTCGAGGGACGGCTCTAAGCGACGCAGAGTTGGCCCGGTCGGCCGTTAAGCAACGGCCAGCTCGGCTATGACCGCCGCCCAGCGCGCCCGGAACACGCGCCGCCGGTCCGCGAGCGAGACGGCCTCGCCCGGCCGGTGGCCCGGTCGGAAGTACTGGCGCTGCTCCTCGAAGGCCGGGCAGAAGCGCGCGGCGGAGGCGAACGTGCCGAACCCGCGCATGGGGTAAGAGCGCTGTTTCAGCGCACGGTGGTCCTGCTCGATCAGATTGTTCTTATAGCGGCTGCACCGGTGGGCGACTTCAGGGCCGAGCGCCTCGCGGATGGCGCGCGGGTAGGCGTCGTGCCCGTCCGTCGTGACCGGCGCGGGCGCGTCTCCGGCGAGGGCGAGCGCCTGGCGGAAGAACCGCTGCGCCGCGTCCCTGTCCCGCGTCGGGCGCAGCCGCGCGTCGACCAGGTGCCCCGCCCGAGCGAGCGCGCGGTACAAGTAACACCAGCGGCCCTTGACCCGGACCTACGGCTCATCCGCGTGCCACTGCGCGCCCGCCGCACCGCGCCGTTTAGCCCGCAACTGCGCGGCGCGGCGCGGGGCGAAGCGCGCCTCCCAGTCGCGCACCGTCTCGTGCGTGAAGGCGAAGCCGCGCTCCGGGAACATTTCCGCCAAGTCGCGCAGGCGCAGTTGGTAACGCGAGCGCCACAGCACCACGAGCAGGACGACGTCCGTCGGAGCCTGCACCTGATTGAAGGGCGTGCCGGTGCGCTCGTTGAAGATCCGTCGACAGCAGGGGCAGCGGAAGATGCGCTAGCCCAGCGCCGTCCGCCCGGGCTGCTCGGCCGTGGCTGTCACGGCGCAGTGGGGGCAAGCCATTGTCTCCTCCTCCGGTCGCGTCAACCGTGCAACGCTACCAGAGGTAGGCCAGCGCCGCCAGCGACCTCGTCTGAAATCTGACGCAACCAGTCATTGGCTCAGTGACGTTTCTGCGACGGCCTAGCCTAGAGGGCTGGGGGATCGCTGACACCGTAGAACGTAGGGCGGCATTGTCGGGATCGACGTGTATGTACTCGCGTGTCTTATCCCCGTCCCTACCGCCTCCCCGAGCAGTGCCCTGTCAGGCGATAACGTCGAGGGCAAGGAATCGGACGAACAAGGGTCACGACCGTGAGGCCGCGACCCTTGTTCGTTTTTCACGATAATTTTCTCGAACAGGAAGCGGGCAATGTGGCTCCGTTGCTCCTGGTTCGCCAGGGTCCACCTGTCTTGGCCGGAAACCTAGTGCTGATACGCCTGCGGTCCGATCGTTCGCCGAGGCCTGCTGGTCGGGAATGAGTAGCGTTCGCTCACGCGAGCGGATCGCGTTTCTTAACCGCAGATACGGGGATGCGGAGACCGTGTGAATCCGTGCCGCCGCCACCGATCGCCGCCTGCGATCCCCGATATGCGCAAAAGTGGGGGACATGCTGGCCACGTCCAACCAGGTTCTGCGTACGCCGTCGCCGGGGCGCGCTCCCCGGACAGACGCCCGTACCCACATTGCGGATAGCGTGCTCGACGAGGGACTGATCCTGATGCTCGCCGAGGTGGTCCATGCTATCCCTGCCGACTGAGATGGCGCATGTGCGTCAGCGTCGAGGGAAGCATTATGGTCTCCTTCGGCCATCGAGGTGGGTCGGATCTGCCGTACGCGACGCGATGCCCACCCGCACCCGGTCTGCGGCGCCCCCGTCGGCTGATCGCTGCGGCGACACGCAACATGCACGAGCACAGGCTGTCGGGTACGGCGGCCGGCGTCCCCGTCGACACCAACGCCGTACCCAAGGCGACCCGCATCGCGTTCCCGGCACAGCACGGCCGACGTCCCGCGTATGGGGGACGCGGGACGTGCTCCCTCCGGGTACCCGTCGGGGCAAGCAGGCCCCGACCGTCGGCGGTTGCGGGACCGTGTAGGATCCAGGGTGGCCGCTACTCTATGATCGGCCCCATGCAGCGCTTGCAACATCCGGCTCCCCCTCATCAATCCTCGTCGGCCAGGGCCACGTCGAGGAGTTGCCGCGCCCGATGGAGTTCCGACGCGACCCGCGGGTCACGCCGGTAGCCGCGCAGTATCGCGAGTTCCCGTTGGATATGCGCGCCCAGGGCTCCGGCACGCGCGACCATCCGGCGCAACTCGCGGTTTTCCGCTCCCGCGGGAGTCGGCGTCCCATCGCTCGACGGCGGTGGATCGGATACGTCGGCGGGGGCGGGGGGCATCGCAGGAACCGGCCGGGGGGGCGTCGGCTCTTCGGCCGCCACGCGCACGGCCGCACGGAGCTCGGACAGCGAGATCGGCCGCCCCGCCTCCCGACGGGCCACGATCAGGTCGATCAGCGTCCCTTGCTCGGCGGGCGGGGCCTGTAGTAGTTCCTGGCCCTGACTGGGCTTGATCTGCGCGGTCGCCACCGCAGGGCCAAGGATGGGATCGCCGTGGATGCGCAACTGGCGATTGATGGTCGTATGGTCATAGCCTAAGCGGCGACCGATCTCGCGCTGGCTCAGGCCGCGACCCTCTAGAGGGTGTTAGGCACCTTGCGCTAACAAGTGTAGGAGCCGGGACGCCATGAGGATGGCGAAGGCGACGAGGTGGAACCCGGCGAGGGACTGGGCGAGACGCTCGTAGTCGCGGGCGAGGCGG
>JAABUJ010007639.1_pt1 | contig 10030 bp, 7 predicted proteins | sample 5559131 | NCBI WGS metagenome assembly JAABUJ01 (sample SAMN10711875, study PRJNA513366) | rock metagenome | isolation source: Antarctica rocks | place: Antarctica: Victoria Land, Mt New Zealand nord | collected 2016-01-07
CCGGGAAGGGATATATGGTCGACCGCGTCCATCAACATGAAGTTTCGTAACGGCATGGTCGGTCATCTGACGAGTTCATACGATATCGAGCGCGGTCATCCCATGGAGCGCTGCGAGGTGGCCGGGACGAGAGGGCGCCTGGTCGTCGAGGATATGTGGCGTGAGGCCACGTTGTATCCGGCGGGAGACCTCGAGAAGCGGGTGTACACCAACCCCGTTTTCGGGGGCTTCAGAGACTTCGATGATACCTTCCGTGAGCGCATTGTCTCCTTCGTGCAACAGGTGGCTGATGGGGTACGGCCGGCGGATATCGATGGGAGCGGGGCGCAAGGGTTGGAGGCGACCAGGGTGATCCACGCGGCGATTGCATCACTGAAGACAGGGTTACCTGTCACAGTCGCCGACGTGACGGAATAGGAGGGGAAGACATATGACCTTGAAAGTCGGGATCGTCGGCATGGGCGGGATCGGGCATACCCACGCGGGCTGTTACAAGAACGATAGCCTGGCCGAGCTTGTCGCCGTCTGCGACGTCATCAAAGAGAAGGCGAATAAGGCCGCGGAGAGGTGGGGCGTCAGGGCATACAACAGCCTGAAGGAGATGCTGGACGCCCACCCCGAGCTTGATATCGTTGACGTCACCACCAGCGGGTACGAGAACGGGAGCTGGCACTACGTCCCAGCCATGGAGGCGTTGGGCGCCGGGAAGAACGTGCTCGTCGAAAAGCCCATCTCGAACGATGTCTCCGAGGCGCGCGAGATGGTGCGCTTTGCCGCGCACAAAGATGTGTATCTCGGGTGCAACCTCAACCATTACTTTACCGATCCTGCCGAGAGGGCCATGCGGTACATGCAAGAGGGCAAGATCGGCGAGCGGGTGTACTGCCTGCACAAGGTTGGTTTCAACGGCGGTGACGCGTCGTACGGCGGTATCGGCGCGGCTAGATGGCAGACGCCCTATGCCCACGTCAAGGCGTTCCTGGCCCATCCGTTCAGCGTCATGCGCTATTTCAGTGGGAACATCACCCATGTCCAGGCCTTCATGAGCAGGACGGGCGTCAGGAAAACCGCAGGCGACGTGATGCTCTCCATCAACTCCGTCCATGTCACGTTCGAGGACGGCAGTATCGGATACCTCCTCTCGCAGCGCGGCGACGCCATGTTCGGGCTGGGCGGATGGTGGAGCTTCGAACTGGCCGGCGCCAAGGGGACCTTCTGCATCGAGAATTGCGTCGAGAAGCTGCACTACTGGCCGGCGGAGGGGCAGGCGGCGATGGGTTCGGGGACCGCCGAGATCTTGGATACCGGCGTGACCGATTTCGGGACGACCTTTCCGCGTCGCATCCATGCCTTTCTGGAGGATCTCACCAAGGGCGTCCCCAAGGACTATCTGCGGGCATCCGGGCGCGATGCCCTGGCCACCCTCGAATACACCGTCGCGGCCATGACATCGCACGAGGAAGGCGGGGCCGTGGTCCGGCCGAACCCCCTGCCGCCGCTGCACGGCGCGCCGGGCTATCTGTGAGCGGCAGGCGGCGCCGTCCCGCTCCCAGGCCTTCAGCACGTTCCGTTTCCGTGGTGGGCGCGCGCTCTACGTGATGTTCATCGTGCTGCTGGTGGTACCAGTGCCGATCAACGACATACATGGCTGGAAAAACGATCCCTGACTTGCCGGATGGACCATTTAGTTATGAGGCAACGACTATCCCTTCAAGCAGATTATTTGTGAGGCAATGCGGGGTATTGACAGCGAAGCGACAAAGCTCTATAATCGCCAGTAACCCGGTTAATCACGCTGTTGAACCGCCAGTATCGTGCGTGGGAGGGGATCATGGGCAAGGGGGCGGGCATCAAACGGCCCACCAGTCGCGATGTTGCTCGACTCGCCGGCGTGTCGCACACGACGGTCTCATTCGTTGTCAACGAGGTCCCGACCGCCAGCATTCCTGCGGAGACGCGCGAACGGGTACATCGCGCCATCGCGCAGCTCGACTATCACCCCAACGAGGCGGCGCGCCGCCTCAGTCGGCAGGCGACACACGACCTCGCTCTGGTCATCCCCGAGACCCTCAACCCGCATTACATGGTGATCGCCGGCGGTCTGGAATCCTACGCCGAGAGCCGCGGCTACAACGTGTTCATCTTGGCCACGGCCTTCGACGTCGCGCGAGAACGACGCGGCCTGCGCTGGCTCAAGCAGGGGCGCATCGACGGCCTGATCCTCTGCTCGACCGGCGGAACCGACTGGCACGAGGAAGCGGGCCAGCTGATCGCGGACGGATAGGCTATTACCATGATCGGTGGCTACGTCCGGGACACCGAGGTGGATTGGGTCGACGCCGTCGTTGGGCTGGGCGAGTGCCGCCTGCTCGAGTACCTCGTCGCGCTCGGCCATCGGCGCATCGGGTACATCTACGGCGTCTTCAACCCCGCTATCCACGGTGGTCGCCTGGAGACGCTGCTCTCGGCACAGCACGAGATCGGGCTGCCCGTCGTCGCTGAGTGGGTGCGCGTCTGCGGCCCCACCCCGGACGACGGGTACCGGGCGACGCTGGATCTGTTGGCCTCCTCCACTGCGGAGGGGCGTCCCACGGCGCTTATCGCGGTCAACGACCTTTTGGCCGTCGCCGTGCTCAGTGCGCTCCATATGTCGGGGATCGTGGTCCCCGACGCGATGAGCGTGGTCGGCTTTGACAATACCCCCCAGGCGATCTACAGCAGTCCGCCCCTGACCACGGTCGATCCCGACGCTCGTGCCATAGGTGAGCATGCCGGCCGCCTGACGATCGCGCGGCTGGCCGACCCGCGTCGGCCCCCCGCGCGCGTGCAAACCGAGCCGCGACTAGTCGTTCGCGGCTCGACCGGGCCCGCGCCGCGCGCTATCTAGCCGCGCGGCTGCTCAGAGAAAGAAAGGAGGGGCAATCGCTGGTGTGCGTTTCGTCGGGTCACGGACCCGGCGCACCCCATGTTCTATGCATCCCGGCATCGTCATCGTTTATCGACAGGAGAGAAACAATGTCGCAACGTTTCCGTGTGCTCGCTTCACTACTCGTCCTCGCGGCACTCATGCTGCCCATACGGGCCTCGCACGCGCAGTCGCGCGCGGCCGATACGCTCAGCGGCACCATCCACATCAATCTGGCCGCCACAGATCAAGACGTCTGGCAGGCGGTCGCCAACGCCTACATGAAGCTGCACCCCAACGTCAAGGTCCTCGTCAACCTCAAGCCTACCGACAGTCACTACGCCGACTACATCAGTTCCGGCTTCGCCGCAGGCACGCCGTCGTTCGACCTGGTGCAGAACAACCAGAACCTCGCGCTGATCAACGCCGGCAAGTTCCTCGACTTCGCCCCCTACCTCAACCAGCCCGACCCCTACATCGGCGGCAAGCCCTGGCGCGATGCGATCGATCTGAAAGCGATGGCGGCAAGCGCCGCGGGCAACAAGGTGTACGACCTGAACCTGGAGACGGTACAAATCTTCTGGTTCTACAACAAGGAGGCCTTCCAGAAGGCCGGCATCGCCCGCGCGCCCACGACATGGCCGCAGTTGCTGGCCGACTGCGCCAAGCTCAAGCAGGCCGGCTACATTCCCGTGTCCCTGGGCGGCGACTACAACACGTTGTGGGCCGCCAACACGGGCTGGCTCTTCCGCATGTACGCCGACCAGTACACGCGCAGCCTGATCAACGACGAGCGCTCGCACCCCGGCGACTACACCTACGACGCGACGATCGACCCCAAGTTCCACTACGATGCGTCCGACCCCTACAACGACGACTCGGACAAGGTGACGGTCAATCCGCTGCGCCGGTTGATCGCCATCAAGAAGTCGTTCTCCGACACGCCTGCGCAGGCGGCCATGGACCGCTGGCGACTAGACAGCAAGCCCCTCCAGGCCGTCGACCAGAACTTGCATGACCTGATGGCCAACGACACGCCGCCCGGCTGGTTCGGCAGCGACGCCACGTCCGCCTACGCCCTGTTCTTGCAGCAGAAATCCGCCATCATGCTCGACACTGGCGCGAGGCTGACGTCATTCGAGAAGGACCTGAAGGGCATCACGCTCGCCAACAAGAAGAAAACGGGGGCGTTCAAGCCGTTCACGCTGGGCCTGTTCAACAACCCCTCGATGGTGGGACCGTACGTCCAGGCGCCGGCGCGGACGATCGCCGTCGCCATCGACTTCTACGGCGTGCCCAAGAAGAGCTTTGCCCAGAATAAGCTCAACGTCGACTTCCTGGAGTACTTCACCAGCCCGCAGGGCTACGGCCAGTACGTCAAGGCATCCATCGCCAGCCCCAACGGCAGCCTCAACGGGCCGCCTATCATCAGGAACGTGCAGTTGCCGGCCTTCCTGCAGGCACGGTTCAACGCCGTCAAGCAGATCGGTAACACGGAGAAGGCCGGCACGGCCGGCGTCGGGTCCCGCGGTTTCGATGACTACCAGCCAAGCGTGCGCAGTTGGGTCGACCTGATGCAGCAGTACCTCTCCAACAAGATGACCACCGCGCAGTACGCCAGGGCCGAGCAGCAGAACGTGCTGAGCAACTTCGAGAACGTGCTCAAGTTCGACAAGCTGGCCGACAGCGACCTGCAGACCCCGCAGAAGCAGCCGCCGGTGCGGCAGTAGGTGGCGCTGGATGGGTGCGCCGATGAGGTGCGCCCATCCGGCGCGCGTGCCACGCTTCCTGTCGCCGACGCGAGAGGAGGCCTGGCACGCGCCGCTCATGAGCGATTCATGGGAGATGAGGTGGAGACGATGATCATGCGATGTAGCGTTCGACGGCTTACGCTCCTGTGTGCGACCCTCCTGGTCGCGGTGCTATCCCCCGTTGCGCGCGTCGCGCACGCTGATGGCAATGGACAGGCCTGGCAATTCACGGCCGGCGACATCGTCTATGCCACGGCGACCTCGTCGGATGGGAGTCTGACTGTGGTGGGGTCGCGCGACTCGAACGCCTATGCCTTCGACCGCGCCGGCAAGCGCCTCTGGAGCTACCGCACGGCTAACGCCGTGACCGCCGTGGCCGTCTCGCCGGAGGGCCGCTTCGCCGCCGTCGCCTCGGCCGACAGCACGCTCACGCTCCTCGACCGTACCGGCCACTTGGTGTGGAAGAAGACGGCGGGCGGCGGCCTCGGCGCCGTCGCCTTGTCGACGGGCGCGACGCGCGTGGCCTATGGCGTCAACAACACCTCGGCGCTCAACAAGGACCTCCACCTCTACCTCCTTGACCGCGCCGGTCGACCAGTGTGGACCGCCACACTGACCGGCAGCCCGCGCGCCGTTGCGATCACGCCCGACGGCCGCCGCATCGCCGTCGGCGCCGACGACGACAGCGTGACCGTCTTCGACGGCGCCGGCAAGCAGCTTTGGCAGCAGGGCGGCAGCGACATCACCGACGGGGTCGCGCTCTCGCGCGACGGCAGTCGCGTCGCCGCCGCCTCCGAAGATCACCACGTCTATCTCTATAGCGGCGCGGGCCAACAATTGTGGACCTACGCGGCGGGAGACAAGGTCCACGCCGTAGCGATGAGCGCCGACGGGTCGCGCATCGCGGCCGCCTCCGAGGACGGCAGCGTGTCCCTGCTCGACGCGCGGGGCAAGCTCGTCTACCGCGACGGCACGGGACACGCCGCCGAGGCTGTCGCGCTTTCCAGCGACGCGCGCGTGCTCGTCTTCGGGCTGGTCACCGGTGCGGCCAGCGCGCTCGACGTCGGCGGCGCCATCGCCGCTGGGGCCGCCGATCAGCGCGCTCTGTACGCGCGGATCGCGGCGGTGGGCGTCGGCGTGCTCGTCCTCATCGCCCTCTATGCGCTCTACCTGCGCGCCAACCCGCCCGCGCGGGCGACCGCAGGACGCCGCGCAGAGCGAGCACGTCTCGGGGCGTGGCTGATCTGGCGCGGACGCATGTCGTATGTGCTGCTGATCCCGACCCTGGCTTTCCTGTTGATCTTCAACTACTATCCCGTGCTGTCGGGGCTGTACCATTCGCTCACCGAGTGGCATCCCGGCACGAACACGACGTTTATCGGCGTGGCCAACTTCCAGGCGATGACGCAGGACCACTACCTGGCCATCGGCATCGTGAACTTGATCATCCTGCTCGTCTCCGGCATCGTCAAAGGGCTCCTCTTCCCGTTCATCGTCGCCGAGGTTATTTACCACATCCGGTCCCACGCGGCCCAGTACTGGGCGCGCACGGCTTTCGTCGTCCCTACCATCGTCCCGGTCGTGGCCGGCATCCTGGTGTGGCGCTTCATCTATGACCCCAACCTCGGCCTGGCCAACCAGTTCCTCAAATCGATCGGGCTGTCGGGCTTGACCCATAGCTGGCTGGGCGAGCCGGGCTATGCCCTCGGCGCGATCATCTTCCTCGGCTTCCCCTGGATCGGTGCGCTGCCGCTGCTCGTACTCTACGCCGGGCTCATCTCGATCTCCGGCGAGGTTATCGAGGCGGCCACCGTCGACGGCGCGCGCGCGCTGCGCCGCATTACCAGCATCCACATCCCCTTACTGCTCGGCCAGGTGAAGTTGCTCGTAATCCTCCTCTTCATCGGTGGCATCCAGGACTTCCAGAGCATCTTCATCCTGACCGGGGGCGGCCCGCTCGATTCAACCTACGTCCCCGGACTCGAGCTCTACTACAACGCGACGCGCTTCGACAACCTGGGCTATGCCTCGGCCATCGGGGTGGCCCTCTTCGTCGTTATCATGGGCGTCACCGTCGTGCAAATGCGCTACATACGCACCGGGACCGAGTAACAAGGCTAGCGAGAGGTGGGCATAAGAATGGCACAGCAAGAATTGGTCGCGGCCGGGGCACGGCCAGCTATCCATAGTCGACGCCAGACCGGGCAGTGGGCCGGGCAGCTAGGGCTCTACTTGGTCGTGCTCGCTTTCCTCGTGGTCACCTTCGTGCCACTGGTGATCATGGCGCTCATGTCACTCCGCAACAACGGCCAGATCTTCAGCCACTTCTGGGCGCTGCCCGACCCGTGGCAGTTCGACAACTACACGCAGGGCTTCACCAGCATCATCCGCTACGCCCTCAACAGCGTCGTGGACTCGCTGGCCTCGGTCGTCCTCGTCGTGGCGCTCTCCTCGCTCAGCGGTTACGTCTTCGCGCGCCATCGCTTCCCCGGCAAAGAGCTGTTCTACCTGCTGATCCTGGGCCTGCTGATGATCCCGGGCGTGCTCACGCTGATCCCGCAGTTTGTACTGGTGCATCAACTCGGCATTTGGAACACACCGCTGGCGCTGATCCTGCCGTGGACGGCGGGGGGGCAGGTGCTCGGCATCTTCCTGTGCCGCAGCTTCATCGCTGGACTGCCCGAGGAGTTGTTCGAGGCCGGGCGCATCGACGGGGCCAGCGAGTTCGCGCTGTGGTGGCGTGTGGCCGTGCCGCTCTCGTGGCCGATTCTGATGACCGTGGCCATCTTGCACATGGTCAACACCTACAATGACTTCATCTGGCCGCTGCTGGCGATCAGCGACGACAGCTGGCAGGTGGTGAGCGTCGGTCTGACGCAGTTCACCAACTCGAACGGCGTGACGGACTATGGGCCGCAGATGGCCGCCTACGTAATCGCGTCGATCCCGCTGATGATCATGTTCCTGTTTGGCATGAAGTACTTCGTCCAAGGCATCACGTCCGGCGCGATCAAGGCGTGATCCGGCCCGACATGACGAACGCGGCTGTCGCACGACGCGCCGCCACCAGGAGCGGCGCGCGAGGGACCGGGTGCAGGCCATGAAGATCCTGCGGAGGAGGAATCGATGCATCATGATCGCATCGGGCATACGGGCATCACGTGGCCCAAAGACCCGATCGACCAGGTCGTGGCCGAGGTCGCCGCGTTGGGCTACGCGGCGTTCGAGACCTTCGCCTGTGTGGTGGAGAGGTATCCCGGCGGGCCGGCCGCTTTCCGAGAGCTGATCGACCGCCATGGCCTCGTCTTCCCTTCGGCCTACTGTTACGCCTCGTTCATCGACCCCGGCACACGGCAGGCCGATATCGCGCGGATGGTGGGTCAGGCGCGCACCATCCGCGCGATGGGCGGCACGGTCGCCGTGCTGGGCGCCACGGGCAAGGAGAAGGAGAGCTATACGGCAGATCAGTACCGTGGTATGGTCGAGACCCTCAACGAGATCGGCCGGCGCAACCAAGACCTGGGCGTCACCACCACCTTCCACCCCCATACCGGGACACCCGTGGAGACTCGTGAGGAGATCGACCGGGTGATGAGCGGCGTGGACCCTCGCTACGTCGGGTTCGCGCCGGACACCGGCCAGATCCAGAAGGGGGGCAGCGACGCCGTCGACGTGCTCCGCACGTATCTGCCGCTGGTGCGCCATGTGCATCTCAAGGACTGGATGGGTGGCGTGTTGCAGTACACCCCGGATGGCCAGGAGGTGGATCGTTCCGGCTACGCCGACTACGTGCCCGTTGGCTCAGGTGTGGTCGATGTCCCGAGGATTGTCGCCTTGCTAGACGGTGCCGGCTACGACGGTTGGTGGATGGTCGAGCTCGACGGCAGCGACCGGGCGCCGCGCCCGCCCCATGAGGCAGCGGCGATGAGCAAACACTACCTTGATGGGCTGATCGCCGGCGCGGGCGGGCCGCACCAAGCCTCGATCCAGTAAGGAGGGTGACGAGGGTGACGAGAGTGGCGAGAGTGACGAGAATGGCGAGAGTGGGGAAAGAGGGGTCGCGAGGCATGAGCCAGGACATTCCCCCCCGCGCCAGGCAACGCGCCGCGATTGTGGCGTGTGGGGGGATCGCGCGCGCCCACGCCGCGGCGTACCGCCGCGATCCACGCGTCGAGTTAGTCGCCTGCGCGGAGATCATGCCCGATCGGCTAACGGCGTTCGCCGATCAGTTCGACATCCCAGGCCGCTACGCGGACTACCGGGAGATGATGGAGCGTGAGCGACCCGCCGTGGTCAGCATTTGCTCTCATCACAACCTGCACGCGCCGATGACCGTGGAGGTTGCAGGCTATCGTCCCCAGGCCATTCTCTGCGAGAAGCCGATTGCCCTCACCCTGCCCCAGGCCGACGCGATGATCGCTGCCTGCCGGGACGCCGGGACGCTCCTGGTGATCGGCCACCAGCGCCGCTTCGCGCCCCAATATGTGGCGGCGCAAGCAGCGATCGCCGCGGGGGCGATTGGGGAGGTGGTGTGGGTCGAGGCGTTCGGCCATCCGGGCTCTAGCCTCTTTGTCGACTCCACCCACACAGTGGACCTCGTGCGGTCCTTCCTGGGTGATCCGGCTGGCGCGTGGGTCATCGGCCAGATCGACGCGCGCAGCCACAAGCACGCCTGGGGCCAGCCGGTGGAGGACTGTGCCCTGGCTTGGATCGTCTTTGACAACGGTGTGCGGCTGCTGCTCGGCGCCGGCTCGGCGCCGCCGGCCGGCACCGAGTTGCCACGCGAGGGACTCAGCCCCACGGCGGCGTTCGACTATCACCGCATCGCTGTGCATGGCACGACGGGGCGGCTGGAAGTGGATGGCGACCGGGCTTGCGGCGACCGGCCGTGGGTGCGCATCCATCGCGGCGTGGTGGTCGAGGAGGTGCCGGTGACCGAGCGGCACGACGCGGAAGGGGGGGGCCTGTCGTTTGCCCGCGAAGTGAGCCTGTTGCTCGATTGCCTGGAGCGGCCGGACGTGCGCCACCCTCTGGAGGCTTCCAGCGCCCGTACCACGCTGGAGATCCTCCTGGCCATCTACGAGTCCTCACGTCGGCGGCAGGTGGTCCGGCTGCCGCTGGGGATCACCGATAACCCGCTGATCAGCATGCTGGAGGAAGGAGTAGTTTAGCCATGAAGCTGGGGATCACGGCACATTCGCTGGGGGTCGGCCACGAGCCGGAGGCGCTGTTCGAAGCGACGGCCCGTCTAGCAGTTTGTCGGAGAGACGCGGGCTCTCCGCCCCGTGGGTGGTGGTACACTTGTGTGCATGAGTAGAACATTCAAGACCGTGGACTATGAGGCGGCGCTCGACCTGACCGTCCGTTTGGGCGA
>JAABUJ010007640.1_pt1 | contig 10029 bp, 10 predicted proteins | sample 5559131 | NCBI WGS metagenome assembly JAABUJ01 (sample SAMN10711875, study PRJNA513366) | rock metagenome | isolation source: Antarctica rocks | place: Antarctica: Victoria Land, Mt New Zealand nord | collected 2016-01-07
ACAGAAAACGCAGCCAAGATAGCATCTCAAGCCCAGCACTTTGCAGACCAACGCAAGCCTCCTACTCCTGAGCCATCACCAGTCAACAGAATTGGTGATTTACCCAAGACTCGAACACCAGACACTCTAAAGACACTTATTGATCAGCCTCTTCCAACCATGACTCGGAATTTCCTGACTCGACGTCACATACCCTTCGTCCTCTCATTCGACTCCAAAGTCCTTGCCGAGCAGTTTACCATAATCGAAAAAGACGCCCTCAACGAGATCAACTGGCAAGACCTCATCAACTCGCGCTGGCACCATAACTCCCCCTCAACCCAGAATTGGGTCGAATTCCTCCGAACCCAAGACGCAACCGGCATCGAGCTCGTCACCGCCCGTTTCAACATCGTCGTCAAATGGGCCCTGTCCGAAATCGTCCTCACCCAAGGCCTGGAAGAGCGCGCCATGTGCGTCATGAAATACATCCACATCGCCGTGCACGCCCGGCGAACCCACAACTACGCCACCATGCTCCAGCTGACCATCGCCCTCGCCTCCATCGACTGCTCCCGCCTGACCAAAACCTGGGAGCTCGTGCCCGCCGCCGAGAAGAAAACCCTCGCCGAGCTCGAGACGCTGGTGACGCCCATCAAGAACTTCCACAACCTGCGCCAGGAGATGGAGACCGTCAACAGCGACGAGGGCTGCATCCCCGTCGTCGCCATGTACATCCACGACCTGACCTACAACTCGCAGAAGCCGAGCCAGATTGCGAGCACCAGGGAGGGCATGCCGTTGGTCAATTTCGAGCGCTATCGCACGACGGCTAGTATTGTGAAGAGCCTGCTGCGGCTCATTGATGCGAGTGCTAAGTATCAGCTCAAGCCGGTGGATGGCGCCATTGAGAGGTGTCTCTGGATGGCGAGTTTGAGCGATGAGATGATTAGGGCGAAGAGCAAGGAGTTGGAGTAGGGGGTCGTCTGGATACTCGGTTTTGTGATTGGGTATTTTATCACGATACGCAGGAGACATTATTGGATATCACATCTTTCACGGCTGTACGACCAGGATGGGGGCTCGGGCTAGGATAGCGCCGTCGGCTTTTTTCCTTTTTTCCTTTTTGCATGCATTTTCTGTTGTTCTGCCCTGGTACGGGTTGGGTCGGGTAATGATGCATATTATTACGAACGTTATGTCGTTATGAATGGGAGATTCTATTGGGGTATACAGGCTAGGATAGGGCGTGGTATCCTTTGGCTACGTTACCTTACGATGGGGATCGTTCTCAGTAGATAATCGAGCGTGTCTGGAAGCGGATGAATTGACGCAAGTACAGTACAATGTTATCGCTTTTCGCTAGGGGGGGACAAGCAGATCGTTGCGTTCTCCATCTCCTTACTTCATCCTGATCAAGAGCCTTTCGAACAGGCGTACGGATCAGGTGAAGCTCTCAACGTTGTGTTTCCCACAATTGATCGTCTCACAGCACGCTCGGTCTTCCTACCTACAGTCCTAAATAGTGAGATGGCTGATTCCCCCAGCTATATACTAAGTCCTACATTTCCCCACGCCCCTCCTGGGCCAGATGTATGTACAAATCACATATGTGCCACCCTGATCCATATCTCAAAAACCCATGTATACCCCCGTTTCCCATCTTCTGCCATATGTATGTACGCTAACGACTCGTATCTGCGGATAGCAAGTTGTCATATGGGACCTGTTGTTGTTGTTGTTGTTGTTGTTGTTGTCTACCAAAGCTCACAGGTGGGATTCTTCTGCGGGCAGTTGAAGCTCTCGCGGAACTCGCGCGAGTTAGCCATTGTGCCCTACGCCGATGTCAGCTAGTTCCGGTGCCTCAATTTAGGGGACTTGTCAAGCAGGAGGGTCTCGTTTTGGCAATTTTTTGTGAACGAATTGACGGATCGATGGTGGGCCGATCGACCATGGGCTATCTATCTATCCCCTGGCCAATGCGGCGACTGGTTGGAAGAGAAGAGAAAACTTACAATGATTCTGGCCCAGGTAGGCGCATGCGGATCACGATAGATGCGATCAACAGCGGCCTCCTTCCTTGTTTTCCCACACCACCAGTTCGAATAGCTGATGAAGAACACCTGCTCCTTACTGAAACGCTGCAAGCCTGGGAGGAGCTGGCTGGGCTTGTTCTTCTCCACGTCCTTCAGACCCCCTGCGTCGGCGATATTCTCGCCCAAGGTGAGCCTGCCGTTGACGTGGAGCGGCTCGTCTCCAGGACCTGGGCCTGGTACGGTGAACTCGTGGTATTGATCGATGAAGCACTGGGCTTTTTCCTTGAAGGCTTCGATGGTCGCATGGTCCCACCATTCTGTGAAGTTGCCGGTCTCGTCGTAGTGTCTGCCCGAAGAGTCGAAGGCGTGCGAGAGCTCGTGGCCGCTGACTGATCCGAAGGCTCCGTAGCTGAGATACGGGGGGATGCTGTCGGGGTAGAAGACAGGGGCCTGCATGATGCCTGCTGGGAATACGATCTCGTTGCCCGCTGGGTTGTAGTAGGCGTTGACGGTCGGTGCTGACATTCCCCACTCGTCGCGGTTGGTGGGCTTGCCCAGTGCGGACCATTGGCGAGCGGTCTCGAATTTGGCGATGGAGATGGCGTTCTCGAAGAATGCCGTGCTGGAGATGTTGATAGTCTGGTAATACTCCTGCAAGGCTGATGAGTTGCGTATATCAGGGCTTTTGGTTGGGTAGCCAATCTTCTGCACGATGTTGTGCACTTTCTTGATCCCGAGCTCTCGAACGTCTTTGCTCATCCAGTCGGCTACTTTGAGCTTCTTGGTAAACTGGGTCTTGATGTCAGAGACGATCTGCTCGCCGAAATCCTTTGCTTTCTCAGAGAATGCCTTCTCAATAAAGAATTTGCTCAGGATCCAGCCCAGACCATCGTCGACAACGTTGACACAGGTTCTCCACCGCTCTTCTGTGGCATCTGGAGCTTTTCCAAGTAGTTGGTTGTTGAATTGGAGTAGGGGCTTCAAGGCGTCGTCTTCCACCCTGGAAGCATATCGTTGTACCGTTTTCCACACAAAGTAGGCCTGAATCGTTTCGGCACTGGTATTTTTGAGAATATCTGAGAGAGCCCTGAGGTACGATGGCGAGCCAACAATTATGCGCTCAGGAACGTACCCATTTGGGGCTAATCCTGCGATGATATACTGTATTGAAAGCTGTGGCACTAGAGATCTAGTTTCGTCCAGCGTTAATGGGTTATAGTACTGCGTCACATCTTCGGCTTCTTCCTCTGATGGCGTAGCTCCAGCGAGCTTTGTTTCAAAATCGACCAACGCCTTTACAAGTCCCTCATTGTACATGCCGAGGTCGCTGCCATTGTCTGATGAGCCTGTCGCATTTGGCATGGCTTCGCGGAGTAATGATTCTAGAACCTGGCCAATAGTGCTCGAGTAGCTTTCAAGCATTTTGGCATCTTGATAGTACTCTTTCGAGGGGAGTCCTGGTCGTCGCGGGGCGGTCATTGAAATAACGACAGAGTCTGGGTCTTTGTCATCAGCAGAAACAGAAAATGAGACCAGCGATGTCACGCCAACGCTGATCAGGTAGGCGACGGTAGTCGATAGCTGGTTCTCTCCATCGTATCTTAGACCTTTCTGTGACTGATGCAGTAGTTTAGGAAAAGATTCAAACCCGTGATGAGGCCTTGTAGCGGGACATAAATCTTCGATTTTCAGCAATATGTTAAGCAGAGGTTCGGAACCGATCTTCTTTAGTCGGTCCTCGTCCATACAGGCATTGTAGCCATCCTTGAGCTTTTGGAAGATGGCCCCTTCTGCAGAAGTCTCCGGATCTACTCGCGGATGAGAGTCTGAAAATGAAGTTTCAAGGATGTGCCGCAAAATCATCTGGGAGTTCTCTGCCATTTGCGTGCCTGTGAAGGAGCCGCCTTGATCATCTCGAAGGTCGTTTTTCTCTCGCCACCCCTCGCAGACAAATGCATCGAAGTCAATGCACGGATCGATCTCGTGGTGTCTAGGTGACATGTTCTGTAAGATCTCCGAAGCAGCCTACAGGTTTTTGGAGTCAGTATTCCAGGACACACAGAGGTCATCTTTGGGGCAGACGCCAACACGTTTCGGAGCCCTTGAGACGCTCAGATAGGAATAAGAATGCTCGCTGGGGGGAGAAAGAGGTTAACTTACCAGCACGCAACCTGGAGTAACACATATCGTAGAAGATTCAGACTTGGGGTTTTCTGCATTGTAGATGGCTAAGACCGGTTAGCAACATGTACGAAAAGTGTGTTGACTAATTGACGATAGTCTGATCTGCAAATGATCTCTCAATGCTGAAACGATGGGCCGTCGAGAGACATTAGCGATGCAGTCAGAGAGCCGGTTAAAGGTTGTAAAAAAAGGGCATCTCCAATCAAGAATCGCCCATACATGCCGGTGCATAGGATAATTGGTAGTCGCACATACCTCCAAAGTAGACGCAGAGGGCAATGAAACCACCAATCAGTAAGGTAATAATGGCAACTACCATGCGATTCTTGAGAAGCCACCGTCCAGACTTTCTAAGGTATCTCTGCGTCTTCCCAGCTGCTTTAGCGTTGCCATCATTCCCCCCAACATGCTCCGAGCCATCGTGGTCCAACAAAGGAGCACTTTCGCTGTCGTGCTCTTGTGCGGGGATTTTTGATTGACCATTTGCCACTTCAGTGTTGTTTGCCGAGCTCATGACTCATGTAGTAAAGCAGGAGTTCGCCTCTTTACGAGTCTTCGTGGCCGATCGCTCCGTCGTCAGCCCGTCAAGTCGAGTTTTCTAACGTTAAACGAAGATTGAAAGTAAGGCTTCGATACACGGTGTATTTAGACAGCACTAAGCGGAATCCCAGGCCTCATTAGAGTGCTTCAGATAAACATCGATTTTAACACAAGCATTGCATTGGCAAAGAACAATAAATATGAAGGGACAACCTACATAATACAATTGGAAGGAAATATTAATGCTACAGCAAGACCGAACGAGAATGTACCTCCATTACAAGAAACAGTCAAGCAAGTTCTCAAATTCATAGATTCATGACGCTCTGCACGTGACTTCGGCTGTATATCGGTCGTACTGTGCAATGAGCTCAACTGTGTCACTCAATCTGGGGGTATTGAGAACCTGAAGCTATCTGGAGGGCTCTTATAGCCGCAGGACAAGCTTGCTCAGTGCCCAAGACTCTGACGCAAATATAAGCAATGATGATGGTTGCAGGAAACTATGATATTCGAGGCAGAGTTCGTTGAAAGATTTACGCCCTGCGATCACGATGGACCTGTCCGATCCCTACATGGAGGATGGAAATGTGGACGAAGTGTATGAGGATGCGCCCACAGGGTCCAGGCAACTGCCAGCGGATCTGCCCAAGTCTCTAGACGACCGACAGCCAGTGAGAAGCTATGGAGGCGAGACAGAAATGTACGATGCCTGGCAAGGTAGGGTGCGGACTCCTAATTGCTCCATGAAGAGCGGAGTACAAAAGGAGCCTCATGCTAAGCCAGATGCGCAGGTTCTTCGCAATTCCTGACCAGTCCAACTCCAGCTCAGCCACTCGGCTTTAAACTCTCACTGGGCGACCATGACTTCGAGAACGATGATCGCTTGCAACAGCGGCTTGAAGACAATGACACAAGACTCCTGGAAATGCTGGCGGCGCAAGCAGCCCACCGTGATGATGGCCCTGCGGTTGAGGACGAAGATAGCATCATCACAGACAAGTCCATGTCAGATGCCGAAAAGAAAAGCTTACTACAGAAGTCTCTACACAATGCTGCCAGCAACGGGGATGTGGAGCGGGTACAGAGATTATTGCGGCCAAAAGCGAAGGAATATGTTGACATTAATGCGCCGGACGAAGAGGGGACAGCTCCTATCATCTATGCCAGTTGCTTTGTGAGTTTGGGCGGTCTTGATACACTTCCTGGACTATCTAACAGCCGTTCAGGGCCATCTGGAGGTAGTGGTGGCTCTGCTCGATGCAGGTGCGGATATTGATCGGCAGGACAGGAATCAATGGACATCCTTAATGTGGGCAATGACCAATCGGCACAAGGACATTGCCAAAACGCTGCTGGACCATGGTGCTTCTCCAGATATCAAGTCTTCTTCAGGCCGGACGGCTTCCGACTTTGCTCCCCCAAATAGCGAGATATCGGATTTTCTACAAAAGAACGGCTACCACATCGGTGATTCTGGCATTGGCGAGGACTTTTATGATAACGGGTTTTCCCAAGACAGATTTGAGCAAGAGATGGAAGAGAACGAAATGAAACGACGTATGATGATGGAAAGCTCCATCAATTTGGAAGTCGACTTGTCTAGTTTGGTCATGGACGAGCATCCGGAAGTAAGACCCAATGCCTTGCAGCATTCGCAGACATAGCTGAAGTCCCAATAGAGCCCCGAAGAGCTTGAAGAGCAACAAGACTTCGTCTGGGACAGGTGCTTGAACGATCAAATGTTCGTTTTTCAGGAAAATGAGCTTAGTCGAATATTGGACATCATCATTACAGAGATGACGCCCCAACGATCGCCTTCGCAGAAGCCTGTGCCTGCAAATATTCTCTTCCTGGCTGCTCGGTACGCTCATTATCATGCAAGTACGGAGCTATTAGCTACTTTGCTTGTTTCCGCGATGGACAAAATCAACACTAAGGTCGAACGACATCAGTGGGACATGACTGTATTGGCGTTCTGGATTTCGAATGCCACGTTGTTGTTACATTACCTTCAAAAAGATGCGGGACTTCTAGGAGCAACCACGGAATTTCAGGTACAGCTAGTGGAACTTATCAATGAGATCTTCATTCTCATTATCAGGGACGCTGAACGAAGGATGGAACGAATACTTGATGCCGCAGTCCTCGATTTTGAGACGATCCCTTTCGGGGACCTTGAGTTCGCAGGGGAGTGGAACCTTTTCAGATCCAAGAACAAGAATCAAGCTCCTGAACCAGTGAGCTACAAGCCTCCTCCACCAAATAAGAGGACACGACCTGAACCAAGAAATGTCACATCACTACTATCATCAACCCTCTTTGTCCTTGATCTTTACGACATACACTCCGTCATCATATCCCAAATCCTCGCACAACTCTTCTACTGGATAGGTGCCGAACTATTCAACCACACATTATCCGACAAGAAGTACCTCGCCCGAACCAAAGCAATGCAAATACGGATGAATATCTCTGTCCTCGAGGACTGGGCGCGTGCAAATAATCGAACGCCAGAGCACTACGAAAACGGTTCCCTCTCAACATCCGGAGAGAACACCATGGACGCTGCCCGCAAACACTTCACTCCTATAATCCAACTCCTACAGTGGCTGCAATGCTTCTCTTCGCTGGGGGACAATGCCACCTCTCTTGACTCATTAGAGAACACATTGAGTCAGATGACCCGTCTGACAGCTCAGCAATTGTTACACTCCGCAGATCACTATCGATACGAAAAGGACGAATCGCGGTTACCGAAGCCCACGAGAAAACGCCTAGCCAGCCTCGCCACGGAAACGAGAAAGCAGGCTCGGCAGCGACTAAACAACACGCCAAGGCCTTCTGACGCGCCGCCAGCCCACGCTCCCGCACCGAAGGGTCTAGGATGCGAAGTTAGTAACTTCGGGCCGCCGCTTGAAGAGGACGACACCGCCTTCGAAAGCTTCCTGATGAACCCCGCCCACATGCTACAGTTCTCCCTGCCGACGACGGTGGACATGAGACTCAGCTATGGTGGTGGATACGGCGGTGCGAATCGAGAGCGGGAGAGGAGGTATATCCCCACGGTCCCGCAAGAGTTCCTTGCGAAGTTAGATTGGAGTGGGAGCAATGGGAGTTTTATTGAGAGAAAGGACTGGGACCATTCGAACGACGAGGATTGAAGTTATGCTGGATGAGTTGATGTCATGATGTGCATTACGTGGGTGTATGGATCATCCAGGGGGACATGTGCGGGTTGATGACCGGCGTGGCTCGAAAGCATGGGCTACGGGTATTGTATCCAGGGCAGCAGCGCCATGCAACCTGCTCAGCTGGTAGCTATTCGAGTATGTGCGGCGGCAGTACTCTCATGCGGCTGTGGCATGAAGATTGGTGCATAGCACTGAGTATAGCGAGCGGTGTCCGCTTCGTGCTCATGCTGAAGGGAAGTGCTCCACAAAATACACGTGGCTACTCTGTCTCACTTTCTCCTCCTTGTTGTTCAAGACATGCTTTCCTTTAGTAGCCATGCATGAGATCAGGCCCGGGAGTTCTGCAGTCTGGCTTGTCATCCATCTGTGATCAAGGGAAAGCTTCGTTATAAAAGCATAGGATACGCACATGCACAGACAGTCTGCTTCTCAACCCCGGCCTCATGTTGAAATACCTCCACGGAGTTACAGAGACCTTCGGATCGAGTCCCCACAACTCCTTTACTGATTTTGTAATGACTGGATCTTCTTTTCTGTTTCACTTCGCTTGCTCTCCGAGTCTTGATGTCAAGTCCGAGCATCACCGTGCCCGAGGTCTCCACCCACAAAGCAACTAATGAATCCTCAGCCGACGAGATTGGAGACATGCCATGGGAATCTGGCTTTGATTCGCGAGAAACGCATCGGAGCGTATGCTCCGTGGTTGCTTCATGCGGATATTATGGTATGGCGAGCTCTAGCCCTCTAGGTGTGGCGAGGTCCTTGCAATGATCAAGGCCGGGCAAGGAGAACACTCTGCGACAGCAGTAGGATTCTGGAATCATTTGCCGCCGACCACGTCATTGAGGTTCAGAGGTCGTACGAAGAATGTGGGGCTCATCGCTCTAGGTGGGAGAAGATAGTATATAAGGAAGACTGACATACCTCGATTTCCTGGACCACCATCTCAAACGCAACAAACAGCAGATTCTTCAAATTATCCCGTGTCCATTTCCATCTTGCTCTTCATTTAGGTTCTCTCAACATGTGGTCCCTTGCACTTCTCACCCTTTGCACGACTCCGGTCTTCTCGACCATTACCTCCAAGTCCATCCTCATCAAGGTAAAGTCTCCACGCATTCCTGTGCGCAATGCCTTACCACTGAACACTCCCGACAGTACGACGATATTGTCTCCAATCCTGCCTTAGCGCAGCTCAGCCCCATCCTCTCGCCCTACAACGGTCTCGTCTTTGGCAGCTTCAATGCTCGCAATGACGGCGTCAGCATTCTTCGCTCCGTTAGCTCTCCTGTAAGTACCGATCTCACTAACCCGTTCATTTTCACCGAACAAACTACAACGTTGGCTTGGAACAGCGATGCTGATTCGCAATCTATCAAGAACACCGCCACCAGCGTCCCACTGAACAACATGCTTGCTGGCCATCCAGCCAACATCACTTCCAAGTACAGCGGCTCTCCTGTCACTTCCTTTGACTTGGTCAGCACCTACGCAGGATGCGCCGTGACTACCCAAGCCTCTGTTGGCGTTCCTCAGGCCTGCACGATTCAATTCAAGGCCACAAAGACAGATGGGACTACGGTCTCGGTGCTGTGTACCTACTACGGGACGGTTGCAAATCCGAAGCTCCAGTTCTGTGATTTCAAGGGACAGCTGAATGGGATCACTGTTGTTACCATTATGCCGACTGATTCTGCGACTTTGCCACAGACCACGGTCGAGTTCCTCGACAACACGCAGGTAACGGAGTACATCAAGTCTTGAGTACAAGGACAAGAGGCCGTACGCGGTAGTCTCCTAGGTCTTCCTAAGTGTGACGTTCGATGGGGGTGGTTGAGTATTGGTGCTCTGAGGATCTTTTCTCTGCACAAGTTATACGGTTTTGATGCTAGAGCTCAACCCTCGCAGGTAATCCATGCTTACCGGTGAAAGCTCGTAAGCAGGAAGAAAGCAAAGGGTGAAGTATAATATCAGTTTTTTATCGCCAGGGAACGGCATTTCTAGAGTGAAAAATTGAAAAATTGGAAGCCGCATCAAAGAAAATTCCGGCTTCTCATGGGCATAGCATCCAGCAGATTCTCCAAAAACCAAGATTT
>JAABUJ010007642.1_pt1 | contig 10027 bp, 4 predicted proteins | sample 5559131 | NCBI WGS metagenome assembly JAABUJ01 (sample SAMN10711875, study PRJNA513366) | rock metagenome | isolation source: Antarctica rocks | place: Antarctica: Victoria Land, Mt New Zealand nord | collected 2016-01-07
CCTTTGTCGGGCGGCTGAGCGACCGCACGCATACGCCGCTCGGCAGGCGACGCCCTTTTTTCCTGGTCGGCGTCCCTCTCACGGTGGCATCCTTGCTCGTGCTGGGTCTGCACCCGCCGTTCGCCGTAATGATCGCCATCGTGCCGGTCGCCGGGTTCTTCCTGTTCATTGCTTACGACCCCTACCTTGCCATGATGGCGGACATCACGCCGGCGACGCAGCGCGGACGGGTGGGCGCGCTGATGGGTGTCGCGGCGATGCTCGGCGCGATCATCTTCAACCTCGCCGCCGGGTTCCTGTGGGCGGCGCACGAGTTCACTGTCTTCCTCGTCACGGCCGCCGGGCTCGTCGTCGCGTTCGGCGTCACGTTCATCGCCGTCCGCGAGCCTCCGCCCCCCGTCCCCGCGCCCTCTGGGACCGCTGGCGGGACACCAGTTTTCGTCGCCACGACGATGCCCGCTCCTGGCGCCGCGTTTGCCGACGACGATCGACGAGCGGGCAGCGATAGCGCGCGCCGGCGGCCCCGCGGATCCCATAGGGTACGCGGCTACCTGCGCGACCTGCGACAATACCCTGTGTTGGCGCGCTACGTCGTCGCGCTGGGCCTCTTCTACCTGGGCGCTGGCGGCGCCACGCCGTTCATCACGCTGTTCGCGACCAAGGCGCTCGGTGTATCCAGCGGCACGGCCTTCTTTCTGCTCATCATCTTGGTGCTCTGTACCGCCATCGGCGCCGTGCCGGCCGGGCTGCTCGCCGACCGCATCGGCAAGAAACCCGTGCTGATCGCTGGGCTCGCGCTCTTCTCGCTGGGCACACTAGGCGGGTCGCAGGCCCCGTCGGTTGCCTGGGAGATCCCGGCCATGGTTCTGGTCGGGCTGGGCAACGCCTGCCCTACCGCGCTGGCGATCCCGCTGCTCGCGGACCTCGCCCCGGCGGCGCGTATCGGCGAGTTCATTGGCCTCGCGTCGTTTGTTTGGTCGATCACGCAGCCGATCGGCTCGTTTTGCGCGGGGCTATTCGTCACGAGCGCGCTGCCCTTCACCTACCGGCATACCTTCATTTGGGCGGGCGTGCTGATCGCGCTAGCGGCCGCGGCGATGGTCGCCGTACGGCCAAAACGGTGTACATCGTCGGGATTGTAGGGGCGTATGGCGCTACAGACAGCCCTGTCCGATTAAACTATGGCGCGTGGATCGGGCGTAGGGGCGTATCGCATACGCCCTGGTCGCGGGTGTGCGGTTCGCGGCAACCACCGCGCTTCGCGTTAGCCGGGCTCACGGCACAGACCGGGCGTATGCGATACGCCCCTACGCCTGCGGTGAGGCTGGGTAATTTTAATCGGACAGGGCTGTAGCGCCATACGCCCATGCGGATTGGTCTCTCTCCGCTCCGACAGCCCAACCGGGTGATCGCGGCAGGTATGTTCGGCGTCAGGTCGTTTGTCCCCTTTGGCACGCTGTAGCTACCCTGACGTGGTTGGCTCGTCGCCAGCAGCGACCGGCATGTCATCTATCGGGTCGTGTCACCATAGTTGTCGATGCGCTCACGGAGGTCGTGCAGCAACTCGTCGAAGGTGCAGCAATAGATGCTCCGCGAGTTGACAATGATGTGCTCACGGCGCCACTCGAACCTGAGTCTGTCCGAAGCAAGGCAGGATATGGCCGCGCTCCGATAACTCGGGGTTGTCCGTGAGCAGCCTCTCTAGCGCATCGAGATCCAACCGGCACAGTGCCGGATCGAAGGTGAGCGCCTGGAAGCCGGGCAACGGTTAGTTAACTGCCATTCTGCTGGGACTGGAAGAGGCTGCGGACCGTTTCGGGGCGCGCGATGTCCATCACTTCAATAGTGTCGCTCTGTGTCGCACGCACATAGATCCAGACATCGGAGGCATCGTCGAGGCTGAGGACGTAGCGTGGCACGTCCCCGACAAGTCGCCTGATGCTCACGCCCGGTAGATTGTCCAAACCGTTGCGCTCCATCGACTCGAACGTTTTGCAAACGGCAGCTTGCTCCGATTGCTCCAGCTGGCTGATCGCCGCCTTGGCCCGGCCGGAAACGATGACGCGCTGCGCGCGCTCATCGGCTTGCGCTTGCTTCACGATATAGTCCATGATGTCCATGGCGCTTCCCCATCCTCTGGTACAGGACCGCTACGGTGACAGCTTGCGTATTATGGGCTTGTGAGAGCAGCCAGTGCGCGCGCAAGCGCCTTCGCTTATGTACCCGTATGCTACCACGTCTGCATCTTGCCTCACACGGCCGCCGCAATTATAGCCCATCGATCGTGAAGACACGTTGGAGGACAGGGCTCTCGAACTCGGTTGCCAAGCACTCCATATAGATTACATCCCACAGCCTGCCGCCCATCCACTGGCTCTCGCGTCGTCGTCCGCACTCTCTGAAGCCGGCCTTCTCGTACGCCCGGCGGCCCGCGTGGTTGAACTCGTAGACGACGAGTAGGACGTTGTGGATGCCCAGGACGGTGAAGGCGAAGTCCAGCATTAGGCGCGTCGTTTCCATCCCATACCCCTTGCCGCGATACGCCTCGTCGCCGATGCCGATACTGAACTCAGCCGTGCGGTTACGCGGGTTGATGTGTCTCAGATCCGTCGTGCCAATGGGACATCCTGTGCATAGATCATAGATGACGAAGGCGGCGGTGTCCTCGGTCGCCACGACACGCTCGTACAGGGCCGTCTGCTGCTCGATGGTCAGAGGGCCGGAGCTGGCTGTCGTGCGCGAGAAGATGAAATCGTTAGACCATTGGCAGTACAGGGGAATGAGGTCACACCGGATGGGGCCGAGACCGACACGCTCCCCGCGAATGTTCATGATTGGCCGCGTCTCGTCCCCGGCCTGTACGTCAAGGGCGCCATTCGATGGTGTGTTCATATGTTGCCGTCCCTTTCTATCCATTCAAGTTATCGCACCGTGAAATACCCTCCCGCGCTGCGGCCGAAGACTTCGGGGAACAGGCTCTCGGCGGCGTGCGCCGGCAGGGCGTGGAAGACGCCCCGCGTGGTCAGGTGGACGCTGTACTCGTAGCGGTAGATGCCTTTAGGCAGGTAGTCGACGAAGAGCGCGGCGCGGTCGTCGCGCAGTTCGGCGTGCGTGATGTACCACGCCAGGTCGTTCGTCCCCTGTGGCACGCTGTAGCCGCCCTGATGCAGTTGGCTCGTCGTCAGCAGCGTCGGGTCGACCGCTTCGCCGCCCGCCGGCAATGGGTCTTCGAGGGCGAGGTAGTAGAGGTCCTGCGGCGCCGTGACCGTTAGCCGTACGCGTAGCGTGGCCCCGACCGGCGCCGCCGTGACGGGGCGTCCGTTATATAAGTACTCGCGCGCGACCGCCAGGCCACGGTCCAGTGCGCCCACCGTCTCGACGCGCGGGTAGTAGGTGAGCCGCGTCGTGTCGTAGAGCCGTCCCGAGGTGTTGCTCCGTCGTACGTCCACGCGGGCCGTCGCGCCGGGCGCCAATGTCGCGCCGAGCGGGGCTTGCAGTACGCGCGGCGTCGCCAGCGTCGCCGCCGTGACGGAGCCCTGCCCCAAGAGGTGGCCGTCGAGCGTGGCCGCATAGGTGTAGCGCCCGTTGAGTTCGCCGGAGCCGCGCAGCCCATCGGAGAGCGCGCGCAGGGCCACGGCGTTGTCGACCGTGGTTTGCCAGGCCTCGCCGCTGCGCGCGCCGACCAGCCAGCGTGTCGCCTGCGCGATCAGCGGGCTCGTCGGGTCGACCTCGATCAGCGCGTCGAGCACGACGGCGGTGGCATGAATCGCGTCGTCGCCCGAGAGCGGGTCGCCCGACTCCTCCCAATGCGCGCCGGCCGCGTCCAGGTGCGCGCCGCTCTCCAGTTCGGACAGCACGGTGTGTCCGCGCGGACCCAATTGTAGGCCGTTTTGTAGGTAGAGCGCCCGCAGCAGGTAGCCGCGCGACCACAGCGGCAGCGTGTCGCGCGCCGGATACAGGTCGGTCCCCGCCGTGCCGCTGCCATGGACCGCCAGCAGGTAGCCGAGGTACGCGCGCAGGTCGGGCGGGACCGCGCTTGCGTCGTTGGGTATGGCCAGCGGCGCGGCGTCGTAGCCTCGCGCTTGCGCCCCGATGTAGCCGGTCCCCGACGCGAGCGCGCTGGACGGTACGGGGTAGCCGTCGTGGCGGGCCATGCCCAGCGCGTCGAGGCAGAAGGCCGCGATCGACGGCTCGCTCTGCAAGCTGCCGGACCACCAGCCCCACCCGCCGTCGCCGCGCTGGTTGGACACCAACACGGCGGCGGTGGCCGCGGCATCGCGGTGGTAGGCCGCCAGCGTCGCCGCGTCCAGGCTCGTCGCCGTGGCGAGCAGCCGTAGCAGCGAGACCTCACCCATGATGCGCGCGGCCAAGTCCTCGTTTGACTCATAGGGATATTTTTGTAGGAAGTCGACGCTCGAGCGCAGTCCGGCGGCCAGTGACGGCTGTAGGGTCAGCGTCAGGCCGCCCTCGCCAGGCTGCGCCCCCGCCGGAACTCGCACCATTTCCAGGCGTGACGTCCCGACCTGACCCGACGTCGCGACCGTTTCAGGCGTGCTGTTGGGCGCGACCGGCGCCGCGACCGTCACACTGTCGCCGTCTACGCCGGAAGCGGTGACGGCCAGTAGCAAGCGCGCCGTGCCGAGCGCGTCGGGACGTAGCGGCCACGTCACCAGCCGTTCACCGCTGGGGGCGATGGTTACCGTTTGCGGTTCCAACCCGCTTGGGGCGACGGCGCCCGACGCCGTCAGCGTCACGCGCGCCGTCAGCGTCCGGTTCGTCGTGTTGTTGACGACGGCGCCGGCATCGGCTTGGTCGCCGAGCGTGAGGAAGCGCGGCAGCAGCGGGCGCAGCAGCAGGTCGCGCGTGCTGACGACGTCGAGCGTCGTCTGTCCTACGAGCGTATCGCGGGTTAGGCCGCGCGCGGAGAGTCGCCAGGTGGTCAGGTTGTCGGGCAGCGCGATCGGCAGCGTAGCATTGCCGTCCGCGCCGGTCGTCACCGCGGCGTTCCAATAGGCCGTGTCGGGGAAGTAGGCGCGCGGCTTGCCCGTCGGACCGGCGCCGCTCCCACCACCACCACCACCGCCGCCGTTACGCGACGGGGCGGCCGAGAAAGCAGCGTGCTTTTCTCGCGTGAGCGCGTTGCCCTTGGCGATGCCGGCCGCCGAGACCTGGAAGCCGCGAATGTTTTGCGAGTAGGCGGTCTGCACGCCGAGCCCGCGCTCGGCGTAGAACCCGTCGAGGATGCTAGGCGCGGCCTCGGCCACCAGCGAGAGCACGCCCGCGTCGGCCACGGCCAGCGAGAACTCGCCCTGTACGGGCCGCCCCTCGGGCGTGGCGGCGTGCAGCGTGGCCGTGATTGTCTCGCCGGGGCGAGCGCGCGTCGTGTCCGCGCGCAGCGAGAGGCGTAGCTGCCGCGCGCGCACGTCGACCGGCAGTTCGGCCACGCCCATCTTCCACAGTGGCGCGTCGCCACGCGCGTCCGTCCCCGCGACGAGCACGACGGAGACGAACACGTTGGGCAGGTAGCCCGGCAGGATCGGCACACTCAGGGTCGGGCTGGCCCCCGCGAGGCGTACAACCTGGTGGCTGTATACGCGGCCGCGCTCGATCGTGACGAGGGCGGTTATATCCGGGCGCGGCGCGGCCACGAGCACGCGCGCCACGTCGCCGACGCGGTAGAGCCCTTTGTCGGGGACCAGCCGCGCGCGGTCCTCGGGCGTGTTGGCCCAGGGGCTAAACGCCTCGTCGGCGCCGGCCGCGTAGAGCGAGAGCGCGCTACGTATCGGGTTGCCGCTGGCGTCGCGCGCCGTGGCCACGAGGCGGTACTCGCCGCTCGACGGCAGCGCCACGGACGCGGCGCCGTGCCCATCCGCGCCGGTGGACGCCGCGAACGTACGGACAAAGGTATCGACCGGCCGCTCCTGGGGGAAGGGGCTGTTGGGAACGTTTACCTCGTGGTACGTGCGGCGGTACAGCGTCAGCGTGAGTGGGACGCGCGGGACGGCCGTCGCGCCGTCCTGCCCCAGTGTGAGCAGGTCGAGGCGCGCGGGCTGCCCGGCCACGACGAAGGGCGCGGCCTGATGCAGTCCGATGTAGAAGCGGCCCTTGTGCACGGACACGGCCACGCGCCCGCTCACCGACGCGCTGTTGATGTCCGTGACGTCGGCCTCGACGCTCCACTGCTGGCTCAGGAGGCTGCGGCGCAGGTCGGCGGGGATGGCGAGGGTCAGATTGCCGTTGGCGTCGGTGTGCGCGTCGCCCTGTACCACGGCTTGTGTGCTATTGCCGGGGCCGCAGGCGTCGATGCAGACGCCGCCACCCGCGTTGCCGGAGCCGGCGGGGGCGGGGTAGCCGGGCAGGCGCGCGGCGAGTTGTGGGACGGCGCCGCTATACCAGAAGGTGTCGGGGTAGTCCTGGAAGGTGTAGTCGGGGTAGGCCGGGGCGCTGAAGTAGAGGTCGCTCTTGACGGCGGACCAGTGGACTCTGGCGCGGTTGAGCGGCGCGTCGAACAGGTAGCGCGCCGCGACCGTCACGGTGACCGGCGCGCCGGTGGTGTAGTTGGCGTCGGCGTGGACGGGCGTAACGGCGACCGTGTAGTCGGGCTTGCGGTAGGCGGCGACCTGCAGCGTGACGTTGAAGCTCTGGTCACCCATTTGTGCGGTGAGGGTGTCCACGCCGAGCGCCGTGTTCACGGGCAGCGTCAGCGTCCCGGCGAACGCGCCGTAGGCGTCGAGGCGCGCCGTGGTGTTGTAGACGATGTGGTTATTGCTATCGGTCAGGGTCACGCGCGCGGGCGTTCCAGCCGCGAGCAGGCCATAGGCGCCGTCGTCGTCGGCGCGTATCAACCCCCGAAAGCGCACCGGGCCGTCCGGTCGGTAGATGGGGCGGTCGGTGTACAGATAGCCCTGGCGCGTCGACGGGGGGCCATAGATGGCCGGGAGGTGGTAGTCGTAGGCGCCCACGTTGGAGTTCCAGCTGGTCGTGCACAGCGCGGCGTCACCGGGGCGGTCCAGCAGGGCCACCAGAGTGCCCTCGTTGGGCGGCGTCGGGTAGGTCTCGCGCGCGTCGAGCACACCATCGGCGCCGGTGTGGCCGGCCAGCACCAGCCCACTTCCATTGCTAGCGCGCACGAGGCGCACCGCCAAGCCCGGCAGCGGGCGACCCGTGCGCAGGTCGGTGGCCCACACCAGGGCGCGGTCGTTCGAGGTCTTGAGCGTCAGGCTGGTGCGCGTGACCATGAAGGCCATCTGGTCGGTTCCGCCGGCGGCGCCGTCCGCGCGCAGGAAGTAGTAGCCGGGACGCAGCAGCGCCGTCCCATCGACGCCGGGCAACTCCTGCCCGATCGTGGCCGCAGCGTTGAGCGGGCCGGTGAGGCCCCGGCGCGCCATGTAGATCGCATGCGCGGCCGGCGCGAAATCCTGTGAAAGACCGTTCTGCTGGAGGCCCAGGAACTCCCCCTGCGAGAGCGGGTACAGCGTGAGTGTGACGGCGCGCGCGTTGACCCCACGTATGGCGATGTCGACGGGACGGTAGGCGTCGAACGACACGATGCCGCCGCTGTAGGCGAACTGCACGGACGGCGCGAGCGGCGCGGTGGTGAAACCAAGCCGCAGGGGGCGCGCCAGGGCCTGCCCGTACGTCCCGACCACGCCGTCGAGGCTGAGGTTGTAATGTGTCGAGGGCGCGAAGGCGCCGTAGACGTGCACGGTCAGCCCATTGTCCTCGCCGTATACGTTCAGGTTGTCGGGGCGGGGCAGGATGAGCAGGCGCGCGCCCACGAGTTTGGGGTCGACCGGGGCCGTAAAATGCAGTGTCAGCCCGTTACTCACGTCGGCGGAGCGGTCCCCATTCACTGGCGTCGCGCTGTCGACGACGGGGTTGCCCGCGGTCGTGAAGGTCCATGAGACGCGCCCGCTCGCCGCGAGCGCGCCCTCGGCCGCGCGCAAGCCCGCGCCGACGGCGGCGCGGTAGGTCACGCCCGGCGCCAGCCCCGCAGCCGGACGGAAGACCAGCGTATCCGCGCGCGGCCAGGCGTAACCGCCGGAGAGGGTGCGGCCGGCGCTGTCGTGCAGTACAAAGGCGGCGGCGACGGAGGCGCGATCGACATCCTGGTTGAAGCGCACCGTGACGGGGGCGCGGTAATCTGCGTAGGCCGCGCCGTCGCCGGGCGTCACGCGCGCCACGGCCGGGCGTACCGTACTGAACGACGCCGTGTACGGCGCGGCGAGTGTTGCGCCATCGAGGGCGCGCAGGCCGGCGGGGATGGTCACGGTGTAGCGCGTGGCCCCGTGCAGCGGGGGCGACCACGCCCACGTCGCGGTGTTGAGCCAGCGTCCTTGTCCAGGCAGGGGCGGGTCGAGCCGTGCGGGCGCGGTCGTGGGCGGCGTCTCCAGGGCCGTCAGCGGGACCATCGGGCGGTCGAAGAAGACCACGATCGGCGTCGCGCGCGGCGCGTCCGCCGTCGCATTTACGGGCGAGACCCGCAGCACATGCAGGGCGTCCGTCGCTGCCCCTCGCGCCCCATGGGCGGCCGCGGGTAGGGCCGCGCCGAGCGCGACGGCGCACAACAGCAAAACTCGTCCGGCGGTGTACAACAAAGGCGCGCGTGTCCTGGGGCTCTCCATCTCTCTCCATCCTCCGCATGATGACGGCGATAATTAAGCAGTCTACTGCTCTTATAACGCGCCGGGCGGCGGAAGGGTAACGGCTGACCCCAAATCGCGGGCTATGATGCGGCGATAAGCAAATCCCGCACTTTGTCGACATGCGCGCCAACGACTAATTCAGGCTAGCGGTGGCCATGCCCGACGCCGATGTAGCGCGCCTCACCCGCGCCGATGTTGTCGAAGCGATGGGGCACGTCGGCCACGAAGTAGAAGGCGTCGCCCTCTTCCAGGTCGTACGTGTCGTCGCCCATCGTGACGCGCACGACGCCCTGTTCGACCAGCAGGTAGTACTCCACGAGGGTGAGGTGCGGGGCGAGGTCGCCCGAACTGGACCCGGCCGGCATGACCACCTGCACGATGTCGACCGCGCTGCTGCCGAAGGCGGGGAACAGGCGCCGCTCGATGCCCGTGGCCGGGTCGAGGAAGGTCACGCGCTGCTCCTTGGGCAGCCATAGGGAGCGCCGCCGCTCGTCGGCCCCGATGAGTTGCGACATAGTCAGCCCCAGCGCCGCGGCGAACTTGGCGGCGACGACCAGGGTCGGGTTGTTCTCGCCGCGCTCGACCTTGGAGAGCATGGCCTTGCTCACGCCCGCGCGCTCGGCCAGGGCGTCCTGCGTCCAGCCACGCCCCACGCGCAGCTCGCGAATCCGTCGCCCCAGGCGCCGCGCGTCCGCCGCGTCCACCTCGCCCGCTGCGGGCGCCCCGTTTTCAACCACTTGCGCCCTCCCTGTTTCATATGTTATTATAAAATCAGATATGTGATCTGGGCGAGGCGAGCGAACCGCCCCTGCCGGTAGTGTAGCAAAGAAGGGTGAAACAATGGTCGATGTAGTGAGCGCGGGCGGTGGCGCGGACGGCGCGGGCGACGGAGCGCCGGCCGCGGGCCGCGGCGAGTGGTACGACGTGGTGGTGGTCGGCGGGGGGGCCGCGGGGTTGAGTGGGGCGTTGGCGCTGGGCCGGGCGCGCCGGTCGGTGCTGGTGATCGATGGGGGCCAACCCCGCAACGCCCCGGCCGCGCATGTGCACAACTACCTGTCGCGCGACGGCGCCGCGCCCTCGGAGTTGTTGGCCGCCGGCCGCGCCGAGGTGGCCGGCTACGGCGGCCGGATCATCTCCGGTAGCGTCGCCTCGGCCGCGCGCCTGAACGGCCAGGACGACCGCGGCGGCTTCCGGGTGGCGCTGACCGACGGCTCCAGCGTGTATGCGCGGCGGCTCCTGGTGGCCACCGGGCTGTTCGACGAGCTGCCCGACGTGCCCGGTGTGGCCGAGCGGTGGGGACGTGACGTGCTGCACTGCCCGTACTGCCACGGCTGGGAGGTGCGCGACCAGGCCATCGGCGTCCTGGCCAGCGGGCCGATGGC
>JAABUJ010007643.1_pt1 | contig 10027 bp, 14 predicted proteins | sample 5559131 | NCBI WGS metagenome assembly JAABUJ01 (sample SAMN10711875, study PRJNA513366) | rock metagenome | isolation source: Antarctica rocks | place: Antarctica: Victoria Land, Mt New Zealand nord | collected 2016-01-07
TTATTATTATTGTGATCTCTGAAATTGATATTGTCTCTATATTTATAATGTCTGTTGTGAAGTCATCTTAACTAATAAGCAGTAAGTTTACTAAGTTCTGCTCAGAGACACTCTCAATTTCTGTTGTTTAACTGTTCTTTAAATTTATTTAACACTTAAAGAATTTAATACTTCAGTGATTTGCTGCTGTCTTTACTGCTGTATCTGTCTTTCACATTTTCAGAGATCTGATTGTGATTCTTTTAGATCTGTTTTCATTTACTGATCTCAGAGAGATTCAATTTGCATTTATAATTATTGTTTTTATAAATGATATTGATTGCTTTTCATTTTCATTGATGAATGCCTTTAGAACTGATGTCAGAATTGATGAAATTCTTATAAGAATCTTAAATATTGTTGAGTAAGATCTGCTGATGATTTCATGACTGCTATTCATTATTGTATATGATGTAAATGTTACATTCTTACTAATATTATTACTGCTGTCACTGTTGTCTCTGTTGCTGCTGTTAATGCTTTTGCTGTAACTATTAATGTCAATCTTGCTGACTTCATTGTTGACTGTCTTTAAGAGTGTGACTTCTTTAAGTTTAATGACTAATATTTAAATTAATATCTGTTATTAAGTTTACTTGATGTTGCATGTCATCTACATGCACATTGTCTCTTTCTAAAACTTAAAACACTTATTATTCTATATCTTATGTAAGTCTCTACAGCTTACACACTTTTTAATGTTAAATTCTAAATTCTTAAAGAAGCAATTCTCAGATCTATGACTCTCTGCATATATGTTACATTTCTGAGTATTTTCACATTGAATACTTATATAATTATATTTATAACACTTAAAGCACTTCTAAATGCAGCAAGCTCAATTATATAACTCTGTCTTCTTGTACTCAGAGTTTCAAATTAACTCAGTTTGAAGTATTAAGTTGATGTATTCTACATTTATAAATTTCATCATTACAGATTCTGTCACTCATTTTGAGCTGCACAGCCATCTTACATAATTAATTAAAATGTTTTCTTCAGCTTCAATCTTATGATTTTCTGTCTATATATGTGTCACTATGACTTGCTGATCTTTCATTTTGATGCTTTATATCAGTATGCTGTGCACAATGACATCATAAATGATGATAACTATCTTGCTGTCTACTTTTAAAGATGTAATTCATTTAATATTACTCTGTAATAACTCTTTTTTAATCACTGTGAATGCATACATTGTTAAATCATTTAACTTCAGTTGCTTAACAGCTGCAATCTTAATAATGATGATGTTTTAATTTACAGTGATGCAGATATGACTGTTGATGCAATTGCATAGTGTGATTAATGAGAGAATGCATCAGTAATTAATGAGAACAGTATCAGTGAGTTTAATGACAATTCTGCAATCATTAAATATGAAAAAATCTGTGATGATGTTTTTTTCTTTAAATGATGATGAAAAGAATGCTGCTGTTAAGAATGATGATACATTTACTGTCATTTAAGCTCAAATATGTGTGTATCTATATTCTGTAATGATGAAGAATTGTAATGCAGAGTTTCTGCTGATGAGAATCTTTAAAATGTTCTTTATGACTGTAATGTTGTATTGTACTGTGTTCATGATTTGTTGTAGAGCTTTCAGATCAGCTACAATTTAAGTTATTTTAGATTGATTTAGAACTCTTTTCACAAAGTTCTGAACAGATCTGATAAAGAGTTCAATGTAAATTCATTGAAGAATCTTTTTAAACTTGTCTTTCTTGATCTTTGAGTTCATAAAGATCTGAAGTTGAGTTACTTTATGTTTTAATTGAGTGACATGCTCTGATAAAAAGAAGAATTGCACACTCACTGCTGTTCATAAAAGTCTTGACATCATGATCTATATCAAGTTATAAAGTGCAATGAGAAGAGTTACTGACTAGATTTTAAGCTTATTTGATGCAGTTCTGATGAAGTTATTCTGAAAATTTGTTTTGAGCTAGAGAAGGTGTTTTCCTGTTGTTGTCTTCAAATTGGTAATACTCTCTGTTACTGAACAGCTAAGCTAAATTAGGACTCCTATTATGAGTGGAGTGACTTGCTGAAATTTCAATTTCTGTTGTGCAACTTGTGCTACATTTCTCTACCTGCTGAAGCCAGGCCGAGGTTGATTGCACGGACTCTGCTCACCTTCTTGGTATACCTTGGACGCTAAGATAAGTAACACCGAGTAACACAATCGATGAAGATGGAGATGAAGATGAAGATGACAATGACTCACAAATGCCAAACCTGAAACCTGAACAAGAAACCTAAACAAGTCTGGAAGAAGATGAGAGCCTTAGCCAAGTAGAATAGAATGGACTGCCCTGGTTTCATTGAAGTTTGTGCAGCGGCTAACATTAATGACGCAGTGCTGGGCCAATCGGATTTGCTCTGGCACTGAAATAGAATGGACGCGCCCGGACGACTTCACCTCACACACATACCTTAACTATACAAACACCTTACACGCTCATACACGTACACGTACACGCACATACCTTACGTACACAGACACGCAGACAGACAGACACACAGACAGACAGACACATACATCTCCGTACATTGGCGATGTGTAATCTCTTACTTGGCGCCCAACCTATTCTCCGAAACTATCGCAACCGCCGAGAGGCACAGAGGCAGATTCGATCGGCGCCCGGTTAGATGAGACAATATTAATGATACTCTCTCTACCCTACCGCCAGACTTTAAGGTACACTCGATTTGGGGCACTTTTCTCAGTTGTTCTTCCCTGATCCATATCAATCGCATCAACGTAGACGGGCGATCCGCCGGCAGAAGCAAGGTACCGGATGCCTCAAATAGCATCATGTTAGTTCAACTTACCTTTACGCACTCCAGTATCTTGACGCGCGACTTTCGTGGCAGCACTTAGAGGAGCCCCATGTTTCGGAATCCAATCCTACATCTGGCCGCCGGCCTCCTCGGCATGGGTTTCTATATTCACTGAATCAACCAAATCTGGACATCTCTCCCCCATCTCCACATGTTTCAGCATGCATCTGCTAAAGATCCATATGTGGGCTAGGGCAGTCTCACTCTCCCTGTTACGTCCTTCACCAATGGGTGCCGGTGGAGGATAAGTATTGGGCCCATCCCCACACTCAAGTCTGAAGTTTTTCATCCATTAGATATTTGCTTGATCACTCAAGCGCAGCCTTAGACTGTCACGAATCTCCTTTGTCCCTCTCTCTTTGTCCTATAGATTTTCATACAGGAGCTGGTCTCCCTTAATACATCAGTGTCAAGCACCTCCTCACTGTCACTATGACAACTACAGCGTGAGTGATCCCATGAAGTGTTACTGTCGTGTGGCTGCTAACGGTCAAACAGCCACGAGACTCTGTCTTCTCTCGAACCCTACTACTATAGACCCACCACACCGCCTGCCTCCGAGCTTCCTCCATTGATCAGTGATAGCGCACATAGCCGCAACACATCCGGCTCGTCCGCATACTCCCTTTCGGGTCACTCGTCCCCAGAGTCTGTCCATGCCGAATTGTCGGCACTGGTCAAGTCCCCCGTCAGGCGTCATGGCCCTCTCCTCCTGCCAAAGATCAGACCGCAGGATCAGAGCGTCGAGCCATGCTCGGCCGGAGGTCCGAGACGGCAGAGGAAAGCTTTGTCAAACGCACGGAACCCTCCCGGCTTCACTCCGTACCGAGCCCGACCTGCTCCTCAGAGGAGCGTCACCAGCCCCCCCGACTGTATTCCCATCATCTCCCCCATCTCCGGCGCATCCATGTTCGGCTCTCGAGCAGGCTCGGCGCTGAACTCCCCAATCACATTCACACCCTCCCACGGGAGCAGGAGTTTCAAGTCGCACTCTCGGTCAGGTTCCGCTTCCAGCATTGATGATTCGATCCTCGGCAAATACGGATTTCCCACATACCGACAACTACCGGCATACACCTCAACCGCACAATATACCCCGTCTGTTGTCCCAGGCGCTTCGACTTTTGTCCCCCCAGCGCCGATGCTGGTGCGACCAATGCAGTATTACACTCTGCCGGCAGAGCTTCAATACGCTGTGTGCGAAGACAACGCGTCTTACTCGCAGTATGAGGAGCCCACCTCGACGTTGATGGAGTATCTGACCGGACCCAATCCGGCCGTGAATCTTGTGCGTCAGGTCAACGTGAACATCGGGAGAGGACTGAATACGCATTTCTGGTGGGACATCCGCAACCTGAGTTCGTGGGACGACTTCAACCTCGACACGATCGAGAGCATACCCGACTTCGCCAAGCTGCTGCGCGCAGACCTCAAAGCCGAAGCCTTACCACCCGTCGGCAGCGCCAGCACCCGTATGCACCCCGACTCGGAGCATGCTTTACACGAGATATGTCGGGACTTCTATGCCACCAAGGTCAACGCCGCCCTGAAGGTGGCGCAAGGCCCCTCATACATGTCGATGCGCGCCGATCTGTCGAAAGATGGACCCCACTTCGTCGCGAATTACCAGAACGACGTGGAAAAGACGATATTCGGCAACGGCCGCGGTCGAGTCGTCGGACTCGTCAAATCCTTCGACCGCTGGAACACGAGCATGCGCTACGAAGCGCCCCACCGTCGGGTCGAGTACCTGCAAGGTCTTTCCCACCTGCACCGTCACATGCGCGAGCACAGCTGTCGCTACGGCTTCATCATGACGGAAATCGAACTGGTCTGCGTCCGGGCGGGGACGGACTCGATCCCGTACTTTGGCTTCCTCGAACTCGCGCCGACGGTCGAGATGAAGACGCAGACGGGCCTCACGGCGTGCTTGGCGCTCTGGTACTTGCACATGATGGCCAAGGAACAACCGCTGCTGGGCCAGTGTTATTGGCGATTGGACGTCGGCGCGCCGGCCGCGATGACGAGACAGCACTTTCTGGAAAAGGACGCCTGGATCCCGGAGCCGCAGGTCGGCGAGAAGAGGGACGCCAAGAGGGCTAGGGGTTGGGTCATGCCTTCGGATCCGTGGAATAAGAGGAAGGAGGGCGGGAAGACTTGGCATAAGTAGTAATGCATGTAGGAGTATCTTAGATCCGGTTAGGTTTTAGCATAGTATAGTACGTTAATCAATACTCATATTCTGTTCTTGCATCGCAATGCTCCAGAGATCTTTTGCTCGCCAGATGACACCTGTCTGCGGGTCATGCTTTTCAGCAGGAATCAATGCGAGACAGCCGAGAGGGCCTTCGGGTGAAGATGGTTTGATTACGGAGAAAAAGCATCCTCTGCGCTGGTCAGTAGTTTTGCTGCCACACTTACATGAGGACATCTGATCTATGCGGGCGATGGCCTTTTGAAGTGAAAATCTATGCATATGAACACACCATCATTCCTCCATGGTAGGCATGTCTACCGAGGTCCAAGGAAGGATCGAGGCACCTACCTAGGGTTGGACCCCCCCGGAGCGATGAAGTCGTGCAGGTACGAGCACTATGTTTTGGTGATGCTGTATACGAATAATATGCTCAGACCATCCCAGCCTCATTCTCATTACATGCTATACCCAAAGAACAGCCAATTCAAGATCCACCATAGCAACTTTGTACATAACGTACCAGATGTCCTATTAATAACCTTCCTTCCTTCCGTACCTTAGTCCCGTAAACAACCAGGGATGCAATCCAGGCCAAATCATTAGCGTCGCGCATCCCGTCCGCGCATCGCAACTTCCAACCCCCAAATCTCCCAGACGACAGACCTCCACCCGACAGACCTCCAACCTCCAACCCAAACTTTCTTCCCCCCCCACATTGATCAGTATCAACAACTTCCATTCATCAATCGCCCGACAATATACTGTCCACGCGCAGAGTAGTTTACTTATTGCGGCGGCGGCAATTGTGTTTTCGCATCCTTGCGCGCAAAGACAACAGTAAAGCGCCGATACGCTTCCTGTCGCAGTCGCGATCCAGCATGGCTGACGAGAAGATCGAGAAGGGGGATGAAGGTACGTCTATCTTTTTTCTCGTCTTTTCTCTTCTTCTTCTCCTCGAGCGATACTGCTCCAGTGTAAGCGCCTGTGCGCGTCACTGCGCGCATCACGTCATCAACGTGCTCGGACCCGATCGCATCGCATCGCATCGCTCCCCATCGCATCGCTTTGCGCCCTATTTCCCTCCATTCCCATTCCAACTTAGAAACATTCAATTGATCGTTATTCGCGCATTACAGTCTCATGGCAATGGTCCGGCAGTCGCCCCAGCGGCACGGTGGCCGAAGTCAAGGAGCACGGCGACGTGACGATCCAATCGAAGCGCGGCAACACCATCAAGCGGCACGGCTCGCCCGACAACCCGGCCGTGCACATCTCGCGGCCGGGCAACGACGTCGTGAAGCGGGCGAGCGAGCTGGAGATCGAGAGTAAGCATGAGGACGCGGGCGAGGGCGAGGGTGGCGCTGCTGCTGTTGCGGAGGGGGAGGCGGAGACGAAGGGGGTCAATGACAAGGAGGCCAAGACGGGGGAGAAGAGGGACAGGGAGGAGGAAGATGGTGCTGAGAAAGTAGACGAAGAGGCAAGCGAGGAGAAGGAGGAATCCTCGGCGAAGAAACAGAAGACGGACGCCCATGCCAAGACTGCGGACACTACCAACGCGAGCGCGAAGAAGAAGAAGGGCCGTCCGGCGAAGAAGGTCGCTACCAACGGAGCCAAGGAGGGTAAAGACGCCGATGGCAAGCCAGAGAAGAAGAAGGGCCCCGGCAGGCCCAAGAAGGGAGAGACGAAGGCCGGAGCTGGAGGAGGCGGCGCGGAGAAGAAGGCGAAGGAGAGTAAGGCGAGGCCCGTGCCGAATGGCGAGGGGATCGGGAGTCGGACGAGGTCGAAGAAGACGTCTTGATTGTCTTCTTCTTTCTGCTTTCTTGGCGGAGGGAAGGGTGGGGGGGATGGTGGGGAATGGGTGGATGGGTGGGTGTCTGTTGGTTGTACGGGGTGGGCTGGATTGGATGGGATAAGTATAGGGTGGATATGTATTTGGACCCTCAACACTCGCTCGTCTCACCTTCAGCTTGACTCCGTGGCGGCGTGAGGAGTAGAGGGAGGTTGACAGAGCGGGAGGGTGAAGATCTCGATCTTACCTCGATCACTTTGGCTGTCTTCTCTTCTCGAGTCAGAGGCCTATGATGGGGTAGGGTAAAGGAGTGGATCATCGTCGTACTGTACCAGATTCACTACTGACTCGTCGAGCGTCACTTTTCGTCTTCGTTCGGCAGGTCGGCATGTTGTTTGCTGCGCGTATAAGTTTTTCCTTTATCTTTACTCTGCAGCTTTGGTTTCGGTCATGTATACATAAAAAGCCACCCTCGACGGAAATGAAACGAACCGTAGCCTTATATTCTTAGCAGTCACAGCTTTGTAGACTAAGTAAAGGGATAGTGTTTTTGGCACACCGAAATGAATGAATGTCTTTATCAAGATACTTTGGCGCTTGCCGCTATCAGTAGTTTTCTGTTTTTGGCCACTGCTGTTTTCGGAATTTGAGATTACAGGATGGTAGAAGCTCAGGAACGGGTGGGCTCATGATGATAGTCTTTGAGGTCAATGAATGAACGATGAAACAGCGTGATATCTCCTGCATCAGGAACTGATATGGCAGTTCAGAACTGAAGTGCGAGAGAACGTGAAGAAATGAGAGTGGCGAAAGAAGAAGAGAAACAAGACTGAACAGGCCTTGGAGCACTCCAAAGAAGGGGACACCAAGGGTCATGATCGAAGGTACTGAGTACAGGTGTACTCTTGTTGCCCTTGCGGGCTTGAGCCACGACCGGGCCATTCCCCGCACAATGCAGCGCTTTAGGGAAACCGATTACACCAAGCCCATTAAGAGCCAAAGATGGTTCAGCTTCCTTGTAGTCCATTTTCTTTTGTCCACTAGTGGACACCTTAGTTAGGCAATGAGCGCTTACGGATGGCCTGTCCTCTCTACCTCGTCTTTCACCCTGAACTCTTCAGGCTTCAGGTCATCCTCGCCCCGCTATGGCATTAACAACGGTTGCTCACAAGTCCACTACCACATCCCAAAGCACCGTTGACAAGTGTTCTCCTCGTTGCCTCCACAGATTACTCCGCCCACGCTTTGATCCGGTACTTCTTATCCCGGTGATAGAGACTGCCTCCCTCACTCAGACCGTAAAGACTGAACTGTGGAAGAAGGATAGATGTTCCTGTTCAATTCAGGTGGGGTCCCTCCCTGTATTGGCTTTTGATACGATCCACAACCACTGCCGCTAGGTCTGGCTTCCCCCAAAGGAATGCGTTCCCCGTACTTCCGTTTCTAATTTGGTCCTTCGATAATCTTCCCACATCAGTTGAGGCGACCGTTCCTGATCACCAAAGCTTTCTGTAGCTGCTCTTGGGCCGCTCTCTAACCAAATTCTCATAAGAGTATCATGTATCACGTGAAAATGTAACATCACGGAACGATACGTTGTCCTGGAAAGAAACTCAAAAAAAGTCCATAGACGCAGATCTCTCGCTTTTTCGTTCGATGACCAATCCGGTTGATAGCTAGCCGTATACTTCCAGTGAGATGTTAACAGTAAGAGCTCAATGACCTCGGCCGGACTCAACGTCAACCGGATGTTCTGAACAAACCTTGGCCACTCACTTTCGATTAGCCGCCCTGTTGGATGTGGCCATCCCTGATGTTCAGCCCAGCGGATGAAAGCATCGAGAGCCGCGGGTTCTGCCTGTCGTATTAAATAGCCGTAAACAAAATCATTCATCTCTAACATGTCCAAGCTTTCATGGACGCTCCTACCATCATCCCACAGAGCATCCACGGTGGTATATATATCGAGGTCACAAGTCCGCAGAGGAATAAGGCAGGGTCTCGCGTTTCGTGTTACCTCAATCGCCAACCAATATCCAGTCAAAGCCCTATAGAACCGTCCCTTCATGGACGCGTCACAGGCAGGAGCAGGACTCTCTGGAAAAGGTCTTGACGAAGCTTCTTCCTGTAAGTCTAAAATCTGCTCTTCCAACAAAGGCTCGCCACGTTCGAAGAATCGGCTTATGGACAGCCGGGCTTGTACACTGCGGTCGGGAAAGATGGATTTGCGGTAGGCCAAATTCTTGGAAGGGTGGAAGTATAGCTCATGCAGAGGCGCCAACCCGTGCCAGCGAGCGACCACATCCCACACCTGCCGATCACTCAGTGTCTTGGCACTAAGACAATCTATAAATGATGAATATGGCTGCTGGACATTCGGGGGGGTTGGACGGTGTTTGTCACGGAAGCCTTGATAGTATTCCCATGCCCATGCGTCATGGGTATCCTTGAAATTGCAAAGTCGGACGTCGTACTTGTGGATGTCAGAGTGCAGCTGCTAGATGGTCAGCAAAATGTAGACAGTGTGCCCTTGACTGTTCGGTTCCGTAGAAGATGACGTTGAACGAAATACGTAACGGGCAACATTTCGGGTTGTGTAAGTGAAGGTTGGAATTACTATTATGCATCTCATGATGCCCAGTCTATATCGATCCAGAAGCCCATACAGGCGACGACAACACATCCCAAGTCGGAGACTGTCATCTATGCTCCCGGACTGCGTTAAGAGTTTGAGGAGGATGTCATCAGGGACAATCATGAGAGAGGTCATGGCGGCTTCAACCTGAAGTGGCATAATATATTGGTGGGGTGCCCCAGAGTTCAGTAGATACCTACCTAGCCGTCGTATTATTATCTCGAAGCAACTCAATGTTGTTTTTGCTTGGAGCTGTTCTCAGAGTTGAGTGGTTCAATTGCTTAGTCACCCGCGCTCTTAAGGTACCTAGGTACCTTATTCATCCCACTTACAAGTCACGCCGGATCTATCAAATGTGTTTACATACCCTCTAGATCTCGATATTGAAGTGTACACTACGAAATTCAACGCGGAGGAGAGGATGGAAGCCACCGCGGTCCTGCCTGATCGGACAAAACCTTCCAAACCTAAGAAAGAAAAGGGTCCCAAAGCTCCAAAACCCCCCCCCGGGCCCGCCCGC
>JAABUJ010007644.1_pt1 | contig 10025 bp, 13 predicted proteins | sample 5559131 | NCBI WGS metagenome assembly JAABUJ01 (sample SAMN10711875, study PRJNA513366) | rock metagenome | isolation source: Antarctica rocks | place: Antarctica: Victoria Land, Mt New Zealand nord | collected 2016-01-07
CCTGCTGCCGTTGCTGCTCACCTCCACCACCGCGAAGCTGTTCGGGCCGATCATCGGGTTGCTGTTCTTCTTCAACCTGGTCGCCACCGTCGTCCTGTTCGTCGCCTGCTGGATCGCCACCGCAAACCCCGCTCCTGCCCGAACGACTCATCCGGGTAGCACAGCGACACCGGTAGACATCGCGCCGCCACCGGTGCTCAGCGGCAAGCGGCTGCGCAGTTGATGTGGCGACGGCGGCGCGACGAGAACGAACCGCCGCCGCTGCACCGCCTCGGGTAGAGCCACTTTGAGGTAGACGGGACGGCTTCGGCCTTGGCGCCGCCGCCGCCATTGCCGTAGTGGATGGCGGTGTTCGCGCTGTTGAACGCTTCGGCAGCGTTGCCACCGTCGCTGATCTGCCGCCGCGATTCTGGACTGGCCATCACCAGCGCTCCAAGAGGTGGGGTCTGAGACTGGTGGACTCTCGTAATCAACTGATGTGTGTTCGCTGCTGGTCGGAACCGGCGGCTACTTGGTGTGGTCGCCGGGTGCGTAGCGGTTCCAGGTGCCGCGGTGAGTTTGTCGGTCAAGGTGCAGCGTTCGCAGCGTCGCCGGCCGAGTAACGCCGCCTCGGTGCCGCAGCCGGCGCAGATGAAGGATCGGGTGATGCCGGCGCAGTCCCGGCAGATCGGTTGGCCGTCGGATCGCCGGCCAGGAAGGAGCCGCTCAGTGGTGCAGGTCGGGCAAGGACCGTGGGTGTGCACGGCCCGGTCGTAGCAGGTGCGGCAGATCGGTTCTTCCCAATTCGCGGCCAGGCCTGCGGTGCGGCCGCAGCGGCAACAAGTCCGCAGGTGCCACCGCTCGTATTGTTCCCGGATCCGGTAGGACGGGCTCATGGTGCTGGTCGGAGCCGAGCCCGTTTCGGTGTGATCGCCGTCGGGTCGACAACCGTCAACTCGGCGGTGCCGGCAGCCTTGCGGGCCGAGATGCTCTCGGCGGTGGTTGGGATGAGATCGGTTGCGGTGCAGGCGAAGATGTCAGACAACGCAGCCAGGACCGGTAGTGACAGCCGTTCCGGGGTGCCGGTGACCAATCGGTGCACCTGCGATACCGACAGGTTGATCCCGCGTTGGGTCAGCAACGGGAACCGTCATCAACGGCGAGAACAGGTGCGCCCACATCCGCCGCACCCCAGGGCCTCGCGCTGCTGCCCGTGTCGTCCGCGCTGCTACCCGCACGCGGCGAAACAGCAGCCAAGTAGCCAGGACGGGTTCCTGACCCACCGAGCAACACCGCAACCCGATCCCTCTGCGGCGACGGTGATGATCTTGGTCGTCATCGCCCGTGAGGCGTTGAATCGTCGCCGTAGGACCTTGGGTGCGCTTCGGCCACACAATGATGATCGCACGGTTGATGCACGAGAACGGGAGAATGATGACCGCCAGCTCGTACGCGACGACGTGGGTCTTCAAGCTGGACGAGCGGACGACGCACATGTCAGTAGTAGCAACTGGTCGTAATCAACCGCCGATACCCGCGACGCCCGACTCTGTCCGCTATGTGTTGTCGGGCTTCTCGTCGTCTCCTGCGATCCCGCTTGACGTGGTCGGGATGCTCGAGGTGTGCGGATACCTGATGGAGACCTCGGTCGTCCATTACGAGTTCGCCGCCCTCGCTGTCGAGAAGGCTTTGCAGGCTCTCGAACGCATGCTTCGCCTGGCCGTAGCCCCGTCGTCAAGACCAGGCATGGCGGGGCTGATCAAGCAATTGGGGCAGAGGGTGTCGCTTCGACCGGAGCTTTCAGAGTTCCTGACCGACATGGTTCGACTGCGAAACGACTGGGTTGGCCACCCTCAGAACGTAGGGGTCTACCCGCTCGTGATTGCCTTCGGACTCCTTCGGCACATCCATGCCGCCATCGCGGAAGTGGCTAGCCTGCAGTTGGACTGAGAAAGAACCCCGCAAGCTGGGCTGCGTCCCGCCGATCTATTGGCGACCGGTCACCCATCCGGACTTGGCGCTCTGCGGGCGATCTCTCCCTCGAGGTCCAGCCCGTTTTCCGTGGCGATCCAGGGCCGGCGGACCCTACTCAGCACCGCTTCGGTCTACTCCTTGCGCCACACGGAGACGTGGCCGGCGCTTTCCGAGCCGAACGGGGTGCGCGACCAGTCTGCATGTCGACTTTCCAGCCGCATCCCGGCCAGTCGGGCCATTAGGTCCAGCTCGGCGGGCCACACGTAACGGAAGTGACCTGAGGAGTACCGGACGGTTCCGTCCGGGTCGTGACGGTAGTGGTGGGAGATGCACCGTTGGGCGGCGACGTCGAACTCATCCAAGACCAGATGCTCCGGGCTGATGGAAGCAGGCGCCATCCGTTGTCCCTGCGGGAGCCGCCGCAGCTCGGGCACCCACAGTTCGACGACGAAACGCCCACCCGAATCGAGATGTCGGGCAGCGTTGGCGAAGCACTCCACCTGCTCGTCCTGGGTGAGCAGGTTCGACAGGCTGTTCCACACCAGGAACACCAGCGAAAACTGGCCCGCCACGGTGCTGGTTACCATGTCGCCGACCAGGACGGGAATCTGCTCTCCGCCGGTCTTCCTGCGAAGTTGCTCAGCCATCGGGGCGGACAGTTCGATGCCGGACACCGGGACCCCGCGGGCAGCCAACGGCACGGCAACTCGACCGGTTCCCACAGCGAACTCCAGGGCTCGACCGTCGCCGGCGAGTGCGGCCAGAAAATCCACCGCCGGGTCCAAGATGTCCGCGCTGAACATCTCGGAGGAGTCGGTGTCGTACCGGTCGGCGGTGTCCTGGTCCCAGACTTCGCTGCTCGTCATGGCCCGACTATGTCGACCCCTCATTGCGGTGTCCAACGCATATCGCGACTGGCCGTGCCACCCTGTACGCCGGCCGCGGGCCGGACAGCCAAATGTCCTGTCGAGCCAGATCGACATCCGAGAACGTCCACCGCCCCTGGGCACGACACCGCCGGCCCCGTCCCTCAACGGGATCGCTGTCCGGGGGGCTGTTCGCCAGGGGCTGACGTCTGTCGAGGTCGGATGGGCGGGGTCGCCGTCATGCTGTAGGGGTGGCATTGTCGATCGCGCACCTGAGTGACCCGCACATCGCCGTCGGGCCACTTGGGACCGCGCCGGCAGAAGGGCTGTACCGGGCGTTGGGCCGGGGTCTGGCGATCAACCCGACCCCGGCGTTGTTCGTCATCACGGGGGACCTCGTCGATCGCGGCACTCGTGCGGAGTATCAGGCCTTGTACGAGCTGGTCGAGCGATTCCCGTCGCCGCTGTATCTGGTCCCGGGAAATCATGACGATCCCGACGTGTTCCTGGAGGTCTTTGGCGGCACCAGGTTCGTTGCGGACGGCGCATCGACCTACTTCTGCGTCGAAAGAGACGACCTGACGCTGGTGTGCCTGGACTCCTCTGTCGCCGGGAGTGCTGCCGGCAGACTCACCGACGAACAGCTGAACTTCCTAGACGAGGTGCTGTCGCGAAGGCCGGGGGTGACGGCGTTCCTTGCGTTGCATCACCCACCCGTTGATCTGGGGATGCCGTTTCTGGACGGCATGCGTCTGATGAACGGTGACGAGCTCGTCGCCATCCTGGATCGCCACCAGAATGTGGTGCGGGTCCTGGCCGGCCATGTCCACAGGCCGGTGATCGCTCCGATGTCCGCCACGATCCTCGCAACGGCGGCGAGCACTCATCTTGCCAGCGGTCTGGCTTTGAACGCTGAGGTGCCGCATTACGTCGCGGAACCGACGTCTTTCCTACTTCATGTCGACAGCGGTGGCCGTTGGATCACTCATACCATCAGCGTCAGTCACGCAGCCTCCGCGGTCGTCTGCTTCTGACCGTCTCATCAGACGATCGGTGACCGTTCACCGATGGGTAACCGGGCGCCGGATATGTGATCAGATCAGGCTGCGCCATAGGTCGTATTCGGTGTACAGGCGCTCGACCTCGTCCAGTTCAACCGCGGCGTCTTCGGCCTTGGCGGTGGCGCGCCCGGCGACCCACCATTCCGCCCCGGGTAGACCGGCGGACAGATAGGCCCGAGACCCGATCTCCTGACGTTGGTGGGTGGAACGTGGTCGTGCCAGTACTTCGCCGTGGGATGGCTCCCACATTCTGATCAGGCCGGTCTCTGCGCCGAGCACCACGGCGTCATACCAGCGCCAAACCACGACCTCGGTGCCGTTGGGTGCTGTCGCGAGGGCCACAAGATGGCCTGGGGATACGCGTTCGATACGGGGCGACGGAAACTGCGTTGCGTACCGAACCGAGTAGAGCCGCCGATCTTTGACAACCTCACAAGTTTCTTCTCGAACACGGACCACGAGTGCGGATTCAAGGCGGGCGCCGGCGCTGTCGTTCGTTGGTGAATCTTTCATCTGGAGCGACCTCTCGAGGAGGCGCCTCCCCGCTGCTGCCGGTCGGTCAGTCAGCTCCAAGAGGCGCGGAAACTACTGGGTACATAGTTGTGGCACCTCCTCTCGGTCGATTGAGCGTGAGTCTGCCAGAGCAGCACCGCAGTGTCACTGGGGGATCGTCCACCGGACCGCAGGCGGTCCGCAGCGGGATCGTTAATCGGGGCGGTTCGGCCAATCGGCTGCCTGGGTTGAAGTCAGTGATGCGCCCTAAAGTGGGCCGGTTGATCGACGCCGCTTCGGATGCTGGCATCCGTGGGCGGTCGCCGCTGACTTACGATCGCCAGCATGGCAACCGTCATCGATTACGCAGTTCCTGGTCCGTTGACGACGCTCGCCGCCGTGAGCGCCACCCTACTGGAGCCGACCGGCGCTGACCCGCTGACCATCTGCTTTCCAGTGCACGGCCTGTTCATCCAGCCCTCAGATGCCGAGCCTCTGGGCATACCCTCCGTGCGCTTCGCCACGAACCAGATCCGGCCGGCCGCCGCGCTGGTCGCCGAGTTGTTGGCCCTAGACCCATCACCGCTGACCGTCGCGCGGGAGCCAGCGAATCGTGTCGTGGGAACGTGTCGTCACTTCGCGGTGCTCAGCTGCGCGCTGTTGCGTCACCGGGGAATCCCAGCCCGCGTTCGTTGTGGCTTCGCGACCTACTTCCAGCCGAACCAGGGTCTGGACCACTGGATCACCGAGTACCGGGATGACAACGTCGACCGGTGGATGCGCATCGACTCGGAGATTCTCGGTCAAACGGTGGTCACCCACCCCGAAGACCTTGAGCCCGGTCAGTTCCTGACCGGCGGCGAGGCGTGGACAGCCTTCCGGAAGGGACAGATCGACGCCGCCACATTCGGGGTATACGGCACCGAGAACTGGGGCGCGGCCGAGATCCGCGGCAATGCCGTCAAAGACCTCGCCGCACTCAACAAGATCGAGACGCTTCCCTGGGACGAGTGGGGCCGCATGACCGAGGCCTACGAAGGCACGACCGGGCCTGACTACGACGAACTGCTGGATACCCTCGCGGCTGTTTGCGCCGAGGACGACCCCACGGCAATCGCCGCACTGTACGAGCGACACGAGTTTCGTGTTCCGCTCGAGCTGATCCGCTAGATCCGCGCAGGCTGTCGGTAGCCCGGCCGGGCAAGCCCTCCGAACTCGCTCCGTATCCGTCCGCACCGTAGGAGGAACGTCCTACGGCGACCGGAACCGTGCTCCGAGGCAGCCGACGACCAAGATCACGGTCGCGTCGATTAGGGATCCCGTTGCGGTGACGGCGCGATCTTGTCCGTCACCCGCGGTGGAGGGTCCAGATCATCGTCGCAGGGAGTTCCTCATGCGGAACGGCGTGGCATCACCGCACGATGCGCCTCGAGCGCTGGGCTGCTCTGGTCTACTCATCAAGTGGATCTGACAACCGTTGCTGTGCCCCATACGCTGACCCATCTGAAGCTGTTGCTCCCGGCTGCCCCCGCCCGAATCCTCGAAGTGGGCTGCGGTCGCGGTTCTTTGGCGGCCGCGCTGGCGGATTTGGGCTACCGAGTGACCGGCGTTGATCGCGCCGCCGAAGCGGTGAAGGCCGCCACGGAACGTGGAGTGGTAGCCATCCACGGCGATGTACACGACATCTCCGGCGAATATGACGTCGTGTTGTTCACGCGTTCCCTGCACCACGCGGAGAATCTTGACGGCATCCTTGAGCATGCCGTCAAACTGCTTGCCGATGACGGGCAGATCATCATCGAGGAATTCGCCTGGGAACGGGTCGATCACCGTGCCGCCGGCTTCTTGTACGACAACCGAGCGATGCTGGTGGCCGCTGGCCTGCTCGACGCCGACCACCCTTCCGGCGACCTACTCGACGCCTGGATCGTCGGCCACAACTCTCTTCATCAAGGTGCGGCGATGGTGGCCGCCCTGGGCCGCGTCGGTACAGATCTGACCACTGTGACCACGAGCATCCTGTGGCGCCTCGTCGATGGCCGCGGCGGTACCTGGATCGAGCCGGGCACCCGGGCCGGCGACGCCCTCGACGCAATGCGCGTGGCCGAGGAACGTCGAATCGGAGCTGGGGAACTTCCCCCTGTCGGCCTGTTCGCTGCGGTACGCCGCTAACAGCTGGCCTTCTGTCACCACAGGAGTACTCAAGTTGACGATCCCGCATCGGGATGGTCATGTCCGCAGCCGAATCGGGAGGACCCGGATCGACAGCTCCTCGGAGCGCGTCAACAGGCAGATGCACGGTGGCCCGTCGTTAGCATTGCTGCGTGCCTGTAGATGCAGAAGACCTGTACGTACTCGCCTCGGAGCGCGAGGCTCTGGGGAAGAACCTTGACGCCCAGCGCGAGGGACTGCTGCGGATGATCGCCGGAGTGGATGATGCGACAGCGCGGAAGGCGCCGACCGCGAGCTCGTTGTCATTGCTCGGTTTGATCAAGCATGCCGCGACCTGGGAACGCCGTTGGTTCCAAGTCATCATGGGCGGACGCAAGTTCCTCGACGAGTGGCCTGCGGTCAGGACCGTCCCCCGAGACGCTGACCTGATCGTCGATGAGCACGACACCGTCGACCACTGGGCCAGGTACTACCTCGAGCAGATTGAGCAGTCCCGCGCTGTCACCGCGTCGATGGACCTTGACGATGCCTGCGCGCGCCCAGACATCATTGAGTGCAACGTTCGCTACGTCCTGTTCCACATGATTCAAGAAACGGCACGCCACTCCGGCCACGCCGACATCATCCGCGAAACCCTCGACGGCACACGCGGAATCTGAGCCGCCAGACGTCACGGTGGGCCAGTTCACCCTGACATAGCCACTCCACCGCGACTACCAACCGACGTCGTCTGAGAGGGCATCACCTGCCCAGTCACGGATCCCTCACCGGCGATTTGTGGCTATGTTGGTTCCCGTGATTGACGTCGTGGGTGACCCGTTGCGGCGGTATCTGCAGGACGCACGCGATTCGGTGATCCGCGCGCTTGCGGGGCTGAGTGAATATGACGCGCGGCGGCCGCTGACCCCGAGCGGGACGAACATTCTCGGGCTGGTCAAGCACTTGGTCGGTATCGAACGTTCCTACCTCGGAGCATGTGTGGGCCGGCCACCAGCGTTCACCCTGCCATGGGAAGAGGACGGCTCGATCTGGCAGGGTTCCGACATGTGGGTGCGGGAAGACGAATCCCGTGACTTCATCGTCGGGCTGTACGAGCAGGTGTGGCAGAACTCCGACGCCTCGATCGATGCGCTCCCATTGGACACTGCAGCCTTCGTCCAGTGGTGGAAGGAGGGCACCCGGTATCCGTCGTTCGGTAGCTTGATCGTCCGGGTCCTCGCCGAGACCGCGCAGCATGCCGGCCACGCGGAGATCCTGCGGGAGCGGATCGATGGCCAAGGCGGTCTCGACGCCGATTCGGTGGGTGACGACACCGCATGGACTGCATACGTCGCGCACATCCAACAGGCTGCCAACCCGTTCCGAGCGTTGACCTGATCGAGTCACGGGTCCTACCCGTTATCAACTGACCAGCGTCCCGATGGGCCATCGTGGTGTGACACGACCTCAGGTGGCGAGCACATCAAGAGGCGTAGTCATTGGCGACGAACCGTGGCCTGGGAATCGAGCTGCTTGAGAATCTGTTCGGTGGTCTGCTCGACGCTGAGATCCGAGGTATCGATCCACAGGCCCAGGCGTGGAGTTCGGGTGCGTAGAACCAGGTCCAGATCGGCCACGCCCTGGTCGCCAGGCTCGTAAGCCACCTTGCCCAGGCGTCGGCGCCTTTCCGCGTCTCGGTCCCGCACGACGTCAGCTCGTGGTGCCAGCACGACGACGGCCACCGGGCGGGTGCGGATCCGGTCGACAACCCGAGCCAGGTCCGCTCCAAGAATGATGTCTTGCATGACGACGCTGAACCCGGCGGCTGCATATCGGTCAGCGACGTCCACTGCCAGTTCATACCGCAGATGAAGTTGGCGTATGGCTTCCGGACCAGGGTCTACCGGGCCCATATCCACGCGACCGTTCACGATCATCCGCCTGAACAGATCGCCGCGCAGGTGCACCGAGCGCGGCAGTCTCGCAGCGAGCGCTTGGGCGACCGTCGACTTCCCGGCAGCCTGGATACCCGTGATCACCACCATCGACATGGCAGACACTCTGACACGCTCAAGGCCGGGCTCATAGATCCCAGACGGCAGATTAGACCCGGAGGTCGGGCTCCGAGCTCCGCTACAGTCTTCCGATCGACGATTGGTGCCCGTAACAGGATCGGCTATCGACACGTGTGCACCGTGTTGCATGACGCGGTTGTGGCCCCACGTCCTACCGTGCATGTCATGGCCGGCTACTTCTTCATGCTGCGCGATGGGGTCCGGTATGACGCGGATCAACTGACCGCCCTGCTGCTACGAACGAGGGCCGATGCAATGCCGTGGCTACGCAGTCCGCACGACGAGCACTCCACCCGCTGGTGGATGGAGCACGTCGTTCTCGCCGAGCAACACGTCCGCGTCGCGGCCGCGGGTACCCGTCTCCTTGGCTTCACGGCCGTGAACGGTGACTGGCTCGAACAGCTCGGGTCAGTCCCGAAGACCAGGGACGTGGGGTCGGACGCCGATTACTGGTCGACGCTCAGCAGGCCAGCGGAGGGCACCTGGCGTTGCATGTATTCACCCGCAACGAGCGTGCTCGGCAGTTCTACGCAGCGACCGGCTTCGTCCTGACGAGCCAGAGCGACGGCAGCGGCAACGAAGAACGCGAGCCGGATTGCACCTACGCCTGGTCGGCGCTGCCACGGAGCCAGTCTCAGTAGACGATCGGTGCCCGGTCAGCTTGGGGTGCATTGTCGGGCGAGCCAGTCCGGGCGCGGGTTCAGTGTGTCACCGCACCAGCTCAGGTCGTCGTCGTACTCGACGGCGAACGCCTCCAGCCCGACATCAGCAAGGATCGCATCGGCCATCTCCGTAGACCCGGCGAGCAAGGTGCTGTCCCAATCGATTTCCGTTGCAATGCACCAGGAGTGATCCGCCGGCCAGATGAGGTTGGCCGACTGCGGCCAGCCGGGTGTCATTCCCGGCCACGTCGTGATCGCTGCCTTGGCGGTGGCGAAAAGGCGGTAATCGCGTCCACCCCACCCGGGCATCACGGGTTCACCGTCTGATAGGTCGGTCCAGGTCCCGAACCCGAGCCACACGCCCTGTACGACTTCCTCGCAGGGCGGGCAGTGATCAAGGATGGCCGTCAGCGTTTCCGCAGGCGTCGATCCCTCTTGCGGGTCGACGTGGCCGCTGCGGCCATTTCCGTCAAACTCGTCGGCGATGCAGCACCACTGCACCAGCGGGTGGACCATCGTTCTTGTCCCCGCGGCCACCTGGGCCCACGACCGGCCATCCCCGGCGGGGTGGAGCACACGAACGACCCGCTGGAAGCCGGTGGGGACGACGGACCCGACTTGCGAACCCACCTCGGACTCGTGGCGAAGCAGCCGCGCGTTGACCCAGGCTCCGACGCTGGGGTCCAGCAGTCGACGCGGCTCATCCATGCCTGCATTATCGGCGAGCACTGCCTGCGTGAGTATCCCTCAAGCGGCTCAGACGAC
>JAABUJ010007647.1_pt1 | contig 10022 bp, 7 predicted proteins | sample 5559131 | NCBI WGS metagenome assembly JAABUJ01 (sample SAMN10711875, study PRJNA513366) | rock metagenome | isolation source: Antarctica rocks | place: Antarctica: Victoria Land, Mt New Zealand nord | collected 2016-01-07
CGAGCGGCGCCTCGACCATCGCCGGCGGGTGCGCCTCTTCCAGCGAGGCCAGGAAATCGAGGGCTGTGAGGAGAGGGGGACCCGCGCCCGCCGTTCCCTTGAAGTGAATGGTGCGCAGCAGCGCCGGCAGGAAGCGGCGCACCGTCGGATGCTGCGCCAGGATCTCGCGCTGGTAGTGGTCGTCGGGCGGGCGTGCCAGCGCGTCCACCGCGGCGATGGCCGCGTCAACCTCCGCCTCGCCGTGCGCGGCCACGACCATCGGGCGCACCTCGGCGTCGCGGTAGCGAGAATCACGCACGACGCGGGCGACGTCGCGCAGCACGAGCGCCGCCGCGTCGAAGGCGCGGGCCGTGCGCAGCCGTTCCTCCTTACCGGCGCGCGCCGCGCCCCGCAGGATCTCGTCGAGGACGCGGTCGAAGACGTCGAGCGCGTCGTCCATGGCCCGGACCTCCAGCACGCGCACGAAAGCCAGCAGGGTGGCGACGCGGCGGTCGGGCGCCAGACGCTCCAGCGCCTGCGCACGGGCGGTGGTGGCGTGGCGGGCCAGGACCCGGAGCCGGCCGGGCGGCACACCGGCGAGGTCGAGGCCGCCGACGCCGAGGGCACGCACCGCGTCGAGCCGCTTGAGCGCGGCGACGAGGGTGACGGAGTTGGCGTGAATGGGGCCGTGCCGCAGCCGGTCGAGCGGCGTCTGCCGCCCGTCGTCGGCGCCGACGAGGACGAGCCGCTCCAAGTTGGCGCGCTGGTCGGGCGCGGGCAGCGCGGCCAGGCGGCACCACAGCCGGGCGGCCGCGCGGTCGCGGACCTGGGCGACCAGGCGCGCGAGCACGCTGACGCCGGGCAGCAGCACCTTGGCGGCGACCAGGCGCGCCACGGCCTGGCCGAAGAGCGCTGACGGCCGCTCGGCGCTGGTCCAGGCGCGAGCGTAGAGCCAGCGCACGAAACGGAGATGACCCGGCTGGTCGCCGAAGTCGCGGTAGCCGTAGCGGCGGCGGATCTCGGCGGTGTGGTTCCAGCGTGCCTTGCCGGTGCGGTAGGGCTCCAGGTCGGTGCGCTCCGACACGCCGAGTTGCCGGGTCAGCGTCGCCACGACGCCGGGCGGCACGTCGCTGGGGTCCTCCAGGAACGTGCCGAGGTGCCGGACGGTGCAGAGTTGCAGGGCCAGGCCGAGCTTGTTGTAGTCGCCACGGCGCTCGGTGATCAGGGCGCGATCGGCGTCGTCGAGGTGGAACGAGCGCGCCAGGTCGGCGGGCGATGGTTCGCCATCGTAGCGCCCATAGGCCGTTTCTTGGTCGGGAGAAAGGAAGGCGACGGGCATCAGTAGTCCACCCGGATGCCATCCATCGCGGCCGCGCGATCCCGCGCGGAGGGCAAGCTGTAGCGGCGGGTCGTCTCCAGGCGGCGGTGGCCGGCGATCTCGGCGACCAGCACAAGGTCAGTGCCGTTGCGCACGAGCGCCGTGAGGCAGGTGTGGCGCAAGACGTGCGCCGAGAGGGCGAGCCCCGCGTCACGTCCGAACTCGCGGATGACCAGATCGATCGCCCGCGTCGAGAGGCGACGCCCCTGCGGATTGAGGAAGAGAGCCGGCTCCCCCGCAGCATCGGTCCGCCCCGCACGCTCCCTCACGTAGACGGCAAGGGATACGCGCACGGCGGCGTTGAGCGGGACCTCGCGGTAGGCATCGCCCTTCCCTTGGCGCACGACGACCAGGCCCTTGCGCGCCGACAGCGCCACGTCGTCGACACCGAGAGCGGCACACTCACCGATGCGCAGACCGGTGTAGAAGAGCAGGTGCGCAATGGCGCGGTCGCGGGCCGAGCGGGCGCGCTCGACGGCGCGCAGGAAGGCCACCTGCTCGGCGGGCTCCAGCGCGCGGGGCGCGGCCTGGGGCAGGTCCTCGCGCGCAACATCGGGCGGGTCGAGGCCGAGGAAGCGGTAGAAGTGGTCGAGGGCGGCGAGGCTGAGGTTGACCGAAGCGGGCTTGGCCTTGCGCACGGTCTTGAGCCAGGTGCGGTAGTCGCGCACGGCGTAGGAAGCGGCGGGCCGGTCGCGCAGTGGATCGCCGGTGTCGATCGGCGTGATGACGAGGTAGGCGCAATACTGCGCGACGCGGACGCGATACGTCCGCCGCGTGTTGGCGGCGAGGGGCTGGCGTTCCAGCCATCCGGCATAGGCCCCGCTCGCCTCAGCCGGTGTCCAGGTCTCCGTCGTCACGCCGCCCCTCCTTGTTATCAGAAGCGCTTTGCGCCCCTTATCAGCGCTCGAAAAGCGCGTTATCGGCAGGATACCATAAGGAGACCTGCGTATAACAACAATTATCAGAAGTTGCACCGACATCCAGGCATGGTACCGCTGCTCTGGCACCCCCATTAGCTTTTTTGTTCGCCTACTACGACAAGGCGACATTCGTCATCGCCTTTACAGGCTTAGACGGGTTTTCTGTTCCGCTGCTACTCGCTACCCATCCCCAGCAGGACCTCTATACGACGGCGGGCGCCAGCCGTCTGGTCGCGGCCGTGAATCTCAGCACGGGCTACAACACCAGCACGACCGATGGCTATGGCCATGGCAATCATGTGGCCGGCATCATAGCGGGCAACGGGAGCAGTTCACGCGGCGCGTACATCGGTGTGGCCCCCTCTGCCAACATCGTGGATGTCAAGGTCAGTGATGATCAGGGTGGCAGTACGGCCTCCAGCGTTGTCAATGGCTTGCAATGGGTCTTCACCAACAAGAGCAGGTACAACATTCGGGTGGTCAATCTGTCCCTGAACAGCACGGTGGCCGACAGCTATCAGGTGGATCCCTTGGACGCGGCCGTGGAAGCGCTCTGGAATGCGGGCATCGTCGTGGTGGTATCGGCGGGGAACAGCGGCAGCACCGCGGCGGGCGTCCTGTTCGCCCCGGCCAATGATCCCTTCGTGATCACGGTTGGCGCGGTCAACGACCATGGCACGGTGAGCCCCAGCGACGATACGCTGGACCCGTTCTCCTCCTATGGAACGCTTCCGGTCTCCACCACGACCGGGCTCACGACCGCGATCAAGAAGCCGGATCTGGTGGCGCCTGGGACCAACCTGGTGAGCCTGATGGCCAACCAGAATAGTATCCTGGCGACCGCGCATCCCGACCATGTGCTGAATCACTTCTACTTCCGCATGTCGGGCACGTCCATGGCCGCACCCGTGGTCGCGTGGGGTGGTCGCGCTGCTGCTGCAGGCGTCTCCCAGCCTGACACCTAACTAAGTGAAGTATCGCCTGATGGCGACCGCGCAGCCGCTCGCCTCGCCCAGCGGCGTGGGCGCGGGAGAGGTCAACGCCGCGGCAGCGGTAGCGTACACGAGCGCCACCAGCGCGAATCAGGACCTGGCGATGGCCGCCTCGCTTCAAGCCGGCAACCCGGCGGCGACCTGGGGCTCGTCCAGTTGGGGCTCGTCCAGTTGGGGCTCGTCCAGTTGGGGCTCGTCCAGTTGGGGCTCGTCCAGTTGGGGCTCGTCCAGTTGGGGCTCGTCCAGTTGGGGCTCGTCCAGCTGGGGCTCGTCCAGCTGGGGGAGCGACTACTGGGGATCGTAAGCGGTCCCCCGATAGCGGATAACGGATCAGAGACACAGCGACGCCACGGGGCGCACGGGACAGCGGCGCGTGGGGCCGCGCGTGAGGAGGGATCAGAGATGTCACGACGCGCCTGGGCCTACATCGGCGCCGTCCTCCTGGTCGGGGCGGCGCTCGCGGGCGCCGCCCTGGCCGGGGTGGGGACAGCGCTGGCGCCGTGGCCGACCTGTGCCGTTCTGGTCGCGCTGGCGATCCTGGCCCAGCTCTGCAAGGCCGAGGCGCCCAACCATGTGCTCTTCTACGCCACCCCGGTCTTCTTCTTCGCCGGGCTGCTCCTGCTGCCGCCGTCCCTGGTGGTCCCGCTCGTCGTCGTCCCCCACGTCGTCGAGTGGGCGCGCGAACGCTGGCGGCGCAGTCCCCACCTGCGCGCCTGGTACCTCCAGCCCTTCAACGTCGCCCTGTACCTCCTCGCCGCGGACGCGGCCCGCCTGGTCTACACGACGCTGGGCGGCGTCCAGCTGCCGGTCCTCGCCCAGCCACTCCCCCCCTTGGTCGTCGTGACGGCGGCGGCAGCCACCTACGTCGCCGTTAACCACGCCCTGCTCGGCCAGGCCCTCGTGCTGGCACGGGGCAAATCCTGGCGCGAGACCGGCGTGCTGGACTCCCAGACCAACCGCGCGCAGTTCATCCTCCTGCTCATGGGTTACGTCATCGCGGTACTCTGGCGGGTCAACCCGTGGCTCGTCCTGCCCGCGCTCGCGCCCCTCGCGCTGGTCTACGACGCCCTCACCATCCCGCAGCTCAAGCACGAGGCTCACATCGACGGCAAGACCGGCGTGAACAACGCCCGGCGCTTCCAGGCCCTCTACGAGGCGGAGTGCGCGCGGGCGCGGCGCTTCAACCGGCCGGTGGCCCTCATTATGGCCGACCTCGACCACTTCAAGCGGGTCAATGACACCCACGGCCACCTGGCGGGAGACGCGGTGCTCGCGGCGGTCGCGCGGATCATCCGCGACACCGTGCGCGAGCTCGACGTGGTGGGGCGCTTCGGGGGCGAGGAGTTCGCCGTGATGCTGCCCGAGGCGGGGCTGCTCGAGGCGCAGATGCTCGCCGAGCGCATCCGCCAAGCGGTGGAGGCGGCGGAGGTCGCGGTCGCGGCCAGCCCCGCGCCGCTACGGGTCAGCATGAGCCTGGGCGTGGCCTGCTATCCGGCCGATGCCACCACTCCGACCGACCTGACCCACGCGGCCGATGTGGCGGTGTACCAGACCAAGGCGGGGGGGCGCAACCGCGTCGTGTGCGCCGCCGACGTGCCCCGATCCCTCCTACAGGGGCCGGCCGTATCATCCGGCATGCCCGTGTCCCCGGTTGCCCTCATGGCGCCGACCGCCCCAGGGCGGGAGCCCGCGGACGACACGTCGCGGGCGGCGATAGACGAGCCGCTACCGGTCCTGACCGACCCCCTGACCGGGTTGGGCGCCCACCGCGCCTTCCACGAGGCGCTGCGGCGCGCGGTCGCGCAGGGCGCCACGCGGGGCGAGGCGGTCACGCTCGCCCGCCTCGACCTCGATCGTTTCAAAGCCCTCAACGAGCAGCACGGCCACGGCCACGGGGATGCCGTGCTGGGCGCACTCGCGGTACTACTGGGCCGGGGCCGCGGCGCGGATCGCGCCTTTCGGCTCGGCGGCGACGAGTTCGCGCTGCTCCTGCCGCACACCGGGCTGGTGGACGCGGCTATCGCCCTGGAGCGCCTGCGCGTCGCGGCGGCCCGCGACCTCGCGGGGGCGACGGTGAGCGTGGGCGTGGCCGCCCTACCCGCCCTGACCGATGTGGACGCCGACGTGGACGCGGGGGAGGGGCTGCTCGACGGCGCCGAGGCGGCCCTCGCGGTGGCCAAGCGACGCGGGGGCAATGCCGTGGTCACGGTTGATGAGGTGCAGGATGGCGCGGCGCTCACCGCCTCGGCGCAGGCCCGCGCCCTGCGGCGCCTGCTCACGGACGGGCAGATCGCGGTGGCCTTCCAGCCGATCTGGGACCTGGCGCAGGGTCACATCCTGGCCTTCGAGGCGCTCGCGCGCCCGGCCGCGTGCTACGGCTTCGCCGGCCCCCAGGAGGCCTTCGACGCCGCGGAGCGGGCGGGGCAGGCTCACGGCCTCGACGCGCTCTGCCGCCGGGCGATCCTGACGCGCGCCGCCGCGCTACCCGCCGACGCATTGCTCTTCCTCAACGTCTCCCCCCAGACGCTGGATCACGACCTGCTCGCGGGGACGACGCTGGTGGCGGCGGTGGAGGCCGCGGGGCTGACGCCGGGGCGTGTCGTGCTGGAGATCACCGAGCGCTCGGTGGCGCGGCCGGGGGTCGTCGTGCGCGAGGCCGCGCGCCTGCGCGCGCTGGGCTTTCGGCTGGCGCTCGACGACGCGGGCGCGGGCAACGCCGGCCTGGAGATGCTCAGCCAGGTCACGGTCGATTTCGTCAAAGTTGATCGTGGGGTCGTGGCCCAGTCCTGCACCACGACGGCGGCGCGCGCCGTGCTGGCCGGCATCTTGGCCATCGCGCGCGAAACGGGCGCCTACGTGATCGCGGAGGGGATCGAGACGGCGGAGATGCTCGCCTTTGTGCAGCAGGCGGGCGCGGGGGCGACGGCGCGGGGCGGCATCCAGGGCGTGCAGGGCTACCTGCTCGGGCGCCCGAGCGAAACGCTCCCGGACGGGCCAGACGCGGAGCGGCCGCGCGCGGATCGACATCGACGCGGCCTGAGCGCTGGGGTGGAGGCCATCACCTCACATGGGTCTCCCCCTCGACAAGCCGGCTTAGACGTGTTTTCTGTTCCGTTGCTACTCGCTACCCATCAACGTATGGGAGCATCCCGCCGCCGACGATGAGGAGCGGCGCGTGCGCGTGCGCTTCGTGGGCGCCGCCGTCGACCTGCTGCTCGGGGGCCTGGTGGATCTGGAGCCTAGCTTCATCGACGAGGCCGTGCGCGAGGTCTACGCGACCATCGACGCGCCGGTGATGGCGGACCTGTACGACGCGCTCGATCATAAGTGGCGCGCGGCCGACTGCGATCCCGAGGACCGCAAGGTGTACCGCCAACTTGTCTGGAAGCTGCGGCCCTACGTGCGCGACGGCCAGCATGCCCGCCTGGTCGACGGTCCCACATCGGTCAGTCTCGCCGCGCCGCTCCTGGCCTTCAACACGGAGCCCCTGGAGAGCAACGGCCAGCTCCGCAACTTCGCGTACTTCGCCGTCTTCGCGATGGTCGACCAACGTCGCGCCCTGGCCCGTCGTCTGAGTCGTGACCGCGACGCCTCGAGCGCCGACCACCTCACGGGCCTCGATGAAGCGTGGGGCCTGCTCACGTCACCACTGGCCCGTGAGCACATCAACAGGGATGCGCGCAAGGCCCGCCACGGCGGTAACTGTGTGCTGTTCGCCTCGCAACAGATCAAGGATCTGGTGGGCAACGCGGACGCGGAAACCTTCTTTACGCAGGCCAGTTTCAAGGCCCTATTCAGCGTTGAAGACAACGGCCAGCAGACGGAGGGTAACCCCCGCCTGTGGCTGGAGCGCATGTTAAAGCTGACCCCTGAGGAGGTCCAACGAGCGCAAGCCATGGCCGGTGAGAAGGGCGTCTACATGCCCATGTTCATGACCCGGCGCGATCGGCGCCATCCCCGCGACCTGCACGGCGTTGTGCGCGTTGAGCTCACCCCCGAGGAGGCGCTGCTGTTCGCGAGCGACGTCGACGACGTGCAGGCCCGCGACTGGTGGGCCGCGCGACGCGGCGGCGACGTGTGGGAAGGCATCAAACTGGCGCTGGATGGCGCGTCGATGGAGGCAACCGCATGACGATTCGACGACGACTCCCCGCGGCGGCGCGCGTGCTTGTGCTAGCGCTCATGCTAGCGGCCCCAACGCTGGTGGGCGCGGCCGCCAAACCAACCGTGTCGCCGACAGTGACACCCGCGCCCACACAAACAGCGCGCGTCCAGATCGTGATAGCGACGGTCCAGCCGAGCCCGAGCCCGAGCCCGAGCCCGAGCCCGACGCCGGCCGCCCAAGTGGGTGGGTCGAATGGGGACACCGGCGGCGACACGACGTGTCCCCCTGGCGTCCTCCATATCCCCTTTCCCCTGGGTAACGGGATCTGCGTCGATTGGGGTGTCATTATCTCACAAGCCTTCGACGCGGCGGCCGCGAATGCCCGGACCGCGATCGCCAGCCAGGTCCAGCAACTCTACGATGGCATTCTCGGACCGCTCACGCACACGCCCAACCTGCGCACGAATCAGGAAGTCACGCGCGTGCAAGGCGTCCTGAGCCAGAACGCGACCGACGCCGTGGTGGTCCTGTTCGGGATCGCCGTCCTATGGTGCGTCCAGCCCAAGTTCTTCGGCGACATCGCGCAAGGTGTCTCACTGCTGTGGCGGTCCTTCCTGGTCGTCGCCGCGCTGCGGACGCTCAACCCGCTGATGGACATCTGGTTCGGCGTCGTCAACGCCCTGGCGATCGACGTGGGACACGCCAACCTCGCCAACGGCGTGCATACGGGCTTGACGCTGTTCCTCGCGCCCATCCTGCTCGTGCTGGCCGGCCTGGAGCGCGCTGTCACGCTCTACACGTTTGGCCTCACCTATGTCGTGGCCCCACTCTTCATCGTGCTGTTCATCTGGCCGCCGGCGCATCGGGCGGCCGCGACCTGGCTCATCACGTTTATTAGCCTATCGCTCCTCGGCGTCGTCTATGGGATCGCCACACTGCTGATCGTGGCCATGGGCGCGGAGGCGACCGGGGTATGGGGGGAGGTGATGCTACTCGGGGGCCTGTTCTTCTTGACGCTCTTGCCCGCCATTTGGGCCGGCCTGACCGTGGTTGGAGCGATCAAGAGCAGCGGCGCGTTATCCAAGATTATCGACACCGCCAAATCGGCGGCGGGGGAAGGAGCATAGTTCGTATGAACGCTGTCCTCTTGTTGGGGTTGACTCTGGCCGCGCTCGCGGGCGCGGGCAGCCTGTTTGGGCGCAAACGCTGGTATTGGCTGCCGCTGGCGCTCGTGCGCGCCCTCGTGCGCGCCGCTGTGTCGTCGGCACGGAGGCTGTGACATGGCAACCATCACACAGAAGGGCTTGAGCTTCACCACGCGGCGCACGGCGTTGGTGGTGGTCGCGTTGTGTGCTCTGGGCGGTATCGCGTGGCTGCGTGCATCTGGCGTCCTGTGGGACGCCTACCGCTGGGCTTACGTGGCGCTCGCGTTCCCCGTCGCCTGGACACGCGACTTCCTGGCTCGACTGCGTCAGGGGCTCCATGGCGGCCACCTGAAAAGTACGGGTCTGGATTGGGGCGCGTGGGTCGGACACGCGGCAACGCGCTACCCGACGCTGCAAGGGAAGCCCTACCACACCCTCGTCGTCATCGAAGCGGCCGCGCTTGTGCTGCTCACACTCGGGCTGGGCTGGCGCGTCGTGTGGTTCGTCTGCACGCGGCCCGGACGTATCGAAGCTGGCACGACGCACGGCGACGCGCATCTTGCCACGCCGCGCGAGCTCCGCGCCCTGCGCGATCGGGGCGGTCCGCTGCTCCTCGGACGGTTGGGCCGGCGCGGGAAGCGCGTCTGTCTCGATCAGGCCACGCAGGCGCTCAACACCCTCGTCGTGGGACCGCCCGGATCGGGGAAGTCCGCGGGCGTGATTATCCCTAATCTGCTACGCGAGCGTGGGGGCCGCTCCCTCGTCGTGACCGACCTCAAGGGGGAGCTGCTGCGGCTATGTGGGCGTGCGCTCAGGGCGACGCATACCGGGTGGCCCGTCAACTTCCTGGCGCCGGAGACAAGCCTGGGCTATAACCCGCTAGCCGGCTGCACGACGCCGATGGACTGCTTCTCATTCTGCGACGCCTGGGTGGCCAACACCGGGCAGAGCCGGGGCGAGCCGTTCTGGGATAGCGCCTGCAAAGAAATCATGAGCGCGGCGATCTTCCACCTGCAGGCGACGTTGCCGCCGGCTCCGACCCTCGGCGACCTGTACGCTTTCCTGTGCGGCCAGACGCCCGAGGCCATCATTACTGCGTTGAAGGCGAGCCCTGCGCCCTTGGCCCGTGAGAGCGCCCTGTCCTTCATGGCCGCGCTGGAAGCCAATGAGAAGCTCCTGGGCGGGGCCTTCGCGGAGATCAAGCCACGGTTCCGCATTATGGCCGATCCCCGCGTACAGGCCGTTACGTCACGTCACGACGTAGACTTTGCACGCCTCGCCGACGCCGGCCACAAGCCCATCGCCCTGTTCCTCCAGTTAGACCGCACGATGCAAGAGGAGTTGAAACCCCTGGCGGCGGCGTTCTTCCTCGATCTGTTCCGCACCCTCTCGCAGTTGGCCGATGCCAGCCCGAGCGGGGAACTGGCCCGGCCGGTCGCGTGCTACCTCGATGAATTCGGCAACCTGGGCAGTGTGCCGAAAATGGCGGTGTGGATCTCGACG
>JAABUJ010007648.1_pt1 | contig 10020 bp, 10 predicted proteins | sample 5559131 | NCBI WGS metagenome assembly JAABUJ01 (sample SAMN10711875, study PRJNA513366) | rock metagenome | isolation source: Antarctica rocks | place: Antarctica: Victoria Land, Mt New Zealand nord | collected 2016-01-07
GGCCGCGACGCACAACGCCGCGATCTTCCGGATCGCTGAAGACCGCCACAGCGACCGCCTCACAGAGCTGCTCGGCCCCGACTTCCAGGGGATCGTGACCTCAGACCGCTGGTGGGCGTATGACCTCCTAGTAGTACTTTGGGGTCTTGTCACTCGGTCTGTGGGGTGGTCTGGGTGAGCGGGATGTCATCGGTGTCGATGGGTTGTTGGCAGGTGGAGCAGCGGCCGGCCCAGCACTTGAAGAGGGGCTGTAGGAGCAGCACCGCTTTGGGGAGTGTCAGGCCGGCCGTGGGAGATTTGGGTGCTGCCGCTCCAGGGTCAGAAAGCCGTGAGCGGCGGTGACCAGGGCGGTGTGGGGATGCCAGCCGAGGTAGGAGCGTCCTTCGTAGTGGTCAAGGCCGAGCTCTCCTTTGAGCTGTCGGTAGTCCAGCTCGATCTTCCAGCGCAGGCGTGCGAGGGTGGCGATCTGCTCGGGCGGGGTTTCGGTGGGCAGGTTGCTGATCCAGTAGTCCAGCGGGTCGCTGGCACCCGTCGGCCACTCGGCGATCAGCCATTCCTCGCGCGGCGGGCCGCTGTGGCCGGGGACGTCGTGCGCGGCGCGTACGCGCACGAAGATGAACTGGGAGGTCATCGGCTTACCGTCGGGTCCGTCGCGGAAGGTGAGCGTCTGCGCGGCGCTTTGGCCCAGGCCAGCGATCAGCGTCTTGATCGCTTCGGGCTCGCGGTCCGCGCGTGCCCGGGTCGGCGGACGGCCCTTGTTGTTCGTGCGCTCAGGGACCGCGAACGTCGTCTCGGGCGCGTACACGGCCGTCTGCGCGCCGATGGCCAGCACGTACGGGCGGTCTGCTTGGTCTAGCCGCTCGCGCAGCGCGGTGTTATCGCCGTAGGCCTCGTCGCCGAGCACCGGGCAGACCGCCAGGCCCCAGCCGGCTGCGCGCTCCACGAGATCGACGCCGAGCTCGGGCTTGGTCTGAAACTGCACCTCGGGCGGGATCTTGGCCTTCTCGCGACGCTCAGGATCCTCACACCAGTCCTCTGGCAAGTACAGCGCCCACCCCAACGGCACCGTCCCGGTTCTGCCCACGGCGTGCAGCGAGACCCCGAGCTGACAGTTGCCGATCTTCCCCAACGTCCCGGAGTACTGGCGCTTGACTCCCGGGGAGCGCTTGCCGTCCTTCACAAACCCCGTGTCATCGAGCACCCACGCCTGCACATCGATCGCCGGGCCCACACGCCGCGCGACTGCGCACACGACCATCGCGGGATCCCACGGACTGTCTGCCAAGAACTGCTGCATGCGGTCATAGTCAGTCCCCTCACCCAGCCGCTCTGCCATCGGCGCCAACGACTTACGAGCACCCTGCTCAAGCAACCCGCGCAGATAAAACCCCCCGTTGACCATCTGCGCCGGGCGGTTCATCGCATCAGCCAACACCCCAGCCGCGAACGCCTCCAAACGCTCTTTCACCGCCACCGGCCGATCCACCTCTAGGTCCGCGGCCGCCATCACCGCCATCATGCCTCCTCGCGTCAACACCCAGACACGAGAAGGGTTCGCCCAAACCACAGCGAACCCTACCAACAACACCCCAAAGTACTACTAGGAGGGATTGGCGAAACTCGTACGCCCTACTGTGGCGGGCGATTTCAGCATGGCCCAGATCCGTTTACCCCACTTCTGGCCGGGTTTTACCCCACGCCCAACGGCAGGGAGGTTTGCGCGCCTGGGCGCGACGCCGAGTCTCGGTCATCCCGTTGAGCTGGTGCAGCGGTACAGCTCCACTGCGTGCGCGGCGTTCGGCCGAGGTCTGTGCAGTTGGCGGTCAGCGGGTCTTTGCCTGGCGGTGGCGGCGTCGTTGTGCCCGCGGCGGCGGGCGGCGGGCCGTCTGGGTAGCTGCACGTTGACGTGGGCTTGCCCGAGGAGTCCAGGTTGCAGTTGATCACGAACGGCACTGGCGTGGCCGTGGTCGTGCTGGGCGTTGTGTCCGTGGTCGTCGTGTCGGTAGTTGCGACCGACTGAGCTGGCTGTTGCTGCTGGTCTTTGGCGGAGCGAATTGGAAGCTCTCCTCGCCCAGGAGGAGGAGAGTCCGGCTCTTGACTTCAAGCGTCAGCTAGCCAGCGAGAACGCGGAGTTAGCGAAAGATCTCGCGGCCATGACGGTCAACGGCGGCGGCTGCTGTACGGCGTCGACGGCCAGGCAGGAGCAGGGCCTTATCCGAACACTGCGGATGCCTCGGTCAGCAACTCGTCGATCTCGCGCACCGCGTCCTCAGAATCGGAGATCGACACGTGCGGCTTGACCTGATGCAGACGCCCCGCGCGCTCATCGACCGATGCCTCCTCGCCGAGTTCCCGGGTCACCCACAGGGCGGTGGCGAGGCGCTCGAGCTCCATCACGCCGCGATCGCCGAGACGCTCGGCAACCCAGTCCAGAGCGTCGCCATGGCGATCCATCGTCCGGGCGAACCGCGCCTCGAGTTCCCTTCCACGGTCCGTGACCACGAACCTCGGCCCGTAGGGCGGCACCTGGACCTCCCGCTCGAGCAGCCGGTTGGCGCGCATCGTGCCGAGTTCGTCGCGCAGCTCGAACGAGAACGGCCCGTGCTTGTACAGGATGAAGTTGAAGTCGAAGGGCACGCCGCCGAGCTCGTGTAGGAGGTAGGCGGCCTTCTGCAGATGCGTCTCGCCGCCCCAGCTCCCGCGGTCGTGCAGCCGCCGCGCCAAACCGACGAGAACGGCCTCCTGGGCCAGTCGGTTCATCAGTTCACCTCCTCCTCTCGGGCCTGCTCGGCCATTGCCTGTTCGATGATGTCTTCCCGGTGCTCGCCGATCCACGCCGTGACGCGGTCCCGCAGCGAGGGCTCGACGAACACGTACTCGTCGCGTGAGGCCGGTAGTTTGGTCAAGACCTCGGACAACGAGAGCGACGAGACGCTCGAGCCGTCGCGATCGAGCACCGGGAAGTCCGGCGGCTCGCCGCGCCGGGGGCTGGCGCCGTACCGGATGTTCTCGGCCCCGAACTCGGCCTCCGCCGCCCGGGCGATCACGGTGGTCGCCAGCGACCGGGCGCCGACGTCGTCGGCCCGGCGGCTGTAGGCGATCCGAAAGTGCTCGCGCCGGGCGATCCGGCGGGCAGGGTCGTGCCCATCGGCCGCGGGGTCGGCCGCGGCGGCGCGCATGGCCGTGAGCACCTCGCTGTCGCTCACGGCCAGATGGCCGTCAATGTCGGTCGGGAACTTCCCACCGGGCAGCCACGCGGTCAGGAAGTCCTTGAGGTGCTCGTTGTACGCCAGGCGGGCCGAGTGGTAGTAGACCTGGGCGAACATGAAGTAGCGCGCCAGCATCAGCGCCTCCGCCGACTCCAGCCCGCCGCGCTCGCACCCCAGCTGCGGATCGGTGTCGACGTTGCCGTCGCCGCCCTCCGGGGCTCCCGGGATGATGCGCAGCGTTCCGATCAGCCGATTGTGATCGAAGCGTCCGTAGGCGACGCCCGTGTGCAGGGAGTCGCGCAGCAGGTAGTCGATCCGGTCGGCGCCGAACACGTCGCCCACGATGATCTCGGCCAGGATCGCCTGCCACGGATCGAACGAAAGCCCAAGGTCGAGCTTCTCGATCTTCCGCGGCCCGAGCGCGAGCTTGACGATGTCGTCGGGGTCGGGCTTGGGCCGGGGCATCGACTCCCACACCGCCGCCATCTCGGGCGAGTGAATGATCTCCCGCGAGAGCCGCTCGTGATCCCAGCCGTCCGGGAGCAGCGCTTCCTCGGCGGCGTGGCTGAACGGCAGGTGCCCGACGTCGTGGCACAGCGCAGCGATCCGCAGCACGGTCCGCCAGTACTGGTGCTCGGGCCCACCATGCTCAGGGATCACGTCGCGCACAGCGTCGTTGACCTTGTCCGGTCGGGTGACCACATCGAAGATCCGGCCCGCCACCTCCATCACGCCGAGCGAGTGCTCGAAGCGTTTGTGCGATGCGCCCGGGTACACGAAGTAGGACAGCGCCAGCTGATGGACGTCGCGCAGGCGCTGGAACGGCCGGGAGTCGATCACCGCCCGCTCGGCGGGATCGAAGTCGATGAACACGTGGACGGGGTCGCGGACCTCGTTGTGGCGCTTCGGCACGGGCTCAGTCAACCAACCGCGTCGGCCGCACCGCGCTCGGTCGGCCCAGGCTCCGCGGCGCTCCCGCTTGAATCGAACATGTGTTCGCATCACCTCGCGATCATCGCATAGCCTCAGGACGGACCGTGAATCCCCTGCACTGGTGGCGTCCGCGGTGGCGTTCATCCTGTTGCCGTGGTGCACCACGACGACCATCCGCCATCTCATCCCGCCGTCGCCGAGCCCGCGTTCATCCCTCGCCTCGGATACGAGCAGCAGCGCCTGCTCCCGGCGCTGCGCCGGCGCGGCATCAGGATGACCGTCTCCCCCCTCTATTTCATGGCGCACAACCCCGAGCTTGCGCTGTTCGCCTCCGCCAAGCGCCCGCTCGGCCTGGCGCTCGATCCCTGCGCCCACCACCGCCAGCTCCCGTTCGCCGCCCGGTCCGCATCGTTCCGTGCCCTGCCCTACGGCGCGACGCCGACCGCCTTCGATCCGGACCACGATCCCGTCAGCGAACGGGAGTTCCTCACCCTCGCCACCACCGCGCTCGAGCTGCAGCGCAACCGCAACGCCACGCTGATGCTTACCTGCGCCCACGTCACAGGCGCGATCGGCACTCGCGGTCGCGCCTTCGATCTGGAGCTCGCACGCGCCGGCATCGCCCACTCCCGCACCCAGCGGATGGACGAGCCTACGCGGCCAACCCGACCCGCCGCGAGATCTACGCCACGCTCGCGGTTCCGGTCCAGGTGCTGCGCAATCCCTCGATCGCGATCGCGATCGCGCTCGCCGACGCCTACCTCGCGCTCGGCGCCGACGGCTACTGGGTCAAGCTCGAAAAATTCGATGAGCGCGCCGCCCGCGCATCCCGCGTCGCCTTCCTGTCCCACCTGCGTGACGGTGGACGGCCGATCGTCTCCTGCCAGGCCGGGCAGCTCCATCTCGGGCTGCTCGCCGACGGCCTGAGCGCCAGCATCGGCCTCGCCGAAGGAGAGCGCTTCCGCTTCCCGACCGACTGGAAGCAACAGACCAATGAGCACGGCGAGCCGCGGGGTCGCCGCCGCAGCGCCGACCACCCCAAGTACCTTCGCTCCTTCCGCCTCGGGAGCGACGACGCTGGCAAGGCGTTCGCCGAGGCCGGCTGCCGCTGCGGCGCCCACCCGCCACGGCAGCCCCCTTCCGGCGCCGAGGTCGAGCTGCACGCGGCCGTTGTCCGCTGCCAGCAGACAGGAGAGGCTCTGGACGGTGAGCTGGCCGATCGCCGCGAATGGCTCCTGGCCAGCGCCGCCATGGCCACCCACACAGCCCACGACGCCGGCGTGGACTCGACGCTGCCCGTGATCTTCGAGGAGCTGTTCCGTGGCCTCGATCATGACGACGAGCGGCAGCGCCTCGCCGGCTGAGCTCCCGCTCCGGCTACCCGAGCACCGACCCTGTCATCAGAGCCCACTCGAGCATCGTGCGCCCTGACAACACCGCCGCCGCCTCCCAGGCCACTGCCCGCGGCAGGTCTCCTGCCAGCGCCGACCCGCCGTCCACCTCCGCCACCCGACCAATCAACCGCACCGGCAAGGTCGCGACCGTCGACCCGCTCGCGTGCCCTCGCCGGAGGCCCATCACGTAGTCGGCCTCGGCCGCCGACAGTCGCCGGCACACCACGGCGCCGGCCGCCGCTTCGTCCAACCACGACTCCATCCCCGTGCGGCCGATCGCCGCCAGATCCGCGAGCACCAGCGCCGCCTCGATCAGCAGCCTGACCGCCGTCCCGGTTGGCACACCGGCGGTTGACGCCGAGCGCTCCACCGCCGGCGCTGAGCCCGGCGGCACTGGTACCGCTTCGTGCAGCTCGCCGGGTCGACGGAGCCGATCGTCATAGGCATGCCCGAGCTCGGGCCGCTCGACCGCGCTCGCCGGCATCGGCAGCAGCCGCAACCGTTCGTGCGCACCAGGCTTCATCATTAGATAAATAGTCTAATTATGACTTCGGCGGATCCTCGCCAGCGCGGCAAGCGACCGGTTCACGTGCGGGACTGGCCCTTCGGTGCGGTCGGCCGACGCCTGCTCCTGGAGGCTCTTCTGCTCGACGAGCAACCCGCCGACGGCTGGACCCGGAAGGAGCTCCAGAACCGGATCGGCGTGAGCAACGGCGGCCTCGACGATCTGCTCACCGGCGCCATCGAACTGGGACTGGCCGAGATCGGCACCGGGCGGATCCGCGCGGCCGCGGCCGCGCCCGATCTGATCGAGGCCCTCGGCGGGGTTCTGCGCGCAGCGCAGGACCTTCCTGACCGGCCGGTTCGCGCTCTCCCCCGCCGGCCGTATCAGAGCTCCAGCTGACGCCGCCCCCGTCGCTGAGGCGATCGGTCGGCTCGACATCCGCCGCAACGCTTCGGCGCAGCAATTTGTACGCGCGAAATCCTCGCGCCTCTACGGTCAGCACTTCGATGATGTCCGCCCAGTCAGCGGTGAGCTCCGGGTAGCCGACCGCGTAGACGTGAAGTTGATCCCGTGTTACGTCTTCGACCACGGCACCCGTGCGGCGGGAAACGCAGAGAGCGAGAGCGTGGAGGCGGTCAAGCTTCCCGGGCGGTTGCGCGTCTGCGCGGCGTGCGGCGAGGCGAGAGGCTGGTCTGGCCGCGAGAAGAGCGTGTGCCTGTGCGACGGGGTTCGATGTTGTCGTTGCGGCGCGCGCAACGTCCGTCGGCCGCTGACCAGCTACTACGACTGGCGTGACGGAGGCTGGTGGCACGTCCCGTGGTTCGGGTACATGAAGCCCTGCCCGCGGTGTCAGCGCTCCGCGAATCGCGGCGGACGGCGAGCAGCGATCCGGCCTGGCCCCCGCTGAGCAGGGGCTGGTGGACGCCGGGGCCGAGCTGATCGGACCGCAGGGGGCGATCGTGGCGGCGGATCGAAACGACCAAATGACGCAGGGGCAAAGCCGACGACCCCAGGCTCCAACGAGCGTGCCCGCTGCCCGAGCCCGAGGGAGTCCTGATGAGCCGTGAGCTTCCCGCCCACCACGCGGTGCGACGCGGGTTCACCGTCGGCTTCTCCGTGTGGGCGACCAACCCCGAGGAGCTGCGTGCGTGGTCGCGTGAGGAGGGGATCGCGGGCACCGATGAGCCGCTGCCCGACGATCTGCGCGCAGAGCCGCCGGGTTGGCTGGTCGAGGCGCGAAGCTGGCGCTCAGGATCGCGTTGCTGGAGGTCACGGCGTATGCGGGCACGCCGCGAGTTCGAGGCGCGTCGATGGGCTTCGGAGCGCTGCAACCCGCGTCGTCGCGGAGGCAGCGTGACACCGCTGTCGCCCAGCGACTGGCGCTGCTCGCCAGCGACAACTACGAGCCGCCTGAGCCCAGGCCCCTCGACGAGAGCCCATGACCCCGGCAACCGATCCCGCCGTCGTGACGCGCACTGCTTCGCATCAAGCCAAGGGCTGTCGCGCGCCATCGAAGCGTGACGCCACAGTCCGCCGAGAACCGATGACCCCAAGCCCCGATCAAGGAAAAGAAGCTATGACCGACACACCCGATCCCGCAGTCGTCACGGCGCTGCTCGCGTCCCGCCAGGCGCTGTCGTGCGAAGCCGAGCCCGAGGACGAGGAGCGCACCCTCGAACTGATCGCGACCGCGATCACGGCTCCCGCCAGCGACGCTCACCTCATCCTCCTGCTGCGCGCGGATGCGGCGGCAGGACGAGAGTGGCGATCCCTCGCTCCGGTATACGTTTGTGTATAGTATGCCCAAGCAAATGGGAGCCCGTCCTATCCGACGGGCTCCCAGGGGCCGACTCGCGCAACGAGCCGGAACAGCGTGCTGCACGGTAGCGCGGCCGGTCCCTCCCCATCGAGCAGAGGAGACAGGCATGCAGAGCGCGACCCCGCAGGCAGAAGGCGCCGGAACCATCCGCATCGACTCGACAGACGCCCACTTCGAGGGCTTCTCTGAATGCGACCCTCACGTCGTGTCGCTGTTGCGTAGCACCGCCGACCCGGAGCACACCGCCCACGTGTGCCTGCAGATCGGTGCGCGGGCGCTCGACAGCGCGTCGCCCGCGCTGGACAGCGCCGAGGTGCAGCGAAGCTTCGGCGCGATGGCCGACCGGCTTGCCGACCAGCTAGAGGGCTTCGGCGGCGAGCTTGCCAAGCTCGCCGCGGAGGATGGTCCGCTCGCCGCGCGCCTGGCCAGCTTTCGCGCACAGTTGGAGGAGGAGCTCAACCGTGCGTTTGATCCCGACGTGCGCGTGAGCGTCATGGGTCGGTTCGAGCATGTGCTCGCCGCGCATCGCCAGGCGCAGCAGGAGGCCCTCACGGCCGCCGTCGACTCCAGTGACGAGTCCAGCCCGCTGGGGCGTCAGAGGGTCGAGCTGCTGCGGGCGGTGCGCACGGAATCTGAGCATGTGCGCGCCACTGTCGGCGAGCTCGCGGAGCGCGTCGCGGTGGCCAAGGCGAAGGAGGAGGTGATGGAACGCACCGCGGTCAAGGGTGACGCATACGAGGAGGTCGTGCATGCCGCGCTCGGAGCGCTGACGGCGCCGACCGGCGACCTTGCCGAACGGACAGGGACGTCAGCGGGCTCCACCGGCGGCAGGATCGGCGACGAGGTCATCACGCTGAACCCGGAGGACACGCCGGGCGCCACCGGCCTCTACGTCATCGAGGCCAAGGACCGGCGGCTGCCGATGCGCGGCTGCCTCGAGGAGCTGCAAGCGGCGCTACGCAACCGTGAGGCACAGGCGGCGATCGCCGTCTTCAGCCGCCCAGGAGCACGCGCCGACGTCCGTCCCGTTTGCGTACTGGGGCGACTGCGCGATCGTCGTGTACGACAAGCAGAGCCTCGACGACACCGCCCTGCGTCTCGCGACCATGTGGGCGCGTTGGGTCGTGCGGCGCAAGGTCACCGGCGAGGACGTCCAGCTCGACGTCAACGCCGTGCGCGCATCGATCGACGCGGTCGCGCGCGCCCTGGAGCGGACAACGGCCGTGCGCGCGCGCAGTCAGCCGCGATCAGGAAGATCGAGGAAGCAGGCGCCCATACGGACGCGCTGACCGAGGAGGTGACCACGGCGATGCGCTCGCGACAGTGGTTGGTGCGTAGACGCTCCTTGACTGGGCGCAGTTTGCGCAGTTTTGGTCACACCGGTTCCTGTGGGTCCGGGGGACCAGCAAGACTGCGGAGCCGTACCGACACGTCTATCCGGCGCGGAGCTTTGCGCCTAGCCGCCCGGAAAACTTCCGCCTAACGGGAGAGTGAACGCCTCGATGACCTGACACCAAGCGATGAACCAAAAGCAAAGAGGGCCTCCACGAGCTCGTGGAGGCCCTCCCGGCCGGGCGCTCGAACGCCCGGCTACGAAGCCAAGACCACCCCTTAGGGGAGGCAAGTCATGACGAAGTCGAATCTATCAGCGGACGACCGCTGCGGCGCCCTGACCGCTTCTTGCGGCGGCGTCGTCCGCGGACTGCTTGGGCTGCTCGCCCTCCTGTCCGCGACGACCTGGTTGCTGCTGGCGGCCACCGCCGGTAGGCCCACGAAATCCGGGTCCGTTAGGCGACAGCGACGGCGCGAACTGGGCGCAGACATCGACGCCCGCCCGAAACGCACGGAGTTCGGGCTCGTGGAGATCAAGGCCAACCTCGCGGCCGAGATGCCGGACGCCTCGCCGGAGCAGCTCGACGCCGCCGGGCGGCAGGCACTGCGGGATCAGCTCGACGCGAACGCCCCGGCCCGTCAGGCGCAGACCACGCTCCGGAAGGCGCGTAAAGCCGGGCGGGCGGCAGAGCACCTGGATCACTAGACAATATGGATTGACTGTCCGTCCGGCCCGCTGTGTAGAAGGGGCCGGTCCCCCCGCGTCGTTCGTGGGGTTGACGTTCAGCCGCGCGGCTGGAACCCGCGCGGTGGTCCACAACCGCATAG
>JAABUJ010007649.1_pt1 | contig 10020 bp, 13 predicted proteins | sample 5559131 | NCBI WGS metagenome assembly JAABUJ01 (sample SAMN10711875, study PRJNA513366) | rock metagenome | isolation source: Antarctica rocks | place: Antarctica: Victoria Land, Mt New Zealand nord | collected 2016-01-07
TGCTCTCGCCGAAGCTGCTCGACCTGCTGCGGACCTACTGGAAGGCCGAGCGTCCCCGCGCCGAGTGGCTGTTCCCAAGCCGCAACCCGGCCCAGCACGTCAGCATCCGCAGCGTCCAGCTCGCCTGCCAGATCGCCCGTGAGGCGGCCGGCATCGGCAAGCACATCACCATGCACACGCTGCGGCACAGCTTTGCCACTCACCTGCTCGAAGCCGGCACCGACCTGTGCACCATCAAGCTGCTGCTCGGCCATCGCAGCCTGTCCACCACCGCGCGCTACCTGCACGTCGCTACCAGCACGGTCTGCGCCGTCCCCAGTCCGCTCGACCGCCTCGGCCTGGCCCTGCCGGCTCCCTGACCGCGGCCGATGGGCCGCGTGGAACTCGAGGTGGCGGACGTGTTCCGCCGCCACGGCGCGACATACCGCCAGAAGCATGCCGGCACGCTCAGCCGTGCCCGGCTGCGGGTCATGCGCGCCATCGAGCTCTGCCGGACCGCGGCGTTGGGCGGCCATGTCGAGCAGTGCGACGCCTGCAGCCATCGTCACATCGCTTACAACAGCTGCCGCAACCGTCACTGCCCCAAGTGCCAGGCGCTGGCCCGTGCGCTCTGGCTAGAAGCCCGCAAAGTCGACCTGCTGCCCGTGCCCTACTTCCATGTCGTCTTCACCATGCCCGAACCGATCGCCGCCCTCGCCCTGCAGAACAAACGCGTCATCTACGACATTCTGTTCCGCAGCACGGCCGCAACGCTGCGCACCATCGCGGCCGACCCGCGTCATCTCGGCGCCGAGATCGGTTTCGTCGCGGTGCTGCACACTTGGGGCCAGACCCTGCAGCACCATCCCCACCTGCACTGCATCGTCCCCGGCGGCGGGCTGGCGCCCGATGGCCAGCGCTGGGTGGCCTGCCGGCCGGGCTTCTTCCTGCCAGTCCGCGTGCTGTCCAGCCTATTCCGCCGTCTGTTCCTCGAAGCCCTCGACCAAGCTTTCCGGGCAGGCGAGCTGGTCTTCCACGGATCCCTCGCCGACCTCAACGAGGCCGGACGCTTTGCCGAGCAACTGCAGACGGCGCGCGGCATCGACTGGGTCGTCTATGCCAAGCCGCCCTTCGGCGGGCCGGAACAGGTGCTCGACTACCTCGGCCGCTACACCCACCGCGTCGCCATCTCCAACTCCCGCCTGACCGACATCGGGGACAGCACCGTCTCCTTCGGCTGGAAGGACTACCGGCACCACGATCGCCGCAAAGTCATGACCCTCGACGCGCACGAGTTCATCCGACGCTTCCTGCTGCATGTCCTGCCCGACGGCTTCCAGCGCATCCGCCACTATGGACTGCTCGGCAACCGTGGCCGCCAGGCCAAGCTGGCCCACTGCCGCCAACTCCTCAACGCCCCGCCGCCACCGCCACCGGTGCTTGCCCCGCTGGCCGACCCGCACGACCGCTACCAAGCCCTGACTGGGCGCTCGCTCCACATCTGCCCGGTCTGCTCAACTGGAGCCATGCAGCGCGTCGAGATCCTGCCCGCCACGGTCGGCCGCAGCCCCGTCCCGTTTGGGCCGACACGTCATGAGGCAGCACCTTAGCCGCCGACCGTCATTGTCCGACGCACGCCGGCACAGCCCCGGCTTGCCCGGCGTGCCGAACCGGCTGCAGTCGAGACAACTCAGACGCAGATATGGGCAACCAAGACTGATGCCATGCCCGGCCCTACCGCCGTCAGCACCCCACAGATCTTGCCACTGCCCGCCGCAGCCATGCCGGAAACGCCATACCAGCCCATCTGCGATCGACTTGGGGCAGCGACGCTGAAGCAATCCCCATAGCCTGCGCTGGCGGCCCGCGGCTCAGTTCAACGCGCTTCTTTACGCCATCCCAGCAAGGCCCGCGCCTCGCAGGGCAGCCGCCGCGCCAGGGATGGCGTAAAGAACGTTATCCATTGTACGTTATCCATTGCACAGCATAACGCCGTTTGAACTGATGTATTGCATGCAGTAAACCAGGGTGTTAACGCGGGGATGACTTTGCGTGCAATACGCACAACATCCGTCAATACTATTGAGAAGCCCAGCGCCCTCTTGCCGCTGCTAACCCGACCTACAATATTGCGTGCAATACGCTAACGTACGTTTTCGCAGAGATGGGCCTTCTGCCCCCAGACGGCCGTGCGTGTCGTCAAACGCGTCGCAGTCGGCCCGGCCGGGTGCGCCACGGGCAAAGCAATGCTGGTCGAAATGCTCGACCACGGCTGCGTGGGCTAGCTTGTGATTGCCCTTGAGCGCCAGCAGGTAGTCGCCGCCACGTGCCAGGATCTTCTCGGCAATCGCCGTTTGGCACCCCATTGCGTCCAAGGTGACGATGGTATTCTGCAACGCGAGTTGGTCCAGCAACTCGGGCACCGCGGTGATCTCGTTGGACTTGCCATCGACGCACCGCTGGCCCAGCACCAGGCCCTGCTCGCTCGCCCATACGCTGACCACATGCAACGGCGACTGCTCTCGCCCATGGTCGAACGAGCGCCGGACCGTCTTGCCGTCGATGGCGACCACCTCGCGTTCAAAGCCCGCTGTGAGCGAGCCAACCCAGGTCGTGAACCCGGCCTCGAACGCGTCGGGGTCGATCAGCATGAACACGCGCCGGAAGGTGTCGTGCGAGGGAATGCCGTTCGGCAGCTCCAGAAAGGTCCGGAGCCAGGCCAGCTTGCTGCGGCCATACAGCGCGATGTCGTCCCAGCTGTCAGCACAGGCGATCACCGCGCACACCGCAATCACCAGGATGTCGCGCAGGCGGTGCTCGACTTTGCCGCTGCAGCGCGGGTCTTCGATGGTGTGAAAATATTGCGCCAGGTTCTCAATCGACACACCCTGCTCCCTCGCCTTTGCGAGGAAACGTCATCAAACATCAGCACCGGGTCGGCGAGAAAAATTTCATGCGTTGCCCCTGGCTAGGCCTACCGCTCCATTTCCCGCCCGCGTCGAGGCCCCTGGCCCTTCGTCGCCTTGTCTCGAGCTCGTTGCGCCTGCTCCTCCTGGCGTTGGTGCTCGGCCTGCCGCGCAGCCTCCCGCTGCCGCTCGGCCGCCTGCGCCTGCCGCTCGCGCTCGGCTGCCGCCTGGGCGCCCAATCCCCGCGCCAGCGACATCACTCGTTGCACCCCCGCCATCGCCGCCCGCTCCAAGCTCTCCAGCGTCCGCCGGGCTGCCTCCAACGCCTGCCGGGCCGCTGCCACCGCCCGGTTGCGCTCCTGAACCTCGGCGTTGTGTTGCCCGATCCGCGTCACCGGCTGCCGACCCGCCCCAGAAACGTCCGTAGACGGCCGTACAGCGGCTTTGGGCTTTTCCGCCCCGTCTAGCCTCCCAGAGCCTAAACCCCGCTCAGCGGCCATCCTATGCCGTTCTAGGCCGTCCTGAGCCGCCTGCTGGCCTTGACCCGGCTGCGCAACCTTCCCAGGCACCGAAACCGCCTGGTCAGCATTGAGGGCCTGCACAGAAGCCGTCTTGCCCAATGCTTGCACCTCGGCCGTGAGCCCCTGCTCCTGCCGAGCCTGCTGTCGCGCGGTCTTGCGCTCCATTCCCGTTGCCGCCGGCCCTAGGTGCTGGCTCGCTACCACGTCCTCGCCCCGGCGGGCGTAGCTCCGGTGATCCACCCGCTGCTCGGCCCCGATGCGCTGAAGGGCGTGGTTCACCTGAACCGCCCATAGCTCTCGTAAGGCTTCCACCGCAGGCCCCGACGTCTGCAGGACGTCCAGCTCCCGGGTCTTGGCCCCTAGGCCCTCCGCTGTCGCCACCCGCGTTGTCGTCATGATGTGCGCGTGCCAGTTGCGCCCGTCGCCCTCCCGATGTGGCGCGTGGATCGCAACGTCCGCCGCCACCCCGAACCGCGCCACCACCTCGCGGGCGAACCCCGTCGCCAGCTCACGCCGCCCCGCCCGGTCCAGTTCGCACGGCAAGGCGACCTCGTACTCTCGCGCCACCTTGGCGTCCTTGCGCTTCTCGGCTGCCTCCGCCGCGTTCCACAATGCCGAGCGATCCGCGGCCCATGCCACACCGTCCGGCGTGATGAGGAAGGCCGCCTCCACCCCGCTCCGACGCCCGTAGTCGTGCAGCAAGCCGTCCCGTTGGTTCTCGATCACTGAGGCCGTCCGGTAAGCCGCAGCAGCCGGGGCGCTGCGGCCCGTGGCGCGGGAGATGGACTTCACCGCAAGGTGGTAGGATGCCACGGCTGGACGGGCCTAGTGTGCCAGTGCCGTCCGCCGCCCACGCACCGTCGTGCAGCCCGGAAGGGCAATCAGGATAGGACGCAAGGCGAGGCGCGTAGGCAGGCAGCGGGCATGGGGGGGGGTGAAAGCAGGCATGGGCAGAGCGGCGTCCTTGCTGTCTGGCTTGCTTCCTTAGCACGCATTCGTAGAATGCTAAAGTGCGCCCTTAACTCCTATGTCGGCGCGGGTGGGATCAAGCAATAATGGACAAAGGAAGCAATTTCATGAGGTATGTCGCACTCATCAAGCCTGGGCCTTCATGGATCGAGGGAAAGCCCATCAGCGAACAGGACCGCACTATAGCCGGAGCACACCTGGTCAGTATGCGTCGTCACTATGACAACGGAGCCGTTCTGCTTGGCGGACCCTTTGCGTCGGGATACGGAGGGATAGCCCTTCTGGAAGCTGCCGACGAAACCGCAGCACGCGCGATCATGGACGCTGACCCTGCCGTCAAGGCAGGCGTCATGGCCTATGATCTCAATGCCGTTAGAACATTCTTTGACGCCTTTGCTGGGACGGCTTGGTCCCCGCCAGTTTCAGGGTAAGGCGCTACTAGAGTCGGGCAGAAGGAGGAAGAATTCCGCTATCCACACACGAGCAGATTGCCAAGGCCAAGCTCGCCGTCCAGCAAGCCAAGGCGCGCCTGCAGGCCATCGAGAACCGAGAGGCCGAAGCCGCGCGCAAGCTCGATACCCGACGCAAGATCATCATAGGCGGCTTGCTTCTCGATGCCGCCACCAAGGATGAAAGATACGCCAAGGTAGTCAGCGCCCTTCTCTCCCGGGTCGAGCGCGACAACGACCGTAAAGCGTTCGACGGATGGGAGCCGCCCAGCCCTGCCGCCGCACCCGATCCCACGCCAGCCCTGGTGTCAAACGGCAGCTCTCATCCTTCTAGTCAGCCATGAAGGACGAGCTGGACGGCGCGGACAGCTTCGAGGCCGAAGGCATCCAGGCGTTCACCGACATGACAGCCACCATGAAGCGCTTGGGTGGTCGCTTGGATGGCTTCGAGAAAGGATTGGCCAGCAAGGTCAGCTCAGCCGAGCAAGCCGCAGCCAAGGCCGAGTCCGCCGCTCAGAAGGCTAGTCAGGTCGTAAAGCATGCCGAAGCCACCGCACGCGCCAGCGCCCGCCATCTCATCGCCTGGGCGATTCTGGTCAGCTTGGCAGGTGTCCTCGTGATCGGAGGCGCCGCCTATTGGCTCGGCCATGACAGCGGACGGGAAAGTGGCTTAGCCGACGGCTATGCAACCGCCCGGGATGAGCAAGCCGCCGCGAGCTGGGCCAACACTCCCAGCGGCCGGCTCGCCTTCGCCCTCGATCGAGCAGGAAGCTTGTCCATGCTCGCCCAATGCAGCAACCAGGGATGGAAGGCGGAAACCATCAGCAACCGGCGTGTCTGCATCGTCCGACCCATCCAGGACGGCATCGTCTACGGTTGGACTCTGCCATGATGCACCGGCTGGCCCTGGTCAACGGCGCAGTCGGTGAAACCACCCTAGGCGTGGGGATGATGCCGATGCTGGCGGCTGTTCCTGCTGGCGCGTGAGGAGCCGAGCCTGTGTTGCGGCTAACTCCATCGCCTTGTCGCGTTGCGTCCGAGCGTCGGCCAAGGCATCCCGCAACAGGGCTATTTCCCGGTCCTTGCCAGCTATTGCCTCGGATATTCCCGAGTTGGAAAGTTCAGTGTTGCCTGACACGTTGCCGTGCTTTCCGGGTTGGTAGACCCGCTCTAGCTCAGACGGATCAATGCGCCATTCGCCTGCAGCATCCTTTCGCCCAGAAAGTCTACCGCTTTTGAGAGCTTTGAAAATCGTGGGACGCGACAAGCCTGCCCATTTCGCAGCTTCGGAAAAGGTCATTTCCGGCATATGTCACCCCTGCAAAACAGATATGGTGACGACATGGTAACGGGAAATAGAAGTGCTTTCTAATCAGCTCGCTCCAGAGAGCCTTTAGATGCCCATTTTCTTCCTTGTGATGTCCCTTGTTCGACCCTGGCCGGAGGCCACTGGGTTGAAGGGTCGGGACGTCCCTCGTCCCGACAGCTTCCGCTGGCGGCGGCGCGCAGGATCGGTCAAGGGGGCCGCAGGCCGGACCGGAGCCACGCGCAGCCGCCTCTTGGCGGTGAGCATGGCGAGGACCCACCCCTTGACCGATCCGAGCACCGTGGCATCGCCTGCCTTGCTCGCTCGCCTCCCTCGAAGCGCGCAGTTATCCACAGAAACCATGGCCCCATCCTACGTCAGTAGGATGATCTAGAGTCATCTACGCGCGCGCGCGCGTAGCCCCCCTTTTTAAGTTGCATGGGATGCAACTTAGTGATTGCATCCCATGCAATCTAATCGGACGTTCTACGCGCCTTTGAGGGGGGTTGTTCACATGGCTGCAACGGTTCGTCGGCTGCTCTCAAAGCCCGATCGGCTTCGTGAAGGCCAGGCCGCTCAGCTGCGGGCTGCGTTGCTGCCCTTTGAACATGATATGCCTGGTCCAGTGCGCGAGTTGGTCGCTCACATCGACCGGCAGACCGCCTCTAAAGCAGGGTGGACCTTCATCATGATCTCGGCTGACCAAAACCGCGCTGTGGTGCGATGGCTTAATGCGAGCAGCCGCCGCCCGATGAAGGCCACAAGTCTTTGGGCGGAGTTGTTCAGTGCCGTGGATCGCGATACCGGTGAAGTTTTGCTCACGCGCGACCAGCTTGCCGAACTGGTGGGTATCACCGTCGAGGATGTCTCAACCATCATGGGCGAGCTAGAAGGAATTGAGGCCATCATCCGACGTCGCGAGCGCATTCCCGGAATGCGCGGACCTGGCCGGGTGCGCTACTTCATGAACCCGGTCGTGGGCACGCACCTCGCCGGTGCCGAGCGTGATGTGGCTCAAGCCGATGCTCCGCCTGGCCCGCTGCTGCGGCTTATGGAAGGCAGCAAGGCGCCATGAACGAGGCCCGCGTCTCTGGCTGCTGTCCTAGGGCGCCGAAACGGAGTTTCCTCTCCCACTTTGCCCGTGACCCTCACCGCCCCGGCCTGTGCCGACCTGGCGCGGATACGGCCACACGCCAAACGGGCAAGTAGGGCCAAACGGGCGGGCAAGTGACGCCTCCGCTGCGGCCGTTCCGCCTGGTCTACCGGGCCTTTGACGGCTTCGAGTTTGATCCGGCCAAAAGCGACGAGATCCTCGAACGCCGAGGCTTCGACCTGGCGTACGCCCGACGGGTGTTCCCGGCCTATGTACTCGAGCGCGAGGACACCCGAGGCTACACGGAACGTCGCTTCCAGGTGATCGGTGAAGTGTTGGGGGATGTGCTCTTGGTGGTTTATACTCCCCGCGACGGAGCTTGCCGGCTGATCACAGCCTGGCGTGCTGGGGGCTTCGAGCTGGAGCTGTGGCATGGCCATTTCACCCGATGAGCCGGAGCGCCTGGTCAGGATCGGCGCCGGCGACCCAAACCCGGGCCGCATCGACCGGGCGCGTTTCGGTAAACCCAACCCGGCCGACACGGAGCCGTACCCGGCCACCAGCCCGGAGGACATCGAGGCCACCCGCGCCGAGCTGGCCGAGCTGCGGCGCCGGATGACCCGCAAGGTGAGTTAGCTAGGCTTTCGGCGGCAAGGACGTCTCAGTCGCGTCCGAAGCCGCGCGGCGGCTCCAAGCCTGCCAGCTCGGACAGGTCGAGCTCGCAGACCGCGCGCAGCCCGTCCGCGGTAGGGCTGTCCGCTAGGTTCTCCGGCAGCGCGTCGAGCCAGGCCTGGTAGTCGTCCTGCAACGCCAGCAACTCCGCCACGGCCTCGCGCCAGCGCTGTGGCCGGCTGCGGCGGTCGGCGGGCTTGCGGTAGCGTACGCGAGGGACGCCGTCCGCGTGGGCGGCCCGGTAGCGCGCCTGCCGTTCCGCCGCCGTCATCGTCTGCGTGCCAAGCGGCTTCGGCCCTGGCGGCATGGCCTGATCTCCTGCGGTATGCCCCTCCCGTAACTCGTCACGTAACGCATTTCAATAGGAAACCAAGGGGACAAGAAAGCCGGGTCAGAAGGTCCAGCGGCGCGAAAACGTACGTTGGGCCTTCCGCCCCAGCTACGGAACGCGAGCTGGATGAAACGCGGGACGGCCGCAAGGCCCGACGCGAAAGCCAAGGCGCGTCATCTCGGCTGCAACCTGATTTGGTGAAAGCCTTGGATGCCTTGCGCGAGGGTCAGCCGCCATCTGGTGCCAAACGGGGCCGGAGTGAGGCGGCCGATGTAGCGCTGGCAGAGCTGGTCCGGCAGCGCACCGCGATGGTGCCAGATGACGAATAGGGCGATAGGCGCAACGGTTCCGGCAAACATTCGCGGGCGCCTAGCGGCCCGCGGCAGGATCGAATACTGCTCTCAGGTAAGTCTCTGCACGGCGCTGGTTGTGGCGGGCCACCGAGACTGCCCCGCTGCTTCCCGTCAACTCTTCCCCACTTTCCATAATTAAATATTATCGGACTCACAAAGCATGACACGCAAACCTCTCTGGCCCACTGAAAACGTTTACGAACCGCCGGGTGCTGTTCCAAAAGACCCTTGGGTCACCTTTGAAACTCCCGAGAGAATAGCGATGATGCCGCCAAAACTGAGGAAAGTTACTCATAAACTCGGAATCATTGTATCTGAGCTACATTCAGCATCAACTAACTATGAGCTTTTCAAAGCACTGAACGATAAGATATTTCTGAGCCAAATTGCAAACACCCCATGTGACATTCCAACAAGAAACATAGTAGTCACTTTAGCCAGAACCATATGTATAGTAATATCTGGTATTTTTGATGAAGATCCAGATGCTGTTGATATTAGAAAGGTAGCAAAATCTATTCACTTTGAGAACGAGAAAAAAGATATACTTGATTTTCAAAGACAATTATCTGAAGAAGCATACATGGATGCTCTTAGAATGTTTGATCGTTTAAAATTCATACGCCGTAACATGAATACAGGAAGTTTTCCGCAAGCTTTGTTTAAGATAGTAAAATACCGTAACAAACGTCTTGCCCATTACGATCACAGTGAAGGTCAAAATTTTACAGCTATACCACTTCGCGAAATTAAAATATGCTTTCTAAACGCGGCCAGGCTTTCTGATCTTGTATGCCGGCTTCTTATGCAACGTGTATATCCAATGCCGGAAATACGCAACTTCGCCAAAAGCGAAGCGGTTGCATTCCGTAATACCTTAGTTCTTGGCGCACACGGCCTCAAGTTGCTTAACTCTGGCGACCCTGGCTCCACTATCTCCATAAAGCGCGCCTGAGCGGGTTCCCGGCTTTGCCGGCGTCCAGGGCGGCGGCGTCGGTGCTGGCGAACACCCGGCGGCGGACCAGGCGGCCGTGCGTGTCGTCAAACGCGTCGCAGTCGGCCCGGCCGGATGCATCACGGCCGAAGCAGTGCTGGTCGAAATGCTCGACAATAGCCTTGTAGGCCAGCTTGTGGTTGCCCTTGAGCGTCAGCAGGTAGTCGCCCCCGCGCCCCAGGATTTTCTCGGCGATCGCTGTCTGGCACCCCATCGCATCCATAGTGACAATGGTGTTCTGCAACGCGAGCTGGTCCAGCAGCTCGGGTATTGCGGTAATCTCGTTGGACTTGCCGTCGACGCAGCGCTGGCCCAGTACAAGGCCCTGCTCGCTCGCCCATACGCTGACCACATGCAACGGCGACTGCTCTCGCCCATGGTCGAACGAGCGCCGGACCGTCTTGCCGTCGATGGCGACCACCTCGCGTTCAAAGCCCGCTGTGAGCG
>JAABUJ010007651.1_pt1 | contig 10020 bp, 7 predicted proteins | sample 5559131 | NCBI WGS metagenome assembly JAABUJ01 (sample SAMN10711875, study PRJNA513366) | rock metagenome | isolation source: Antarctica rocks | place: Antarctica: Victoria Land, Mt New Zealand nord | collected 2016-01-07
ATCGTCCTGTTCGTGGGCTTCGGCGTCGCGAACCCGATGTTCTTCAACAGCCAGTTCGTCATCTACCCCCTGCTGCGTGACACAGCGACCTTCACCGTCGTGGGGCTGGCCCAGATGTGCGCACTCTCGATCGGGCACATGAACCTCGCCGTCGGGCGCATGGCGGCGGTCGCAGCGATGGCCGCCGGCTTTTGCTTCGAACGGCTGCACATGGGGCTGGTGCCGGGCTCCCTCATCGGGCTCACGACCGGCGCGCTGGTCGGTGCGCTCACGGGCTGGATCATCGTGAAGTCGCAGGTCAACTCGTTCGTCGTCACTCTCGCCATGGACTTCGCGCTGCTCGGGTTGGTCTCCCTGACCTACACGACGTTCACCGACGCGGCCGCGTTCACCACCAAGCCGCCTGGGATGGACACCCTGGGCAACGGCTCGCTTGGTGGCTACTGCATCGGCAATTTGTGCGGTGCTCCCGTCATCCCACTCCTCGTGTTCCCAGCCCTCGTAGCCCTGATCGCGGTCCGGTACCTGTACGGCTGGACCCGGCTGGGACGCGAGCTACTGTCCACGGGCGCCAGCCTGCGCGCGAGCCGACTCTCCGGGATACCGAGCGACCGTCGGGTCATCCAGGCGCACACCATCTCTGGGCTGCTGGCAGGCTTGGCCGGGCTCATGCTCGCGGTTGCCAGCGGCTCGTTCTCCGCTGCGGTCGGGAGTGAGTTCATGATCCCTTCGTTCCTGGGGCCGGTGCTGGGCGGCACGCTCCTTACCGGTGGCGCCGTATCGGTCCTCGGCACCATGCTAGGCACCATGCTCACGCTGGTGATCCGACAGGGGCTCACCGTGCAGGGGATCGGCCTGGAGACCCTGAACATCGCCCTCGGGTTCGTCCTGCTGCTCGCCCTGTCCACCCAACGGCTCCGAACAGTCACCTGGCGCCCCTGGCGGAGGTCACGGGCATGAAGTCGCTGTGGAACAAGGTCCCGCTGCAGGGCTCCGGCGTGACGCTAACCTTCGTGTTCATCGTCGGGTTCCTGGTACTCGCGGTGACCTCCGGCGGCACACTGCTTACCCAGCTGGCCATTTCGAGCATCTTAATTTACCTGGCGGTCCCCATCCTGATTGGCCTGGCGCAGATGGTCGTCCTGGCCGTGGGCCAGATGAACCTTGCGATCGGCGGGATGGGCGGCGCGACGAGTGCCCTGATGGCCGTCTTGATGGCCGACCACGGTCTGCCCGTGTGGGCCGCGATACTTGTCGGCCTTGCGTGCAGCACCGCGCTCGGCGCCCTAAACGGCGTGCTCGTCGTGCTCACTCGGCTCAACGGCTTCATCGTCACCCTCGGCACGATGACCATGCTCATCGGGGTGCAGTACCTCCTGGTCCGGACGTTCACCGTCGACGGCTACCCGGACTGGCTCAAGAATGTCGGCGAACGGACGGTCGTAGGCATCCCCTACATGTTTCTGACCGCCATCCTGACCGCCATCGTTGTCTCATGGTATTTCTCACGGACAATTGCCGGCCGTCGATTGCTGGCGTCGGGAGGTAACCCTCTAGCGGCCCGTCTGTCCGGGATCTCGAACGACACGTCGGTGTTCCAGGCACACCTGATCTCCGGGCTCCTGGTCGGCATCGCCTCGATGGTCACGATTGCGTCCGCCCCGGGTATCAACCGGTCCATCGGTGGTGACTGGCTCCTACCCAGCTTCGCGGCCGCGATCATCGGCGGCGTGCTGCTGACCGGAGGCGCTGTGGCGGTCTTCGGCACCGTCATGGCCGCGTGCGTGCTCCGTCTAGTCGATGTCGCCCGCGCGCAGTACTCGCTCGACACCAGTTGGTTGAACTTCGTCGTCGGCGTGGTCGTCCTATTGACCGTGGCGCTGAGCGAGTGGCGCAAACGGCGATCGACGCTGCAGAAGATTCCCGCGGAGGTCACGGGATGACGGTTGCACTCGAAGCCACCGGTCTCGTCAAGGAGTTCCCCGGGGTCCGCGCTCTGGACGGGGCCAACCTCACGCTCCGACACGGCACGGTCCACGCCCTTATCGGTGAGAACGGCGCCGGGAAGTCCACGCTCGTGAAGATTATGACCGGCGTCTATCAGGCGGACCGCGGGGAGCTGCGGCTGGCCGGTTCGGCCTGCCATTTCCAGTCCCCCCTCGAAGCGGCGCACGCAGGGGTCGGGGTGGTTCACCAGGAGCGCAACGTCGTCCCCGCATTCACCGTCGCAGAGAACATCATGCTGCAGGACCCGCCCCGGCGGAGGGGGATCGTCGACCGAGACCGGCAGCGACGAAAGGCTGCGGAGGCGCTGGCCACGCTCGGCGTCGACATCGACCTAAACGCCCGCGTCGGCGACCTATCGGTGGCCCAGGTGCAGCTCGTCGAGATCGCCAAGGCGTTGGCCTTCCGCACCAAAGTGCTCCTGTTGGACGAACCCACGGCGTCGCTGACCGGTAGCGAGGCCGAGAACCTCTTCGAGGTGCTGCACACTCTCCGCGACCAGGGAACGGCCATCGTTTTCGTGAGCCACAAGCTGGAGGAGGTCTTCGCGGTCTGCGATACCGTCACCGTGCTGCGCGACGGAGCGAGCGTGCTGGAGTCGGCCCCGCTGCACGATTACTCACACCGGCAGATAGTCGACCAGATGGTCGGGCGAGAGCTGGCCGAGCAACCCGTGCGCCACCGCACGGTGGATCGCACGGTCACGCCGGCTCTGCGTCTGGAGCAAGTCAGCACCAGCCTGGGGCATCGGGACGTGGACCTCGATGTCTATCCCGGGGAGGTCCATGGCCTGTACGGGCTCGTGGGCGCGGGACGTAGCGAGCTGGCCCGATGCCTTCTCGGCTTGCACCCGGTGACCGGCGGCCAGGTGGTGCTGGACGGCACTCCCGCGCGCATCCGGAACATGGAGGAGGCCCTGCACCGCTACCGGATCGGCTACGTGACCGAGGACCGAAAAGAGGAAGGACTGTTCTTCGAGCTGCCCGTCCGGCACAACGTGGCGGTGACCGTCTGGCGTCGCCTCTCCCGCGGAATACGCGGCGTCTCCCAGCGAGCCGAGAACGACATCACCTCCCGGTATGTCGACCACCTCGGCATCAGAGTCGCCTCCAACCAGCAGCTCGTCGGCACACTGTCCGGTGGGAACCAGCAGAAGGTAAGCCTGTCCAAGTGGCTTGCTGCCGACACTAGGCTCCTTATCATGGACGAGCCCACCGTGGGTGTCGACGTGCGGACCAAGGCGGACTTCCACGAGCTGATCCTCGACCTGGCCGACAGCGGCGTCGCGATCGTCCTCATCTCCAGCGATCTGCCTGAGATGATCGCCCTGGCGGACCGAATCTCAGTGATGAGGGAATACCGCATCGTGGGAACGGTCGACAACAACAAGGACTACCCGAAAATGAGCCGGCAGATTATGGACGCCATCCATGAGACCGTGCACGTCCTGACTTGACAGCCCACGTGACTCAGATGACCAGGGGCGGGGCGCACCACCGAGCACTCGAGACTGAGCTAGTAAATCTCCGGTGCGCAGTTATCAATTCAATTGGTGGCCGGTGCTTGCATTTCTCGCTCCCAACCTTATGGCGAGATTGTCGTGACCCCTTGATTTAGACTTGCGCTTACCGCCGGACTACCGGAGGGCTGGCCAGAACACGTTTCACCCGATAGAGGAGAGCCGAGCATGAGACTTGCCCGAAGTGGCCCGGTCGGCCATGAGATTCCGTTGGTCGGCGACGGCGACGATCGGTGGTTCGATCTTCGTCCGATCGTCCCAGATCTGGATGCGTCAGCAATCGCCAACCAGCTGGACCGAATCCGATCGGCTCTTGCCTCCGGCAAGCTTGCCTCTGTGCCCTCGCCAGCTCGTTTCGGGGCGCCGCTGGCCGAGATCGGCAAGATCATCTGTATCGGGCTGAACTACAGCGACCACGCGGCTGAAACCGGGGCGACGGCGCCGAACGAACCCATCCTGTTTCTCAAGACTCCGGATACCGTTGTGGGCCCGGACGACGAGGTGCTGGTGCCGCGCAGGTCGGTCAAGACCGACTACGAGGTCGAACTGGCGTTGGTGATCGGTTCCGAGGCTCGATACCTCGAATCACCAGAGCAAGCGGGTTTGCTGATCGCGGGTTACGCGATCAGCAACGACGTCTCCGAACGGGAGTTCCAAATCGAACGCGGCGGCCAATGGGACAAAGGCAAGAACTGCGAGACGTTCAACCCGTTCGGGCCGTGGATCCTGACCGCCGATGAGGTCCCCGACCCACAGGGGCTCGACCTGAAGTCCTGGGTCAACGGAGAGCCAAGGCAGAGCGGCAACACCAAGAACATGATCTTCAGCGTCAACCACCTGCTCTGGTACCTGAGCCAGTTCATGGTGCTGCGCGCCGGCGATGTCATCAACACCGGAACGCCGGCCGGTGTCGCCATGGGAACCAACGATTTTCCCTACCTTCGGGCCGGCGACGTGGTCGAACTCGAGATCGATGGTCTGGGTCGGCAACGACAGACGCTCGGACAGGCCTGACATGGGCGAGTTGGACGATCTGAACGCCTTGGTCACCGGCGGAGCGTCCGGAATCGGGCTGGCCATCGCTACGGCCTTCGCCGCTGAGGGGGCCGCCGTCGCAGTCCTCGACCGGTCGGCGTCCCCACCGGCGCAACTCCCAGCGGGAACGTTGTACCTGACAGCTGACGTCACCGACGACACTGCGGTACGTGCAGCAGTGGACAGCGCCGCGAGACAACTCGGTGGACTGGATCTGCTGGTCAACAATGTAGGCATCGCCGCCCAGGGCGGTGTGGCAGACAGTTCCGACGACGAATGGCATCGCGTGCTCGACGTCAATGTGGTCGGTACCGCAAGGGTTTCCCGTGCCGCTTGGCCATACCTCGCCCGCTCGAAGCATGCGGCCGTGGTCAACACGTCATCGATCGCCGCCACCGCCGGCCTTCCGCAGCGTGCGGTGTATTCGGCGAGCAAGGGCGCGGTACTGGCGCTAACCCGAGCCATGGCTGCCGACGGCATGCACGAGAGTATCAGGGTGAACGCCGTCAACCCGGGCACCGCCGACACGCCGTTCGTGGCCCGGCTGCTCGAGTCCGCCCCCGACCCGACGGCCGAACGAGCGGCGCTGGCAGCCCGGCAGCCTCATGGGCGGCTGGTGTCCGCGGAAGAGATCGCACACGCCGTGCTCTACTTGGCCTCGCCGCGTTCCGGGTCCACAACCGGAACCGACATTGCGGTGGACGGTGGCATGGCCGGGTTACGCCTCCGTCCGCGGGCGTGACGCCATGAAACGGATCGCATCGATGATCGGGCTTCGCCCGGACAATCAGAATGACGGCTTGGCCCAGCCGGCCGCCCCCTGGCCGGCGGAGCGCGTGCTCACGACGATTCGGCTCGCGGCCCGAGCACTGCAGGACATGGGCATCGAGTCGCCGTCGGTCGGTGTCTCGGGGCTGAACCCGCACGCCGGTGAAGGCGGTCTCTTCGGCGACGAGGAGGCCCGGGTAATCACCCCCGCCATCGAGCAGGCACAGGCGGCCGGCATCGACGCCAGCGGACCGTGGCCGGCCGACACGCTGTTCGGGCGCTCGGTGGCAGGGGACTTCGACGTCGCGATCGCCATGTTTCACGACCAGGGCCACATCGCCGTCAAGGTGCTTCGCTTCGAGACGGGCGTGAACGTGACCATCGGCCTGCCCATCGTCCGGACGAGCGTCGACCACGGCACCGCGTTCGACATCGCGGAACCGGACGGGCCGGTCACGACAGCCTGGTCGAAGCGATCCTGGTCGGGGCAAGGATGGCGCAGGCCCGGGCCGCGGCGGCGGGCGCCGGGACCGCGACAGTGGCGACAGGAGATGAGACCGCATGACCTACCAACCAGGCGAGCACCTCGGCCCCTTCGAGGCGGCCCGCGAGCTGCGCTACGACGCCCCCTTCCCCTGGATGCTGCCTGTGCGGCAACGATTCGATGCCCCACAGCTGGCTGACGTCGCGGCCGCCACCGCAGCTGCGCTCGAGCCGTTGCGAGCCCGGATCACGCCCGGCATGACGGTGGCCATCACCGCCGGCAGCCGGGGTATCCACGACAAGCCGACGGTGGTGCGAGCCGCCGGCGAGTGGCTGCGTTCGGTGGGCGCTGAGCCCTTCGTCGTGCCCGCCATGGGATCGCACGGCGGTGCCACCGCCGTGGGCCAGGTGGGGATGCTCGCCGAGCTCGGCATGACCGAGCAGAGCCTCGGCATGCCCATCCGTGCCACGATGGAGACGGTCGATCTCGGAGCGGTGCCGGACGGCCCGACCGCCTACCTGGACCGCAACGCGGCGGCGGCGGACGCGATCCTGGTCATCAACCGCGTCAAGGCGCACACCGACTTCAAGGGTGACATCGAGAGCGGCCTCGCGAAGATCACCGCGATCGGCTTGGGCAAGCAGCGCGGCGCCGAGGGCATCCACCTCTACGGGCCCGCGAACCTCGGGTTCTGGATCCCGCGCGTAGCACGGCGCATCATCGATACCGGCAAGGTGCTCGGCGGCATCGCCATCCTCGAGAACGCCTACGATCGGGCCGTGAAGATCCAGTTCGTCGAGCCGGCGCAGATCGGTGGCCAGGCCGAACAAGAGCTGCTGCGAGAGGCGAAGAGCCTGATGGCGACGTTGCCGTTCGACCACCTGGACGTGGCGGTCATCGACGTCATGGGCAAGGACAAGTCGGGTACGGGCATGGACACCAACGTGATCGGCCGCATGATGATCCGCGGAAGTGCCGAGTTCGAGCGCCCCCACATCACCAACATCGCCGTCCTCGACGTGAGCTACGCCTCGCATGGCAATGCCATCGGGCTGGGCCTGGCGGACTTCATCCCGTTCCGGATCCTCGAGAAGATCGACCTGCGCAGCAGCTACATCAACGCGATGACCTCCGGCCTGGGGGGACCCCAGCGCGGTCAGATCCCCATGGCCATGCCCACCGACCGCGACGCCATCGCGGCCGCCATCCTGACTTGCGGCCGCGCCGACCCGGACCGGGCCCGGATCGTGCGGATACGCGACACGCTCGACCTCGAGCAGCTGCTCGTCTCGCAGTCGTTGCTCGGCGAGGTCGAGGCCCACGCTGGTCTCGAGATCGTCGGCGAGGCCGCACCGATGTCCTTCGACGCAGAAGGACGGATCGAGAAGTGGCGATGATCGAGCAGCGCCGGTCGCGCACCCAGGTGGCACCCACGACCGTCGCCCTGTTCGTCACGTGCGTGGGCGACCTGGTGTCGCCTGGGGCGCCGCGCGCCGCCGTCGAGGTGCTCGAGGCGATGGGTGTGCGGGTCGAGGTTCCGCGCGCCCAGACCTGCTGCGGTCAGCCAGCCCTCAACTCCGGGTACCCGCAGGAGGCACGCATCCTGGCCCGCCGGTGGCTGCGGACGTTCGCGCCGTACGACGCAGTGGTGAGCGTCTCGGGCTCGTGCACCGCGACCGTCCACCACGCCTACCCGCGGCTCCTCGAGGGAACCGAGCGTCAGCAGGTGCAGGACCTGGCGGCCAGGAGCTGGGAGTTTAGCCAGTTCGTCGCCGAGTTCGGCCACGACCTCACGCTGCGTCTGGATGCCACGGTGACCTATCACGACTCCTGTCACATGCTGCGCACGCTCCACGAGCGCGAGTCACCGCGCAAGCTGCTCGGCCGGATCGAAGGCCTGACGCTCGTCGAGATGAGCGACTCGGAGGTGTGCTGCGGCTTCGGCGGCACGTTCGCCACCAAGATGCCGGACGTCTCGGTGGCCATGGCCGACCACAAGCTGGTCAACGCGCAGGAGACCGCGTCGCACTACCTGGTGTCCGCGGACCCTGCCTGCCTGATGCACCTGCAAGGTCGCGCCGATGCCACCCGGGCCGGTGTCCAGACGCGGCACATCGCCGAACTGGTGCGCGAGGCACTCGTCACGGAAGAGGTGGGGGCATGACCTCTGCGGGCGGATCGGTCCCTGACGCCGCGACCACGACTGCGCCCGACTCGGCGTCGGTCGAGCCCCGCAACCGCAGGTCGGCTGCCCTGTCGGGCCGTGAGCGAATCGTCCCCACCCGCCCGGACTGGGCTGCTGCAGCGATCCCGGCGCACCGTAAGCCGTTGCCGCTGCTCACCCGCGACGCGATCGTTTGGGCGGGTACGACGGCTACCCACGCACGGCTGTCGGGTAAGAACCGGGCGCAAAACGACTCCGGGTGGCCACCCGGGATCGCCGCCCTCCGCGAGCGCGGATCGCAGATCCGCCGGGAGACGCTGCGTGACCTCGAGGGCTATCTGCAGGCCCTGACCGAGAAGGTGGAGGCCAACGGGGGTGTCGTGCACCGGGCCGCTACCCCCGAGGACGCCGCCCGGGTCGTGAGCAGGATCGCGGCCGAGGGCGACGTCAAGCTGGTGGTCAAGGCCAAGTCGATGGCCACCGAGGAGATGCACCTCAACGCCCATCTGGAGGAGCAGGGCATCGAGGTCGTCGAGACCGATCTGGGGGAGTACATCGTCCAGCTGGCCGACGAACGGCCGAGCCACATCGTGGGCCCGGCGCTGCACAAGTCGCAGGTGGAGGTCGGAGCCCTCTTCAACGAGCTGGCCGGAGAGCAGATCCCCCAGGAGGCCGAGGATCTCGCCGCGTTCGCCCGGGAGCGACTGCGCACCGACTTCCGTCGCGCCGACATGGGGATCAGCGGTGTGAACTTCGCGGCGGCCGACACCGGGACCCTGACGCTGGTGACCAACGAGGGCAACGCCGACATGGTCACCTCTCAGCCGCGCATCCACGTGGCCGTCATGACGCTGGAGAAGGTGATCCCCCGTTTCCGGGACGTCGCCGTGCTGGTGCCGCTGCTCTGCCACGCCGCCACCGCGCAGAAGGTGACGGTTTACCAGACCATGCTGAACGGGCCGCGCCGGGAGGACGAGGCTGACGGACCCGAGCAGCTGCACCTGGTGATCCTGGACAACGGGCGTAGCTCGATCGTCGGCGGCCGGTACGAGGAGGTTCTGGCGTGCATCCGCTGCGGAAACTGCCAGATCGCCTGCCCGGTCTACCGCACCGTCGGCGGTCACGCCTACGGTGCGGTGTATGGGGGGCCCATTGGCGCCGTCCTGACCCCGCTGCTCGAGAACACCCGTGACGGCGCGGACCTTCCCTTTCTCTCCTCGCTGTGCGGTGCCTGCTACGACGCCTGCCCGGTCAAGATCCCGCTGCCTGACATGCTCGTCGACCTGCGTGCGGACTACGAGTCGAGGGCAGCGCGCCCCCGCAGGTTGCTGTGGCGGCTGTGGGCGAGGCTGTGGGACAGCCCGGTCGGGTTCCGGCTGACGGTGATCGCGCTGCGCGTCCTCGGCCCACTGGTCCCGCGCGCGCTGGTGCGGCTGCTGCCCGGGCCGGGCAAGGGTTGGGCCACCGGCCGGGCTCTTCCGGCAATAGGCAACGCCGGCAGGTTCCGGTCCTGGTTCGCCGCGAGGAAAGCACGGTGAGCGGGATCGATCTGGCCGAGCAGTTCCGGGCCGCGCTGACCGCGGTCGACGGTGTCGCGCACCTCTGCACCTCGGCAGCCGAGGCGCACGACCGGGTGGTCGACCTCTGCGCTGCCGGGTCGGTGGTGATCGACGAGGGCCACCCCGACACCGCCGGCCTTGCCGAGCGCCTGCGCCTGGTGGACGATCCGTGGGAGGCGGCCGTGGGTGTCACCGGGGTGGACGCCGCAGTCGCCGAGACGGGCACGCTGGTTCTGTCCTGGGGTCCCGGTCGGCGCCGGAGCACTCCCCTGGTGCCGCCGGTGCACGTCGCGCTCGTCCCGTTGCCCCGGTTGGTGGCCACCTACGCCGACGCCATCGACGTCCTGGCCGCCATGGATCCCGCGCCCTCGGGTATGCAGCTGGTCACCGGACCCAGCCGGTCGGCCGACATCGAGATGAAGCTCGTCAAGGGAGTGCACGGGCCCGGGCAGGTCCACGTCGTGCTCTACCCGCAGCCGGACGGGGC
>JAABUJ010007652.1_pt1 | contig 10017 bp, 6 predicted proteins | sample 5559131 | NCBI WGS metagenome assembly JAABUJ01 (sample SAMN10711875, study PRJNA513366) | rock metagenome | isolation source: Antarctica rocks | place: Antarctica: Victoria Land, Mt New Zealand nord | collected 2016-01-07
ATGACAAATGAAACATAAGAAGAGACTGTGTCACTAAGAAGAATCAACATTGTGATCAGTAAATGAGTCTTTAAACTTAAGCTGAACATTAACAGATTCTTAAACAAGCTTAAGACAAGACTTGTGGCAAGAGACTTCTCACAGACATATAATGTTGATTATAAGAACATCTTTATTCTCACTATTAAGTTTAACATTCTGCAAGTCTTTCTGACTATTGTTGCACTCAAGAATCTAGAGTGTCATCAAGTGAATGTCAATAACATCTTCACAGAATTCTTTCTGAAGAAAACAATCTATATGACATCTTTTTCTGAAGTCAATATTGCATCTAGTTATGTTCTGCACATACTGTGCAGCCTTTATGGTCTTAAGCAAGTCACACAGAACTGACATGAACAATGTATTATCAAACTACTTAAGTTAAATTTTCATCAAAGCAAGACTGATCTCTGTCTTCTTCTTCACAGCATCAAAAGAATTATGCTGCTTCTTTATGTAAACAATATTGTTGTAACTTCAGCAAATCTGTTACACATTCTCTGATTTAAGCAAGCTCTTGCAAACATGTTCAAAGTTAAGAACTTAAGAAAGACACAGAAAATTCTCAGCATTTAAGTTATACATAACTGCAAAATGAGAATTCTGCACCTGAATCAGATTCACTACATAAATAAGATACTAAAGGATCTTTACATGCAATCTGATAAGCACAGAGTCATCAGCATTTCACTTAATAAATATGATGTTCTTCATTTTGTCAGCTCAACTGATTAAAGAATAGATTAAAGACAGTATCAACAGATAATTGAAAGTTTAATGTATACAGCAATTTATACTTAATTAAACATCATCTTCACACTAAATTAATTAAGTCAATATCTCAGCAATTCTGCAGAGCATCATGAATACATACTTAAGAAATTACTGCAGTATATAAGATCAATCATCAATCTCAGCATCATGTACAGCTTTAATGAGAGTCAAGTAATGCTTAAATACTCTGACTTCAACTATGTTTCAGACAAGCAGAATCAGAAATTAATTCTAGAGTGTATCTACATACTTAAAGATGAATCAGTGTCATAAATAAGTCAAAAGCAGAAGTCTGTCATCATCTTAATCACTGAGACTGAATACATAATTATGTCAATGTGTATGAAGACTGAGATCTGGCTTGAATAGATGTTAAGAGACATAAGCATAAGCAAATATCTTGAAGTCAATTCACACTGTGTAAGCATTCAAGAGAATGAAGTTCATCAGACTTCTTTATTTATTCAGTTCAGAGAAGACAATTAAGTCATCTTGATCTTAATTAAGAACACACATATATATAAGCAGTCAAAGCACATTGATGTCTTCTATCACAACATCTGCAATCTGCATAAGCACAATCAGATTCAGATAGACTTTATGTTCAGTTAAGAGATGATTGTCAATAAGCTTATTAAGTCTCTGTCTAGACAGATCTTTAAGCAGTTTATTGAACTCATAAGATTCATTGTTAATAATTAATTAAATTCTTAAATGATTTGTTGAACTCTTAATGATGCATTTAGTCATCTGGTGTTTGTTGTCAGTGAGAGTCAATAGGTGCAGCCTCACTGAGTAAAAGTGTTGAGAAGTGATGTTCTAGCTGCTTTTATGAAGTAAAGTAAAATTAACATTAGAGACTGAGTGAAAACTCTGTTCATGTTAACTGTAGTCAACATTCTTTCTACTTTTTCTGTAACTCTCTTGATCAAGATGTGCTCATAGGCAACACAGTTTAGGGGTTTCACTAGATGACATAGTATAGCATGAGTATTCATTCCTTTCAATATCTTTGAGTATCAGATAAATTTAAAGAGCAGTTAAACAACAGAAATTAAGAGTGTTTCTAAGTAGAATTTAGTGAGCTTACTGCTCATTAATTAAGATGATCTTATAGCAGACATTATGAATATAGAGACAACATTAACTTTAAAGATTACAATAATAATAAAGTAATGTTGATACACTTAAACTTTGTCATCTTACAGTACAACACAATAAAGTTAAAAAATAAGATTATGATATTTCTGCTTCAGAATTTTATTATATGAGACTATAATATGCTGATCATTCAGAAGTCATGACACAATAAATACAACAATAATATTTATTATTTTTGCAAAAATTGATTTTATCTGATCTATTCAAAATTCATAGAAAAAGAATTAACTCAAGTCTGTTTCTACATTAATTTATAATTGAACTGTGCAGACTGAACAGTTCAGACATACAGTAGAGATCTTATAATTTTGAAAATTCAATATACTGAATATAGTCAGTCTAAGCATTTATGCATTTACAATATGTACAGAGAAGCAGTTAAAGAGAACATTATAATAATTTTAAAGTAACTAAATAATTTATTGAAGAATAATCACTGACAACACATTATAGTGAGAGACTTTAATCTGCATCATTCAATATGAGAAAGTCTGAAGATGAAGAAGAATTTATAGACAGAGCAATTAATATAAATAATGAATGAATAACAGCTCTCTCTGTTCTTACTGTAAAGTTTAATTACATAAAGATTTCAGCAAGTATGCAGCATCATAGATCTAATGTTAAGCAGCTTAGACATTATTTAATAATTAATTAGCTGCAAAATACAACAACAATATTATAACTTTAATCATTACTTTATTGTTACTCATCTTCTGCTGTCTACAGCAGAGATCACATTACAATTTTATTAACAGTGAGATAAAGTAGACATAAAGCTTCTATAATAAACTCTGATAAAATAGCTGTCAATGTTACTTTATAACTACAATAAATTTAATATAAAACAATATATAACTGTCATTACAGAGACAATTCAGATCATAGTGAAGACAACAGTATTGATGTTAACTCTTAGTAAATAATTAAAGTTAGAATTTGACTCAAAAGCAAAAGAGATAATAAGAAAAATAAATAGAGCTCATTATTGTTGATAAAGAGAGCAGAACATGCATATTTAAGAGATATATTGTTGAGTTTACAATGAAAAAAAGAAGAAGCTGACAAAATTAATGAGAATGAGTCACAGAGAACAGATAGAGACAGTTTTAAAGAATTTTCAGAAATTATAAAAATTGATGAAGTGAGTCAGAAATTACAGAGTCATGAGTTAAGCTTTTACTTTTACTTTGAAATAAATGAAAAAGTTGAAACTTACAGAACTACAGAATAAGACAGAGTTACTTTGAATAATTTTCTTTTTAACTTCTTCAGAGATGAATCTTGATGACATTGTAGAATATAAGTACTTTAAGCTAATATTTATGTCTTCAATTACAGAGATTAAATTAACAGAGATTATAATGTAAGTATCAGGTAATAAGACATTAAAATTAAATAATATATTAAATTAAGTTTTACACTAAATATTATTGCAACTACTCTCACTGCTGCTCTCACTGTACAACTTGTGCCTGAACAGCAGAAGATATTTAAGAATTTTTAAATACTTTATTACAGTGATGTTGCAGAAGCTCAATAAAGAAAACTATTAACAGTTTAAAATATATTAATTAATGATACTTCTAAACATTATAAGCAAGGCTCTGAAGTCTGTGATGACACACAGAATAAGTTACATAACAGAGATCTATTAATTGTTATTTAAAACACTGTTAAGAGACTGAAAGATTATGTTTACAGAGTAGACAATTTACACATTGCTGAAGCAGATTTACAGAGTATAAGAATTAAGCATGTTAGTTACATCATTATTAATGCTGAATATATTAGAAGTCTTTAACAATGTCTTTCACAAAAAATTATTTCACAATCTTTAAAAACACTATCTATCACTGAAGATAGTAAACTGAATAGAAGACTTTCTGAAAGAAAGAACATCAATAATAAAGCTGTTAAAATATGAGTTAAAGAGCTTTGTCATTCATATAGACATATTTTAAAGTTCATTATTATCATTTATTTTATATTTATTCTACAATGCTGACATACTGAATCTAGTCAATGACTTATAGCTTTAAGTCACAGCAGTGAGTTGAATTGATGATGTAAGCATTATAATGACAAAAAAGTCAGCAGAGAAGAACTGCATCACTTTGTATATAGTGCACAGCTACACAGAGTCATAAGCTTAAAAATATGTCTTTATTTTTATCTTAATTAAATATGAGCTCATTTACTTTATAAACTGTCTCATAAGACATAACACAACAGTGAAGCTGATTTTAAATACATATACAGTATAGACATTACTGATATGCAGAGTGCTGAAAGTCATCTTGAATTTACATTTAAAATGAGATGCATACATATAATACATTCAGACTTAAGTCACAACAAGTCTCAGAGATTTAGTGATGCTGACAGACTTTATATGAAGTTTTAAACTTAAGAATCTATGAAAACTTTATGTAACAATGATGCTGTCACAGATTCTGTACTGCTGCTTAGTCTGATACAGCTTAAACAGTGAGTACAGAATAATTATATAACAGAAATGAATTTTTTAGAAACTGACAGTTATATAGTGATGAGCAGAAGTCATTATAGTGAAAATCTTCTGCATAACAACAGACTCAGCACTGAACATAGAATTCTTTCTTTTTTTAATGAAACAGCAGCTAAAAAAGACATTGAGAAAGTTTATACTTTATATTATTACTATATTAATTTACACTTTAATGAAGAAAATCAGACCTGACTTTACAAAAAAGCTTTGCTGAAAAAACTTATTAAAATGTCTGTAGCTTTGCTATAAGATGCAGACATAACTTTTATCAGAAATTAACTTGAAATTTAAAGCACTTTACATTATATTATTATGATGAAACAGCTTAACTATTTACATAAATGACAATGCAGATAAAGCTGTTCACAGATACAATATTAACAAACTCTGTTGAGACTGAGAGATATTAAATATTTATATGAATAGCAGTGACATTGAGAGTCAGATAAATGCAGTAACAGTGATATTGAAAAGAGATCTGAAATACATAATGTATATAAGTATAGATGAGACATTCACAGTGTATATGATGAAGCTACAGAATCTGATCATGATGATGAATATAATAAGTGTGATGAAAATAATAAAATTAAAGCTCTAAACAGTGAACATATACACAGATAACTAAGCAGCAATTTAATTAATCATTAAATTAGATATACAGTCAGATTAATACTTACTGCAGTACATGATAAAGAAAGTAAATGATTTGTGAAGTTAGAAGATTTAAATATGAATTTGATGAATATTGATGTATATAGAGATATCAGAAAATGAAGAAATAAATAAAGTAATTAAGATAGTGATTCAGATCAGAGATTTACACACTGAGAAAGAATAAATTACAGAGATTTAACATTTAATTGTTATCTGCAAAACAAGACTTCATCAGTAAGTAGCAAAAGAATGAGTCAATGACTGAAAGAATGAAATAGCAGAACAGATCACATTCAGTATAAAGTAATAGTTAAATAGAAAAGTGTTGAATAAATATACAGAACTTTGCTGACTCATAAGCTTTCTTATTATTTAGCTATGCATAGAGAAGATTAACATAATTTATTATCTTTATATTATAAACTGAGCAGACTCTTCACAATATTCATATAATCTGAGCATTCAAACTATTCATTATATATTAATGAAATGTCTGCAAACCTGAGATCTAAGAAAGAAACTACTGAGATGAGTTAACAATATAAAGAAGATTTTATAAAACTCAGTATTAATTAAAGCAATCACTATACTTATGTTATAAAGCAATCTTCTGAGACAATTTCAGACTGTAAAAAAGACATCAGAAAATCTGACATTCTCAGATGCAATCTGAAATAGAAAATTCAACAATTATACACTTTAGACTGCAGAAAAGATAATTAATTGTTTATAGTAATTTTTTATTTTTTATTGATAACAGTAGAAGAAAGACATTAATATTAAATTATAAGAAAATAAGATTAGTAAACATCAAAATTAAGAGAAATGTGAAGAGCTATAGAGAGTAAAGTTAGAATTTGTATTAATTAATTAAATTATGAGATGACAGTGATGATGACAATGAGATGATAATGAGAGTAAGATCAGTATGCATTAGTTACTTGTAGTTATGCAGTGTATGGCAGCCTAGGCAGCCTTGATTATCTATGAATTAATTAATTAATCAATTAATTAACTCTGAGATATTAAAAAAAACACCTTCTCTAGCTTAAAACAAATTTTTGAAATAACTTCATCAGAATTGCATTAAATAAGCTTAAAATCTAGTCAGTAACTCTTCTTATTGCACTTTATAACTTAATATAGATTATGATGTCAAAATCTTCATAATTAGCAGTGAGTGTGCAATTCTTCTTTTTATTAAAGCATGTCACTCAATTAAAACATGAAGCAACTCAATTTCAGATCTTTATGAATTCAAAGATTAAGAAAGACAAATTTAAAAAGATTTTTCAATAAATTTACATTGAATTCTTTATTAAATCTATTCAGAACTTTACAGAAAGAGTTCTGAATCAATTTAAAATAGCTTAAATTGTAACTGATCTGAAAGCTTTACAATGAATCATGAACACAGTATAATACAACATTACAGTTATAAAGAACATTTTAAAGATCTTTATTAGCAGAAATTCTGCATTGCAATTCTTCATCATCACAGAATATAAATACATACACATTTAAGCTTAAATAACAGTAAATGCATTGTCATTTTTAACAGCAGCATTCTTTTCATCATTATTTAAAGAAAGAAGCATCATCACAGATCTTTTTATATTTAATAATTATAAAATTGTCATTAAACTCACTGACACTGTTCTCATTAATTATTGATGCATTCTCTCATCAGTCACATTATACAATCACATTAACAGTCACATTTACATTACTATAGATTAAAACATCATTGCTATTAAGATTGTAACTATTAAGTAACTAAAGTTAGATAACTTAATGATGTATACATTCACAATGACTGAAAAAGAGTCACTGCAAAATAATATCAGATAAATTACATTTTTAAAAGCAGACAGCAAGATAGTCATCATTATTTATGATGTTATTGTGCACAGCATACTGATACAAAGCATTAAAATGAAAGATTAGTGAGTCATAATAACATATATAGAGACAGAAAATTATAAAATTAAAGCTGAAGAAAACATCTTAATTAACTATATAAGATGACTGTGCAGCTCAAAATGAGTGACAGAGTCTGTAATGATGAAATTTATAAATATAGAGTACATCAATTTAACATTTCAAATTGAGTTAATTTGAAACTCTGAGTACAAGAAGACAAAGTTATATAATTAAGTTTGCTGCAGTCAGAAATGCCTTAAATGTCATAAGTATAATTATATAAGTGCTTAATGCAGAGATACTCAGAAATGCAGTATATATATAGAGAGTTATAGATTTAAGAATTGTCTCTTTAAGAATCTAGAATTCAACATTAGAAAGTATGTAAGCTGTGAAGACTTACACAAGATATGAAACAACAAATGTTTTGAGTTTTAGAAAGAAATGATGTGTATGTAGATGACATATAACATTAAGCAGACTTAATAATGAATATTAACTTAGACATTAATTATTAAATTTAAAGAAGTCACATTCTTAAAGACAGTTAACAGCAAAGTCAGTGAGATTGACATTAATAGTCATAACAAAAGCATTAATAGCAGCAACAGTGACAACAGTGACAGCAGTGACAATATTAGTGAGAGTGTGACACTTATATTATATATAACAATGAATAGTGATCATAAAATCATCAGTAAGTCTCATTTAACAATATTTAAGATTCTTATAAAAATCTTATCAATTCTGACATCAGTCTTAAAGACATTCATCAATAGAAATGAAAAGCAACTGATATTATTTATAAAAACAATAATTACAGATGCAAATTGAATTTCTTTAAGATCAGTGAATAAAAATAGATTTAAAAGAATTACAATCAGATTTCTGAAAATGTAAAAGACAAATGCTGCAGTAAAGACAGCAGCAAGTCATTAAAATATTAAATTCTTTAGATATTAAATAGATCTAAAGAACAGTCAGGCAATAAAAATTGAAAATGTCTTTAAGTAGAACTTAGTGAGCTTGTTGCTTATTAGTTAAGATGATTTCACAGTAAATATTATGAATATAGAGACAACATTAACTTTAAAGATTACAATAATGATAAAATAATGTTAATATACTTAAACTTTGTCATCTTACAGTACAACACAATGAAGTTAAAAAACAAGATTATAATATCTCTGCTTTAAAATCTCATTATATGAGACTACAATATGCTGATCATTCAGAAGTCATAACACAATAAATACAACAATAATATTTATTATTTCTGCAAAAATCAATTTTATCTAATTTATTTAGAATTCACAAAAAAAGAATTAATTTAAGTCTGTTTCTACATCAATTCATGACTGAACTGTGCAGACTGAACAGTTTAAACATACAGTAAAGATCTTATGACTTTAAAGATTTAATATATTGAATATAATTAGTTTAAGTATTTATGCATTCACAATGTGTACAGAGAAGCAGTTAAAGAGAATATTATAGTAACTTTAAAGTAATTAAATGATTTACTGAAAAATGATCATTAATAATATATTATAATGAGAGACTTTAATCTGCATTATTTAACATAAAAAGATCTGAAGATAAAGAAGAATTTATAGATAAAGCAGTTAATATAAATAATAAATGAATAATAGCTTTCTTTATTCTTATTGTAGAGCTCAGTTACATAAAGATTTCAATAAGTGTACAGCATCATAAATTTGATGTTAAGCAGCTTAAACATTACTTAATGATTAATTAGCTGTAAAATACAACAACAACATCATAACTTTAATTATTACTTTATTATTACTCATTTTCTGCTGTCTATAGCAGAGATCACATCACAATTCTATTAACAGTGAGATAAAGTAGATATAAAGCTTTTACAATAAATTCTGATAGAACAGCTATTAACATCATTTTATAATTACAATGAACTCAATATAAAGCAATATATAACTGTCATTACAGAGACAATTCAGATCACAGTAAAGACAATAGTATTGATGTTAACTTTTAGTAAATGATTAAAGTTAGAGTTTGACTCAAAAGTAAAAGAGATAATAAGAAAAGTAAATAAAGCTTATTATTATTGATAAAAAGAGCAGAGTATGCATACTTAAGAGATGTATTGCTGAGTTTATAATGAAAAAGAAAAGAAGCTGACAAAATTAATGAGAATGAGTTACAGAGAACAGATAGAGATGATCTTAAAGAATTTTTAGAAATTATAAAAATTAATGAAGTGAATTAGAAATCACAAAGTTATAAATTAAACTTTTACTCTCATTCTGAAATAGATAAAAAAGCTGAAACTTACAGAACTGCAGAATAAGATAAAGTTATTTTGAATAATTTTTTTTTTAACTTCTTTAAAGATAAATCTCAGCAACATTGCAGAATATAAGTATTTTAAGTCAATATTTATGTTTTCAATTATAGAGACTGAATTAACAGAGATTATAATGTAAGCATTAAATAATAAAACATTAAAACTGAATAACATACTGAATTGAGTTCTACACTGAATATTATTATAACTACTTTCACTGCTGCTTTCACTGTACAATTTATGTCTAAATAGCAGAAAATATCTAAGAGTTTTTAAACACTTCATCACAATAATGTTACAGAAGCTCAACAAAGAAAATTATCAGCAGTTTAAGATATATTGATTAATGACATTTCTGTAGACTGAGTATAAAGTTAAGTTAGATCAGAAAAAAGTGCATCTGACTTAAATCTGCATTAGAATTCAGGTTAAGTTAAGTTAAATTTGTGCATAAATCAATTCTATCTACAATCTGTGTGAGTATCTGCATGCAGATAAGGCTAGCCATTATGAGTAAGGTCAGAGCTAAGGCTTAAAAATGTGAAAGCTTATTGATATATTAGTTATAATAAATTACATCTTAACTAGTCATATAGGG
>JAABUJ010007653.1_pt1 | contig 10015 bp, 7 predicted proteins | sample 5559131 | NCBI WGS metagenome assembly JAABUJ01 (sample SAMN10711875, study PRJNA513366) | rock metagenome | isolation source: Antarctica rocks | place: Antarctica: Victoria Land, Mt New Zealand nord | collected 2016-01-07
CGGGCGTCAAGGCATACAATCGGGATAGGCATGGCATTTCTCCTGGCGACAAGGCGGTTTGTGCAACCTCTTGGTACCAGATGGAGCGCCATGCCTCAATCCCTCCTAAAAACTGCAAAGGTAGAGATAACCAATGACAGTGATCCAATGGAGGATGTGCGTGTACGGCCACTCAGGGAGATAATACGTGTCGGCTTCTACGACGACCGGCGCGCCTTGACTGATGTCCGATGCAACATCTTGATGAAACGTCTTCTCATCCGCCGCCTCCTGAGTGGGCGTAGAGTTAACATCATTATTCTTGACGAGATCGTAGAAGTATGTGCTCCAACCTGTGCCAGTGCTACGGCCGGATGCCTCAAAATTGAGGGCGTCGCGTAGGTCTGTAGGATAGGTTCCGTCGTTCGACCCGTCGCTTTTATATGTGATTTCGCCAGGGGTCTTATACGACGGAGGATTGACCTGCTGCGCGAGATACATCAGATAGGAGCGGTACGGAGCATTGCTCGTCCAATAGGTGTTGACGACACCATCATTATACGAGCCAGCGGGATAGCCGTTAGCAAAGTGGTTCCAGTACCAGAGCGCGACGTTGGATGAGCCCGGTCCACAGTAGCCCCAGTAGTTCGCGTCGGTGTAGCTATGGCCTGCATCGTCCTTGGCCGGGGAGCCATCCGGCATGCTGCCTAACGGCTCCACAATACCCGACGTGATCTGGTCGCCCAAAGGATTGCCGCTCGGAGCGATGCCATACATTGGTATAGCGTTAGGCTGGACAAGGCGTCCGAGACGCCCCAGAATCATCGCCCGATTGCCACGCTTGAGGACGACAGCACTCGTACCTTGCGCCGGAACGGCTATCAAATGAGCTTCCTTCCGCGCAACCCATGCGGGATCCTGGACGAGGCTCGACTTGCCGAAACCGACAGGGCGCCAGAGCCCCTGCGCCGCGATCGCTCGCTGCGTGGCGATCGGTAGTTGCGAGACACTCGCGACAACCCCAGCATCTTTAAAGCCTGGATTGCCTGGCACATTGGGATCTGGCGTACTCGCATCGACCCGCGCTGTCACGCCGAAAGTCGCGGCCGCTAGAGCAAGTGATGCGATGAGGGTGTAGGTGTGTTTCAAGGTATGAATCCTCCCCTTAGACAAGGATCTTTTCGGGGCATTCTTTCTTTACGGTTTGACGCCTCTGTTAGGCGTCAAACCGTAAAAGCCTGCGAACCTTGTCTTACCAATAGACGGCGGCATCGTCGTACGGCTCGCCGGGCCAGCAGCTTTGGGTCGAGCTATTCCAATGGTTGATCCCATCATCGCTGACCAGCCGCCGATCGACGGAGAGCGCCAAGCCACCGAACGTGCTTGTATACGGTAGGGCGGCGCAGTTGGCGTTGGCGCCCTGCCAGTAATGCGACGAGCAATACGGCCAACAGTTCTGGTCATCGAGCAGTGTGTAGCCCTGCTTCACGGTTGTGGGGCCACCCAGATAGGACAAGGCTAACTCCCACCCGATTTTCGAGCTGCAATCGGAACTGAACGTGTACCGCTGGCTCAAGTGGACGTTCGATCCGAAGTTGCTTGTGTAGTTCGTCGTGGCGTAGTGCGACGATGCCCCACCATCGCAACTATCTGTGTTGGGTGTGATAGCGTCAGATGTCGCGGTTGCGGGTGCGCTCGCTCGACTGTGCGCACGGGCATCGGAAACGAGTTGCTTGAAGCTGGCATTGCTCGCGCCTGTCAAAACATAGGATTCATGCGCGGACTGCGCCTCCGCCAACGGGACTTGACCGACGTGGATGACGGTTCCCGCAGGACAAGGCTGGCTCGGTTCATTTGTGACTTTCCCCTGAGCATCCACGCTGTATCCGCCGATTGTGCAGTTTGACGTCGCAGATACGTCCTTCGCGACCCAGACCGAGGCGCTCGTGGAATCGGCGTGGACGGAGTGCCATGGGACACCTCCTAGAACAATTGAACTGGCAGCGACCACGGCTGCGGAGACGATAAGTGAACGGGATCGACGCATTGTACTTCTCCTCGATAGACATCTCACGACGACAATGACCTAAAATAACCTTTGGTGTTAGTTGGGAAGTCTCTCCAACATCTTTGATGCCATGAAAATAAACGCAAGAATCACCTCCTTCCACATCGTGTAGCTCCATACCTTGTCGGAGCGTGGTGCCGTTCTGCCCTCTATTTTGGGCCTCCTACATCCCTTTGACCACACGTAACTCACATTCTCAACCCACATGATCGCGCCGCGACCCCACGTAGTAGCGCCGCATCACTGTGACATACACGTCGCGACGTGGAAATGAAACGGCGCTCTGTGCTACGATGGATGTAGAGGAAAACCAAGCTCATTGCACGATCCGTCGCCAACGATAAGAAAGTAAGTCTCCATCATGGATCCGGTACAGCGTCCGGCTTTTGGGACGCTGCTTCGATGCTACCGCAAGGCCGCCAACCTCTCGCAGCAGGCCCTGGCCGAGCGGGCGAACCTGAGTACACGCGGGATCAGTGACCTCGAACGCGGCTTGATACGTGTGCCCTATCGGGACACGGTCGCGTCTCTGGCCGACGCCCTACAACTCTCCGCCGAGGAGCGCGCCGCCTTCGAGGCGTCCGTAGCGCGGCCGAACGGCCCGTGCACGGCGCCCCAGACTACTTTTCCAGGCACGCCGGCATCCGATTCGCGCCTCACGCTGCCCCCGCACATTCTGCCCGCGCCGCTCACGCCGCTGGTCGGGCGTGAGCGCGACCGCGCCGCCGTGACGAATCTGCTGCGACAGGACGACGTGCGCCTGCTCACCCTCACCGGCCCGCCTGGCGTCGGCAAGACGCGCCTCGCCCTCGCCGTCGCCACGGATGTACGCGACACTTTCCCCGACGGCGTGGCCTTTGTTCCCCTCGACGATGTGCGTGACGCCACACTTGTCGCCGCGACGCTCGCGCGGGCGCTCGGCGTGGATCAGGGCGAGGGTAGCACGGCGCCGCTGCCGGGCGTCTTGGCCGGCCATCTGCGCGACAAGCGCCTGCTGCTCCTGCTCGACAATTTCGAGCAGGTCGCCGCCGCCGCCTCGCTCGTCGTCGAGGTGTGCGCGGCCTGCCCTGGCGTCGTCGCATTGGTGACCAGCCGGACGGCGCTGGGCGTGCGCGGCGAGCAGACCTTTACCGTCCCGCCGCTGGCCCTGCCCGACCCCGCCGACCCACCCGACGCCGCCACGCTTGGCCGCTCCCCCGCCGTGCAACTCTTTGTCCGCCGCGTCCAGGACGTCAAGCCCGACTTCACGCTCACGCCGGACAACGCCGCCCTCGTCGCCGCGCTCTGCCGCCACCTGGACGGCCTGCCGCTCGCCATTGAGTTGGCCGCCGCCCGCACCAAGATGCTGCCCCTGCCCGCCCTGCTGGCGGGGCTGGAGCGCCGCCAGGACGTGCTGGTCAACGGCCCGCGCGACCTGCCGCCCCGCCAGCGCGCGCTGCGCGCCACGCTGGACTGGAGCCACGACCTGCTCGATCCGGCGGCGCGAACCACGTTCCGGCGCCTCGCCGTCTGCGCGGGCGGCTTCTCGACGGATGCGGCCATCGCTATCTGCGCCGTCGTTGGCGGTGAGACCGCTGGCCAACAGGCCGACCCGCTGGCGCCGGACGATGTTGCCGCGGCGATCGAGGCGCTTGCGGACGGCAATCTGCTCTCCCTTATCGAGGCCGATGGGGCCGGCGATGAGGGCGCAGCTTCGGACGGGGATGAGGCGGCCGTGCCGCGCCTGCACATGCTCACCACGGCGCGCGCGTATGCGCTCAACAGGTTGTCCGCGGCCGGCGAAGAGGCGTGGATGCGCCGGGTACACGCGGACCACTACCTGACCTTCGCCGAGCGGGCGGCCGGCGCGCTCGTCGGGCCGGACCAGGCCGCCTGGTTCAGGCGGATCGAACGGGAGTACGCCAACCTCCGCGCCGCCCTGCAATGGATCTGGGAGGCGCAAGACGTCGTGCGCGGACTGCGGCTGGTCAGCGCGCTGTGGTACTTCTGGTCCGTGCGCGGCGACCTGACCGAGGGGCGCGCCTGGCTGGAGCGGGCGTTGACGGCCGCCGCGACGACGGATAGCCCCGCTGTGCCGGCGGGCGCGCACGCCCTGGCCTGCGAGGGGGCCGCGATCCTGGCCTACGGACAGAACGATGACGCGCGGGCGGCGACGCTCCTGGAGCGGGCGCTGCTTCTGTACGAGCGGGCGGGCGATCACGCGGGTCGCGCCGCCGTGCTGGGCCGGATGGGCGTGGTCGCACTCACCCAGGGCGACGACACCCGCGCGGAGGCCCTGGCCGATGAGAGCCTAACCCTACGCCGGGAGTTGGGGGACTGCGGGGGCGCGGCCAACGCCTTGAACACGCTGGGCGTCATCGCGCGCAGGCACGGAGACTATCAGCGCGCCTTCGAGATGCTCTACGAGAGCCTGGCGCTCAAGCGCGCGCTGGGGGATACCTGGGGCAGCGCCTACGCGCTCAACACCCTGGGCGTCGCGGCGCGCGAGCAGGGCCGGCCCGAGGAGGCGCACGCCCTGCACGAGGAGGCGCTGGCGCTGTTCCAGGTGGTGCACGGCGCGCCCGGCGTCGCTGACGCGCTGCGCAACCTGGCGCTCGTCGCGCGCTAGCAGGGCGACACGGAACGGGCGGCGGTGTTGGTCCGCGCGAGTCTGGACGCCTGGCATGACGGGGGCGAGGCGGTGCGGGCGGCGGCGCTCGTGCAAGGTCAAAGAGCTTTGGGGGCGGCGTCCTCACTGGGAGCGCTGGCGTCAGTCCGCTGACCGTCTTGCCGGCAACGGTGGGCCGGCAAGATGCCGGCGGTCCCAGTGGGCGCCGTCCCCTCGTGACTAGGCAGACTAGTACCACAACGTTAGGTCTGCCTGCGATTGAAATCGCATGGCATACCACGGACACTGACGTGTCTCCGGGTGGGGCGCTCTGTGCGACTTCAGTCGCCGTTGTTTGCCATGCGACTTCAGTCGCAGGTCCATGTCACGTTGTAGTACGCGACGCCGAAGGGCTGGACCTGGCGCGGCGCTACGGCTTGCGCCCGACGCCGCCCACCATGGCCGATCGTTGTGGCTTGTCCAGCAGGCCGTCGAAGTCGTCGATGTCTTCGGGACGCCACAGGGGCAGCCAGACGACGCCCGGCTCGACCACCTCGAAGCCCGCGAAGTAGTCCTCGACCTGTGCGCGGGGGCGAATGCGGCCGGCGCGGTCGGTGCGCGCGTAGATCGCCTCGCTCCGCGCCGCCGCCTCAGGCGTGAGGGCCTCGGAAACGGGGTGGGAGAGCGCCAGGTAGCTCCCCGGCGCCAGCGCGTCGCGGAACGTGCGCACTAGCCCCGTCGCCTCCGTGTCGTCGGGCACGAAGAGGAGCATCGACACCAGCAGCAACGCGACCGGGCGGCTGAAGTCGAGCAGGCGCCGCGTGTCGGGGTGGTTCAGGATAGAGGCGGGGTCGCGCGCGTCGGCCTGGATCACCGTGGCCCGCGCGTTGCCCCGCAGCGCCGCCGCGCTGAGTGTCACCGCGACGGGATCGACATCGACGTAGACGACGTGCGCGTCCTCGTTGGCGGCCTGGGCGGTTTCGTGGACGTTGCCGATGGTGGGGATGCCTGAGCCGATATCGAGGAACTGGTCGATGCCCTGCGCGTGCAGGTACAGGACGGCGCGGCGCAAAAAGGCGCGGTTGGAGCGGAAGACCAGGGGCATGTCCGGGTAGATGGCGCGGGCCTGCTCAGCCGCAATGCGGTCCGCCTCGGTGTTGTGGTTGCCGCCCAGGATGTAGTCATACATGCGCGCCGGGTTGGGCGTCACGGACGTGTCGTCGGGCAGTCCGGCCAGGCGATCTATGGTCATACTTGTCACCCCCCTCTATCAGGCACAGCGAACACGGCTCGCTACTCGTAGGCGCGGAAGGTGGCGACGGCGTTCTGGCCGCCGAAGCCGAAGCCGTTGGCCATGGCCGTGCGCACCGTGCGCTCACGCGCGATATTGGGCACGTAGTCGAGGTCGCACTCCGGGTCGGGCGTGTCCAGGTTGATCGTCGGCGGGACCACGCCGCGCGTGATCGCCAGCGTGCAGGCCAGCGCCGACATCGCGCCCGCCGCGCCCAGCAGGTGCCCGATCATCGACTTGTTCGAGGAGATGGCCAGCCGATAGGCGTGTTCGCCAAAAGCCCGCTTGATCGCGTTGGTCTCCGACACATCGTTGAGCGGCGTCGAGGTGCCGTGGGCGGCCACGTACTCCAACTCCTCCGGCGCTATCCCTCCATCCTTGAGCGCACGCGTCATCGCCAGCACCGCGCCCTCGCCCGTCGGTAGCGGCGCGGTGATGTGGTAGGCGTCGCCGGTGATGGCGCCGCCGGCTAACTCGCACAGGATACGCGCGTCGCGCGCCAGCGCGTGCTCTTCGCTCTCGATGATGAGCGCGGCCGCGCCCTCGCCGAACACGAAACCGTCGCGGTTCTTATCGAAGGGACGCGAGGCGCGCTCCGGCTCCTCGTTGCGCCGCGAGAGCGCGCGCATGTTGTCCAACCCCGCCAAAGCCAGCGGCATGATGCACGACTCGGCGCCGCCTGCGACCACAACATCGGCGTCGCCGTAGCGGATCAAGCGCAGCGCCTCGACCATGGCCATCGTACCGGCGGCGCAGGCCGCGACCGAACTGATGACGGGGCCGCGGATGCCGAGTTGGATCGAGGGCTGCGCCGCGACCATATTCGGCGCCATCAGCGGCACGAAAAAAGGCGTCACGCGGTCGGGACCCTTCTCCATCAGGGTGTGCTCCTCGGTTACAACCTGCGGCATGCCGCCGGCGCCCGTATTCATCACAATGCCGACCGAGGCGGCGTTCGCGGGTGTGATCTCGAGCGCGGCGTCTTCCAGGGCCATGCGGCTGACGGCGACGGCGAACTGCGCGCAGCGCTCCATGCGCCGGGCTTCTTTGAACGACATGTAATTCTTGGGATCGAAGCCCTTGACCTCACCAGAAATATGGACGTGCAGGGCCGTCGAGTCGAACTGCGTGATCGGGCCGATGCCCGACACCCCTGCGGTCAAGTTACCCCAGAATTCCTCGACCGTGAGGCCGATCGGGGCAATCACCCCCAGGCCCGTAACAACAGCTTTTTTCATTTACGCCTTACTCTTCAGGGATATGAACGCGCGCCTCGCCCGTGATCAGGGCGTCGGCCAGCGCGTTCTCCACGATGACAGTACATACGGCGTATTGTACACCATCCCCCCTCTCCACTCGCTCGATCACGCCGCGCGCCGTCACCGGCAGCCCCACCGGGGCGGGGCTACGGAAGCGCACTTTGAGCGCGCCGGTATTGATCCAGCGCATCCCAAAAGACCGTGTAAGCAGCGTGGATAGGTAGGAGAGCACGAGCATGCCGTGCGCAATCGTGCCGCCGAACGGCGACCGCGCGGCGAAGTCCAGGTCGACGTGGATCGGGTTGTAGTCGCCGCTGGCCACGGCATAGGCGTCGACGATGTCCCGCGACGGCGTGCGCTCTAGCGGCCCCAGCGCCATTCCGGCGACGATCTCGCCGTGAGACAGCGGTCGATACGCCACCGAAACAGTCTGGGCGAGGTCCGCGTGGACGGCCGCGCCGCCCGGTAGCGGGATGTGCGCGCCGTCGACGCCTTCGCCGGGCACAAGCAGGTTCATGCGGCCGGAGAGGGCCTCCTCGCCCATATCGTCGACGACCGTGATGTCGATAGCCAGCACGGCCATGCCGCGCCGCTTGGAACTGCCGCCGACGCGCGCCTGCGTGGTCAAGCGCTCGCCGACTGTGATGGGGCGCCGGAAGGTGAGTTCCTGCCCCGTGTGTAGCGCGCCGGGCTCCAGGGCCAGATTCTCGGCCATGCCGCGCAGCGAGAAGAGCGCGGCCACCGCCAGCGGCGGAACAATGGACGGCGCGCCATCGCGCCAGTAGATGTTGTTGTCGTCGCCCGTGGCCGCGAGGTAGCGCGCGACCGTTTCGCCGTCGAGCGCCAGCGCGCTGGGCGGAAACTCATAGCCTGTGGTTAGATCAGAAAAGCGCATAGTCTCTATTGTACCGCTTGTTCGGTTTGGGCCACACGGCCAGTACGCGGGTTGTAGAACAGCCAGGCGCCGGCGAAGCGCTGAGACCATGCGCCATGAGCGTCGAGAGAGCCTTCGCTAGTGGGCGCGCCGTAGCGCGCGAAGCCGCCCGTGTTGAGGTAGCGGTCCAACAGCGGCTCGCGCACGGTGTGGCCGGTCAGGGCGTAGTAGCGGCCGCCGCTGGCCGTCGGCAGCCACAAAGCGGGCCCATCCCAGCCCAGGTACTCCGGGGCGTAGAAAACGGGTACTTGCAGCGGGCTGTACCAGTGGCTGAAGTCGCCGAAACCCCAATTGAGCAGGTCGCGCACGTCGGTAACGAGGTTGGCGCCGCCGAGCAGCACGAGCAGGAGCGCGCGGTTCCCGTGGACCACCCATTCCACGGCGCAGCGGCCCGCCGCGCCGGTCGAGCCCGGCTTGACGCCGATCACACCGGGATACCACCACAGCGGCTGGTTGATGTTGTAGAGGTAGTGCGCGTCGTTGTGAGCCGTCGCGGGGATGACGTAGGAGCGCGTGGACACGATCTGGCGGAAGGCGGGATAGCGCATCGCGGCAATGGCGAGGCGCGCCATGTCGTGCGCCGAGGCGTAGTGCCCGACCGCGTCGAGGCCATGCGGCGTGACAAAGTGCGTGTGCGTCATGCCCAACAGCGCCGCCTCGCGGTTCATCATAGCTACAAAGGCGGGGACCGAGCCGCCGACATGCTCGGCGATGGCGATGGCGGCGTCGTTGCCCGAGGGCAGTATCAGGCCGTAGAGCAGGTCACGCAACGTCAACTGCTCACCCTGCCGCAGATACATACTGCTCTCGCCAATCGTGGCTGCGGCATAGCTGGCCGTGACCATATCATCGAGGTGGCCGTACTTGACGGCGAGTAGAGCGGTCATGATCTTGGTCGTACTGGCCATGGGCAGACCATCCTCGGCGTCCTTGGCGTAGAGCGTACGTCCATCCGTCACATCGTAGAGATAGGCGGCGCGGGCCAACACCGGCGGGACCGGCAGCGTGTAGGGCGTTACGGGAGGAAGCGCGGCTTTCTCACGCCGCCCCGTCCGTCCCGCCCGTCCCGCCCGCCCCGTATGGTGTTCATCGAGGCTCACCGTCCGCGGACGCCGCTTGATAAGGCGGCCCGATCGCTCCCAACGAGGCGCCGCTCGCGGGACGTGTGGACGTTCACGCCAGGCCGCTCCATGCGCGCTTGCGCGGGGCGTGCCAGCGCCGGTAGGGCGCGTGTCGCGTCCATGTCTGAGCGTGGGGACAGGAGTCGTGATGGGAGTCGTGACTGGAACAGACCATAGGAAAAGGGGGCGGTGAGCCGGCATAGGCGCCGCGCTAAGCGTCGCCGCCACAACGCGCGTGGGCATTGTGGATGGTCCGCGAGAGAACTCTACAGGTGGCGTCGCCAAGGGAGAGCGCCGCGGCGCGGGGTGTGGCGCCACAGTGACGCGGCCTCGTGGCAGCGACAGCGGGGTAGCGAGCGCGCTGGAGCGGACCCGGCGAGCGGCGGCGACATTGTGACCGATGAAGAAACCTGTCGCGCCGATGAGGGGCAGGCCGGGGAGCGCCAGAAGGAACAGGAACAGGATGGAGCGCAAGGTGGCTCGTAGCGTGCCCGAGCGCCGAGGCATGCACACCTCCAATATGTATGACTGTGGAAAGACAGGGCGAACGCGAAGCGATAGCGATGCCGCAGTGCACGCATAAAAATAAACGATAAACGCATATGCCTGGTTAAACAGGCGCATACACACGGCTAACCGCGCCGCATTGCTAGCTACCTAAGTTTTGTGCAAACGAGCAAAAGGCAAGGATAATTGAACGAAACGAGGGGGCCGTGTCAGGGCCTCAATAAGCAGCATAGCCCAGTGGGACGCGCCGGCGTGCGGGCGCAGGATAC
>JAABUJ010007654.1_pt1 | contig 10015 bp, 6 predicted proteins | sample 5559131 | NCBI WGS metagenome assembly JAABUJ01 (sample SAMN10711875, study PRJNA513366) | rock metagenome | isolation source: Antarctica rocks | place: Antarctica: Victoria Land, Mt New Zealand nord | collected 2016-01-07
CCCAGGTCTAGGGACAAGAGTATATATAAGGACGCGTCGCTGCTTGAAGCAGTACTTACGTAACTTGAGGAGTATCGACGCGTCTCGTCGAGATCACGGGATCTTGACGAGATTGGCGGACAATAGAATAGGGAAGACTAACCGGCATGAGAGTGGACAAATTCCAACAGCCCCCCTCACACAAGGGTTGGTTAGTTAGTTGGGTCGACAAGATAGTCCGAGGCAATGGCAAAGATCGTCGAACTTGTCAACACCGAGCGGCTTTGTGAGAAGGTCGGCGATGTTGTCCGTAGTAGGAACAAGAAGTAACTCGATTGTGTTCAAGTTGACTTGGTCCCGAAGGAAATGATGGCGCATGTCGATGTGTTTAGATCGATCATGGTGGACAGGATTCTTTGACAGCTGTATACAAGCCTGATTGTCGTTGAGAATTGTCATTGTCGTCTGAGGCTTGCCAAGATTGTTGAGGAGGAGACGAAGCCAGATGGCTTGCCATGTAGCATCGGCGGATGCCATGTATTCAGCCTCTGCTGTGGAGAGTGCGGTCGTTGGCTGGCGATAAGACTTCCAGGCAACAGGGCCTCTGAAGGTGCGGAATAGATAGCCAGTAGTAGATCGACAAGTATTGAGACATCCACCCCAATCCGCGTCTGCATAGCCGAGAGCAACCCGTTTCGACAAGATTGCGTCAATAGTGAGGCAGAGATTGGAGGTTCCTTGAAGATAGCGTAGGAGGTGTCCAGCTGCTTTAACATGACCCTCATTCCACTTGCTGGCTGTACGTGCAAGGAGCCCAGCAGCATAGGCAATGTCAGGACGGGTGATAGTAGCAGCGTACATGATAGAACCAACAACGGCGGGGTATTCAAGATGTTGAGCTTTGACGAACTCGTCGTCTGTGGCGGGAAGTGAACAAAATCCGGTAGGGAGAGGAGTCTTTGTAGGACTACAGTTGGCGAGATCGAAGCAATCTAGGACGGATTCAATGTAATGCTCTTGAGAGATGTAGAGTTTCCGTTCTGGTTGATTCCGGAAGATGTTGAAGCTGAGAAAGTAGGAGACTGGACCACTGTTGGTGTATTTGAAACGATTGTTGAGTTTCGTCTTGAACTCGTTGAGTTTGATGCGATTCGAGCAGGCAATTAGTTGGTCGTCGACATGTACCAAAAGTAGGAGAGTTGATCCATTTGTGACTTGCCGATAGATGCACGGGTCGGCACAAGTGGGGACAAGTCCTTGAGACTGCAGCCAAGTGTCAAGTACCTTGTTGAAGATTCGAGGAGATTGCTTTAGACCGTACAAAGTTTGTCGAAGGTGGAGGACTTTGCCGGCTGGGATGTTTGAACCTTGTGGAGGTTCAAGGAAGATTGTCTCTTCAAGTTTGCCATTGAGGAAGGCGGCCTTGATGGCAACTTGGTCGCATTCGTAGTCAAAGTGGTTGACCAAAGATAGAAAGACTCTAATAGAGTCCTTGTGGGCTACACCAGCAAATAGCTCGTGGTAGTCAACTCCTGCTACTTGAGAGTAGCTCTTAGCAACCCATTGTGCCTTGTAGGCAGACAGTTTGCCGGTTTCGCCGTCAATCTTACGAGTAAAGACCCATCTTGCCTTAAGTGGACAAGAGTTTGACAAACGGTCGACGACATCCCAAACCTTGTACTTAGCCATCTTTTCCAGCTCGGACTGGATGGCTTTCTCCCACTCTGGCCATTCGGGCAACTGGTGAGCCTCGTGGAAGGTTTTGGGAGTACTGGTTGACATGAGGGCGTGAGCGATGAGTGACATTCAAGTATTGTCCGCATCAGCTTCAGATGCCAAATCAGAGGTAGGTTTGTTGACTTTGTTGATGGCTCGTCGACGGGTTGGTATCTAAACGGAGTCCAGTAAGTAGCGGACTTGAGGGGCTGGCTCAGGAGGCGCAGCTTGGATGGTCTCTGGTCAAAGGGCGGAGCTTTGAGAGAGGTTGTTGACGGACAAGGAGCCCGTAGGACGAGCCTGTCGAGAAGGATTCCTTCTGGGAGGATCTTGACGAGGTTCGTGGATGATGACATGTTTGTCGGGGATGTCATTTGGCAGATTATCCTTTGCAAGGGGAAGGATAACAGTCTCTGCGCCATGGGGCTGAGCCATAGAGAGAGCATCGTTGACAGGTAACATGGGTTTGTCGACGGGAGAGCGATTGAATACAGCGTTTCAAGATATGATGACCTTGCTGCGTTCCAAGTCCCAGATACGGTAATCCGGGTACCCTCAATATACAAGAGTAGACAACCTGGTTGATATTGTCGATGTAGCTTATCGGATTTGAGGTGATCGCAAAAGTAGACGAGGGCGCCGAACGGTTGGAGATGGTTGTGGACCACAGAGTAATGTCGCCAGAGGTCCTCTGGGATGTCTTTGCTGGGTCCACTAGGACATCTGTTGCGGGTGTAGACCGCATAGTTGGCTGCCTCAGCCCAGAAACAATCAGGGAGAGACAAGTCAAAGAAAAGAGTGCAAACAGAGTCAAGGATCGTGCGGTGAGCTTGCTCCACTCAACCGTTTTGAGCATGGGCGGCAGGAGGGACCTCATGGTGTTTGATGCCCTTGTCTAGGAAGTATGACTTCAGGCTACCAGATGAGAATTCGCCTCCGCAGTCGGAGCGGATGACCTTGACGGTCAATTTGAGTTGATTCTCAACAAGATTGATATAGTTGATCAAGGCTTGACAAGTGTCTGACTTATCCTTGAGAAAGGTCGGGTTGATTTTACGGCTGAAATCATCATAGCACGTAAGGAAATAGCGTGAGCCGCCCATAGAAGGTGTACGGGCTGGCCCCCAGAGATTGACATGGATTGTCGAGATTGGTCGAGATTGTCAAACTTTTGTCAAAGGGGACCGAAGTGGAGCACCTTTGCCTTGAATGCAGGCGGGGCATTGGAAACCATTCATCTCTACAGACACCGTTCCCCAGTCTACCTTGTTGTCTAGCCTTCCTTCTCTTCCCAGCCGTACTACATCCCGGACATTGAGGTGTCCAAGTATGCGGTGCCAGAGGAAAAGAGTGGAATCAGGGACATTGACAAGGAGAGCAGAGGGAGAAGGCGTACTGTGTTTATTGAGGATGAACAGTCTGTGATGTAGGTCGGCGGTAAGGAGCTTTTGACCAGATTTGACAAGAATTGCCTGGTTTTGACCAAACGTCCACAAGGTATTTGGGTTTGTCTGACAGGCGCCAACGCTGATAAGGTTGCGGCCGAGTGCAGGGACAAAGAGTGTACCGGGCAGAGAGGTGTTTTGAAGCTTGAGAGTACCAGTCTCAGAGGCTTGGATGACAGCGCCGTTGCCCACAGTGATGCGAGCAGGGACGGCAAGTCAACAAACGTCGACGAGAAGAGACTTGTCGTGGACCATATGGTGCGTGGCGCCAGAGTCGACGACATAGTCACGTGTGTTTGACCGCGCGAGGAGGACCACGGGGTGAAGAGAGAGACGTGCAAGGAAGGAGTGGCCTTCTGAAGTGGTGGACAGGTTGTCCGAGACACGGTTCACCGCGAGGTTGACTTTGGCTTTGCTCGTCAAGTCAAGGTTGACTTTGACAAGACGGGCGTCTCCTTTGGGTAGCTTTGAAGGAGCTCCAGCCTTGTGTGGAGGGAATTTGCATTCCGAGGTGTTGTGAGTCAAAGACTTATGGTTCTTGCACCATTTGGCCTTGGGGGCAACAGCGGGGACCAGCTGTACCGAGAGAGCTTCCCTCTTCACTTCCATTTCCCTTTGACGAGATTCGGTTCGGATCGCTGAGATAATTGAGTTTGACAATTTATCGGAAGCGAGATAGAAGGATTGGACGAGGGTCAAATAAGACTGAGGTAGGGAGAGAAGAATTGCAAATGATAGGACACTGTTGGAGAGGGATTCTCCTTGGGAGACAGTGTCAGCATAGGCCGCTTTGATCTTGGCCAGATGCAGGGCAGGGTTCTTTCCTTCTGCCAAATCCGTTTGGAACATGATGTGGTAGAGCTCGGCTTGGCGAGCACCAGTATTTGCTGAGTAGGTAGAGATAAGGTAGTTGAGAAGACGTTGTGCAGACGAGATGGACAAGACAGCGTCATAAACAATGAGATTGGAAGGGATTGTTGAGAAGACAATCTTGTCGACGGAGCCGTTGATATGACCAAAGGCCTTACGATTGGCCTTCCTCCAAGCCCGATTGTCCATACTAGCAGACATTAGGTTAGACCCATTGACGATGTCAGAGAGGTCCTTGACAAGGAGGAGGTTGTTGATGGAGCAAAGCCAGTCGTTGAAGTTGTCCTGTCCGGAGAGCAGGATGACGCAAGATGTCTTAGTTTCTTCGTTATTCGAAGACATGATGGTCGCATGCAGAGCAGATATGTTTGATTCCAAATCTGTTGAGAGTAGTCGAGCGTCGATGTGCATCAACAAGACTAGGGACGACACGAGGGGGTTGTCGAGAAGAGAGGGGATTGACGGTATGGACCAACGATGAGACGGACAGGATCGACAAAGTTGACAAGGGCTGCCGTGAGTTGATGAGGATTGACAAGGTGACCGCGTGAAGACCTGAGGATTGACCGTATACAGGTCTGGGTTCCTCAGTATCTTGGATGATAGTGATGCATATGACTTACCTGGGTCCCTCAGTATCTTGGATGATAGCAATGAGGAACCCAGGTCTAGGGACAAGAGTATATATAAGGACGCGTCGCTGCTTGAAGCAGTACTTACGTAACTTGAGGAGTATCGACGCGTCTCGTCGAGATCACGGGATCTTGACAAGATCGGCGGACAATAGAATAGGGAAGACTAACCGGCATGAGAGTGGACAAATTCCAACAGATAAAGGTGTCGGATGGCGGCAGGACAGAGGAGGAGAGAAACGCGGAGCCGTTGGAGTCATAGTTGATGACTTTGTCACTAATTTCGATAACTTTGCCAAAGTTGGAGGCAAAGTTAGCAGCACCAGAGTTGTCTGGCTCGTTTTTTGCTGCCATCTGGCCTGTACCTTGCTCCTTTCGCTTCTTGGATATGCAGTCCTTAGTAGCATGACCATTGGTATGGTGGAAGTTGCAGTAGGCGTTGTTATTGCAAGGATAAGCAGGAAAGTTGGGGTTTGGCTTGAAATTCGACTTTTTATTGAAGGCTTTGTGTTGCACAGCCAGTGCATTGCCAGACTTAATGGTACGGCGCTGGGAGGACTCTGCTTGCACAGCGCCAGCGACATCTGCAGAGGCAAGGTTCTTCTGCAGCCAGAGAGTCTGCTTGATGGTTGCATATGACTCAGGAAGCGCCATTGTCATAGCATAGGCAAGCATGCAGTCTGAGAGATTCTCGCCACCAGAATTAATTTGGGCATGTGCTGATTGATTGCGTGCCATGTGCGGGTTTGGATCCTTGTCCCCCTGGATAGGAGTTGCCCATATGTTGTGGAGGAGAGCAGCCTGGGGAGAGCCAACTGAGGCAGAGTACTGTGACTTCACCTCGTCCCAAAGGAGCTGAGGAGTTTGGCGCAGAGGTGCTTTGCGCAGTAGTTGACAGAGAGGACTGAACAACCGGGGAGAGCAACTGAATGATGATGGCCCACGCTTTGCCAAACCGGATAAGATCCTTCTTGCAGAAGGGTTATCAAAGAAAGGACGAGTTTTGGCTGTGTACTTGAGTAGATCCTTGGTAAAAAGCGCAGAAGAAATGGATAGCTCCCACTTGGCATAGTTGTCGGCGCCCTTAAGGTGGAGACCTTGTAGGTGATGGGACGCTTGTCATCAGACATGGTGAAGGCAAGGTAATACTACGCTAAGCCGTGAGAGAGTGTAACTTTGCAGAAGACAGAGTAAACTCTTGGAAGGGACTTATTGTAGGTAAGCCAAGTTTGCTTTGTCTATGAGACGCAGGGACTTGGCACCAGATTGGACTGGATTTGCACGCCGTACAGACCGTACAGGAAGAAGGTAGTAGTAGGAAAGGGGAGAATGAGGTTGAGATTGGAAGGGAAATTCGATAACTTTGCCGCATAGATTGACTGATATTGGCAGAGTGGCTGATTTGATTGAGCTGATGTTCACGGACAAGCTAGCCTCGTTTATTTTGATCCTATCGATAGCTTATTTGACCCTGTAGCTAGTATAGCGGTCAATATATCGTAGATTGGAGTTAAGCACTGTGAGATTTGGAGATATGGAGCAATGAAGTTTTGATTGCAGTCACACGGGACTGGCTGATTCGATCAAGCTGTAACTTGGTACAGGGGATTTTGATGGTTTGTTCTGCCGGCAAAGCTTGTGTTTGACCCGCTAGCTGACCTAGGAGCCGAGATATCTGAGTGGCGGAAAGACGGCAGAAGCGGAGTGATGTGGTGTGCAAAGGAGCTTGGTGCTGCAGTAGCAAAGGGCTATGCAGTATAAGCGCAGTGGTGTAGGGTTTACCAGATAAGGCTCATAACCTGTCGGATTCTAGCATATGATGCATGAAGAAGAGAATAGAGAAGAAGTACAAGATAGATAGAGCGGAGCCAAACCGCGGAGGGAGACGCGGCGCGGAAGCAGAGCTGTTACATGACGACTGATCGCTCTATTTCTGACATTATGACGGGCTAGTGTGCGCAGGGTCATAACAGATCATGACATAAGTTCAGCTATGACAGCTAATAACAAGTTGAGATATATTTACACATGTTGTCATGTCATATGATAATATGACCCAGAATTGCGAGGGTGTCACAGGGCCGCGCCGACCAGTGCATGACCCGGTCCAACTTTGATGGGGTTCGATCCAAGTATGGCAGAACTACTACTTCGAAACACTATGAGAGTCGGAGTGTTGCCAAAATATTACTAACAGATCAGCCAATCATCCATGCAGAAGTACTGGTGTACTAGGTAGGCTGGGACTGGGGTATGAATAGGCTGGGACTAGGGCACTGCTAAGGGGTCAGATAACAGACAGAAACAACTGAGGAGATATTTGCTTGCTCATAAGCAGTTGACTTACCCCAACGGCTTTTCTGACCTCCACCTTGCTACGTCAAACTTTGTCCTTACATCCTTATCCCGTCTCTACCAAACTTGTCTCACTGGAACCCTGAATGAATGGGGCGGGGCATATGTTGCCAACGTGATGCATTCATTCGTTCTTGTACATTACAAAAGATATAGCCTTGGGCAACCGACCACAGCCCCACTATTCCCCATTGAGTATCGAGCTGAGACATCCCGAGCGCCAGCCCCCTTTAGGTACGTATTATCATCAGAGCATTGACGGAAAATCTATCGCACAGTCAATAGGAATCCATAAGGAACAGGTAAATTAGATAGCCGAACAGCTATCGACAATTATTTGAGTTTGTTTTAATGTCCAAAGTTGGATCGTGAGGGGTATGCTGGATGTCCGAGTAATCCTTTGGATCGTGACGCAAAGCAGACCACCGTGTGTATGACCTCGTCTACTTTCGCGAGAGCATGAATCTGCTTCCGCCCATGCAACTTTGCTTCCGAGCACATAACTTTGCTTCAATCCGCATAACTTTGCTTCCGCGCACAAAACTTTGCTTTCATCCGCACAACTTTGCTTTCGCTAGCATTGAAGTATCTGACTTTGAGGGATCGATAACGATCAATGCAGAGGTACTGCTCAACTTGACAATGAGTAAGTACGGGGAGTCAAACAACAGAGGACACATCTAGTGAATTCAAAGCTGTCACCTTGCTCATATCGCACAAACTGTTCACCCTCACCTTCAATTGTTGAGCTTGCCCTTGCAATCTGCTAATTAGCCCTTCTTGCTGCAGCGTGCTGAAGCCAGGCGAGGTGACCAAATGTTGCTGGAGTAAAGAGATTCCCTATTTAGTTTTGCCAACTATGATGGTTCATGCTGGGGGGCAAAGCGTGGGGAAATCATGACAATGATGCAAAAGGACAAGCAGCATTCGTATGACGTGACGACGGAAGATCCTCCAACAGTTTTGGCATGTCCTCGGCTTTCTTATTTGGTTGTTCCGTATGCATTGCCCTTATCTGTGCAACGCTTCGTCTTGTCAATGCTCAATGAGTTTAGCAGTACCTGGCAGTGATTCACCCTGATACTTGATGGGGGATAGACGAGGTTTGGTCGCGTGCGGTATGAGTAGGTCGATACACTTGGTGAGATGACTCACCTGGGCTAGTGCCTGACCCCATGGAGGTTTGCAACAACCAGACAGGAGTGTCACGTCACCAAAAGAGTACTCGATCGTCCCACAGCCTCCCTATGATACAACTTCGAAAGAATCTCAGATAATCTTGGCAAAATCTTGGCTACCGTATTTATTTATTCCATATATGGATGTCATTGTCCGTGCAAACTACCTTCTTTCTCAATACTCTGTCTGTCGGTACTCGAAAGGGGCATCAGGTGCATATACATCCCTCATTCTCGGTGAAACCTCGTCTATCCTACTGCCAGATTGCACATGCCTCAGATTATGGTTTCTCTCAACCTGGATGATACTCAAATGGGGACACCGGAGTATAGCTCAATACTCAATGGGCGATAGGCAACGCTTTGGCCCACTTCAGCAACAGTCTGTGCTCCTACTTGGGGATCCACTTACCTTGGCAATGCTTGACCAGCTTCAAGTGGGATCACCGAAGCGGAGAATGAAGAGATACACAAAGGAATGAGTGTTGAAAGATTGGCAAAGTACAGAAGAGTCAAAGAATGCACTCGGTGTAAGTAGATGACTTTGAGGCAAGTTATGATGCTCCTCACTTGTTTGAGTTGGTTGCTTGTGGTCTGGTTACCTGGTTAACTAGTTTTGACCAGTTAACCTAGTTCCAACCCAGTTCCTTAGCACATCTGCACTGTTTGTTTTAACCACTTATCTTCCTGGCCACACTCCTAGTGTTCTCAAATAGTTTTGCCGCACTTTAGCCAAGCCTTGATGAAGTTGAAGTGGTGGGCCATTGACTGCTGAGTGCAGCTCCGTAAGAATTATCAAGCCGGATCAGAACTCCTGAAACACCTTTTAGCTCTTTCTTCCGCCTACTTAGCACTGGTCAGCCACATTTGTACCCAGTACTGATCAGTATCTCGCCAATGACTTTGAGGTGTCAGAGATATCCCGCAAGGGCTTGCAGGTCGAGCTATGAGCTGCCTTCGACCTACATACTTTGCATCGAGAAAGACCAAGGCCTTTCTTTGCATGCCAGCAGACCGAGCGATAGCCTCCGGCGCATAAGTCTCGGTGAATTTGTATCCATGCATCATGTCGTTCAATCCATAGGACCCTTCACCAAATGAACAGGATGTAGGAGAGCCCCTGTTCGCCCCACTGATGCCCACTCGCGTAACAGTTCCTCCAAATGCATTTCCGCGCTGCTCTTCCGGTACTTGAACGACTCTGCCCGAAGTGATGTTGGGGATGGGGAGAAGTGCCTAATGTGATCATCAGCATGAATTCTTTGCCACGCAAGCTTATATTCGGATACCGCAAGAGAAGGCGGGAAATGATGAAGGATATACCTTTTCATACTGGCGAAGGCGATCCTTCCGCTAAGCGCAGGACGCGGGACACAGAGCGATGAGTTGTACTGACAATCCCGACTGTCCCTCTCCGTAGGAATTCTCCAGATTCTTTGTCCCGATCCCCGTCATGTCCCGCAGATTTCGCATTGGACTGATCCAGCTGAGTCGACTGCCGACAACTCCTCCTCCGACCGTTTGTGTCAACCTCTTCGGAGCGCGTTGAAACTGTGTCGTCTTGGAGATGTAGGAGTCTTCGCCTCATCAGCAACGGCTCCGCGACCTCGCCCGCGTAGGACGACGCAGTCCAAAGGGACCAGACTCACCAGATCCCTCAAGGCATGCATTTTGGGATGGTATCAATCGTCCCCTCGTGACTTTGCTGAAATTCCTTATAAAGTTCGGCCAGATACGAAAGCGCGAGATTCTGGGGATCGGCCCGAAAAGAAGGCTGAGAGGTATCAGCATATGGTAAGATGATCGCCGCCCAGATATCAGTAGGACTGTTGGAGGCTAG
>JAABUJ010007658.1_pt1 | contig 10011 bp, 5 predicted proteins | sample 5559131 | NCBI WGS metagenome assembly JAABUJ01 (sample SAMN10711875, study PRJNA513366) | rock metagenome | isolation source: Antarctica rocks | place: Antarctica: Victoria Land, Mt New Zealand nord | collected 2016-01-07
TCCCATCGGCTGTCCCGCAAAGCCTCGTCCAGCAGTTCCTGCAGCGGACCGTTGATCGGATACGCCAGGCCAATCTTCTCGTGCAGGAGCCGGGAGTAGACCTCCACGTGCCGCGCCTCATCCATCGTCTGGGTGGCCGCGTAGAACTTGGACTCGATGTCGGGGACCGCTTCGACGATGCGGGCCGAGCAGATCATCGCGCCCTGTTCGCCGTGGAGGAACTGGCTCATCTGCCAGGCGGCCTGGTGGTGGTGCAGCCGTACCATCTCGTCTGGGTCGCGGCTGATCCGCTCCCAGGTCTTGGAACCCATCAACTCGTTGAACCCGAGCGGGATGCCCAGCATGTTGGTGGGATCCAACGTGTGCGACCAGTCGATGCGGGTCTGCGCGTCCCACTGCTTGTCCTTGCCCTTTTGGTAGAGCGCCAGCAGCCGGGCCCTGCCCTCGTCGTACTCCCAGGAGAAGCGGGCGTCCCCACTCATCGGTACGTCGTAGGTGTGTTGATCGGCGGGGAGCGTGTACAGGTTGTGGCTGCTCATGGCGGGCGCGCCCCCTCATGGTTGGTTCAGCGGATAATGCCATGCGGGAGTGTCGAAAGGAGCGGGCATGGGTGAGGCGTATGTCGTGGGCGGGGTGCGCACCCCGATCGGTCGTTACGGCGGTGCGCTTGCCACGGCCCGCCCCGACGACCTTGCGGCGCTGGTGCTGCGGACCCTGATCGACCGGACCGGGGTTCGGGAAGCAGCCATCGACGAGGTCGTCCTCGGGGCGGCTAACCAGTCCGGTGAGGACAACCGCAATGTTGCCAGGATGGCCGCATTGCTGGCCGGCCTCCCCGACACTGTCCCCGGGTTCACCGTCAACCGACTCTGCGCGAGCGGCCTCACCGCGATCAGTACCGCCGCGCAGATGGTGAAGGCAGGTGAGGCCGACCTCGTCCTCGCGGGTGGGGTGGAGTCCATGACCAGGGCACCCTGGGTGATGCCCAAGCCCGAACGAGCGTGGGCCAAGCCCGGGCAGGCGTACGACACTGCTTTGGGGTGGCGGTTGATCAATCCGAACATGCGTGTGCTCGACGGTGGCCAGGCGACCATCGGGATGGGCGAAACCGCCGAGGAGGTGGCCGCCCTCGACGGCATCACCCGCGAGGACGCGGACGCGTTTGCCCTTGCCAGCCACGAACGCGCCATCCGGGCCGCGAAGAACGGCCTGTTCGACGCCGAAATCGTCCCGGTATCCACCAAGGCCGGGCAGGTGAGCGCCGACGAGGGCCCACGGGCGGACACCAGCCTGGAGCGTCTCGGCGCGCTGGCGCCGGTGTTCCGTGAGGGCGGTGTCGTCACAGCAGGCAACTCCAGCCCCCTGAACGACGGGGCCGCGGCCGTGCTGATCGCCAGCGAGCAGGCAATAGCCACCCATGGCCTCACGCCCCGGGCACGGCTGGTCCGCTCGGCCGCCGCCGGGGTGGCGCCAAGCCTGATGGGCCTCGGCCCGGTTCCGGCCACCTCGAAGGTCCTGGCGGCGTGCGGGTGGAAGGTCGGTGACCTGGATGCCGTCGAGCTGAACGAGGCCTTCGCGGTGCAGTCCCTCGCCTGCATCCGGCGCCTTGATCTGAACCCGGACACCGTCAACGCCGACGGGGGTGCCATCGCGCTTGGTCACCCGCTTGGCGCCAGCGGTGCCCGGATCCTGATCACCCTGCTTGGCCGGCTCGAACGCGCGCAGGCGGCCCGGGGATTGGCCACCCTGTGCGTCGGGGTCGGGCAGGGCGCCGCTGTGCTGGTGCAGCGGGACTGAGCTGGACTGAGCGCGCCTCGGCTGGCCTCGCCGACGCCTTAGGCCTGCGGCAGGTAGATCCGGCTCCCGGCCTCGACGAACTCGCGGGACTTGTCAGCCATGCCGGCAGCGATCTGCGCGTCGACCTCCGCAGCTGCGGCGACGCTCTCTGCGGCGACGGCATCGGCGGCGACTGCGGAGGCCCGGATGTCGGCGCTGATCCGCATCGAGCAGAAATGCGGGCCGCACATGGAGCAGAAGTGGGCGGTCTTCGCGGGCGCGGCTGGCAACGTCTCGTCGTGGAAGCTCTGCGCGGTGTCCGGGTCCAGCCCCAACGCGAATTGGTCGGCCCACCTGAAATCGAAACGCGCGTCGGACAGGGCGTCGTCCCAGGCCTGCGCGCCGGGATGCCCCTTAGCCAGGTCGGCGGCGTGCGCCGCGATCTTGTAAGCAATCACCCCGGTCTTGACGTCGTCGCGATCGGGTAGCCCGAGGTGCTCTTTTGGCGTGACGTAGCACAGCATCGCGGTGCCATACCAGCCGATCATCGCAGCGCCGATTGCCGAGGTGATGTGGTCATAGCCGGGCGCGATGTCGGTCGTCAACGGTCCCAGCGTGTAGAACGGCGCGTCGTGGCACAGCCGCTTCTGCAGGTCCACATTCTCTTTGATCTTGTGCATGGGCACGTGTCCGGGCCCTTCGATCATCACCTGAACGCCGTACTCCCACGCGATCTGGGTGAGCTCGCCCAAGGTCGCGAGCTCGGCGAGCTGGGCCTCATCGTTGGCGTCGTAGATGCAGCCGGGGCGTAGCCCGTCCCCGAGGGAGAACGTGACGTCGTAGGAGGCGAAGATCTCGCAGATATCGCGAAAGTGCGTGTAGAGGAAGTTTTCCTGGTGGTGGGCCAGGCACCAGGCGGCCAGGATCGAGCCACCGCGGCTGACGATGCCGGTCTTGCGCCGGGCGGTCATCGGGACGTAGCGCAGCAGCACGCCCGCGTGAACCGTCATGTAGTCGACGCCCTGCTCGCACTGCTCGATCAAGGTGTCCCGGTAGACCTCCCAGGTCAGCTCCTCGGCCTTCCCCTCGACCTTTTCCAGCGCCTGGTAGATCGGCACAGTGCCGATCGGCACCGCGCTGTTGCGGATGATCCACTCGCGGGTGGTGTGGATGTTGCGCCCGGTCGACAGGTCCATCACCGTGTCAGCGCCCCAGCGGGTGGCCCACGTCATCTTCTCCACCTCGTCTTCGATGGAGGAGGTCACTGCGGAGTTGCCGATGTTCGCGTTGATCTTTACCAGGAAGCGCTCCCCGATGATCATCGGTTCGCTTTCCGGATGGTTGACGTTCAGCGGCAGCACGGCACGCCCGGCAGCAAGTTCGGCGCGTACCAGCTCCGCGTCGACGCCCTCGCGCAGCGCGACGAACCTCATCTCCGGGGTGATCTTTCCCGCGCGGGCGTAGGCCAGCTGGGTGACCGAACCGTCCAGGGCGCGCAACGGGCGCACCCCCGAATCGGCGAACACCGCGTCGAGTCCGGCCAGCGTCTTGGCACCGTCGTCGCCCGGCTGGTGGACGCGACCCTCGTAGCGCCCGGTGTCGGCCCGCTCCAGGACCCAGCCCTCCCGTAGCCGGGGAAGCCCCAGGCGCACATCGCAGCGGACCGCCGGATCGGTGTAGGGGCCGGAGGTGTCATAGAGCACCATGCTGTCGCCGGTGGACAGCACCACCTCGCGCATCGGGACCCGCAGGCCATCGTGTTCGAGGTAGGTCTTGCGGCTGCCGGCCAGATGCTCGCCGCTTACCGGGGTGGAGATTTGCCTCTTCATGGGTGGTCCTTCCTACGCCGGTATGACCCGGGTCAGGTACGGCGGTCGGCGGCCGATGTGCCGCCCTCTCAGCCCGGCGCGCCGGGCTCCCGCGGAGTAACCCGACCCTACCAATGACCGCTGCGGGGGAAGGATCTGGGCATTCCGGGGGGAAGGATCTCGGGTAGTGCACAGTTAACTTCCAGGAGGCGTCACAATGACAAGGTGCACGCCGCCCCTGGCAGCAGCCCGCAGCCGACCCTGGTTGCCCGTAGACCTTGAGGTGCCTGAACCATCGTGAGTACGACCGCCCTGCCCAAGGACCTGCAGATCGACGAGGTCAGAGAACTCCTGTCCCGAGGGAAGGAGGCCGGTTTCCTCACCTCAGAGGAGATTACTGCCGCCCTCGCGGGGGTTGCGCTTGCCCAGGAACAGATGGAGGCGGTGCTGGGCGCGGTCAACGATGAGGGCATCGAGGTGGTCGACACCTCGAAGGACGTGGACGAGGACTTCGCCTCGGACGCGCTCGCCCGCAAGGAAGACGAGCTCGCCGCGCGCAGCGCCGGCACCGGTGACCCGGTCAAGATGTACCTCAAGTCGATCGGCCGGGTTCCCCTGCTGACGGCGATCGAAGAGGTCGACCTGTCCAAGAAGGTCGAGGCCGGGCTGTTTGCGGCGGAGAAGCTCGCCACCGAGAAGAAGGTCAGCCCGACGCTGCGCCGTGAGCTGGAGGTCATCGTTCGGGAGGGCGCCGCCGCCAAGGACAAGCTGGTTGAGGCGAACCTGCGCCTCGTGGTGTCCATCGCGAAGCGGTATGTCGGGCGCGGCATGCTGTTCCTGGATGTCATCCAGGAGGGCAACCTGGGCCTGATCCGCGCGGTGGAAAAGTTCGACTACACCAAGGGCTACAAGTTCTCCACCTACGCCACCTGGTGGATTCGCCAGGCCATCACGCGGGCGATCGCTGACCAGGCCCGTACGATCCGCATCCCCGTGCACATGGTCGAGACGATCAACAAGGTGGTCCGGGTGCAGCGCCAGTTGCTGCAGGACCTCGGTCGTGAGCCCACGATGGAAGAGATCGGCAAGGAGGTCGACCTACCGCCGGAGAAGGTGGAGGAGGTCCTGAAGATAGCGCAGGACCCCGTGTCGTTGGAGACGCCGATCGGCGAGGAGGGCGACAGCCACCTCGGCGACTTCATCGAGGACTCCGACGCCGTCGTGCCGGTCGATGCCGCCAGCTTCATCATGATGCAGGAGCAGCTCGAATCGGTATTGCACAGCCTCACCGATCGGGAGAAGAAGGTCGTCCAGCTGCGCTTTGGCCTCACCGACGGTCACCCGCGCACGCTGGAGGAGGTCGGCCGCGAGTTCGGCGTCACGCGGGAACGGATCCGCCAGATCGAATCGAAGACGCTGTCCAAATTGCGCCACCCGAGCCGCTCGCAGAAGCTGCGCGACTACCTCGAGTAGTCACACATCAAGGCTCTGAACTGCGTTTATGCTTCGCTGGTCCGCACCGAGTCCGCAGGAGTTCCGAGCCAGGCGTCAACGGTTGCCCTGGTCTGCTCTTCCGAATCGGGCCAGAGATGGCCGTACACGTCGAGCGTGACCATCGCCGACGCATGCCCCAGCCGGGCCTGGACTGTCTTCACCGACTCCCCCGCGGCGATCAGCGCGCTTGCGTACGCGTGGCGGCAGTCGTGCAATCGCAGACCCTCTGCGCCGGCCGCGACGCATGCCCGCCGCCACGCGGCGTTCGCTTCGCTGAGCCGTACGGGGCCGCCCTTCGCGTCAGCGAAGACGAGGCCGTCGCGGCGGCTCGCGGCTGCGAGGTGAGCAGCCAGCGCGTCCGCCACAACCTGCGGTAGCGGCAGAGTCCGGTAGGACGCGGCTGTCTTCAGTGGGGCAACCTGACGCGTCCCGTCGAGCTGGCGTGACACGGTGACCGACCGGCGCAGGAAGTCGATGTCCGACACCTTGAGGCCATAGACCTCGCCGGGACGGAGTCCGAGGCCAGCGCCAGTGAGCGGCACAGCTTGGAGCCTTTCAGGGAGCGCCGCTTGAATCGCGCGCAGCGTCTCCGCGCTCGGCACGGTCAGATGCTTGCGGCTGACGCTCGGCAACACGATCCGCACGCAGGGAGTCCGTGGGATGATCCGGTCCAGCTCCGCGGCTCGAAAGACGCTCCGCAACGTCGTATACGTGATCTTCACCGTGTAAGGCGCCAGCGTGTCTGACCAGCCGCGTACGAGCGCCTGTACGTCGCTGGGCTTGATGCTCGCGATCGGGCGGTCGCCCAGTGTCGGATTGATGTGCTTGCCCAAGGCCGTGCGTACGCGGTCCTGCGTCCGCTTACGCCACGGCTGCGCGGCCGCCCACGCCTGCGAGTACGCGCGGACGGTGATCCTTCCGGCGGCTGGATCCACATACATGCCGGTGACGACGGAGGCCGTCACCTCATCGAGCCATCGCTGAGCGTCAACCTTCCGAGCGAAGTGGCGGGCGTGTTCCTTGCCGGTGGGGTCGCGGTAGCGGGCGCGCCATGTGCTGTCGGATCGCTTGGCGATGTTGGCCATTCCTGGTCACCTCCGTGCCGTAGTCGTCTGAACGTTAGGTGCGGGCTGCGACGTGCGGTGCTGGTCCGGACCGGGATGTGCACGGCTGAGCGTGTGGTCGGGGCGGCTGGCGGGCCCGCGCACATCGTCGTGCTGGGCGTCGATCCAGGTGTGGAGGTCGTCGCGGGTATACAGGACGTGGCGGCCGATCTTGAGGCTGCGAGGTCCGGTGCCGAGGTGGCGCCAGTAGCGCAGGGTGGCGACGGGGGCGCGGAGCAGTTCGGCGGCTTCGGTGAGGGTGAGCAGCTCCGGCTGCTGGTTGGCGGGCAGATCGGCCATGGCACGCTCCATCGGGTCGGTGAGTCGGGGGCTGTCGCTACATAGGGCGCCATTCGGGCCTGTTTGGTGACAGTTGGCGGCCAACTGCTTCCCGTGTTCACCGACGGTCGCCCGGCTGCTTGACCGGCCGCAGAGGTGTGGTCATCGCCCGATCGACGGTCCGCCGCGGGGGTAGCCCGGGTCGTGCCCGTAGGGCTGCTGGTACGCGGCCGGCGGCGGCCTGGGCGCGGTCGGCTTGGCGCTGGGCCTGCCAGGTGTCGCGTTCGTGGTCGAGCCGTCCGGGTGGCATGGCGCCGATCGCCGGTTCGGCGGTGATGCGGGTGATGCGTGCTCGGGCGTCGTCGAGGTCGAGGCGGGCGGCCGCGACGAGGTCTTCGGTGCCGGCCAGTGCCCGGTTGGGGTCGGATAGTTGCGCGACGGCGCCGAAGTGTTGCAGGTGCCGTTGTCGGTCGGGGTCTGGTGCGAGGTAGGTGGACCGGGCCTGGTCCAGGGCGGCGCGGTCGGCTGCGGCGGCCGCGAGGTTGGCCGCGTGTTCGGGGTGTGCGTCCCGCGCGCGCACCTGGGCGACGGCTGCCAGCTGTTCGCGGGTCCGGTGGCCGAACAGCCCGTAGGAGTAGACGAAGTGCGCCAGCTCCTGCGGGTCGGTGGACAGGTCGGGCAGCAGCGGGCGCCACTCCTCCGCCCACGCGCCCAGCTGGTCGCCGGCGCTGCGGACGGCCCGCAGGTGCAGGCCGAGCCGGCCCGGACCCTCCCGCAGCACGGCCGCGGCCCGGTCGACGGCGGCCAGTTCGTCCTCCCACGCGTGCAGCAGGGACGCTCGGATGCGGTCGGCGTCCAAGGAGATCGCGTCCTCGCTGGCCCCGGCTCGGGCCCGGGTGCGGTCGGTCGCGTCGCGGGCCGCGTCGTACGCCGCGTTCCGGGCGGCGCGGCGCTGGTCGAGTTCGGGTTGCAGCGCGACCAGCTCCAGCAAAAGGTCTCGCCGCGGCTCGGCCCACCCCAGCGTCTCCGTACGGTCCTGTTCGACGCTCCACGCCTGATGCAGCTCGGCCAGGGCCTGGTTGACGGGGCGGGGAGTGGCGTAGCCCGCGGCCTCGATCGCGGCCAGCGCGCCGGCGTGGGCCGGGCCGAGGTCGGCATGGTCGCGAGCAAACACGGCCACCCACGCCTCACGGGCCTCCGCCAGGTCGCCGGCGATCAGGTGCGCGGTGTTCGCCGTGCGGCCGCGGGTCATCCCGACATACGCGGACGCCGCCCGTGTGTGCTCCCCGACCACCAGATGGGCCGCGCTGACGGTGTCGCCCTGCACGCCGTGCACGGTGCTCGCGTACGCCAGCTCGACGCGCTCCCGGACATACGCGGGCGGCAGCACCCGCACCCCTGCGGCCCCCGGGGTGACACCGCGATGAACACCGGGGGTGACACCGGCAGAAGCGTCGCCGGTGCCCCCTGCGGTGGGGGTGACGGTGAGGCTGCCGTCGGGGTGGACGGCGACCACGGTCCAGGTGTCGCGGTTGGCCACGCCCAGGGTGCGGTCGTTGCGGCGGGTCGCGATCAGGTCCCCGACGCCGGCCTGCTGCCCGGCCCGGATGGTGGCGGCGGGGGTGTCGTCGACCTGCCCGCGGTAGGCCAGGTAGCCGCGGATGACGGCGTTGAAGTCGGTGGCCTGCTCGCGGGTGTCGACCACGACCGCCACCCGCTGTCCAGCCTCGTAGTTCTCGGCGGTGGTCTCGGCGATCGCATCTTGACGCTCCTCTTCGCCGTAGTGCAGCCGGATCTGCCCGCGGGCGGCGAGGGCGTCGAACACCGCGCCGGGGTCGGTGCCGGCGCGCATCGCCAGGGTCAGCTCGGCGTACTCCCGATCCGGAACGGCTTGGCCTGTTTCGTCGGGGCGGATGAACCGGTGGATGTCGTCGAGGGTCAGGTGGCCGGTGGGGTCGACCTCATGGATGGCGAGGTCGAGGACGCCGCCGCGGCCGACCGCGGAAAGCTGGTGCCGGTCCCCGAGCAGCGCGACCCGCGCCTGGGCCTCGTCCGCGATCGTGAGTAGGGCGCGGGCGGTGTCCTGGTCGAGCATGCCGGCCTCGTCTATCACCAGTAGATCCCCCGCCCGCAGCCGCGCCGCCTCGGTGGGGCCGGCGAAGAACCTGCCCCCGGCCGGGTCTGGCTCGCCGGCCGACAGCCGGGTCCAGGCGCCGTCGTCGTCCCAGCGCCAGCCGTGGTGGAAGGCCAGCCCGGCCGCTGACCCGGCCGCCGCGCCCACCTCCCTGCTCGCGGCCTGGGCGGCCTTCAAAGTCGGGGTGACGACGACCAGCCGCCGGCCCTGCCCGGCGAGCAGATCGCGGGTGACGGCCAGGGTCGTGGTCTTTCCCGCGCCTGCCGCGCCCTCGACGACGACGAGATGCCTGTCGCCGGCCAGCACCGTGGCGGCCGCGGCCTGACCCGCATCCAGCCGCCCGCGGGGGGCTTGGGATGGCGGTGTCACCCACTCAGCGAGCGGTGTCACCCCGACTCCCACCGGCGTCACCTGCTCGTCGGCAAGCGGTGTCACCCCTTCGGGCCGCGGCGTTGGCGAGTCGTTCGGCGCCCCGCCACTGTCCAGCGCGGCGCGGACCGCGAGTCGGCCGATTAGATCGGCCTCGACCTCCAGCACCGCCGGTGCGCTCCAGGCGCGGATGTGCTCGGGCACCCCGTCCCGGTCCAACAGGAGCACGGACCGGTCGAGGGCGCGGGCTGTGAGGTCCTCGGCAAGCTCGATCCGCACCGCGGCCGCGGTCACGACACCCGACTCGGCGATCAGCCGCTCCACCTCGCCGCGCACGTCCGCCGGGTTCCACGCCGACCGGGCCGCCGCCAGCCGGGACAGGGCGCGCTCCGCCAGCTCGTCGCGGTCCAGCGCGCCGACCGGGGTAGCCGCCTGGTCGACCGGCCGGTCGGGAGCCCGGTAGCCGCAATCGGCCAGCATGGCCTGCCACCGTCCGCGGATGTCCGCGCCCGGCCGCGGGACGATCTTGTCGGGGCGGTGTTCGGCCCAGGCGCGGGCATCCCACGACCGTCGCAGCCCGGGGCCGGCCGGTTCGCCGGGATGCGCCGTAGTCCAGTCCCGTTCATAGCAGTCCACATTTCGGGCGATCTGCTGATGGCGGGCGCTGAACGGGCCCACAAACTCGGCCAGCTGCCGTATTTCCCCTGCCGGGTCCTTCGAATATTCGTGCGCGGCCAACACCGCATTCAACTGCGGGTCGGTGGCCATCGCCGCGTGCCCGATACCGTTGATCGCGCCCAGCGAATCCCGGACATCCACCGTGAAAAGCCCCCGCCATTTCCCGGCCGCATAAACCCGCGAGTTGAACTGCAGGTGCAGATGCCAATGCGGATCCCCCGCCCGGGACGTGTAATGCGCCACCGTGGCCGCCTCCAGCACCCCCAGCGACACCGGCAGCTGACCGCCCCGCGGACCCACCCGGGTCGTCGCATGCTGCGACACCCACGCGACGATCTGCGCGGCGGCGCGGTCCTGCGCCCCCTCGTAC
>JAABUJ010007660.1_pt1 | contig 10010 bp, 12 predicted proteins | sample 5559131 | NCBI WGS metagenome assembly JAABUJ01 (sample SAMN10711875, study PRJNA513366) | rock metagenome | isolation source: Antarctica rocks | place: Antarctica: Victoria Land, Mt New Zealand nord | collected 2016-01-07
CCGCCCAAGTACCGGGGGGGACTCGTCAGCTTCAACCAGCTGGCCATCACCTCGGGCATCCTCGTCTCCTACCTGGTCGACTACGGCCTGTCGTCGTCACGCGACTGGCGGCTGATGTTCGGCCTGGCCACCGTCCCCGCCATCCTGTTGTTCATCGGCATGCTGACCCAGGCCGAGAGCCCCGCCTGGCTGGTCACCCACGGTCGGGAGGACGACGCCCGGCGGGTGCTTGCCCGCCTGCGTCATGAGGGCAACGTCGACGTGGAGCTGGCGAGCATGAAGGAGGGGGCGCGGCGAGAGAACGTCACCGCCCGGGAGCTCCTCAGTCCCCGCCTCCGAGGGGCGCTCACCCTGGGCGTGCTGCTGGCCGTCTTCCAGCAGGTCACCGGGATCAACACGGTCATCTACTACGCCCCGACCCTGCTCAACAACGCCGGGCTGGGCTCGTCGGCCTCGCTGCTGGCCAACGTGGTCAACGGGGTCGTCAACGTCTCCATGACCCTCCTCGCCATCTGGCCGGCGCACCCTGCTCATCTCCGGGACGTGTGGCATGGCGCTCGGCCTGCTGGTGATCGGCTTCACCTTCCTCATCGGGGGCGACCACCTGACCGGTACGGCGGCCCTCGTGACCATCGTCGCCCTGTTCTTCTACACCGCGTCGTTCGCGATCGGCCTGGGACCGGTGTTCTGGCTGCTGATCAGCGAGATCTATCCCGTACGGGTGCGGGCCCCGGCCATGAGCGTCGCCACCTTCGCCAACTGGGCGGCCAACTTCGTGGTCACCATCTCGTTCCTGACCCTCCTCAAGGCCATCACCAACGCCGGCACGTTCTTCCTCTTCGGATTCCTCACCCTGGTGGCGGTGGTCTACTTCTGGCGCCGGGTCCCCGAGACCAAGGGGCTTGAGCTGGAGGACATCGGCGCCCAGATCGAGGGCCGCCGCCTGAGCCCGGGAGCGGTCGGCCGGAGTTCCTGAGCGACGGTGTTCACTCCGCGTCCGCCGAAGAATTACGTTCACACGAAGAGACGGTGGCGGCACGCGCACCGGTAGGGGCGGCGCTCAACGACCGGCTGGGGTGCGGCGAAGCCGAGGACCGTTTCGTCGACTCCGTAGAGGCGGGCCGCGATCGACGTGGCCCGCTGCCGGTCCCGGTCAGCGAAGGCTCGCCTGAGCTCGCTCGCAGCCAACGGCGAGATCGCGGTGATATCGGGAACCCGGATCTGGCGCAGGTACTGGGCTTGGAAGCGGTAGCACCCTCTGCGCATGCCCTGGTGGCTCCTCACAGGCGGACGTAATCGGCCAGGCGAGGATGGTCGAAGATCATCGTCTCCTGCATGGTGAGCTGGCGACCCTTGCCCGCCTCCGAGGCGCGGCGGTACAGGGCGAGTGCGATGGCGACGTCGACGAAGGCCAACCCGACGGCGTTGAAGTAAATGCGCTCGTCGGCGTTCTCCCGGCCCGGTTTCTCGCCGGCCACGCACTCCACGAGGTCCCCGTAGATGTCGGCGTCGCCCAGCTCGCCGTCGGTGTACATGCGGCTAAGGGTCTGCGTACGGTGCTTAACCGTCTCCCAATCGTCGCACACGATCTTGTCGCACTGCTTCGCCACCGCGTATTCATCCTCCCAGCCACCAATGTGGCTGTAGAAGGATCCCGGCTTCATCCAAGCAGCCTGGAGCAGAGGAGCCTGCGCGCTGGTGGCGGTGACAAGGATGTCGGCCCCCTCCATGGCGCGGGCACCGTCGGTCCCGGCCAGCGCGAAATCCATGTCCGGGACGATGGGTGCGAGCTCGCGCACGAACTGGCGCTCCTCTTCGGCGGTCTTCGCCGAGACCCGGCATTCCACCAACGAGGGACGCACGGTCTTCATGGCCAGCAGGTTCATCTTGGCCTGCTCACCACTGCCAATGAAGCCGATCACTCGCGCTTCTTCCGGCGCGAAATGTCGCGCTGCGAGCGCAGTCATCGCGCCGACTCGGATATTGGACGCCAGCGTCCCCTCCAGCACCGCAAAAGGGAAACCCTTGTCGATCTCCGAGAGGACGAACAGCGCGGTCAGGCTCTGGAGGCCGAACGTCGGCACGTTGGATGGGAAGACCGACACCCACTTCATGCCGCAGACCCTCTGGGCCCGCAGCGTTGCCGGGAGGCAGTTGATCCGCTCCTGGGTCTCGTCGTCGAAGATCTGCACGATCTTGTCGGGAAAGAGCACGTCCCCGCTTCGGTGAGCGAGCAGGGCCGACTTGGCGGCGTCCATGGCCAGCCGAAAATCAAGGCAACCGGCCTCTAGCAGGTCTTCTTGAGACAGGTAGGTGAACCGAATCGCGTGCTGGTTCTCGCTCATGACACCACCCGGGTGGGACAGTACCATGCAGCGGTGACCAGGGTTCTGTCGGGCATCCAGCCCACCGGTGAGACGCACCTCGGGAACTACCTGGGGGCGCTGCGGTGGTGGGTGGCGGACCAGCACGACGGCGAGGCGTTCTACTGCGTGGTCGACCTGCATGCCCTCACCGTCCCCGGCGACCCCGCGGAGCTGGGCCGGGCGACGCTGCGGATGGCCACCCTGCTGCTCGCCGCCGGCCTCGACCCCGAGGCCTGCACGCTGTTCGCCCAGAGCCATGTGCCCCAGCACTCCCAGCTGACGTGGCTCCTCGAATGCACGGTCAGCATGGGCGAGCTGCGACGGATGACCCAGTTCAAGGACAAGTCCTCAAAGGGGGGCGAGGAGAAGGCGCGCGCCGGGCTGTTCACCTATCCGGTCCTCATGGCCTCCGACATCCTCCTCTACGACGCCGACGAGGTGCCGGTCGGCGACGACCAGCGCCAGCATCTCGAGCTGACCCGCACCCTGGCCGAGCGCTTCAACACCCGCTACGGGACGACGTTCGTGGTGCCCACCGCCAAGATCCCCCCGGCGGGCCGGGGGGCCCGGATCATGGATCTGCAGGAGCCGACCAGGAAGATGTCCAAGACGGGTACGTCGGTGCAGGGGACGATCTCCCTCTTCGACGATCCCCGGACCATCGAGCGAAAGCTCAGGCGAGCGGTCACCGACGCCGACGACTCCGACGACGCCGTCCGCTACGACCCCGTGGCCAAGCCCGGTGTCTCCGCCCTGGTCGAGCTCCTGGCGGTGACCACGGCCCGTGACCCCGAGGCGGTGGTGGACGGCTACCGGCGCTACGGGCCGTTGAAGGCGGATGCCGCCGCGGCGATCATCGAGGTGGTGCGCCCGATCCAGGCGAGCTACGCCGAGCTTTCGGCTGACCCGGCCACAGTGGCCAAGATCCTGCGGGCGGGCGCGGAGCGGGCCGAGTCGGTGGCGGCCGTCACCTTCGACCGGGCCCGCGCCGCGATCGGCCTCCTGGCCCCGTAGCGTCCGCAGGCCCCTTGGCCGCCGCCGGGCCCCTTGGCCGCCGCCGGGCCCCTTGGCCGCCGCCGGGCCTCTGGCCGCCGGAGCGGATCGGGGCGTGGACGTCGTTCTTCGGCGAACGCTCAAGCTGCCGGGTGCAGCAGCACCTTGGTCCAGCCGTCCTCGCGCTTGTCGAACTTGTCGTAGGCGCCGGCCGCGTCGGCGAGGCCCAGGTCGTGGGACACGAGCAGCGACGGCTTTGCCCGGCCGGCGATGATCATGTCGCGCAGCTCCCGGTTGTAACGCTTCACGGGGGCCTGGCCGGTGCCCATGCGCTGACCTTTGGTGAAGAAGGTGCCGTAGTCGTAGTCGATGCGGCCCTTCTTGGCACCCTCGGTGGCCGCGCCGGGGTCCGCAGGCATGTACACGCCCATCACACCGATGGCCCCGGTGCTGCGCACCACCTTGACGAGGTTGTCGAGCACCAACTCGGGATGCTCTTCGCCGCTCGCGTCGTGGGGGAGGGCACTGTGGGCGGCGAGGAGGCCGACGGGGCCGGCACCGAAGACCGCCACCGTGTGCCCGGGACCGATGTCGGCCATCTCGCAGCCGTGATAGGCGGTCGGGAAGATGTCGGACAGCATGGTGAAGTCGTTCTCGAAGTCGTTGCCCTCGGGCAGCTCGAGCAGGTTGAAGTCGGCGAACGGCACCCGGAGGTAGTCGGCTTGACCGCCGTTGTAGGGGCCCATGTTGGCGTAGCCGTAGGCGGCGCCGTCCATCCCCTCGTTGGGGTTCATCCGGGTGCAGAACGACGTCCAGCCGGACTGGCAGTTCTGGCAGGTCCCGCAGGCGACGTTGAACGGGACCGAGACCCGGTCGCCGACCTTGACGAATGCCACCGCGTTGCCGACCTCTTCGACGATGCCCATGTTCTCGTGGCCGAGGACCTTGCCCTTCTCCACGTTCGTGCGGCCCTCGTACATGTGCAGGTCGGACCCGCAGATGTTGGTGGTGGTGATGCGGATCACGGCGTCGTTCGGGTGCTCGATCCGGGCGTCGGCGACGTCGTCGACGGCAACAGAGTAAGGGCCGTTATAGACAACAGCCTTCACGTGACCTCCAAGTGGTCTTCGGCGACAACGACTTCATGGTCGCGACATTGTTCTATGCCCCGCCTGCGCCCAACCCTCCTCGGTGGCAGCCGCCTCCGGGGGTAGCTTCGGCGACGGGGGGTAGGTTCAGCGAATGACCAAGAAGCACCGCCTCCTCCCCGCCCCGCGCCGGACCTTCAGCCCGGTGAGCGCCGTGCTGAGCGGTGCGCTCGCCGGTGCGGTGGGCACCGCGGTCTTCGACGCGGTGAACTACGTGATGTACCGGGCCCAGGGCGGGGAGGGCGGCTTCGTCGCCTGGGACTTCTCCGCCGGCCTCGACTCGTGGGACGGCGCCCCGGCGCCCGCCCAGGTCGGCAAGCGACTGGGCGAGGCGGTGCTCGCCCGGGAGCTGCCCGGCAGCTCGGCGCGCATGGTGAACAACCTGACGCACTGGGGCTACGGGATGGCGTGGGGCGCGCAGTACGGCCTCGTGGCGGGGTCCGCTCGGGCCGCCAAGGTCCGGACGGGGCCGGTCTTCGGCGCCGTCGTGTGGCTGTCGGGCTACGTCGTGCTGCCGATCATGAAGCTCTACCAGCCGATCTGGGAGTACGACGCCAAGTCGCTGGCGATGGACCTCGCTCCCCACCTGGTCTACGGCACGACCACGGCGGCGACGTTCGCCACCCTTGACCGCCGCCGGTAGCCGGCTCAGCCCGCCGCGGGCTCAGCCCCCGCCGCCGGTCATCCTCCGAGCAGGTGGGCCCAGAGGCGCTCGGCGGGAGCGAAGACGGCCTGAAGCCGGCCGGGGTCCAGCAGGACCACCACGATGAGGACGGGCATGGCGTACCTGCGGATGGTTTCCCAGGTGGGCCAGGCCCGGGCGGGGAGCAGGCGCTCGACCACCGCGGAGCCGTCGAGGGGTGGGATCGGGAGGAGGTTGAGGACGGCCAGGCTCACGTTGAGGAACCCGAAGAGGAACAGCACCCGGTACCCGACGCCGAGGCCAACGGTGCCGTCGGTCGACAAGATGGATCCGACCGAAGGCTGGGTCAGGCGCAGGGCCGCGCCCGCCACCGCCGCGATCACCACGTTCGTGGCCGGCCCCGCCAGGCTGACGAGCAGCGAATGGTTGCGGGGGCTGCGCATACGCGCCGGGTTCACGGGGACGGGCTTGGCGTACCCGAAGGCGCCGAGGCCCGAGAGAGCCATGAGGCCGGGCAGCACCAGGGTGCCCACCGGGTCCACGTGGCGGATGGGGTTGAGCGTCAGCCGCCCCGCCCGCCGGGCGGTGTCGTCGCCGAAGGCCAGGGCGGCCACCCCGTGGGCGACCTCGTGGAGGATCACCGAGGGGACGATGACGGCCAGGACGAGGAGGGTGTCGACCCCGACGGTGTGGCGCAGGCCCCAGGCCGCGATCAGGATGAGCCCGATCGCGACCAGCGCCTGGGTGCGGTGCCTGGTCACACCGCCGCCGTCGTGCGCTGCCCGGTCACCCGGACGCCGTCGTGCGCTGCCTGGTCACACCGCCGCGGCCAGGTTCAATGGGTAACGCTGGCGCAGGAGATGCAGTACCGGGCCTCGGGGATGGCCTCGAGGCGGGCGGCCGGGATCTCGGCGCCGCAGGCCTCGCACCTCCCGTAGGTGGAGTCGTCGAACTTGGCCAGGGCCCGTTCGACCTGGTGCAACGTCTCGAACAGGCTGGCGGCCAGTGCGTCGCACTCCCCCCGCTCGGCGGTGACCTGACTGGAATCGGCGAAGTTGGCGTCGTAGGTCGGCCCTTCCGCCCCCTTGCCCAGCTCGGCCAGCTGCTGAAGCAGCGAGGTGCGTTCGGCCTCCAGGCCGACCCGGAGGTCTGAGGCGGTGTGTGCGGTCATCGCAGACGAGTGTAACCCTACGGCCACCTCCGCGACGCCCGGGCGCGCGGGTGGGCGTCCTCGTAGACCTGGCGGAGGCGGTCGGCGGACACCTTGGTGTACACCTGGGTGGTGGTGATCGACGCATGGCCGAGCAGCTCCTGGACCACCCGGATGTCGGCGCCGCGCTCGAGCATGTGGGTGGCGCAGGAGTGGCGCAGCACGTGGGGGGTCAGCCGGTCGTCCAACCCCACCCGGACGGCATAGGAGCGGATGATCCCCCAGGCCCCCTGGCGGGACAGCCGGCCCCCCCGAGCGTTGAGGAAGACGGCCTCGGCGTCGCCCCGACGAGCCCATTGCCGCGGCGCCATGCGGTCCCGGCCCGCAGGCCCGACCCATCCGGAGAGGGCGTCGAGCGCGAAGCGCCCGAGGGGCACCAGCCGTTCCTTGTTGCCCTTGCCCAGCACCCGGGCGGCGTGGTCCTCGAGGGACAGGTGCACCAGGTCCATCCCCACCAGCTCCGAGACCCGCATCCCTGTGCCGTACAGCGTCTCGAGGATGGCCCGGTCGCGCCGGTCGGGGGCGGTGTCGCCGCTGACCGCCTGGAGGAGGCGGTCGACCTCGCTCTCCGCCAGAGCCTTCGGAAGACCCTGGGGCACCCGGGGGGTGGCCAGGTCGTTGGTGGGGTCGGCCACCGACCACCCCTCGTCGACGAGGAAGTGGTGCAGCGAGCGCACGGCGACGACCGCCCTGGCCACCGATGCGGGCGCCCGGCCCGCGGCGCGCAGCACCGCGACGTAGTCGGCGGCCGCCGCCTCGCCCACGTCGGGGGAGCCCAGGCCCCGGGCGTGCAGCCACGCCTCGTAGGCCCGCAGGTCCCGGCGGTAGGCGGCGACGGTATTGGTGGCCCTGCCCCGCTCGACGGCCAACCAGGTCAGGAACTCCTCCGCGCCCAGCGACAGTGGCGGGAGCAGGGGTTCGCCGGGCGGCGGCGAGCCTTTCTCCACCTCCTTAGTTGATGACGTCGCGGGCGAGGCAGAGTCCGATGATGGACTTGGCGTCGGCGATCTCGCCGGCGCGCACCAGGTCGGCGACGTCGGCCAGCACCACCCGCTCGATGGTCATGTGGCGCTCCTCGATCCCCTGGAGGTCGTTCGCCACCGCCTCGAGGTCCCGGGCCAGGTAGAGGTGGCTGAGCTCGTCGCTGAAGCCGGCGGAGTTGTAGAAACGACCCAGCAGGTCCAGACGGCCGGCCCGCAACCCGACCTCCTCGGCCAGCTCGCGAGCGGCGGTGACCTCGGTGGGCTCGCCGTCCACGTCCCGCTTGCCTGCCGGGACCTCGAGCAGGTCGGCGTCGATGGCCGCCCGGTACTGGCGGACCATGGTGACCCGCCCGTCGGCGTGCAGGGGCACCACGACCACGGCGCCGGGATGGTGGACCATCTCGCGCTCGAAGCGCTCGCCTCCCGGGCTCTCGAAGGTCCCGGCCGCCACCTTGATCAGGTGACCGGCCCAGACCTCCCGCTCACCGACCTTGCGGAAGCCGGGCAAGGTCGTCCAGGCCGGCGAGGTGGGGCTCCCGGCGCTCGGCTCGGCCCAGGGCGGCGTCGACCAGCCCCCGGAACAGCGGGTGGGGACGGTCCGGACGGCTCTTGAACTCGGGGTGGGCCTGGGTGCCGACCCAGTAGGGGTGGTCGGGCAGCTCGATGAGCTCCACCAGCCGGTCGTCGGGCGAGGTTCCCGAGCACACCAGGCCGGCGTCCTCCAGCCGGCGCCGGTAGCGAGGATTGACCTCGTAGCGGTGGCGGTGGCGTTCCGAGATCAGCTCGGTGCCGTAGACCCCGGCCACCTGGGAGCCGGGGGCCAGCTTGGCGTAGTACACGCCGAGGCGCATCGTGCCCCCGAGGTCGACGACCTCCCGCTGCTCGTCCATCAGGTCGATGACCAGGTGCGGCGCCACCGAGTCGAACTCCCGGGAATGGGCACCCTCCAGGTGGGCCTGGTTGCGGGCGAACTCGATGACCATGACCTGCAGCCCCAGGCAGAGGCCGAGGCACGGTACGGCGTGCTCCCGGGCGTAGGTGGCGGCGGCGATCTTTCCTTCTATCCCCCGCTCCCCGAACCCGCCGGGGATGACGATGCCGTCGAGGTGGCGCAGCCGCCCCTCGGCCAGGAGGCCTTCGACGTCCTCGGCCTGTATCCACTCGAGATCGATGGCGGCTCCGTGCCAGTAGCCGCCGTGGCGGAGCGCCTCGGCGACCGAGAGATAGGCGTCGGGGAGGTTCACGTACTTGCCGATGAGGCCGATGCGCACCGGTTTGGTGGCCGCCTCGACCCGCTCTACCAGCGCCTCCCAGGCCGACAGGTCGAGGCAGTGGCCGGTGTTGCCGTCGGCGTCGGTCTTGCCGTCGGCGTGGTCGAAGCGCAGCAGCGAGCACACGTAGGAGTCGAGGCCCTCCTCGTGGAGGGCCAGCGGGATCTCGTAGAGGTTGGGCGCGTCCACGCAGGACACCACCGCCTCCACCGGGACGTCGCACAACAGCGAGATCTTGCGCTTGAGCCCCGGGGAGATGCTGCGGTCGCTGCGGCAGATGATGACGTCGGGCTGGATGCCCCGGCTGCGCAGCTCGGTGACGGAGTGCTGGGTGGGCTTGGTCTTCTGCTCGCCCGAGGGGCCGAGATAGGGCACCAGGGTCACGTGGACGTAGCACACGTTGTCCCGGCCAACGTCCTTGCGGAACTGGCGGATGGCCTCGAGGAACGGAAGGATCTCGATGTCGCCGACGGTCCCGCCGACCTCGGTGATGACCACGTCGACGGCGTCGGTCGCCAGCCGCGTGATCCGGGACTTGATCTCGTCGGTGATGTGGGGGATGACCTGGACGGTCGTGCCCAGGAAGTCCCCGCGGCGCTCCTTGGCGATGACGCTCTGGTAGATCGAACCGGTCGTGGCGTTGGAGTCCCGGTGCAGGTTCTCGTCGATGAAGCGCTCATAGTGCCCGAGGTCGAGGTCGGTCTCGCCGCCGTCCTCGGTCACGAAGACCTCACCGTGCTCGTACGGGTTCATCGTGCCCGGATCGACGTTGATGTAGGGGTCGAGCTTCTGCATGGTGACCCGCAACCCCCGGCTCTTCAGCAGCCGGCCCAGGCTCGAGGCGGTGAGGCCCTTCCCGAGCGAGCTGGCCACTCCCCCGGTGACGAAGATGTGCTTCGCCAAGAAACTCCTCCACTCTCTCTTCGACCTGTTGCTACTTCGACCAGTCTCTCTTGGACTTAGAGGACACGGTAGCGCAGCCACCGACGATCACCGGGGAGGGGTGGGGAGGAGGAGTGGCCAGGGGGGAGGAGCGGTCAGGGGAAAGGAGTGGTCAGCGCCACGGCTCTCGTTCCGCTGCGGCCGTGGTCAGCAGCTCCTCGGCATGACGACGGGCGGTCTCGCTGCCGGGTCGTCCCGACAGCATCCTGGACAGCTCGACCACCCGCTCGGCGGCGGCGACGGGACGGATCCGGGCGACGGTGCGGTCGCCGGCGCTGTCCTTGGTCACCGTGACCTGGCGGTCGGCGAACGCGGCGACCTGGGGAAGGTGGGTGACCACCAGGACCTGGTGGTCACGGCCCAGGGCGCGCAGGGCCCGGCCCACCGCGACCGCCGCCTCACCGCCGATGCCGGCGTCGACCTCGTCGAAGACCAGGGTGCGGGGCGGCACGCG
>JAABUJ010007661.1_pt1 | contig 10009 bp, 5 predicted proteins | sample 5559131 | NCBI WGS metagenome assembly JAABUJ01 (sample SAMN10711875, study PRJNA513366) | rock metagenome | isolation source: Antarctica rocks | place: Antarctica: Victoria Land, Mt New Zealand nord | collected 2016-01-07
AATTAGTTTTAAAGAATTTTATTGTTTTAAAAAGCTTTGCTAGTTATCAAGATCTATTAGATTTAAAAGATTAATAAATAAAGACCATTTGCTCAACTAAGTATTGTAGCTTATTAATACTTTAATTATTGTCTAATTACTTAGCTTTTATATTGCGAGATTGTTTACTAGATCTTCAATTCTTATTATAGTTAATATTGTTGTTTGTAATATATTTACGCAAATAAACAAAATACTTTTTTCTTAATTATTTTTAAACATTTTGTTTGTTTCTTATCTTTTTTTCTTAAAGGCGTTAATAATACAAAGTTTAAAACAATTTAATTTAAGAGACGTTTAAGTAACAAGAGATATAAATTTGTTTCAAAAATTAAGAAAAGTTTTCTAAACAAATAAAATAAGAGAGATTAGTAAAATTAATACAAGAAAATTAAACAAATATTGACTTCTTTCTAGTATAAAAGTATTGTTAACTTTTTGAAATTGTATAGCAATATATAAAGTCGAAGTCTTCGAACTCTAAAAAATACTTTTTTTTAAATTAAATTTTCTAGCTTTTTTATTTGCGAAAAAAAAAGCTAGAGTGAATTAATGTTTCTTAATATACTTTTGTATTTATTACAAAAGTCTTTATAATTTTTGTAAAAATCGATTAGTCTACAACTTAATTTGCTAAATAGTAGAACAACTTTATTAATCTTGAATATTTACTATTTTTAATCGATGTATAAATAGTTACTAGTTTAAAGATATTGCTTAATATATATTACAAAGTAAACAAAAACTTTTTAAGATATATTAATAATAATTTGCTAGTTTTTAGTAAAAAATTGTTTAGCTTTTACGTAAACTTAATAATTTTATTTAACAATTTTAATAATAGCGCTAAAATTATTATTAAAGAAAGTTGTAATATTTGTTTATAAAGTAGACTTCTATTAATACAAAATATTAATAAGAATTTTTTTTAATAGTTAATTTTTGTTGTAAAAAAGCAAACTTCTAAGAAGTAAAAATAATAATAAAATATTTTCTTTCTAGTAAAATATTTTTCTTTAATTGTAATTAATATAGAAATTAATTACTAAATATAAACAAAGTTATCAAATAATAGGTTTCTTGCATTGTAAAGAAGAACACAATATAGTAAAAAGAATTAATTTTCTATTTAGAAGAGACAATCTTCTCTTTATATATAAGATACTAGTTCTAATTAGAATTTCTATCTAAGATAGGAAAAATCTCTACTAGAAAAGATTTGCAGAAAACTATAACAATTTTTTATTTGTCTAATTTTTGATTAAATTAAAAACAAAGAGTATCTAGCAACAATTCTTAAATTTGTTAAATTAAGTCTATTTAAATCTAAATAATATAAATATATATATTAACAGTTAACAGTTAACAAGTATTCTCGATTAAGACAAAGAATATAAAGTTGTTAACAATATCTTTGCTAAGACTTATTGCACTTCCTATATCTATTATCTTGCAAAAAATATAGAAATGATTTTCGACAAGAATTGTGCAAGAATAGTAAAGTATTTAGAATATGCAAACAATAATACAACAATAAATAAAGATATAAAAGAGATACTTAAGAAGAGTAATTCTATAAGTTAACTCTATTTTGCGATAGTTTTATCTTTCTATATGGAAATTGCTATTTTTTCTTAGGATTGCTCAAAGAAAAAATTTTGATAGTAATATTGCGTATTTTATTACTTAAGATCGATTTTTAATTAATATATAATTACAATTTGTTATAAAATATACGAGTTAAAAATTAGTTAAGATTAATTCTATAAATAAACCTTTGTTTATACTTTAGTTTTTGAATTTCTTTGCAAACTTTATTATCTTTTGTAAATCTTTCTTATTACTTTTAATTTATATTAATATTAAAATTTGCTTATTTTATTGCTTTGTCGATTACGTTTCGCGAATAATTGTATTTACTAATATATATTTGTACAAATTAGATTGTTTTTGTCTATCTAAATATCTTTCTCTTCAATAAATTTGTTAAACAAGACTTTATAAATTGTTAATATAATTATATCTCTTCTAGTATTATAGAATTAAATAATATCTAACTTGTTAAAGTTAAACTCGACTTTATTATCTATATATTAAATAATATATAATATATAATAGTTAAGTAATATCGCAAACAAAAGACAAAAACTTACAATAATTCTAGTATAAACAACAATATTAAGAGTCTATATATTTCTTTTGTAGAGCAAATGTTAATTAACAAGTAAATATTTGCTTATTAATATAATTGTAACTTGATAATTAATTACAAAGACTAGATGAAGAAATAGATATTTAATTTTTAAATAGATAACTATTATTAAAGAATCTATATTTGCTTCTTTATTTTATAGAATTTCTAATTAGATTATTGCAATTGCAAACAATAGCAAAATATATAATTACTACATACTTACAATTTATTCTTAATATACGCAACTTATTGCAACTACTAATAATACAAATTTTTTAACGTATACAAAGTAACAATTAGTATATAAACAATCTGTTAAACTTGTTTAATTAATAATCTAATACTAGATGCAATCTTATTATTATTAAAAGTATATACGAAAAAAAACAAATAATAGATTAAACAATAGAAGATAACAAAATTTAAGAGTTTGTCGAAAAGACAATACAATTTTGTGCAAGTAAATTCTACTTAAGATTGTTTTGATTGCAATAAGAGTAGATACAGTCTAAAATTATGCGAGTATCGCGAGATCTCTCTCGACAACATAATATTGATCTACTAGATTGTCAAAAACAATAGATAAGAAATGTTTTGACAAACAAACGACGACGACGACGATCGCAAGAGCAATAACAGCAATAGCGAGATAAAGAAGAGTAACACATATACAGATAAAGAATAATTTGCAAGGTAACGAGGCGTAGATAGTGCTGTTTGTAATGCTTGCCCATTTGCATTAAGGTGGGTAAGCATTATAAACAAGCGCATACTAAAAGTAACCCATGTTAAACATATGCTCTGTAAGAGACGTACTAGGGTACTTCACACCGATAATACTTTTTAGTAAGCAGCATCTGAACTTTCAAAGTGAAGCCGTAATTTGACCTACCTACCTACACCTCCTTGATAGAGTGTTCACATTTACAAAGGGTGTGCGCTGATATCACGGACTGAGCATACCCTCGCAAGTGGCTCGAGGCTCGTCGCACAAACAGCGGGCCATGACCGCCAAATGTCGTACAAGAAGCGCTGCTAGGAATCCTTCATAGCAAGTCAGCACCCAAGGACATCCGTCATGGCAAAGACTGTCTCTGGGTCTGCCTCAAGCGCTTCTGAAGATTGCTCGTCGGCATCTGACTCTGGTGCGGAATCCGAAGCCCCAGTCGAATACCTGGTCACTGGCAGAACAAAACGCGCAACAGCTGGAAATCGAATTAATCCCCTGCTTCGGAAGGAGCAGGATGATGTAGACCTTATATTCGAGAAGGAGGCAGGCGATGTGGATAGCGAGGAGGACAATGACTTCGTGGGCGATGAGGATGATGCAGGCTCCGACGCTCAGCTGGACTCCTCCTCTGATGAGGAAGATCGAGGTCCTGATAAAGCCGACGACGAACTTGAAGGGGAAAGGGAGTTACAGAGGCAGGTCAGGGCAGAGCGTCAGAAAAAGCGAAAAGCTCAGGCGGTATTCAAAACACCTACTGCAGCAGGGAAGAAAGTCAAGGTAGATCAAACCGCTGTAGTAGCGCCCAAGGTACCACCTACTACACCGGAATCGCGCCCAAAGAAGAAGTCGGAGCGAATTTCTTGGATACCTACGTCCGAGGAAGGTCCAGTACGGGCTTCCTCCCGTAAGCAGACAATGCAAAATAAGGAGACCGTCCATCTTCGCATGGCCGAAAAGGAGAAGCAACGCCTCAAGCAGATGAAGCACATGGAAGAGGCCGAGAGAAAGAGGCAGGTGGCCAAAGCACCACCAATGACCCAGGCGCAACGCATGGCAGAAGCCGCTCGGACCGAGAGGAAGAATGCGAAGAGCTTGAATAGATGGGAGGAAGCGGAGAAACAGAAGGCAGAGACTCTCAAAGCCAAGTTGGAGGCTCTGCACAACAGACAGCTTACCGGTCCAGTGATCTCATGGTGGAGCGGATTGGCCCGCTGGGTGAACGGCGAGCTGAGTCATGTCGGCATAGGAGAAATCAAAGGATTGAACGAGCCAGAAGAGCAATCACACCATACGCGACAGGATCCAGACTCGGCGGAAAACGCACGACGCATAGATATTCCAGGATTTGGGCCAAGGTCGGTGGTTGGTATACACGGTGCGCAACCCATCGCATTAAAGCCTCCGTTGTCAGAGTCTGCAAGAGCCATTGATCTGGTTCCCACAGTCACGTTCGCCCCCCCCATAGGGCCTGGCGGTTTCTTGGATGGAATACACTATTATGCTTCTCTTCCATCGAAGCCTGAACAAAATGCTATGATAGTAAACAAGGAGGATCAATCATATCTAGTCTCTAATGAAGCTTCAATGGCACCTCAGCGGAACTCAAGATCCGAATCGCCCGTTCCCATCGAGCACCCTGCGGCTTTTGTCGAGAAGCCCGCTACAAATATCCGTACCAGCATCATACCTCCAAAAGCCTGCCAGCATACAAATCGATCGATTGTGGAATACTCCAGTCGGAACCTTGTAGCTTTACGGAACATTGATGGGAATTCGATCAGCCTCCCTAAAATGCAAACTTCTGTGTTACTGAAGAAGCGCAGCGGCAAGCCACAAAGTCAGTATCATTCTAATTCTACTGTACTCGAGCAGCATCTGCTAATACATTGTACAGAGTCCGCTCAGGAGCAGTGTGCGATTTCTGGACTTCCCGCTCGATTCCACGATCCCAAAACTGGTCTCGCATATTCAGATCTGTATGCTTTTAAAGAGATCCAGCGGCTTCGGACTGGTAGATCTCGATGGAGCAGCCTTTTAGGTTGCTACGTAGGGTCGACTACGGCGGCAGCCCGCGGTGTACCAGAAAGGTTTCGAAGGTCCTTGAAGGTGCAGTAACGATAACGTCTATCTCCGAGCTGAATCGGACAGAGTGACACACGCTATACCTTGTCTCGCATTGCGGTGCGAGCCGTCTGCAGCCTAGCTACAACTTCCGTGGGGTCAACCTGACAGGCCGAAGGTCCATGAGCTGCACTCGCACCTTTGGAGCGTCCCGCTCCGAGTTGCAACGGTGTGTGCCTTCACCCGACATGGGGAATATTCATGAAACCTACGTTCTAGCCGGTAGACGCGGCCATGTTGATTGTCGCCGAAGCTCGACTCGCCCTCTCACATTTTTGGGCATGGAACAGGTTGTGTTTTAACACGAGAGAACTGGATAAATAGCACTATCTGTACCAAAGGACATTCGCCAAAGTAGAGATAGTGGAGTGCGCAATAGTCGTCGGTGAGGCAAGTCACCGAGCGCTGTATGTACCGACAATTCCTCAATCGAGTGCGGGCACAGTACTTTGGAAGCAAAGGATGCTCTTGGTGAAGTGGAACCGGACATGATTTCCGCGTGCTGCGCAGTTGACGGGAAGCTACAGCATTTCCAGCCACTGGTCAGAACCCACCAATACATATGGGTTCATGACTGGTTTGATGGAATCGTCTTGTCACCCTTGTTTTGTTATATTTGACTTCTAAGTACACTTTCAGCAGCGTCGAGCTGAGGTCAATGCAAAAGTACTTCAGGGAGTAAGGTAAGACTTTAAGGTAGTACCCTAGGTCAAGTAGGGCTAGCGCCGGAGTACCTTGTTCTTTTTAATCGCCAGGGTCCAAGTCCAAGTCAGTACCTTATCAGGCGCCTTTATCACGAACAACAACCTGAACAGTGAACACCCGACGACCTCCGTGTTCGGAGAGTATCCTCCCACAATAACCATCCACCTTCCGTTCCACAGTCTTGACTCCTCGACTTCCCTCTGCACCGACTTGTATTCACTCGCTTCACCCTTCAACTTATGTATGCCGTCACCTAGGTCGCATTAACTCGGCTTCTTGAACCTCACCATCCACAACAGGCGCAATAGCTACTCCTCCTGCACCTCGGACAGCCGCTGAGGGTACGTCATCAGTGGGCTCCGCCTGTTGTTGCACCAACAATCTTCGAGTCGCTCGAGATGCCCGGTCTTTTCAAATATTCTGACGCAATCGTTACTACAGGCTTTCTTCCAGAATGACTTCGGCACATCATCCTCACGCTTCCTTCCATCATCATCACGCAAACAAGACAGTCGTCCGGGCCGCTCGCTCTGTACCGGTGTACAAGGCCTCTCTCAAGGTCAACAAGCCGAAGTATACAAAGAGCGATGAGGACTTTTTCATCGACAAACTCGACGACGACGACGACGATATGATCTCCAGCTTTCTTCAGTTTTGGTAAGAGACGCGCAATTCCCCGCTCTGTCTTGCCAATCCACTGACGTTCTATGTGCAGTGCAATGTGTGAGAAGCAGATCGTTATACCCAACAACACGATCCTCTACTGTTCTGAGAGGTATGATCCATTGTTCTCGACCGTCTATGCGTTCATCTAGGCATACACAAAGGCTAACGAAGCTGCACTACTAGCTGTCGCCGTAAAGATGCCCAGCTCCATGACACCAACCCGTCCCTCTCCATCTTGAGTCATCACACTTTCTCGCCTGCCCACGAACCAGAAGAATCAGGCTTCACAACCCGTACAATCCTGCCTCGCAGACTTCCAACTCCCCGTCCTTTGGACCCTAGGATACCGTCCGCAGCCCATGACGGCAAAACGGATCTGGATCCAACTGAGTGGAAGCCGGCCGATCAAGATGGGCCCGAGGAAACACCGGCTGGCGGAAAAGCTACCACTGGGAAGCCAAAGCTCGTGCACCATCCAAGCAGTGAGGCCTACAGCTATCTCTCCCAATTCCATCGTTCAACACCGACCAGCACACGTCCACTACGGAGTACTCCAAGCCTGTCTCATACACCCACTACCACAGCAAGCTCTGCTGACAGCATGGCTTGGACGCCGTCCGAACTTGTGATGACTTCTTCAGGCTCCAAGACGGACACCTCGCTAGCTTCCCCTGCGAAAATGAAGGAAGCCGGGCTGGTTTCGCCCACTGTGATTGCCATCAGTGAAAATGCCATCAGTGATGCCAAGCGTAGCCCCCCAAAGAGCGGTGGCGCAGCAAGCACACTTGGCGGCGCTCTAAGCTATGAGTGGAAGTTGAATTTTGACAGCAAAGGCTCGGCCGTCGGGAGCTTGAAGAGACGTCTCGACAACGGAATCGTCGACAACACTACTTTATTCGCAATGTAGGGCGTTCACGTAGAGAGTGAAGCTGAGAAACGCGGTGAGAGCGAAACGAGCACGATATCAATGCCATGGCTTTTTCAAGTCAAATCCCCACTACCTTATGCTCTCCCTGTGGGTGGTTAGTTCTCTCAGTGTCTGCCTGGTGTTATGTTTCGAGGAGTGGTGCTTCTAGTTTGAGTCACATTCTACACCAACACTTACAGATGGCGAGATATAAATATAATAGCTGCCGTAGAATAAGCATCAGCTCAAGCTGACTGTTCCACGTTTACAATAAATGCTATACACGCTACAAATTAGACTTACAATCTTAAAATAATAAATCCTCTAGAGATTTGTAAAATAACTATAAATTTATAAAGGAGGCCCGGATATTCTTATCAAAAAAATATCCGTCGAGAGAGATTCTGGGGTTGTTCTAGGGTTACAAATCTACAGGTTATAGTGATGTAGGTAATTTGAATAGGCAAGCGGAGAGGGTAGAGAAAAAGCATGCTTTTTGGCCCGTACGGATGCTATGTAGGTGCGTCTTCTCTTCTATATCCTCGTCAGCAGATGCAGTAGGCAGGCGATGATTATCTACCTGATTTAGGAGGCCTTACTTACAGTACAGGGCGGTGGAAATTACCGCCGTATGTAGGCTTGGCAGAGAACCTGACCCAGAATAAGTACAAAACACATATCGAGAGCGGAGCAAGTTCCTATACGGCCCCAGTAATCTCACGCCTTGTATCTGGCGAGGTATACTTGTTCAAACCCATTACTGTGGTGATTGAGTGTAGAAAGGTTGGTGAAAGCCTGTGCTTACAGCATAATTTAGGGGGACAAACAATGCTAAGCCAAGCGGACCTACGGCGGTAATTTCCACCACCTAGTACTGTAGTAGGCAGTAAACGGCAGGCGGAGAGGATAGAGAGGCCGGCTAATTTTCTGCCTGTAGGGGTGCCATGTAGGTGCGTCTTCTCCCCTATATTTCTATCAGCAAATGCAGTAGGCAGGCGGTGATCACCTACCTGATTTAGGAGGCCTTAATAGGCAGTAAACGACAGGCGGAGAGAATAGAGAGGCCAGCTAGTTTTCTGTCTGTAGTAATGCCATGTAGATGCGTCTTCTTCTCTATATTCCCGTCAGCAAATGCAGTAGGCAGGCGATAATTACCTATCTGATTTAGAGGGCTTATATCTGATTAATGCAGTAGATAGGCAATGATTATCTATCTAATTAATAATGCAGTTGCAACGTTGAGGCAGGCAATATTCACGATAGAGAACCTCTACGGCGGGCGCTTTCTACTAACAGTGCAGTCGTCGGGCGCAATATAGGAGACAGATGTTTATCTTGCAATAAATTTGGCAGTCCTGCATGAATTAATGTAATCGAAACGATCTTATTATTCTTCTACTTAGATCTCTACTAAACAGAACTACTTAGTAGTATATTATATACGTGAATGCATGCGTTGTTTAAATTGCAAGTTAATGCTCTTCTACTTTAAGAAATCTATTGAAATACTTTTGATAAGCTATCTAGTAAACTATCTATTAACTTTGATAGACAAAGAACTTCAATCTAGTATAACTTCTGTAATATTGTATAAAATTAAGTAATTGCAAACTCTATAGAATGCGCTTACTTAATAAACTCTATCAATAAATTAAGTTATAATATATCGAAATTGTAAGTGCATAGATAAATATAACTGCAAGTTACAATTCTTTCAATATATCAAATTTCTATAGAGCTTATTAGCTTATCTTGTAGTTTCAAATTGAGTAAGATTTCTTCAATTAATTCGAATAGTTGTTTTATCGAATTTTGAACTAAAATATTTTTATCGAAAGAACTTGCACTATTAAGCAAGATCAAGAGATATTCTTTTAGAAGAAGATAGTATAATAAATTGGAGATTGCAATATACTTATATAGTCTTAGATAATTATTTTAGAAGATCTTCGGAAGAAATGCTTTATATAAGCAAATTCTGCTAAGCGTTCTCTACTAAGACAATATTAACTAGATTGTCTCTAATCTGCTTGCACTAAATTATTTAGGAATTTTTTTAAGCGCAAATTTATTTTCAAAATCGAGAAATTATATTTTCAATAATTTATTACGTACTTAGTACTAGTTCGATTGGGCTAAAAATTTCAACATAGCGTTCAAATAATATAAACTTTCTTATATATTCAAAGATTTCCTAAATAATTTGACACAAATAGACTAGAGACAATCTGATCGATATTGTTTTAATAGAGAACACTTAGCAGATACTAGACAAAGAATAGCAGTTAGACAAACAAGATAACTAGACAAGATAAAAAGACACGCAAGTAAACAAGAATAAAAATCAATGATAGTTATAAAGATAATTGTCTAAGAACTAAGTTAACAATTAAGTTATACTTAATTGTTTAAGAGCAAATGCTATCGACAAACGTTAAATACTCTCTTGCTATTTAGCAAAAATATTAAATACAAATCTTGTAATATATACTCTTCTTAAAAGAAAATATATTAATACTTTTGTTATGTTGCAAATTCAAACGTTATTTAACTTCTAAATTCAATTACTATTCTATTTAGATTCTAATAGTCTACTCTATTGTAATAAATTTGTTGTTCTTGTCTATTTGTACCTTATATTACTAAA
>JAABUJ010007662.1_pt1 | contig 10006 bp, 6 predicted proteins | sample 5559131 | NCBI WGS metagenome assembly JAABUJ01 (sample SAMN10711875, study PRJNA513366) | rock metagenome | isolation source: Antarctica rocks | place: Antarctica: Victoria Land, Mt New Zealand nord | collected 2016-01-07
ATCATCGACGCGCTCTGCACCGCTTGGAATGCGTTACGTGACGAGGCCGGACGCCTCACTACCCTGACCAGCTATCCCTGGATCATCCACGCCATCGATCAAGTCAGCAAATAAGGCAATTGGTATAACTCCGCCGACGCCGCGCGCGCCAGGACGGCCCGAGCCTCCATAAGGAACAGCGTGCCCGCCTCCGTCAGCTCGATGCCGCGGCCCACCCGGTGGAACAACTTGGCCCCATGGCGTACTTCCATGGCGGCGCTGGCGGCCGATTGCGCGAGATGGAGCGCCTCGGCCGCCCGCGTCATGTGCTGGCGCTCGGCGACGGCCACGAACACGCGAAGCTGCTCCAGCGTCATGCCGGCGGCATGACGCTGGAGCCAAGGCGACGCTAACGGAAAAGTATCAAGGTTCGCGCATTCCGTCCATTGCGACGGGGAGGGCGCGGCTGAAGATGTAGCTGAGCACGGTGCGTTTGCCGACCATGACGTCGGCGGTGACGGGCATGCCTGGGGTGACGTGGAAGGCGTCTGGGGTGTCGTGCAGGGTGATGCGGTCCAGGGTGATGCGGCTGCGGTAGAACGACTGCGCGCCGGGCTGGATTTGGTTGGACGGCCCTGCCCCGCGGGTGCGTTCGTCGGGGTTATCGCGGCTGTTGAAGCTGTCGGGGCTGACGGTGCGCACGGTGCCGGCCGCACCGCCGTATTGCTGGTAGGGGAAGGTGTCGAACTTGACGGTGACCTTGTTGCCGACGTGCACGAAGCCGGCGTCGCCGCCGCTGACGGTGGCTTCGACTTCCAACGGGGCGTTCAGCGGCACCATGGTGATGAACTGGTCGCCTGATTGCAGCACCGAGCCGGTGGACACGTGGGCCACGCTTTGCACGGTGGCGTCCTCGTCGGCGTGCAGCTCGACCAACTGGTGGCGCAGCTGGGCCTTGTGCAGGTTCTCCTGCGCGTCGGACAGCTTGCGGCCCTGCTCGGTGAGGTCTTGCGACACCTTGCCATGCCAGTCCTGGTCGAATGCGGCCGCTTCCGCCCGCATCGCCTGCAGGTCGCGCTTGCCCACCTCGGCGGTTTGCACCGCCTGCTGCAGGCCGCGCTCGACCTCCAGCCGGCTGTCCTTGGCGGCCAGCGAGTTCAGCTGGCTGCCGACCTGCAGCCGTTCCAGCTCGTTGCGCTTTTGCTCGACCGAGGTCGCCACCTGGTAGCGGCTGGCATAGGACTGGATGTCGCCCTGGGCGCGCAGCACGGCCGATTGCAGGCTGTCGATCTTTTGCGCGTAGTTCTCCATGCGGAAGCCGTGCTCGAGCTTGCGCTGGGCGAAGATCGCCTGCTGCACGGCGGTATACGGGTCGGCGGCGGCGGGCTGGTACTCGCGCCGGGCGGCTTCGGCCTGCAGCCGCTCGACCTCGGCACTCAGACTTGCGGTTTGCTGCACCAGGGCGCCCATGTCGGCGGAGGTGAAGGTCGGGTCGAGCCGGGCCAGCAGGTCGCCCTTGTGCACGATCTGGCCTTCGGTGACGGCGATGGCGCGCACGATGGAGGTTTCCAGCGGCTGCACCACTACCGTGGGGGTGATCGCCACCACCCGGCCCTGGGCGGTGACCACCTTGTCGATGGGGATCAGCGCCGCCGCCGCCACGCAGGCAAGGAACAACGACGACACCGTCCAGATCACCCCGTTGGCCGGATGGCGCACCGCGGTGTGCAGCAGGGCGGCGCTGGGCGACTGGAACTCCAGCAGGCTGGGCAGCTGCGCCCGCTCGCTGCGCGACAAGGCGTGCAGGCCGGGCTTGGCGTTCGCGCCGGGCAGGTTCGCGCCGCCGGGCAGGCTGGTGGTGAGGCTCATCGGGTCAGTCTCCTTGCGCGGCCTTGGCGGCCGGCCCGCTGTTCACGCCGCTGTTCACCGGGGCGAGCAGTGCGGCCCGGGCGCCCTGGAGGTCGAGGTGGCGGTTCTGCTGCAGCCACAGCGCGCGGTAGATGGCGCAGCGCTCCAGCAGCACCTTGTGCGGGGCGATGTCCATCACCCGGCCCTTGTCCATCACCAGGATCTTGTCGCATTCCACCAACGACGACAGCCGGTGCGACACGATCACCATGGTGCGGCCCTTGGCGATGCGGGTGATGTTGGCGTTGACCAGCGCCTCGCTTTCCGGGTCCAGCGCGCTGGTCGCCTCGTCCAGGATCATCAGCCGCGGATCGGCGATCAGCGCGCGCGCGATCGCCAGCCGCTGCCGCTGCCCGCCGGACAGGTTGGCCGAACCCTCCTCGATCCAGGTGTTGTAGCCCAGCGGCAGCCGCTCGATGAACTCCTCCGCCCCGGCCAGCCGCGCCGCCCGCACCGCGTCCTCCAAGGTCAGGCCCGGGCGGCCGGCGGTGATGTTGTCGCGCACCGTGCCGCGGAACAGGAAGTTCTCCTGCAGCACCACGCCGAAGCTGCGGCGCAAATGCACCAGGTTGATCTCGCGCAGCTCCGCCCCGTCGATCTTGAGGAAGCCGCTATACTCGCGGTTGATGCCCTGCAGCAGCCGCGTCAGCGTCGACTTGCCCGAGCCGCTGCGCCCCACCACCCCCAGCATGGTGCCGGCCGGGACCGAGAACGACACGTCGTCCAGCGCCGGCATCTTGCCCGTCGGATAGGTGAAGCTAAGCTCCTCGAACGAGATCGCCCCCTCGAACTTGGGACGCAAGCCGCCGCTGCCGACCTGCTCGGGCTTCTGGTTGAGCACCGAGCCTACCTCGCCCACCGAGGCGCGGGCGTCGGTGAGGTCCTCCATCAGCCGCGCCAAGCCCACCAACGGCTGCGTCACCCGCGCGCCCAGCAGCATGAACGCGATCAGCCCGCCCACCGCGATGCCCGAGTTGTCCTGCAGCGCCAGATACGCCCCCACCATCAGCACGCCGCGGTCGATGAACCGCTCCAGCGGCGTAATCAAGGTTTGCGGCCAGTTGGCCAGCCGGCCCACCTGCAGCCGCAGCGTGCCGGCATGCGCCACCTTTTCGTCCCAGTCGGCCTTGCGCTGCGGCTCCAGCGCCAGCGACTTCACCGTCTTGACGCCCTGCACCGTTTCCACCAGCACGCTGCCCTTGGCCGCCTCGGCCGCCTGCACGCGCACCATCAAGCGGCCGATCGGCCGGATGAAGCCGACGATGATCAGCGCGATGCACCCCGCCGCCGCCAGCACCAGCCAGGCCAGGGTCGCATCCATCCAGAACAGGAACGGCAGCAGGAACACCAACGTCAGCGTGTCCAGGAACGTGCCCAGCAGCTTGCCGGTGATGAAGTCGCGCACCTTCCAGATCTGCATCAGCCGGTAGGTGGTCTGCCCGGCCTGGTTGCGCTCGAAGTAGTCCAGCGGCAACGCCAGCAGGCGGGCGAACATGTGCAGGTTCAGCTTGGAATCCAGCCGCGCCGAAATCACCTGGATCAGCTCGCGCCGCGCGTAGCCCAGCAAGGTTTCATACACCGCCGCAATCAGCAGGATGGTGCTCAGCAGCACCAAGGTCGACACGCTGCGGTGGCCCACCACCCGGTCCACCACCGACATCACCAGCAGCGGCGGGATGATCGCCAGCATGCTCATCGTCAACGACGCGATGCCCACGTCGCGCATCAGCCGCCGCTCGTGGCCCACCGCGCGCAACAGCCAGCCCAAGGTGAACGGCTTGTCGTCCTCCGCCTCCGCCCGCGCGCGCCGCACCAGCAGCGCCTCGCCATCCCACACCTGCGCCAGCCGCAGCCGGTCCACCGCCACCGCGCTTTCAACGCCAGGCTGGCGCGGATCAAGCACCCACACCACGTCGCGCGCCGCGTCCGCCCCCACCAGCAGCCCCGCCGTGCCGTCGCGCAACAACAACGTCACCGGGCCAGCGTGCGGGCCCTGCAAGCGGAACAGCTGCCGCCAGCCGATGCGAACCGCCTTGGCCACCAAACCCCCGTCGCGCAGCCAACGCACCAACGAGGCCGGCGAGGGAACCGCCTCGCCCACCTCGCGCCGAAACGCCCCCCGGTCCAGCTCGATGCCGTGAAACCGCGCCGCCGCCAGCACCGCCAACAACCGAAGCTCCGCCGCCGTCGCCACGTCCAAACCATCCCCAACCGTGCCAGGCGTGATCGCCGAAACCGGAACATCCGCGTCAAAAGAATCCAAAACAAACATCCTCACGAGGAAACTAGGAGAGACAAGGCGGTCGCGATTGCGTGAGCGTATAACACGGACAAAGGGTAATGCCGACTGAATACCCTCAAATGATTGCATCCTGGAATTATCCGGCTGCCCCTTCACAAGCGGCTCCGGCCGCCGCACCGTAGGCTTCGCACACGCGAGAGGACTTCGCCGCATGGAAATCCGACCCGCCCGACTCGTCGACCTGCCAGAGGTCCAGGCGATCTACGCCCACCACGTCCTGCACGGGACCGGCACGTTCGAGGAAACACCGCTCCCGATCGAGGACGTCACGGCCCGCTATGAGGCGGCAGCGGCCCGGGGATGGCAGTGGCTGGTGGCAACGGACGAGACCGGAGTGATCGGCTATGCGACGCTAACGCAAATTCGCGACCGCTCAGCTTACCGCTACACCGCCGAGGATAGCATCTACGTGCGCGACGACGTGCGGGGGCAGGGAGTCGGTAAAGCGCTGGTGGCCGCCCTGATCGCCGAAGCCGAGCGCTTGGGCTTTCGGCAGATTGTTGCGGTGATCGGCGATTCCGAAAACGTCGGGTCGATCGGCGTGCACGCCTCGCTCGGTTTCCAACGCGTTGGGCTGCTGCGGGCGGTTGGGTTGAAGTTCGGCCGCTGGCTGGACACCGTCTATATGCAGCGGTCGCTAGGACGAGGCGACTTGGACTTGCCGGAGTAGTTTCGCCCCAACTGTCGCATGAGCGCCATAGCTGGATCAGAATCAGCGCCTTCTCGATCCCAAATTGAGTGAAGGTGAGTCCAAAGGCCGGCGCCGAACTTACTATGGTGATCTCACGTACCTTCATCAGCAGTCAGGCCGTAGCCGCTAGCCGAGACGGAGTCGCGCGCTGGCGACCGGGTCGTTCGCCAAAGCGTCCAGCACCGCGTCGCGCCCAGCGTCGGACAACTCCAACACCCGCACGACCCGAAAAAATGCTAGCTCCCCCCCGAGCGCGACGGGTGAACAGGGACGACAGTGCGTCCGCCACTGGCCCTCGCGGACGGCAGCAAGCACAGCCCGGAGCGTGGCTGCATGCCAGGTCAAAGCGGACGCCCGCCGCACCATCGAGAAGTGGCGTTCCCTCAACTAGCACCGCCGCATCCTGTAGATCGCCGGGACTGAGCAAGACGGGGATGCGCGCGTCGATGAACATCGCTTCCAAATAGGCACATCGTCGCGAGTAGAAAAGCTCCAGACATAACCCAGCTAGACATAACAATGTCTTTATGTCATTCAGCGATCCATGGACCCGCTTCTTGCCGCCCTTCGCGCCGCTGCCGAGCCAACCCGGCTGCGGCTGATGGCCCTCGCCGCCCGTGGAGCGTTCTGCGTCGTCGAATTCACCGAGATTCTAGGCCAATCGCAGCCACGGCTCTCGCGCCACCTCCGCTTGCTGTGCGAGGCCGGGCTGCTGACGCGGTTGCGGGAAGGCGCCAACGTCTGGTTCACCCTCCCCGCCGGCTTGGCCGGAGCGTTCGCCCGCGATCTGGTGGCCCGCCTTCCCAGCGATGACCCGGTGCTCGAGGCCGACCGCCGTCAAGCCGCCCGGGTGCTCGCCGAACGCGCCCGCATCGCATCCGAAGGGTTCCGGCGGCAGGGTGCGGATTGGGATGAAATGCGCGCCCTGAACCTGCCCGCGGCCGAGGTCGAGGCAGCGCTGCTTGCGACCCTGGGCAATGCCCCGGTCGGCACGCTGCTCGATATCGGCACCGGCACCGGGCGGTTGCTGGAACTGCTGGCATCGCGGGTCTCGTCCGGGCTGGGCATCGACGCCAGCCGGGCGATGCTCGCCTTGGCGCGCTCGCGGCTGGCCAAGCCGGAACTGGCGCACTGCGCCGTGCGCCAAGCCGACATGTACCGTTTGCCCCTGCCCGCTGCCAGCTTCGACACCGTCGTGCTGCAGATGGTGCTGCACTACGCCGAGAACCCGGCGGCCGTCCTGGAGGAGGCGGCGCGCGTGCTGTCCCCGGGGGGCCGGCTGGTGGTCATCGACCTCGCCGCGCACGGCCGCAACGACGTGGCCGTCCGGCTGGCGCATCGCTGGCCGGGCTTCTCCGACCCGGCGCTGCACGACTTGCTCGCCGCCGCCGGGTTGACCGCCGATACGACCGCGGTCGTTGACGGGCCGCTCGCCGTCACGATCTGGGTCGCGCGCCGGACTGCCCAAGCCGAACCCGCTCCGAAAGTATTCGCATGACCCGTCCCCACTTGCTCGATGCCCTTCGCGACCACGTGCTGCTGTGCGACGGCGGCATGGGCAGCCGCGTGCAGGCGCTGACCCTGGACGTCGAGCGTGACTACTGGGACCGGGAGAACTGCACCGAGGTGCTGAACCTGTCGCGCCCCGACCTGGTGCGGGAAATCCACCGTGGCTACTTCGAGGCTGGCGCCGACATGGTGGAGACCAACAGCTTCGGCGGCAGCACGATCACCCTGGCCGAATTCGACCTGGCCGAGCGCACCCACGAGATCAACCGGATCGCCGCCGAGCTGGCGCGGGAGGCGGCGGACAGCTTCAGCGACGGGCGGCACCGCTACGTGCTGGGCTCGATTGGCCCTGGGACCAAGCTGCCGACGCTCGGCAACATCGCGTACGATCCGCTGGAGGCCGCGATCGCCGAGCAGTGCCGCGGGCTGATCGCGGGCGGGGTCGACGCGATCCTGATCGAGACTTGCCAGGACACCTTGCAGATCAAGGCCGCGGTGAACGCCGCCAAGCTGGCCCGGCACGAGGCCGGCACCGACACGCCGGTGTTCGTGCAGGTGACGGTGGAGACGACCGGCACCTTGCTGGTCGGTCCCGACATCGCCGCCGCAGCGACGGTGGTGCACGCGCTGGACGTGCCGCTGATGGGGCTGAATTGCGCCACCGGGCCGCAGGAGATGGCGGAGCACGTGCGCTGGCTGGCGGCCAATTGGCCCGGCTTGCTGAGCATGCAGCCGAACGCCGGGCTGCCGGAACTGGTCGACGGCAAGACCCACTATCCGCTGGGCGCCGCCGAGATGGCGAGCTGGATGGAGCGGTTCGTGTCGGAGGACGGCATCAACCTCGTCGGCGGTTGCTGCGGCACCAACACGCAGCACATCCAGGCGCTGGACGCGATGCTGCGGCGCCGGGGCGGATTCCGGCCGGCGTCGGTCGCGCGCAACTCGGTGTGGGTGCCGTCGGTCGCGAGCCTGTATGGGCAGACGCCGCTGCGGCAGGAGAACAGCTATTTCTCCATCGGCGAGCGGTGCAACGCCAACGGCAGCCGGAAATGGCGAGAACTTCAGGAAAACGGCGACTGGGATGGCTGCGTGACCGTTGGGCGCGAGCAGGCGGCAGAGGGCTCCAACAGCCTGGACATCTGCACCGCGTTCGTCGGCCGCGACGAGGTGTTCGAAATGAACGAGGTCATCACCCGCTTCACCAGTTCGGTGAACGCGCCGCTGGTGATTGACAGCACCGAAACCAACGTGATCGAGGCGGCGCTGAAGCTGCACGGCGGCAAGCCGATCATCAACAGCATCAACTTCGAGGACGGCGAGGCAGCGGCAGAGGACCGGCTGGTGCTCGCCAAGAAGTTCGGCGCGGCGGTGATCGCGCTGACGATCGACGAGGCGGGAATGGCCAAGACTCCGGAGGCCAAGCTGGACATCGCCCGCCGGCTGGTGGCGTTCGCCTGCGGCAAGCACGGCCTGCCGCAGAGCGACCTGCTGATCGATCCGCTGACGTTCACCATCGCCACCGGCAACGAGGACGACCGCAAGCTGGCCGAATGGACGCTGGCGGGGATCGCGGCCATCAGGAAGGAATTCCCGGACATCCAGATCATCCTGGGCCTGTCCAACGTCAGCTTCGGCCTGAACGCCGCCGCGCGCGCAGTGCTGAACAGCGTGTTCCTGGATCACGCGGTGCGGGCGGGGATGACGGGCGCAATCGTGCACGTGAGCAAGATCCGGCCGCTGCACCAGATCGCGCCCGAGGAGCTGCAGGTTTGCGAGGACCTAATCTTCGACCGCCGGCGCGATGGCTACGACCCGTTGCAGAAGCTGCTGGAGATCTTCGCCGACCGGAAGCTGGCGGACGCGACCAAGAAGGTGAAGTCGCTTACGATCGAGGGCCGGCTGAAGGACCGGATCGTCGATGGCGACCGCAAGGGCCTGGGCGACGAGCTGGACGAGGCGATGCGGACGCACGCGCCGCTAGACATCATCAACAGCATCCTGCTGGACGGCATGAAGGTGGTGGGCGAGCTGTTCGGCGCAGGCAAGATGCAGCTGCCGTTCGTGCTGCAATCGGCCGAGACGATGAAGGCGGCGGTGGCGCACCTGGAACCGCACATGGAGCGGGCCGAAGGGCAGGAGAAAGGCACGATCGTGCTGGCGACGGTGAAGGGCGACGTGCACGACATCGGCAAGAACCTGGTCGACATCATCCTGACCAACAATGGTTACCGGGTGGTGAACCTGGGCATCAAGGTCAAGCTGGCCGACATGGTGGCGGCTGCGAAGGAGCACCGGGCGCACGCGATCGGCATGTCGGGGCTGCTGGTGAAGTCGACCGTGGTGATGCGCGAGAACCTGGAGGAGATGAGCCGGCAGGGCCTCGAAATCCCGGTGATGCTCGGCGGCGCGGCGCTGACCCGGAACTACGTCGAGGACGACTGCGTGGCCGCCTACGCGAGCGGGCGCGTGGCCTACGCGCGGGACGCGTTCGACGGGCTGCACCTGATGGATCGCGTGACGGGCAACGGCTTCGACGACTACCTGGCCGTGATTCAGTCGAAGCGGAAGGGCCGGGCGCGCAACACCAAGCGCACGCTGGGCCAAGCCGACGTGGCGGCGTTCCGGCCGGTCGACGTGGCCATGGTGCGCGAACGCCGGCGGCGGCTGACGGCCGATGTTCCGGTGATCACCCCTCCATTCTGGGGCGCGCGGGTGCTGGAGAGCACGCCCAAGGCGGTGCTGCCGTTCCTGAACGAGCGCAGCCTGTATCAATTCCAGTGGGGCTTCCGGAAGCAGGGACGGTCGCTGGACGATTTCCTGGGGTGGGCCAAGCAGGAATTGCGCCCGATCATGAAGCGCATGTTCGCGCTGTGCGAGGCGGAAGACATCCTGCGTCCGCAAGCGATCTACGGGTATTGGAAGGCCGCCGGGCAGGGCAACGACCTGATCGTGTTTGCGCAAGATGGCACGACGGAGGTCGCGCGCTTCGCCCTGCCGCGCCAGCCGAAGGAGGACGGCGAGTGCATCGCCGACTTCTTCCGCGACGTGGACGAGGCCGAACGGGACGTGATCGGATTCCAGGTCGTGACGGTCGGCCAGAAGGCCAGCGACGTCGCCCGGGTATGGTTCGAGGACAACCGGTACCAGGACTACTTGTACTTGCACGGCCTGTCGGTGGAGCTGGCGGAAGCGATGGCCGAGTACACCCATAAACGCATCCGCGCCGAGTGCGGTTTCGCGGCGGAGGACGACCGCGACATGGAGAAGATGCTGAGCCAGTCTTATCGTGGGTCGCGGTACAGCTTCGGTTATCCGGCCTGTCCGAAGCTGGAGGATCAGGTTCCGTTGCTGAAGCTTTTGGGCGCTGAGCGGATCGGCGTTGAAATCAGCGACGAATGGCAGCTGCATCCGGAGCAGAGCACGAGCGCGATCGTAGTGCTGAACCCGCGCGCGAAGTATTTCTCGGTCTAGGCTCAATACGGTTCAGTTAACGCCGTCAGGTTCCCGGCAATGGTGGGCAAACCGCTTGAAAAGGACCGTCCAACAGTTTAGAAGCGGCCTAACTGAACAGTATTGGGTCTAGGCTGAGGAATGTGTGGTGCGTCAGAATGCTGTTG
>JAABUJ010007663.1_pt1 | contig 10006 bp, 5 predicted proteins | sample 5559131 | NCBI WGS metagenome assembly JAABUJ01 (sample SAMN10711875, study PRJNA513366) | rock metagenome | isolation source: Antarctica rocks | place: Antarctica: Victoria Land, Mt New Zealand nord | collected 2016-01-07
CCCCGAGCGAACTCGCTTTCGGCAGGCTCTCCAATCCCGCGAACGCGGCGAGCCCCGGATCGACACAGACATCGTCGACGTGACTGACACGCCGCCGGCCGATCGCTTTGACAGCCAGCAGCGACAGGACGCTGGAGAGCGCCGGCACCTCACGCGTACCCGGGAACCGCGCCTGTGCGACAGCGCCGGGAAGATCGAGCGCGACCAGCCCCGGGAGGAGCAGCAGCGCGCCGGCGTACGCGCTGTCGACCCGCAATGGCTGCTCGGGCCAGCGCATCACCCGCACCCGTGGCGGATGGTCACGGATCGGGGTGCCGCGCTCACCCGGTGCGCGGGGCCCGAGTCGCTCATACCCCTCGGCGCTCAGCAGTTCCCACACGCCGGTGCGGTTCAACGGCGTCTCGCTCCCAGCCAGTGCTTGGGCGATCTCGGTCACCGACCGGCCCGTCGCGCGCAAGCGCAGGACCTCCTCGCGTGCTGCCGTCTTAGACGGCGCGACCCGCGGGCCGGGCTTGCGCTTCACAAAGAACGCGCTCTCCTGCGGCGTGAAGTCGCGGACCATCGCCACGACCGTCGAGGGCGCATACCCGAACCGCTCAGCGACCAGGGCGGCGGACTGGTCCTCCACGAAGTACGCGCGCATCGCCTCGTAGTGCCTTTGGGCGACCCCGGTCGGCTCAAGGAAGAAACCGGCGCGGGCGCGCCGCCGGTCTGTTCGACCACCTGAACTGGCGCGCTTCGCTGAACCCACAGCCCGAAACCATAGAGTCGCGCTCGGACGCCGCGGCGCTGAAGCCCTCCTCACGACCCACAACAAGCCCGCGTTCATTGACTTCCTGCCCCAGCTCGTCCTGCCAGGAACCCGCAGCTACGCAGCACGACTCCGGGAGTACGACGCTCTAGTTCAGCGAACTAGCACCTGTTCACGCACCCTCGCATGCGGAAACCTCAACAAACCCGGGCACATCCGCGCCGATCAGCGCGCAACCACCCAAGTTTGGAAATCCGAGTTAGCTCGGTGTCACACAGAGCTGTTTCGAGCTCTTCGACTACCCAGTTGGGCGGCTGGCTGAGCATGTCACCTGACTAGCGCTACCCACGTTGCGCAGTCAGGCGGTGGCATACGAGACTGCTCTTCTCACGAAGGCTCCTATGTCAAGCAGACCGTCGTTGGGACGCTGTTGGGGTCATGCAGGAGGTGGTAGACGCGTCGGACGAGGTGGCGTTTGAGGCTGCGGATGGCGTCTTTGGTGGTCTTGCCGTTGGCGCGTTGTTTGGCGATGTAGACGGCGGTCTGGGGGTCGTAGCGGATCTTGGTGAAGGCCAGCAGATGAAAGGCATGGTTGAGCTGTCGGTTGCCGCCGGGGTCTAGGCGGTGGCGGTCGGTGCGGCCGGATGACACGGGGATTGGGGCGCAGCCGGCCAGCCGCGCGAGCTGAGCGTCGCTGGTGAAACGCTGGATGCCGGCGATCTCGCCGATCAGCTTGGCCGCGAGCACAACGCCGACGCCGGTTTCGGCCAACAGTTGCGGGGCGACCTGGGTGACGAGCGCGGCGAGTTGTTTTTGCAGCTGGGTGCTGGTGCGAGTGAGCTCGCGGACGCGGCGGATCATGTCGCGGGCGATGTGCACCCGGACCGACGGTTGGGCGTGGGCCAGGCGCCGGGCGACTTTGGCCTGCCAGACCGGGCCGATCAGCGCGCGGTGGGGGACCTCCCAGTCAGGCCACAGGTCATGCAACTGCCAGCGCAGCTCGTTGATCAGCCGGGTCCGGCTGGCGATCAGCCGCTCACGATGTAATCCCAACAGCCGGATCTCGAGCTCCGGTCCAGCGAGCCGAGCGGTCGGCAGCGTGTCGATGCCTTCGCGCAGCGCCGCGCGCGCGATCGCCAACGCATCGATCGGGTCAGACTTGCCGCGCTCACGCACCCCGCGACGCGCGTCGGCCATCAACCGCGGCGGCAGCCGCACCACGGTCTCGCCGTGGTCGATCAAGAACCGCTCCAGTCCGCCCGAGACATGGCGAACATCCTCGATCACCCACACCCGCTCGGGGTCGAGCTTGCGGCCCCATTCCAACAGCTCCCCGAACCCGACACGCCGCGCTGGGGCCGTGCGCTGCGCGAGCTCGCGGCCGAGCGCGTCGACAGCGACCCCAGTGTGGGTCTGCTTGTGCGGATCGATCCCGATCGTCACCATCTCTACCGTCCCTTCACTCGAACCGATGAAGCGGACTCCTGGCGGACATTTTTCAGTCGGGGCGATGCCACGCTCCTATGAGGTCACGCCAGGACGTCCTTGACGGCAACGGGCGACACCTTGTCGCAAGGTCAGCCAACGGCGACCAAACCAGAGCGAGTCAGCCCGAAGCCGTCAAGGACAATCCACCACGCGCGCCAAAAGCGCAACGCCTACCCAGGCTCTCACTGAAAGATCCGGTCACCAGATCCGACATCAGCGACCAGGCTGACGTGGCTGCTTTGGTTCCGCCGCGACCGGAAGCGGAAGCCAATCGCTCGTAGCCCCAACGGCGACGAGGGAGCAGCGACGGCGGGGCTCGTCCTAGAGGTCCTTGCGTAACGACAGACCAAGGAGGAGCTCCCGATGTGGAGCAACCGTCTTGCTGTGTTCGCTGAATCCGTGGCGGTGATAGAGACGCAGGGCCAGCTCGTTCTCCTCACTGGCGTCAAGCTCGATCCGCAAGCAGCCACGCAAGCGAGCCCGTTCTCCCGCGAGGTCAAGCAAAGCGGCTCCGATTCCAGCGCCGCGCGCGTCTGCTCCGACGAACAGATCCTCGATCCAGCCGTCATCGGCGCTGGTCCAAACCGAACGGCGAAATCGAAGCTGACAGACGGCCACCGGGCGCGCTTCCGAGGATGACGCGCCGAGCAGAAATTCGGCATCGCCGCGAGCGATTATGCGGTCGACGGACGCGCGAAATGACGCGTCCGTCGGCCAGTCACGTTCGTACCAGTTGCGGAAACCGATCAGAAGCTCGGCCACTGACGCTGCCTCCGTCGCGTTCGCTAGCCAGACCGCTGGAGGCACGCCCAGCTGGAACGGGCCTGCGCCCGCGATGACGCCGACCGCTTCGACCCGCTCGCCGGCGATGGCCGCGGTACCCAGGGCGAACGGCCCCCCGCCGGACCAGCCGGACGTCCGGAACCGCTCCAGGCCGTACTGGTCGGCCACCTGGAGGGCCATCTTGGCGACCGACCCGACGCTGAAGGCGGTGGGCGTCGAGCCCCCGTAGCCGGGCCGGTCGAAGGCGACCCAACGGACGCCGACATCGGCCAGCAGGTGATCGGCCCACGCCATCTCTAGGCGACAGCCGGGAGTACCGTGGAAGTGCAGGACAGGCTGGCCGTCCAGATCGCCCGACTCGCGGACTCTTAGCGTGATGCCATCTATCTGCAGATCCTGCTCCCGCGCCGTACGCCATCCATTGTTGCGCGCTGTTCAAATCAGTCACGCCCGCCGAGGATCGGGTACCAAAGAAGAAGTAAGTCGCTCGTATTGTGCGTTCGTAGCTACCCGCGACGTCGCTACGTCGTCAGCTGGTCGCCGAACGCTTGCCCGGCAGGAGACCCGCGGAGTCGTGGAAGCGGCACAGACCTCCCCAGCGGGTTCCTTCCCTGAGATTCGCCAAAACCGCACCCGGGTGCTTGCACCATTGCGGCTAGCGGTCAGGCCGATGGTCGCTCCTTATGTCAAGAGAAGTGTCGTGTTTGCGGTTTTTTCGAGCGAGTGTCCAGATCGGCGTGGGAGGCGTAGGAGGTGGTGAAAGCGGCGAGCAAGGTGGCGTTTGAGACAGCGCAGCGCGCCCTTTTTGGTTTGCCTTCTGCCTCTTTGCGAGCGAGATATTCCTTGGTCGCGGGGTCGTGACGAGCGCGGGTGATCGCGATCAAGTGCAGCGCTCGGTTGAGCTGGCGGTCCCCGCCGCGGTCCAGGCGTAGCCGATTGCGTTGGCCTGAGGATGCGGGGATCGGGGCGACCCCGGCCTGCCCTCTCGGTCAAGAACCAGGTCCGGATATTACACAGCTCCACCGTCGCCGGTCTGAGGACGTCGTTCGGGCGCGGTGGCGCCACCTCCTTCCAGCAGGACCTGCAGAACTCAGTCCTCGCGCGGGCGCAGGGGGGAGCGGCGCCCGCCGAGCGACAGCGCAGGGATCGCCAGCAGGCTGAGCGCGGCGCAGAGCAGCAGCGGAGTGCGGAAGCTCCGCGTCGCGGCGCGCTGGACGATTTCGTCGATCTGGGGGCGCAGCGCCACAAGCTCGACCCGTCCGCCCGGGCTGACGCCCACGGCGGCGTTGGCGAAGGCCGGTGCGAGGTTGGGTAGCTCGCTCTCGGGAGCCTTGGCGGCGGCAGCGATCAACCCCCCTCCGAGCTTGAGCTTCTGCGGGATGGACAGCTGCGGGGCGACGATGATCGCGTGAACGATGGGCGGCGTGGCTCGCTTGGTCGAATGCTTGAGCTGGGAGACGAGGATTGGGGTGAGCAGGAGGAGGCCGAGCACGAGACCGCCCTCGCGCGCGGCCACCGTGCGTGCCGCTCTGGCCACCGGCGTTCCACGGGTGGTGAGAGCCACACGGGTCAGGGCGGGGAAGGCAAGGCCGAGCCCGACGCCGCACAGGGCGAGAGCGACGACCGCCGGAATGAGCATCCGATGGGAGACGAGCGCGAGCGCGACGAGCCCGACGGCGAGTACGAAGGCACCGATCCGGCCGGTGGCAGCCTCGCGGTGTCCGGTGGCTAGCCGCTCTGTGACGACCGTGGCGAGCGGGATCACGGTGAGGATCGCGGCAGCGCCGAGGGGCGTGACCGTCCAGACGTTGATGAGCAGAACCGAGCTGATGAACAGGGCGCCGATGAGCCCGGCTGAGATGAGTCCGAGGGCGAGGTTGGCGGCGCCGGGAAAGAGGCCGGGCAGCGCCGGGACCGTGGTCGAGGCACCGGCTGACGGGCCGGCATCGGCCTTGGCCCTGGCCTCGCGCTGCTTGTCCTCGCCGGCTGGTCCGGGGTCGCGCGCTTGGGTGGCCAGCGCCGCCACGATCGCGACCGCAGCAAACGGCGCTTGGGCGAAGAAGATCGCGCGCCAGTCGAAGACCTGGGTGAGGACCCCGCCGGCGGCGGGTCCGACCGCGGCGCCCACGGCCGCCGCCACCGCCCACGCCCGCAGCTGGTGCTCACCCTCGCGGGCGCCGGTGAGGGGCAGTGAGGAGCACAGCAGCACGCCGCCGCCGATGCCCTGCAGGCAGCGGCACAGCACGAGCACCTTGAGGTTGCCCGCCGCGCCCGACGCGACCGAGGCGAGTCCGAACAGGGCCAGGCCGGCCACTAGCGCGCGCCGGCTGGCGAGCATGCGGGCCACGGGCAGGATGGCCAGGGTAGTGGCGATCAGGGCCAGGTTGTAGGCGGTGATCACCCAGGTGACGTGAGAGATCGTCGTGTGCAGATGGACGACGATCTGCGGCAGCGCGAGCACCGCGACCGATGCATCGGCGAAGGCCAGGCCGATGGCCAGGGCAACCGCGGGCGGCATCCGCCAGGCGGCCCGTAAAGGGGGGATGGTGGTCGCGCTCAGGGTCGGTTCTTCTCGGGGTTGGGCCGGCGTTCGTTCGCCGCGCGCCGACTCGCAGGCTACGCGATGACGGGCGACCACGCGCCCCCGGCCCGACCTGCGCAAGGGCGCATTGATCCGACGGGCCGCAGTGAGAGCGGGTACATCGTGACCATTATCCGTCTGCTGCTCGAAGTCCCGCAGCGGGCCAAGAGCCCGATGCCGGTGGTTCCCGACGCGCCGGTGGCGCCGATTGATCCCGATCCGGGACCCCCGAGCCGCCGGCCGAGCCGCCGACCCCGAACTCGGCCTGTTGGAGAACCTCGCCCCCGGCTCGCTCGGCGATTGCCGCCAGCCCAGGCGGCGCAGCGGAGCCACGGTCGTGTCGAGGACGCCGCCGATCGTCTCCGCACAGTGCTTGGTGGGGATGATCACCGTGATCTCCGACCCGGCCTTGGCCTGGGTCCTGAAACTGCCAGTTCGGCGAGAATGACTCGCTCAAACAGTCAGCCCACAGCACCACTAATTTTTGTCTGCGCAACCCGGGGACTCCACACGCGAACGTCCATAACAGCCTTGGATCAGGGACCGACCCGCCCCGGCCGACGGCCAACTCGCCAGCCGAACAATGCGGACGCCGTGAGAACGAGTACCGCCAGACTGCTGACAATCCAGCCGATACGCCAACTGACCGGTTCATAACGGAATTCCACTCGATGGGCGCCGGCCGGGACGGAGACGCCTCGTAGGAGGTAATCCACGCGGTGGATCGGAGTGGCCCTTCCATCCACCGTCGCGTTCCATCCCGGGAAGTACTCGTCGGTGAGTACCAGAAGTGCGCTGCGCTGGCTGCTCGTCTGGACGATTACCTGCTCGGGGTGATAAGCGAGCATTCTCGCTTGCCCGGGCGGCGCGGTAGAGGGAACGTGGGCCGTCGGCAGTCCCGGCAGCTGCCGATCGGTGACGGCCACCACGCGCGCCGGAAAGCCACGGGAGGTGATGGTCGCTAGGGCGGCGGGGCCACCAGGCACCACCGACTGGTGCTCGACCAGAAACGCCCGGGGAAGCGCATAGGGGTTGATATAAATCCGCGCGTCCGACCCCGAGTAAGCGACCCGCAGTCCTAGCGGCGGGTCTCGGGGGGCCTCCAACATGTTTGTGACGCCGAGCAGACCCAGCGCGCGCAATGCTCGCGGAGTACCGGCAACGGTCTGGTGGCAGAACGCGTAGTAGCAATTGGGGGATGTTGCAATGTTGTAGCGCCAGAGCTGCTCGTATCGAGCCTCGACCGGATAGTCATAGCCTCGGGCGTCGTACAGCCCGTATCGCATTGCCAGGTCGGGCGTCAGCGGAGGAACAAAACTTCCTAACGACAAGGGTCCGATCCCAACGAACCTTGCCGGTCGCTGGCTCTGCAGGTAGCGGATCGCGCTCGTCACCGGCTGCACCGCATGCCGGATCGGAATCGCCGGGGTATAACCGACTCCAGCCCTGAAGAGATCTGCCGCCACGAGCAATACCGCAGCCGCCGCGAACGCTGGGCCGCCTAAGCGGCCACGCAGCCGGAGACTGACCAGCGCCACAGCGGCGCTTGCTGGAAGGAGCCATTCCAGCAAGGATGCGGTGCGAATCAGCTCGACGAGATGGGCGAGCGACGTGGGGCCTGCGTGAAAAGACAGCAGCGGAGGCTTGGCAAACCCCCAGGCGATGCGCATCGCGGAACCGAGCGCGCCAAGGGACAGCGTCCCACCTATCGCCATCACGATCAGGGGGAAGGTAAGCAGCGCGACACAGATCCCGAATAACGCTCGTGCCCGGCTCCGGACAAACACGCCAGGACTCGTCAGGTCGTCAAGCCCCCACCCCGCTAGGAGTGCTGCACCTAGCACGTAGATTACGGCCAGCCTGGAGTTTTGGGCGGTGCTGAAGCCGGGAAGGCGCGTGACGATATTGAAAGCCGGGATGTTGACCGCTACCGCCAGCGCCCCCCCGCCCAAAAGCGCCATAACAACGCGCTCCCGCCGCGGGCGTAGAAGCAAAGCCCCGGCTGCGAGCATCAACGTTAGGGCTCCGATGTAGAAGGCGTGCTCCTCTAGCGCGTGCGCGGACTCTAGTCTGGTGGTCGTCTGGCGCCCCCAGTAGTCGTGCAAAAAGACGCCAAGTAAGTACCGGGCCGGCGTGTGCACGGGGCCGCGGCTCGCGAGATCGCTTGAGTGGCTGAGCAGTTCGAAGAAGGGAATCAGCACGCCGGCCGCTAGTGCGGTTCCGGCAGCTAGCGCGCTGCCGAACATCAGCGCTCGGTGAGCGACCGCTCGCCACGTCGGTGGCCGGTGCCCGATCGCGCGGTAAACCCAAAACACCACGGTAAACACGATCACGTCAAAGCTGGACTCCGGATGGCCGGCGAAGTACTGCAGACTTACGATGCCGGCCAGACCGACTGCAGCCAGCGGACCCCTACCGCGGGCCAGTCGCTCGGACATCAGACACAGCCACGGCAAGAACGCCCACACGCTCGTCGTCGGCCATGACACCCACGTGACCATCCACAGGCTGAACCCAAACACCAGCCCAGCCATCAGAGCACCTGCGAAGCGCATACCTAGCCCGCGTCCGAGGAGGTAAGCCCCGAGGGCCGCAGCGAATAGCTTCAGCGCGGCAATAACCGCCAGCGAACGCCAGAACGGAAGCACATAGCCGGGAACGTTGAAAGGGGAGAACACCGCCGACTGGGCGTCAGCAAGGTAGGGCCGGCCGCCCATGATGTACGGGTTCCACAACGGCACGTGTGGCAGTGTCGCGCGCGTAGTCTGCAGGAACGGCTCAAACAATACGGCCGAGTCGGCTTCGTCCCGATTGGAACCGAGTCCTGGAACGCCTGCGGGCGCGGCGGTGGAATTCCAGGGAGTACCAGACCACAAGTAGTCGGAGGTTGACAGCACACGGCCCGGTGCCAGCGCCTGACAAAACATGAGCAGCGAAAGGACCGCATACACGATTGCGGCCATGACTGTGGGCCGACGACGCACCCAGGCGCACACCCTGCGCGGCGTTCGTGAAGCTCCTGTTGTCAAAGGCGTCTTTTGCGTCTCGTCGGTAACCACCGTTTCCGGGGGAGGGTATCCGCCTGACTGTGTGTACGAGTTCGCCAACGACGGGCAGACGCTCAGGGACCGAGTCCAAGCGATCCCGAGTCGATGCAACGGTCACGGACCAACCCCAGGGGTTGGACGTGTGCGGCGCCTCGCCCAGATCACACCCTCGCGAGTCGGGAGCCGCCAAGGACGCCCCATCCCGGCGTTCAAGCCGCCGCCCTCCGGAATCCGCACGATTGGTTTCGCCTGGTCGCCGGCGCGCGGCACGCGATCGCCTTGGCGACGTGGGAATGGTCCGAGTCGGGCCCGAGCGACGTCCTGGCGCACGATCGCCTTCCTCCGACCATCCGGCGTCGCAACGTACGTCGCACGACGAAATCCCGTTCGGGCACCAGTTCGCTGGTAGGTTTGCATCGCCTGCCCCTGGGCACGCAGCTAAGGAGTTGGATCGTGATGACGGAAGCCGAAACTGGGGTTGTCCGCGCTGGAGATGGCCGGAAGCTGTGTGTTCGGGTGGGCGGCGGTGAATTCGAGCGCTCGGTGTTGGTGATGCACGGGACGCCCGGCTGCGGCTTGTTGTATCCGCGGTGGATTGAGGACGCCGCGGCGCGGCGGATTCGGCTGGTCGGCTATGACCGCCCGGGGTATGGCGGGTCGAGCCCGCATCGTGGTCATTCGGTTGCCGATTGCGCGGGCGACGTCGAGGCGATCGTCGATGCCTTGGGCATCGATCGGCTGGCTGTGTGGGGTTGGTCGGGCGGCGGCCCGTATGCACTTGCATGCGCGGCGATGCTGCCCGATCTCGTGGTCGCAGCCGCTTCACTTGCATCCGGGGCGCCCCGAGACGGTCCTGGATTGGACTTCTTCGCTGGCATGGGTCAGGGCAACATCGACGAGGTCGAGCTGTACGTGTCTGACCCGAGCGCCGCGCGAGTGAAGGGCCGGCAAGATCGAGACGAGGTCCTTCAGGCGACGGCGGATCAGCACCTGGCGCTGCTTGGGAGCCTGCTGTCTGAGACCGACGCCGCTGTCCTGACGGGCGAGCTCGCCGAGTGGCTGCTTCGCGCCGAGCAACGAGGACTGGCCCCAGGAGATCAAGGATGGTGGGATGACGCAGCAGCGCTGCTCTCGCCGTGGGGATTTGACGTGACCTCAATCCGTGTTCCGGTCAAGGTGTGGCATGGCCGCCATGACCGGTTCGCGCCCTTCCAGCACGGTCAATGGCTGGCTCTCCTGTCGAGTTGGGGGTGAATCATCGGTGAGGGAGGTCGATGTGGATGCCGGCGCAGCAGAGGTAGACCATCGCGATCAGGGCGTTGGCTGAGTGGAATCCGTGGGCGCGGTGGCTGATCA